>Ga0207683_10004451_pt1 | contig 12101 bp, 10 predicted proteins | sample KBSM73metaG_FD_184333 | JGI IMG/M metagenome (GOLD analysis project Ga0207683, IMG submission 184333) | Miscanthus rhizosphere microbial communities from Kellogg Biological Station, Michigan, USA - KBS M7-3 metaG (SPAdes) (version 2) | ecosystem: Host-associated > Plants > Roots > Rhizosphere >...
TTTTCTTTGCCGGCGTCGGCCAGCGCAAGGCCTGCGAGACCGCGTGGTGTCGTCATCACGAGCGCCATTCCGAATGGGCATGGATGAAACCCGTAGGTGATGGTGAGACCTTCGCCGCCTGCCTTCCACTCGCCCGGCGACATGGCTTCATGCGTGACAAACAGATCGTGCAATCTGCCAGGGCCCGAAAGCCCGACTTCATACGCCGTATCGAGAATGCTTGCCGAAGAGCGCAACAACTCGCGAGCGCTATTGAGCGTTAGGGCCTGAAGGAAGGCCTTCGGCGTCAACCCGCACCAGCGGCGGAACAGGTGATGCAGGTCGGTCGCAGACACCCCCGCCGCATTTGCGATCACATCGATCTCAGGCTGAGAGCGCCAGTTTCCTCGAATGTGGGCAATGGCGCGGCGCACGACGTCGTAGTCGGCCGCCGCGGTCGAGAGTGGGGCGAATTCGGTGAAGCGTTCGGTCAACGCTGACTTTGCAAGGTTCATGTCCATGACCGCTATTTAGGAGGGCCCGGAGGTCCGAACCACCCGATTTCTGGGCTAATTGAACACCGTTCTCGTTGGCCCGCGACGAGCTTCGTTCAGCGCTTTCAGGAGTTCCCTGGCAAATCCAGCCTTTTCGTCGGGGCTCAGAAAGCTGGCAATCGTCAGTTTTTTGCCGCGCGAGATAATAAACAGTCGATCGATTCCGAAGTCCTCGATCTCAACCTTGTCGAGCGTGACCCAGAGGGGATTGAGCACCCATTCCCGCGCGCGACCGAGGTGACTGACCTTGCGAACCCTGAGCTCCGAAGAAGTCACCGTCACCTGCTCGTACGCTTCGGCATGGCGGTAGTTGAGACGGAACGCCCAATACAACAAAAGCACATCCAGGCCGAAGAAGCCGAGGACCGGCCACGCCCCGAGCAGAAGAAACAGAATGCCGGTGATGAAACTGATGCCTCCGAACAGAAGCATCAGAACGAGAAATCCGACGCGACCGAGCGAGCGATGCGGTGTCAGCGTCGCGGAAAAGATCGTGGGTTCGAGATCGTCGGCGTTGTCGGTGGCCATCGCGCTCAGTATACCGAAATCATGGCAAAAAAGCCCACACGCAAATCCACGATGAAGTCACCAAAGCGCGCGAAACGTAATCGCGCGAAGGTCAAATCGGCGCCCAAGCGTGCGGCGGCCGATGCAAAGGCCGAGTCAGGCGAGATTCCGCAATGGACGCCAGCGCAGATCGAGGAGGCCTTCCGCCGCTTCAAGGCGGCCAATCCGGAACCGAAGGGAGAACTTCAGCACATAAATCCATTCACGCTTTTGGTGGCCGTCGTGCTTTCAGCCCAAGCGACCGATGCCGGCGTCAACAAGGCGACGCCTGCATTGTTTGCACTTGCCGACACGCCCGAAAAAATGGCGGCACTTGGCGAAGGTCGTGTGCGTGACCTGATAAAGACCATCGGCTTGTTTCGCACGAAGGCGAAGAACGTGATTGGGTTGTCGCAGAAGCTCATCGCCGAACATGGCGGACAGGTACCGCGTTCGCGTGAAGCGTTGGAAGAACTGCCGGGTGTCGGCCGAAAGACCGCAAATGTCGTGCTCAATATAGCCTTCGGTGAGCCGACGATCGCGGTCGATACGCACATCTTTCGGGTCGGTAATCGCACCGGGATGGCCACCGGCAAGACACCCTTCGAGGTCGAAACAAAGTTGGATCAGGTCGTTCCGGCGGCCTACAAGCGGCATGCGCACCATTGGCTTATTCTGCACGGACGTTACACTTGCGTGGCGCGCAAGCCGCTGTGCGAAAAGTGCATTATCAGCGACCTGTGCCGATGGCCGGGAAAAACGGTCACGTAAGATCGTCGTGGGAGAGTGCGTATGGAAGGCAGCAGCAGTGGCAAGACGACGCCAGTCACGCGCGCTGATCCCAAGGACTGCTTCGAGCGCGCTGGTCTTCCAGTCAAATCGGCCTTCGCGTGGCATAAGTCCAGCTTGCGCGTCAGCGGAAACTTCAAGCGCGATTCTGCCACGGGGAGCAAATATTGGCGCGCCGGGGCTGATCTGATCGCGAAACTTCCCGGTAAGCCCAAGCGCAGCGCCGAGCAGAAGCTCGCGGCGGACATCATCATTTCGGCCTGCCGGCAGGCGCGGGAGGATTTCCTTCAGCACCACGCCGAAGCCGTCTATCGCAAGCTCACAAAAAATCTCACTAATTTCGTGCGCGTTGACGAACTCGCGTACGAGGCCGGTAAACTTGTTCCCGGCCTGACACCCACGCGCAAGCAGGTCGATGCCGAAAGCACTTTGATGCAATCGGAGAAAGATGGCGTCGAAGTCGATCAGGGAATTTTTCTTGCGCAGGTGCTCGCCGTTCCTTCCACCGGAATGCATCTGTGCAAGTCGATGCTGCTTCCGAAGCCGGAAGCGATCGAGCGCGGCGACGAGTTTGCCAAGCGCGGAGCGATCAATTTCGGCCCAGCCAAGGTCGAGCGTCAGGGCAAGGCCTCGGTCGTGACCGTCTGCAATCCGCGATTTCTGAACGCCGAGGATGACGACACGCTTGACGATACGGAAACGGCCGCCGACATCGCCACGCTCGATCCGGCGAGCGAGATCTGCGTTTTACGCGGCGATGTTGTCGATCACCCCAAATACCGCGGCCGAAAGATTTTTTCGGCCGGGATCAATCTTACGCACCTCTACCGCGGCAAGATTCCCTATCTCTGGTACATCCGCCGCGACATGGGCATCGTGAACAAGATGTTGCGAGGCCTCGCCATTCGTCACGCAAATCCGGACGAAATTTACGGCGGAACGCACGAGAAGCCCTGGATCGCGGGCGTCGACGTATTCGCTATTGGTGGCGGCTGTCAGTACCTGCTGGCGATGGACTACGTCGTCGCCGGCAGCGATGCCTATATGACGTTGCCGGCGCGAAAGGAGGGCATCATTCCGGGGGCGGCGAATCTGCGTCTGACGCGCTTTGTCGGCGCGCGGGCGGCGCGGCAGGCGATCCTGATGGGCCGGCGTTTCGAATGCGACAGTCCCGAAGGACGCATGATCTGTGATCTCATCGTGCCGCCGGGGGATATGGATGACGCGATCACGCGCGTGATTGAAGATTTCACCGGCTCGGGCGTGGTCAGCGCTGCGGGAAACCGCCGTGCGTTTCGTGTCGGGGAAGAACCACTGGACACGTTCCGCCGCTACATGGCCGTCTATTGCCGCGAACAGGCCTATTGCCACTTCAGTCCGGCGCTGATTGCCAATCTTGAAAAGCACTGGAACGCCGCGCAACGGAAAATCTGATAGAGGCACGTTGGGGGAGGCGCATGCCGCGTCTGCAGCTTAAGGGCGTCAATCTTTCGCCACGTCGGGACACCTTCGAGCCGATCGAGATCGCGTCGCGTGATGAGATCGGCGCGCTTCAGCTCAAGCGCCTGAAATCCACCTTGAATCATGCCTACGACAGTGTCGGGCATTACAAAAAAACCTTCGACAAAGCGGGCGTCCATCCTGACGACCTCAAATCGCTGGACGACCTGAGCAAGTTTCCTTTCACCGGAAAAGACGACCTGCGGGAACATTATCCGTTCGGGATGTTCGCCATTCCGCGCGAGCAGGTGCTTCGCGTGCATGCCTCCTCCGGCACCACCGGCAAGCCAACCGTTGTCGGCTACAGCCGCCGCGACCTGGACACCTGGGCTGACCTGATGGCGCGCAGCATGCGTGCGGCCGGGTGTCGGCCTGGCATGCTGGTGCAAAACTCTTACGGCTATGGCCTCTTCACCGGGGGCATCGGATTTCACTATGGCGCCGAGCGCCTGGGCATGACGGTCGTGCCTGTTGCGGGCGGGATGACCGAGCGACAGGTTCGATTGATCTCTGACTTCAAGCCCGACGTCATATTCATCACGCCGAGCTACATGCTTGCGGTTCTCGACGAATTCCACGCTCAGGGAGTCGATCCGCGACAAAGCTCACTCAAGATCGCGATGTGTGGCGCCGAGCCTTGGACTAATGCCATGCGGGCCGAGATCGAGGACGCGTTCGACCTGCACGCCATCGATAACTACGGGCTGTCTGAAATCATCGGGCCTGGCGTCTCCTGTGAATGCATCGAGAGCAAGGATGGCCCGCATATCTGGGAAGATCATTTTTACCCCGAGGTCATTGATCCAGCGACCGGCAAGGTCTTGCCGGATGGCGAGATCGGCGAACTGGTGTTCACCACGCTGACCAAGGAAGCAATGCCAATCGTGCGTTATCGCACACGTGATCTCTCCCGTTTGTTACCCGGCACCGCGCGCTCGATGCGCCGGATGGAGAAAGTTGCCGGACGTTCCGACGATATGATGATCGTGCGCGGTGTAAACGTGTTCCCCAGCCAGATCGAGGAAATCATCCTCAAGGACACGCGGTTGGCGCCGCATTTTGTGATCGAGCTGCGGCGCGCGGAGCGTCTCGATGAGATCACCGTGGTTGTCGAGGCACGACCGGACGCGGACGATGGCAGCTTCGCTGCATGCGACCGCGATCTCGCGCATCACATCAAAGCTTTGATCGGCGTGACTACGGCCGTGCGAACCGTGAAGCCCGGCACGATCGAACGCTCGATCGGCAAAGCCAAGCGGGTCATCGATCTGCGGGCGAAAGGTTGATTTCAGCGACGCGCTTGAACCAGCTCGGTCGGAGCGCTGGAGAGCCTTTTGTGTACGTGGACCATGAACGCCATCGCGAAAATCGGCGTCGCCAGGTTCAGGATGGGTATGGATACGAAGGCCGCGATAAACATGCCTGCCGTAAAAAGATAGGTCGCATTGGCCTTGCGCATGGCCTTGGCTTCGTGCGGGGAACGAAAGCGCATCGCGGCCAGTTCGAAATACTCTCGACCGAGCAGGTAGGCGTTCGCCAGAAACAGAATGACGAAACCCAGCCCGGCAAAGAGCACAAACGGTAAGGCAAACAGATAGACCAAAAGCGCCAGCACAGCGACCTTTGTGCCTTCAACCAGGGCCAGGAGAAACGGCAAGGCGTGGCCGGCCGGGTCGCGTGGGTAATGTTCGCGTTCGACGGCCTCGCCCACTTCATCGACAAAGAAGCTGCCGACAAATGCGGTCACGGCCGGCATGAGAAACAGCGCGCCGGTGATGATGCCGAGGCTGGCGAGGATTGACAGGATCCAGGCGAGCGCACTCCAGACGGCATGCGGCGCCACGCCCGCGGTGTGCTCGGCCCAATTGGCGCCGGTTTCCGCCCAGCCTGCCAAAAAGCGTTGCAGGACAACGCCAATGGTCACGATCAGGACGAGGGCAAGTCCGACAGCTTTCAGCAGCACGCGGCGCAAGGCCGGAGCAAACATTTGCGAAAGAGCTTTGATGGCGGCATCGATCATGCCGGCAGACGTAATGCCGGTCATCGCTGCAGGCAAGGGCTGCGTCTACGCGACCGGCGAAAGTCTGTCTTCGTCGGCTGGCACAAGCCCGACGATCCGATCGGGATCGAGGATCGGTACGTCGGCCCAGGCGATCGTCTTGTAGTCGAAGCCCCGCACAATAGTCGGCTTCACCACCTCGAAAAACGGCGAAATGTCGAAATCCCGCGGTGCATAGAGAGACGAGTGCCGGATCTCGAGGATTTCCCGTCGCGCCGCTTCGCTGTCGAGCCGGGTGATTTTCGGCAGGATCGGATAGCGCACGGTTTCGAACGCCTGTGCGATGAGCGCCGAGCAGATGATGCGCGTGGGGTGGCCAGAACCAAGCGCCATCATTCGGCGGCGCCAACGTTGGGGCACCGGCAGCGGGAACAGGTAGCGCATGAGGTCGATGATATTCTTGAGGTCGTAGTCGAAGCCGATTCGCTCGGCCGCATAAGCGCAGACGCGTGCGCAATCCTCGCCGTCGAGCTGCGTCGGACGGCAGATGCGGGTGTGAAAGCGTGCGTATTTTGACAGCGGCGCGGCGATGACGCCTTGTCCAATGTTGGCCTCCACCAATACGAGCGGTTCGCCATCAATGGTTGCGCGGTCGCCGATGGGACCAACGTAAAGTGCGGCGTGCGACCATGTCGACTGGGTGAGGTATTTTATGACGCCCGAGATGTGATTGTTTCCCTCGACCAGCAGCACATCGCCCGGTCGCAGGGTTGCTCGCAACGCTTCGGGATCCGAAGGCGTAAAAGGCTCGTAGCCTTGTACGGGCTTTTCCAGATAGTGGGCCAGAACGCGTCCGACCCCATCGACCACCCAGCTCATCACCGATCCCCGGCGCCAGTTCTTGACGCGCAGTCTTGCCGTCAGCGGCATTTGTCCCGCGTGATGAAATTTAGGTCAGAACTCATTGCAATTTGGTTCATTGATTCTCGCGGCATGGTCGCGGTCGGAACTTACGAATTGTTAGTCATAAAATTTGCCGCTGAAGGCGGGTTCAGGCATCCTGTCCACCTCAAGCAAGAGATTGGACACCATGTCGGGCCTCAGCCGACGTTCATTCCTCGCCGCCTCCGCAGCAGTTGTCGCGGCGCCGTCGGTCGTGCGCGCGCAGGGCGGTGCCGATCTCGATGTGGCGATCATCGGGGCCGGCGCGGCCGGCATTGCCGCGGCACGGCGGATCGCTGCGGCCAACCGGCGTTTCGTCCTGCTTGAGGCGAGCGACCGGATCGGCGGGCGGTGCGTCACGGATACCGCCACCTTCGGCGTCCCGTTTGACCTCGGGGCGCACTGGATCCATCGGCCTGACGGCAGTCAGCTGACGGGTGCGACCCAGACGACTGGGTTCGAAATCTATACCGCCCCGCGCGGACAGACGGTTCGCGTCGGCCCTCGTAACGCACGCGACTCCGAGCTGGAAACCTTCATTCCGTCCCTGGTGCGTGCCCGCCGTGCTATCGTCGACGCAGGTCGCGGCCGCGCCGACGGTCCGGCGGCCCGCGTTCTGCCGGCGGATCTTGGTGACTGGCGGTCGACCATAGAATTCGTGCTCGGACCATTCGCTTGCGGCAAGGACCTCGCATCAGTTTCGGTGGTGGATCTTGCGCGAGTTCCAGAACGTGACAACGACGCCTTCTGTCGACAGGGCTATGGCGCACTGATCGCGAAACTCGCAGCAGGGCTTCCGGTTCGATTGTCGACGCCGGTCAGTCGTATTGAGTGGGATCGCGGCGGCGTCGAAGTCGTGACGGCGAAAGGTCAGGTGCGGGCGCGCTCCGCCATCGTCACCGTGTCAACCAATGTGCTCACGTCCGGCAAGATCACGTTCAAGCCAGAAATCGCGCGCCGCCAGCTCGATGCCGCCGCCGCGCTGTCGCTCGGTAGCTACGATCACATTGCGTTCGACATGCCGCGCAATCCGATGAATCTGCAACGCGACGATCTCGTGTTCGAGAAATCCCCCGGCAATCGTACTGCGGCCTTGCTCGCCAATGTCTCAGGCACCAGCCTGCAGATGGTCGAGGTCGCCGGCGATTTCGGTCGTGAGCTGTCGTCGAAAGGGGAAGGGGCGATGATCGAATTCGCCCGCGAATGGATCGCCTCGCTGTTCGGCGCAAATGCAAAAAATGCGATCAAGCGCAGCTATGCCACCCGGTGGAACGAAGACCCATTCGTTTTGGGAGCGATGTCAGTGGCCGCACCGGGGAGCGCCGACGCAAGAAAAATCCTGGCCGAGCCATTTGCCGGCCGCGTCTGGCTGGCCGGTGAAGCACTGCACGAAACGCAGTGGGGGACAGTCAACGGTGCCTGGGAGTCCGGCCAGCGCACCGCGGAAGCAGCGCTGCGACAACTGGGGGCGCTGAAAAATCCCGAAGAAGAGAAACCGGCGCAACGCTCGCGCAAACGGCATCGCTAGCGCTGAGATCGTCAGGCGCGCAATACACCGCCGGTGCGTTTTGTGACTTCGGCGACGACCTTCGCCGACAACGCCTCTATCTCCGCGTCGGTCATCGTCTTTTCGCGCGGCTGAATGGTCACGGCGATGGCAATCGACTTCTTGCCGGGCTCGATCCCTTTGCCTTCATAGACGTCGAAGACAATGACGTCGGTGATGAGCTTCTTGTCTACGTTTTGCGCAGCGCGGACGATGTCGGCGGCCTTCACCGTGCTGCCGACCACGAAGGCAAAATCTCGTTCGACCGGCTGAAACGGCGACAATTCGAGCAGAGATTTTGCACGCGTGGCACGCGCTTTCGGTTCCGGAATTTTTTCCAGAATGACCTCGAACCCCACAATCGGCCCTTCGGCCTTCAGGGCAGCGATGGCGCGCGGATGCAGCTCGCCGAAATGGCCGAGAACATTCTGTGGTCCGATCTGGATCGTGCCGCTGCGGCCCGGGTGAAGCCATGATGATCCGCCTGCCACGACTTGCAGGGCCTGCATCGGTGCGCCCGCGGCTGCCAGAACCGCGAAGGCATCCGCCTTCGCGTCGAAAGCGTCAACCGGACCTGCTTTGTCCGACCAAAAGCGCCCACTGCCCGACGGTTTTGCAAGCGCGCGACGTAACCCGCTTGCGGCGGTCAGTTGATCCTCGGGTCTGTCGCCCTTGAAGATCTGTCCGACCTCAAACAAGCCGACATCGGGGTGGCCTCGATCGGCATTGCGTTGCGCCGCCATGACCAACCCGGGAATGAGGCTCGGACGCATATCGGACAACTCAGCGGCAATCGGATTGGCAAGAGACAGCTCTGGCTTGCCGCCGCCGAACAACTCCGCCTCCTGCTTCGATATGAACGACCAGGTAACGGCCTCGACGAGGCCTCGCGCCGCAAGCGCCCGCCGCGTCTTGCGCGTGCGGTTTTGAATCACGGTGAGCACCGGTTTGCGCGCATGTTCACGGGCGAACGGCGTCGACGGGACGCGATCGACACCGACGATGCGCACGATTTCCTCGACGATATCAGCGCGCCCGTGCACATCCGGACGCCACGACGGCACCGCCACCTTCATTCGCTCGCCCTGGCCGGCAGCGAAAAATCCAAGCTTCTCCAGCAGGCGGCGGATGTCCGGCAGCGACATTTTCAGGCCGGCCAGCCGCGGCAGCTCGCTCAAGGGAAAATCGATCACCTTTTCCTTCGGTGTCGGGTCACCGGCAACGACGAATTCGGAAGGCTGACCGCCACACAGATCGAGCACCATTTGCGTTGCAAGTTCGAGGCCTGGCAGCATGAAAGCCGGGTCGACGCCACGTTCGAAACGGTAACGGGCGTCCGAATTGATTCCGAGCTTTCTCCCTGTCTGGGCGATATTGAGTTCGTCCCACAACGCCGATTCGATCAGGACGTCGGTGGTGGATTCTGAGCAGCCGGTCGCCTCACCACCCATGATGCCGGCGAGAGACTCGACGCCGTTTTCGTCGGCGATGACGCAGATGCCCTCGTCCAGCGTGTAAGTCTTGCCGTCAAGTGCGAGCAGCTTCTCGCCGTTCTTCGCCCGGCGAACCGTCAGGTTGCCATGCACTTTTGCGGCGTCGAAAACATGCAACGGTCGGCCACGATCGAAGGTCACGAAATTCGTGATGTCGACAAGCGCATTGATGGGCCGCAGTCCTATCGCGGTTAGCCGTTTCTGCAGCCAGTCGGGTGATGGTCCGTTCTTTACTCCGCGCACAAGGCGCAAGCCGAAAGCAGGGCACAGCGAAGGCGTTTTCCCGAAATCGAGAGTGACTTTGACCGGACAAGCGAATTCGCCCTTTACCGGTTTCGGGATTTTATCTTTGTAAGTGCCGATGGATGTCGCCCCGAGATCGCGCGCGATTCCCGAAATGCCGGTGCAATCCGGCCGATTGGGCGTGAGGTTGATCTCGATGACAGGATCACCCGCGCCCGTCCATTCGACATAGGATTTGCCGACAGGCGCGTCGGCGGGCAGATCGATGATTCCATCGTGATCGTCGGAGATCATCAGCTCGGCCGGCGAACAGAGCATGCCGCGGCTTTCCACTCCGCGTATCGTGCCGACCGCCAGCGTCATGTTCTTGCCGGGGATGAAAGTCCCTGGTGGTGAGAACACACCTTTCATGCCAGCGCGTGCATTTGGGGCGCCACAGACGACCTGAACCGGTTTGCCGTCGCCGATGTCGACCATGCAGACGCGCAGGCGGTCCGCGTTGGGATGCTTTTCGGCCGAGATGACCGACGCGATGACAAAGGGCTTGAGGAGACTCGCCGTGTCTTCGACCCTTTCGACCTCGAGACCGATCATGGTGAGCTTGTCGACGATCTCGGTCAGTGACGCGTCGGTGTCGAGATGTTCCTTGAGCCAGGGCAGCGTGAACTTCATGCTGGCTTTCCCGGCGAGTAGAAAAAGAGAATCGGCAGCACCGCAACGACCACAATCGTAAAGACAATCGCGGAGCGGATGCACAGCCTGTACAATTCGGAGCGGATGATCAGTTCGCGATGGATCAGTTCACGAATCCTTTCGCCCGCATCGTTGACTTCGAATACCTGGAATACCGAAATGCAGCGCAAGCAGCCGAGCGCGATCAACAGATAAACGGCAATTTCGGAAACCACGATTCCGACTTCGAGATCGCTATCGGCGACGAGCGGGGCAATGAGGCCGAGCCCGGCGATCATCATCGAAGTGTGCGTGAGCAGGCCCGTCGCTTTTGCATCAATAGAGGCGAAGGTGCGCTCGGCTTCGCCCGACATCGCGCCGTCTCGTCGGCGTAAGCTTTCTTCATAGTTCTTGATTCTGCCTGCCTCCCAGCCCCGCGTGACGAGCGCGAAAACGGCGCGATCGAGCGGTGAACTCGCTGACTTCGAGGGCGTCATGAGCTGAGGCCCCCGGCGAGGGTTGGAAAGTCGAGCGGGCGAAAACCGTAATGAGAGAGCCAGCGCACGTCTGCTTCAAAGAATGCGCGCAGATCGTTCATGCCGTACTTCAGCATGGCGATGCGATCAATTCCCAAGCCCCAGGCAAAACCCTGATATTCATCCGGATTGAGCCCGCAATTGCGAAGAACATTCGGGTGCACCATTCCGCAACCAAGAATTTCCAGCCAGTCATCGCCTTCGCCGAAACGGATTTCGCCTTTATCGCGCTTGCATTGAATGTCGACTTCCAGCGATGGCTCAGTGAACGGAAAGAATGAAGGCCGAAAGCGCATCTTCACGTTGTCGACTTCGAAAAACGCCTTGCAGAATTCCTCGAGGATCCACTTCAGGTGGCCGAGATGCGAACCCTTGTCGATCACCAGGCCCTCGACCTGGTGGAACATCGGCGTATGTGTCTGGTCCGAATCGCTACGATAGGTGCGGCCCGGACAAATCACGCGAATGGGCGGTTTCTTGCTGAGCATCGTGCGCACCTGCACCGGTGATGTGTGCGTACGCAGTAGCATCCGGGAACCGTCAGGCTTCGGTGGGAAATAAAACGTATCGTGCATTTCCCGCGCCGGATGGCCTTCCGGGAAATTCAACTTGGTGAAGTTGTAGTCATCCGTCTCGATATCGGGGCCTTCGGCAACCGCGAACCCCATGTCGGCGAAAATCGCAGTCAGTTCATCGGTGACTTGACTGATCGGATGGACGCGGCCGGATTCGGCGGGTGCCTCGCGAACCGGCAACGTTACGTCGACAGTTTCTGTATCGAGTCTGGCGTCGAGCGTAGCCGCGGCGAGCTTGTCTTTTGCCGCGGCGATGGCAGTGGTGACCCGATCCTTTAATCCGTTGATCGCGGGACCTTGGACCTTGCGCTCATCCGGCGTCATGGTGCCGAGCGTTTTCAGGAGTGCCGAGACCGAGCCGCTCTTGCCAAGCGCCGCAATGCGTACGGCCTCGAGTGCCGCTTCGTCCTTCGCAGACGCGACGCTTGCGAGAATTTCCTGCTCTAGCGTTCCGATGTTCGACATGGCTCACCACCGTGTCATGCGCGCGCTTGACCCGCGCATACTGTCAAGGTTGGCACTGTGCTCCGCCTGAGCGGACGGCCGGGAGAGAGCCCGGCCATGACACCCCAAGGATTATGCTGGCAACGCCGCTTTGGCCTTTTCCACGATCGCCTGGAACGCTGCCGGTTCGCGGATGGCGAGATCCGACAGCACCTTGCGATCAACGGTCAACCCGGCCTTCGACAGTCCGGCAATGAAGCGGCTGTAATTCAGTCCGAACGGT
>Ga0207683_10004452_pt1 | contig 12100 bp, 15 predicted proteins | sample KBSM73metaG_FD_184333 | JGI IMG/M metagenome (GOLD analysis project Ga0207683, IMG submission 184333) | Miscanthus rhizosphere microbial communities from Kellogg Biological Station, Michigan, USA - KBS M7-3 metaG (SPAdes) (version 2) | ecosystem: Host-associated > Plants > Roots > Rhizosphere >...
AAGGAGGTTCTATGGAGAGTGCCGGCTGGGTAGCCGACAGCACGCTTCATTTTGATGCCGCCAGGGCGGCACAGGATAAAAGTGGTGCCGATATCGTTACGGATGATGAATATGAAAACTTCGACCTGAAACTTGAAGTGAAAATTGATACAGGTGGTAACAGTGGTGTCATGTTCCTTGTGCAGGAAGGAACCGATTCTGCGAAATACTACAGCACATATTTTACCGGTCCCGAAATGCAGGTGTTGGATAACGCAAAACATCCTGATTCAAAAATTCATAAACATCGTGCAGGCGATTTGTATGACCTGATTGCATCGTCCAAAGAAAGTGCAAAACCTGCGCTGGAATGGAATGAATACGAAATAAAAATTGACAGCGCCAGGCTCAATATGTATGTAAATGGAACAAATGTGGTAAGTACCACATTATGGGATGATAAATGGAAAAAATTAGTAGCGCGCAGTAAGTTCAAGCAATGGTCAGAATTTGCAGTGGCTAAAAAAGGCCGCTTTGCACTGCAGGATCACGGTCATAACGTGTGGTTCAGGAATATTAAGATTAAGAAATTGTAAGTATTGATACGCTGAATAAAAAAGGCCGCTTCATTTCGAAGCGGTTTTTTTATTTTGAACCCGGCTGCATTACTACTATGTGACTTTCGTTGCGACGCTCCGTTCATCTTTCTATCCTTTGTTGAGCATAGTGGAAAATTCTCAAACTCGGCGCTCAGACTGAGGATTGTCAGACCAGGTGATTTAAGGCTGCAGCAAAAATGATTATCTTATCTTCTTTAATGCAGCACCTTTGTGGGCTGCAATATGATCCGTCTTATCGCTTTTAATTTCATATTGCGGGTCATCTGCGGAAGCGCGATGTGTATATCCTTTATAGTTAAAATCTTTTTTATGAACTTTTATAATTCTTCCGCTAACATGACCTGCTTCTGAATTCCACGTAACATGATCACCGATCTTAAATTTCATTTTCATACACATACCTGCATAAAAGATATGCCATACTTTAAAGTATGGCATAACCTTAATTTGCTTGCGTCTTTGCAACCAAACGTAATTTTCTAAACCTTAGGCACTGTATATCCATTATGATAATGCGCCGCAAAATATTCCGCGTTCAATTTTTCGTCCGTTAATTTCTTAGCGGTTTCATCCCAGGTAATTTTTTGTTTGCTGCGGTAGGCGATATTTCCCAACTGGCATACGGTGGCAATATGTGCTCCTGTTTGTATTGGACAATTTAACTCCTCCATTTTTCTTGAGCGAACGACATTGATAAAATTCTCGGTATGTTTATCCAGGCCGTTGTCAGTCGGTTTTTTTCTTTCCACGATTACTTTCTTTTCGCTTCTTTGTTCCGGTATCACTTCCCATCCGCCGCGATCGAGCTCAAGCGTTGCATTGTTGCCAATATAGGCGATGCCATGATCTTTGCCGAATAAGCCGTTGTCAATGCCCATTGCATGGTCCCATATCAAATTGAATTTTTCAAACTCATACAAAGCGCCAAGCGTATCGGGTGTTTCCTGGGACAGTTCGGGATAAGCGAATTCGCCACCCAATGCTGAAACGGTTATTGGTGCCGGCATACCCATCCCAAACACGGCATAATCCATTAGATGTACACCCCAGTCAGTCATTAACCCGCCTGCATAATCCCAAAACCAACGGAAATTAAAATGAAAGCGGCTCGCGTTGAACGGTTTTGTTTCTGCAGGACCGAGCCACATTTTATAATCTACACCGGTGGGTGGCTGGCTGTCCGGTCTTTTTATGTCCGGCTTCATCCATCCCTGGTAACACCAAACCTTTACCGTCCTGATATTTCCGAGTTGTCCTGTTTTTATAAAATCAACAGCATCGCGGAAATGCTGCTGGCTCCGTTGCCATTGACCCGCCTGTACCGCCCGGTTGTATCTTTTTTGTGCAGCCACCATGGCTCTGCATTCTTCTATTGAATTACCCACTGGTTTTTCAACATATACATCTTTGCCGGATTCCGCAGCCTGTATCATAATTAATGCGTGCCAGTGATCGGGCGTACCGACAATTACGGCATCAATATCTTTCCGGTCAAGCAACTGACGGTAATCGCCATACGTTTTTATTTTCGACGTGTCAATTTTTGCTTTTTGCAGGTCAGCCATTCGTTTATCCAGCACGTTTTTATCTACGTCGCAAAGAGCAACAAGATTGACACCCGGATTTTTCAACATAGACATCGTATCGGCCCAGCCCATACCGTTGATGCCGATAGCGCCGATATTGATCTGATCAGCAGCCGAAACGTTTTTATTTAACATTGAAAAGTTCTTTGTGTTAAAAGACTGGAGGGCAAGGCCGCCCATTGCCAGCATGGATGAGTTTGCAAGAAATCGTCTCCTGGAATTCATACTGTAAATAATTGGGTAAATAAATTAATGACGAAAGGTACCAAAAATGAATCTCAGTTGCGGCAACAGATCGAATCTTGAGACATTATTTACCAAATTGATTAAATTTTGAGACAGTATTGAATGCGAACCAGGTTGGCAGGGCTTGAATGCCGGATCCCGGTACCGGGCACTTGTCAATAAAATACCCTTATGAACTCTGTGCTTTCGCATAATATTAATTGTATACCCCGGTTCTAATTTGATTGAGATAAGTGGGATGCATTCCCGAAAAATAGATGTTCCTCAAATATTTTCCTTAATTTTTACCATAAATCAAAACCTGCGACATGTATACCGAACTATTCTCGCACATTAACTGGCTGGCTGTATTGGTTGCCGGCATCGCTTATTTTATGCTGGGCGGACTTTGGTATTCCAAAGCATTATTTGGCACTAAATGGGCATCGCTTCAGAAAATTGACATGAACGATCCCAATATGAAAAAAGGGGTGGGAGCGATCATGTTCTATTCATTTATATTGATGCTGCTCACCGCTGCCGGCCTCGCCATCCTGATAGTACGCGCCGGCGTTATGCACATTGACGGAGCGGTGAGACTGGGATTGGTAACCGGTTTATTGTTTGCGGTTACTTCTGTAAGCATTTCCTTTGTGTACGAAAAAAAACCGATCGCGCTGCATCTTATCACAGGTGCTTACTTACTTCTTGGAAATATAATTGCGGCGATTATTTTGGTGGCGTGGAAGTGAGTTCGATGTAATGTAAAAAGCCCTATCTATTTACAGCTATCAGGCCATCGATTGAATACTTTCCGCTTCCCGTTACAAGCAGGGCAATGCAAATCCCGATTATCAATAAGTGATACTCGTATCCCTCACCTTTTTGGTTGCCCAACCAGTTCATAAAAAAACCGTTTGGATAATTGATTGTAAGAATAGCACCTGTCATAATTACGATAAATAGTATTGCACAAACTCTTGAACCGAAGCCGGCGATCAAAGCAATGGAACAAAAAAATTCGATTCCAATGACAAGGAATGCAATTATGAATGGCAGCTTTATTGTTTCGGTAAAATACTTCACTGTTCCGGTAAATCCGTAGCCACCAAACAGGCCAAATAATTTCTGCGCGCCATGCGGCAACATTATTATTCCAAGTACCAGGCGAAGAATAAGCCCGATCCAGTTATTTTCCGTAGAAAAAATAATTTGTTTCATGTCTTATTGTTTATGCAAAAAGACATCTCTCGCTGTCAAGAACCCTTAAAGTAGTTTAAGAAAGCTGGGTGCTCCACTTTTTTCTCAGCATGCTCAAAAATTCGGGGGTAATTCCTAAATACGCAGCAACCAATCGTTGTGAGATGCGCTGTTCAAGACCGGGATATTTTTCCAGGAAATGATGATACCGTTGTTCCGCCGGTAACGAAATGTTTTGTATAAGGCGATGTTGCAGTGCAATGAAGCCGTTTTGCCAACGCTCTTTTGAAAATTTTTGAAATGCGGGAATTTCTTTATGCAATTTGTCATAGGCCGATTTATTTAACCGGAAGAACGCCGTATCTTCTACTGCCTGTATATAATAAAACGAAGGCGTTTGATTCAGGAAACTATTGAGATCCACCACCCACCAGTTTTCGATCGCAAATTTTATTATCGATTCTGTTCCTTTTTCATTTGTGTAACAAACTTTCAGGCAACCCTTATTAACAAAATAATCGTTGCGGCAAACACCCCCGGTCCGTAATAAAGAATCTTTTTTAGAAATTTCCCCATATTCCAGAAGCGATGTAAAAAAACCTATTTCACGTTGATTGAGTTTTATATGATTTGAAATATTTGCTGTAATTAAATCATAGTTCATGTTGCAAAAATACCGGTGAAAAATTAAACCCGCAATGAACCGCGGAATCCCCTCGCAGCATAGTACGATTCTGCACCATTATGATAAGTAAAAACAGTATTGTAGCGGCGGTCGCAAAAGATAGCACCCCCGAGTTTTCGGATATTGGCTGGCGTTAGTATCCAGCTGGATGTTTTTGTATCGAAATTTCCCAATTTCTGAAGTTCGCGGTATTGTTCTTCGGATAACAGCTCAATACCTATCTCTGCCGCTATGTTCATCGCGCTGTCTGCCGGTTTATGTTCTTTCCTCGATTCCAGCGCTTCGTGGTCATAACAAAGGCTTCTGCGTTCTTTGGGGCTCTCGGCTGAACAATCATAAAAAATATATTCACCTGTTTTTTTATCATGCCCCACAACATCCGGCTCACCACCGGTTTCTTCCATTTTATCCAGTATGCGCAGTTTTTCCGGATTAGCTTCCAGTTTTGCTTGCACTGCAGCCCAATCAACAGCTTTATGACGGGTCATATTTTTTTCAAAACGTGCTTTTAAAGTTTTGATCAGTTCTTTATATTGATCAGGTGATGACTTCTTATCATTACTTTTAGCCATGGGATATTACTTTTTTTATCTCATTTATTTATTCTTAAACCTATAATCATTTGATCTGGCAATTCTGATTCATCAGAATTTGCTTTACACAAAGAACTAATCATCCAATCCCTTTCCACTAAGAATTTGTTTCAAATATTTTTCAACCCTTGCCTCCCTCGTTTTCGATAGTTTTGGTTGAGAAAAATGAAAAATGTATCCTCTTTGCCGTCCGGGTGTCAATGCATCAAAGGCTTTTTTCAACGAAGGCATTTTATCTAACTTAGTCTGAAACTCTTCAGGGATCTTGAAATCCTTTGTCTTTTTTAATTTCACCTGTAAACCCGCTCTTTCTACTTCAATGGCTTCATAAATATAGGTCTTCAGGATCCGCTCCCTTTCTTTTACTTCTTTGATATTGGTAAACCGCACCTGCCGTGCCGCCTGCACATTCTCTGTCTGTTGAACCAGGATGCCATCCGGATCGGCTAACAATGCGCCTTTGAAAAAAAGCACCGCACAATATTCTTTAAACACATGTATTAATACAACATTCCTGCTCTCATATGTGTAACAAGGGCAACCCCATTTCAATTCTTCTGTCAATCCACAATCAAGAATTATCGTTCTCAACTTCCTGGTTTCTTTTTGCCACTTTTCGTTTTTTTCAAAATACCAGTCGACTTTAGGATTCATGTTTATTTATTTATACTAAACAGAAAATGATTTTTCGCGTGCCTGCTGTTCCCTTGCATCGCTTGATTTATTTAAAATTGTATTGGCTGTGTTTCCTCCGGGTACTGCAATTTTCCTTCCCGCGGGTCTGAAATACCATGATACTACGGTCAGGACCAGTAATAGCAATCCGGGAACCAATTCGACCATTTTATCACCGGCAGCGATATGCGAAAATATTGCCCCCGATGTAATAAAGAAAAATCCTGCATAAGCCCATTCCTTCAGTAAAGGAAATTTTGGGATAAGCAAAGCTACAACTCCTAAAATTTTCCAGGTGCCCAGTATTGTCAAGAGATAGGCAGGATAGCCGAGATGTATAATCATATCAAGTCCGCCCTGTCCCTCATTTGTTTTGAATAACTGTACCACGCCGGTTGATACCATTCCTAATGAAAGCCAGATGGTGGCGATCCAGTAGATGATTTTATTTCGCTTTGTCATAGTGTGTTAATTTTATTTGCGTAATATGTTTTGTATTCTGTTATGTGCCATGTTTATGCCTTGTGCAAATGGTAGCTTCAGCATTTCGTCTCTTTGTGCAACCGATTCATAAATTACGTGCATATTCAGTTTGCTGGTTTCATCCGTGAGGGGTTCAAATTCATAGATCTCGAGCTGAACACCAAAAGCTGTATTCTCCATTTCGAATGTTCGTATAATTTTCTGTTCGGAAACAAACGCATGGATTGCTCCGTTGAACCCGTGCTTGTTTCCTTTTGGATCTGTTGTTTCAAATTGATAGCTGCCATGCTTTTTACATTCAAGCTTCAGCACTTTCGTTCCCATCCATTGCTCAATGATTTCAGGTTCTGTATACGCTTTAAAAAGTAATTCCAATGGCAGATCAAATTCTCTCGTTATCGTTAAATCGTGCCTGCCGTCATCGGCATTGATTTTTGTTTTTCGTTCCATATAATTAGCGGAGTGATTTTTTTGTCGTTCGTTAATTTTGAATAAGCCCAATAATGTTGCTGTCTTTATCTTTTGCACTTGCAATCAATCTGCCATTCCCAACATTTTTTACGTCCTGGATGATTTGTGCACCGGCATCAAGTAGAATTTGTAAACTGCTTTTAATATCATCCACATGAAAAAATGGGGTAACTCCTGCCTCCGGATTATTGGGAACTAACCCGATATCCTGGTCGTCAATTTTGAAACCAACATAATACGGTTGATTCGCATACGGCTCAACTTCCAAAAGTTTACGAAAAACTGCCGTTGCCTGGGCCATATCCTTTACAGGATAAAGAATAGTTTTGATTCCCTTATTCATAACGATATATTATTGTCCTACTCTTTTGGATTTTCGGTTACTCCCGTTTGTTGTGGTTGCTGCTCCACAGGTTCCAACCATTGGCTGCAGCGTTACACGAAAGGTACATCTGCCGCAAAATGGTGCTTTATTTTTTGGGTTTGTACTTTTTCATCACGGCTTCCAGTTTATTAAACCGGTCATCCCACATCTTGCGGAAAGGTTCGATAAAGTCGGCTACTTCTTTCATTTTTTTTGGATTAAAGTGATAATAAACCTCACGGCCGCTTTGCTCCTGTTGAAGCAGTTCGCATTCGGTGAGTATTTGTAAATGTTTTGAAACGGTAGGTCGTGCTGTATCAAAGTTTGCGGCTATTGCACCTGCCGTGAGGGATTGCGTAGCGACCAGCAACAGTATAGCCCTTCTTGTCGGGTCAGCTATTGCCTGGAATACATCGCGTCTTAAATTCATTATGTAGCTATTTGACTACAAATATACATGTAGCCATTTAACTACGCAAATTTTTTTTTGAAAGTGGGAAAATGATTGAAAAATTGAGTTACTGTAACTGGCAGTTTCAACAAGTACAAAGGATATTCCGGACTTGAATTATAGTTCAATAAAAAACGGCACCTTCTTAAAGTGCCGTTTTTAAATAATGACTATTTTGACTGGTTAATTTTTAATGATCTTATAGCTGAATCTTTTCTGACCATTAAAAACCGAAAGGATATAGCTGCCTGTTGGCATATTTTGTTTTAGTGGTAAGTTATATTGACCGGCATGATCTATCGTTAGCTTTCCTTTTACTATAAATTGTCCGCCGGCAGTGGTGATTTCATAATCAAATACATCTTTTAACCCATCGCCTGCCTGTAGTATAACCTGGCTATGCACGGGATTAGTAAGGAGTTGTAATTGATGTCCGGCTTCGCCTTTCCTTATTGTAACGGTCGCTGAAAGTTTTGTTTTTCCATCTATATCCGTACTGCGTAACCGATAATACGCGATTTGATTGATCGTTTTATTATCATCTGCAGAATAATATTCCGTGTTTCCGCTGTTGCGGGCCGCAACTGTTGCAACAGAATAATACGTCAATCCATCATCACTGCGTTCAACTGAAAAACGGCTGACATTGTATTCATTCGTTGTTTCCCACGCAAGGTGTACAGATCCTTTTTCTTCTGTTGCGGTGAAACTGATCAATGTAAGGGGAACCACGACCATGCGGCTGCCAAACGTTAACAGGTTAAATGATGAAATGATGTTGGAGGTAATAGCGCCGGTTGTTGTCACATTACCCGTAGCTGAACCGCCCTGGTCTGTCCATAAGCTGCCATTGTAATTGGAGGCTGCTATTGAAGACAATACCCAGAGTGGGAATGCGACTTTACTGTTATTCCAGTTCATAGCTACTGCTGCCGAACCGCCGGATACTTTTGTTATGGCCCAGTACTCGTTAGGATCCATACTCACCAACGGTGATTGCATCTGGCTGGTGTTGGGTGTAGTCGTATAATATTTTGCATTGAACTCTCCCGAGCCGGAGAGGCTTGTCAAAGCAATCGTTCTTTCCCACGAGGCATCACCAACCGGGAATGTAAAAGCAGTGCTGCCAAATTTTTTCACCCAGCCATTTACGTGGCGGGTATCATTATCACCTGTATAAGATGATCCTGCTTCATACACCATATAGTTTGGCGTCGCCGAAGTGGTTATCAAGCCATTTATAAACGTATGCGTTCCCGTTACACTCAGGTTATTGTTCAACGTTATTCCTGATGAGTTGGTGGTAATCAGATTATATGTCTTAAATGTCTGCGATCCGCTCACAATTTGTGCAGATGTTCCGTTCAATGTTAATGTACCTGTGCCAACTGCCATGGAAGCCTGGTCATTAATAAGATTCAGCTTCACCTGTATAGTTCCGCTGTTGGTGAGCGCTGCAGTTGACGTATTGGTAAAATTTCCGTTTATATACAATATATCGCTGCTGTTGCTTGAATAAAGAATACCCGTATTGCGTAAATCGACCTGGGCATAATCAAGCATTGACAGTAACAAAAGCCCCGACAATATTAAAAATCTGGTTTTCATAGGGGATCATTTAAATAATGGATACGGTTTAATGCTTTCTTTTTAAGTTGCTGATTTCTTTTTTTAATTCTTCTATCTGCTGTTGCTGTTCTTTGATAGCATTTACCATAATCGGAATCAGCTCGATATAATTTACAGCCAGGTTTTCTTTTCTTTCATCTCCAACTACTACTTCGGGTATAACGTTTCTCAGCTCCTGTGCTAAAAATCCAATTTTAGTATCCTGATCAGCTCCTTCTTTCCAGTTATATTGTACCGATCTCATTTTTAGTATAGCCGACAAACCGTAGTTAAGATTCCGGATATTGGTTTTCAACCGTGCGTCTGATGTATTCAATGAATTGTTTGAATATATCGTAGCCCATCTGTAGGTAGACGACCCAAGGTTATATGAATTGTCAGCAGCGGGAAGTACATTGCTTTTCATCACTACTCCGCTGCTATTGATACGAAATTTTTCATTGGATGGTGCGTCACCACCGGTAAAAAAGATGATTGACTTTGACGTGCTGGCATTACCGATTACAAAATCCTGTCCTTTACTGTATAAATAAGAGTTGTTTGCTCCATTCAATAAACTCGATGAGCCGTTATTATAATTGCTCGAGTTAATTCCGAGGTCAACATAGTTGGCCGTCTCGGTACCGTTATCTGCTGTGGCCACAATATCGGTACTGGCCTGTCCGCCACTGCTTTTATTCTGTATATTAAATTGCAGGTATCCGCTCCTGTTACCATAGGCACCGATAAGGTTATAATTATCAGTTGTTCCACCGTCAATCCGAAGTTTTTCTGCCGAATAGGGGTCAAGGGTATCGCTGCCGATGCTTACACTGCCGGTACTATTGCTGAATACCCGCATTTTTTCTGAGTTATTTGTAATGACGGGAAAGTCGTAGTTACTGGTAGTTCCTATTTGCTGCACAGAGGCTACACCATTTCCTCCCAGCAACCATGAATTGCTGCTGCTTCCGGGAACGGTTTCTGACGTGACCAACCAATTTGAGCCGTCACTTACGATCCGCGTCGCCTTGCTTACACTCAGCAACCATGTGCTCAAACCATCAATAGTTTGTGAAGATGTGGTAGCAATTGTTAAAGCCGATGAATTTGAACTTTTATTTTTTATCCAATAATATCTTCCCTGGCAGGTTGTAGCATCAGGTAAAGTCAGCGTAGTTGCCGATGTACCTGTAAACACGAGAAGGTTATCGGTTCCGGCTGTTGTTGCCGAAGTAAACGCGGTATATTTCGCAGACAGGGAACCCCGCACATCCAATGTAGAATTGGGAGAAGTGGTACCTACGCCTATTTGCGCCATTGTTGTTACGCCTGAAAGAATAGAGAATAACAACGGAATTAGTCTTTTCATAGTTAACTGGATTTGGAACATTAAGAGTTGTTGTTAGAATGTAATATTGAAATTGCTGTATTGAATTTTTATTTTTTGTTGATTTTTTCCCATTCCACATTTATGCCTATGACAAAATATTTCTGATCATTCAACACGTTAAAAAGATAAACCGGTATCGTCCATTTTCCTTTTGTAAAACCCATCAATAAACCGGCTTCTGTCTTCATTGTTGTATTATACATACCGGTTTGTTGCATAGTAAAGCCTGTAAATAACCACGGCAGCGACATATAATACAGATCTGACCAGTTGTAATAAAAATTATTTGAGGTCTTTTCAGCACTGATCGTGTATTGAGCCTGCGAATTAAAAAAAATATTTCTGTAACTAAGTTCAGTATTCAGCGCCATGGAAGCTCCTGTGTATTTTCCTACAACTATACCTGCAGCCGGTGTAAACGAGCTTTCAATACTCCCGTTTGCGTTGAAACTTTTTCCGAGATACAGTGAAGCTGTTTTTAATTCTTCATAATTATAACGCATTTCGGTGTACATCCCTTTATCAGTAAGGTTGTGAACAACCGGGGCCCATGTATAGTTAATTTTATTTCCCATGTAATTATAATTCTCAATTCCACTTTTTGACTGACCTGAAACCAGAACATTTATACTTAGGGTCATCAGGTACAAAAGCCAATATTTTCTGTGGATGGTTTTCAATTGGTATCGGTGCTTTTCTTTACTGCACATCCATATTGCAGTCTTTTCATTTGCACGATATATCCTGAATTCCCGCGAAAATCTTTTCTGTATTTGCCGGTCTGTAGTAATGTAAAAAGTGAAACTGGTAATTTATCTTGTTCACTTTCAGAAGACCGGTCTTTTGCCAGATCGTTTTTTCATCGGATTCGGATATACTTATCCAGCCATAAAAAAACGAAATAGCTCATAGCTCAGGAATAGACTATTCTACTGATTTCATGTAGGCATAGAGGCTTAGTCCTGTAGGTAATATTCTACTTGGGTATACATGGAAATACTTAGGTATGTTGACGTTATTGACAATAATTTTTTTAAAACTGCACATGGAAGTAAATGAAAATACCTGATACGATAATAAGTGTAAACTAAGAGCTAAACTACGTAGTAAGTATGCTACATAAAACAAGTAATCCTTTCTATATATAAGTAAGAATAATATTGAATCTTTGCTGCACGAAAATCCAGCCTTTGAAAAAGAAAGAACAAAACGATTGTCAACCGGCGTTGTACATCGCCGGAACAGGAGAGTGCCCGGATGAAGATGAACTACGCCAGGATGCCGACTCTTTTTATCATTCGCTTATCAATTCTTTTCAACTCCCCGTCATCAGCACAACTAATGAAGGAATAATTTCAAGCTGGAACACTGCAACTGAAAAATTATTGGGATATAAAGCCAACGAAGTTACCGGACAGCATATTTCTGCCATTATATCATCTGCCTATATACCGAAGTACCTTGAATGGGCAGATAATCTTATCACGAATGGTCAACCCGGCTCTATTGAAATAATATTCGCTCATAAGGCTGACATTACAATCGCTACCATTCTCAACGGTGCTGTTATCAGGAATGCACGGGGAAGGATCACCGGTATTTGCCTTACTGTTTCAGCAAGTAACAAAGTGCAGAAAGATAGCGGCGTCATTGCTGAAACGGATGAACAAAGACTTCGTTTATCCGAAGAGCGTTACAGGTATTTGTTTTATAATAATCCACTACCGATGTGGATTTATGATTCGGCAACATTGCAGTTTATTGAAG
>Ga0207683_10004453_pt1 | contig 12098 bp, 7 predicted proteins | sample KBSM73metaG_FD_184333 | JGI IMG/M metagenome (GOLD analysis project Ga0207683, IMG submission 184333) | Miscanthus rhizosphere microbial communities from Kellogg Biological Station, Michigan, USA - KBS M7-3 metaG (SPAdes) (version 2) | ecosystem: Host-associated > Plants > Roots > Rhizosphere >...
CCGCGTCGACCACGTAGGCCGGGATGCCCGGCATGCTGTCCAGCAGGTGCCTGATGCCCGGGCTGATCTCCCGGCTCGGCCGGGGTGCCGGCGGCGGCGCCTGGCCGGCCATGCGGAACAGGTAGTCGCGCTCGTCCGCGGTGAGCATCAGCGCCCGGGCCAGCGCGGTCAGCACCTGCCGGGACGGGTGCGGCCCGCGGGCCTGCTCCAGCCGGATGTAGTAGTCCACCGACAGGCCCGCCAGCTGGGCCACCTCCTGACGGCGCAGCCCTGGCGTGCGGCGTCTGTTCGGCGTGCCCGCCTCGGGCAGGCCGGCCTGACGCGGGCTCAGCCGGGCGCGCCTGGCCCGCAAGAACCCGGCCAGCTCGGTGCGGCGGTTCGAGTTCATGTCCCTCATTCTCGCTCCGGCCCGGCGCCCGGTGGGTGGTACTGCCAGTCCCAGGCACGAACGGCCTCTCCCGGGTTCGTGGCCTGGTTACTAGCGTCGGTGGCATGACGACGACAATCGCCCTGATCACCGGGGCCAACAAGGGGATCGGCCTGGAGACTGCCCGCCAGCTGGGCGCCCGCGGGGTGACCGTGCTGGCTGGCGCGCGGGACGAGGCCCGGGGTCTTGAGGCCGAGCGAGCGCTGCGCGATGGCGGGGCAGACGCCCGGTTCGTTCGGCTCGATGTGACCGATCCGAAGTCGGCGCAGGAGGCGGCCGACTGGGTCGACCACCACTACGGCCGGCTGGACATCCTGGTCAACAACGCCGGCATTGCGCGGGCCGGGGGCCCGCCCAGCCAGACCGACCTGGACGCGATGCGCGAGGTCTACGAGACCAACGTGTTCGGCGTGATCATCGTGACGAACGCGATGCTGCCGCTGCTGCGCCGGGCGCCCGCCGCGCGGATCGTCAACGTGTCGAGCGAGGTGGGCTCGATCACTTCGATGACCGACCCGGCCAGCCCGCTGGCGCAGATGCCGGCCAGCCTGGCCTACCCGTCGTCGAAGAGCGCGCTCAACATGATCACCGCGCTCTACGCGAAGGAACTGCGAGACACCCCGGTCAAGGTGAACGCGGCCAACCCCGGTTACACCGCCACCGACCTGAACCGTCACAACGGGTTCCGTTCGGCCGCCGAGGGAGCGGAAGCCAGCGTCCACCTTGCCACCCTGGACGCCGACGACCCCAGCGGAATCCTCTGGGGCCACCTGTGGACCGCCGGAGGCCCGAGCGACGCCTACGGCCCGCTCCCCTGGTGAGCGAGTTCCATGGTAGACGGGGGGTTTCGGAAGGGATTTCGATGATCCTGAAGGATCTGGTACCGCTAGCCGTACTAATTCCTTCGTGATCATGGACTGCCCTTCTCCGGTGCGGGGGCTATGAGGTGGAAGGGGAGAAAGCGGCGTGCGTGGCGGCGCGGCCTGACTCGAACGCGGCCTGGAGCAGGCGCCCGTCCGTGGCCAGGCGGCTTACCGCAGGCGAGCCAGCCGGAGGCCGGATCGAGAACACCGCCGCCGAGGCCCCTGATTCCGGTGTTACCGAAGCGGCCGGTGGGACGGCCGGCTGCGGGGCAGGGGGCTGCGGGGTGGCGGGCGGCTCGGGTGGGGTGTCGCCGTGCGGGGTGGCGAGGGGCTCGGGTGGGGGCGCGGACTGGTATTCGGCGAGGCGGCGGTCGTCGGCGGCCAGGCGGGCGTCGCGGCCGAGGAAGGCGGCGCGCAGGGCCGGGGTTTCCCGGCGCAGCGCGGTGCGCGCGATCACTCGGGCCGAACGCGCCGGTACGCGGCCGTCCTCCGGTACGGCGATCGGCCCGCGGCGGGAGCGCAGCACCAGCACGTGCGTGGCGCCCTGGGCCAGCGCGGTGCGGTAGGGGACGGACTCGGACAGGCCTGCGTCGTAAAAGCGGCGGCCGTCGAACTGCACCGGCGGGCCCGCCAGCAGCGGCAGGGCGGCGCTGGCTCGCAGGGCCAGGCGCAGGTCGGCCGGGGTGCCGCAGAGCGGGCGCAGGTCGGTGGACTGGCCCGTGGCGGCGTCGGTGGCGAGCGGGTGGAACTCGACCGGGCTGGCTAGCACCGCGGCGAAGTCCATCGGGAACGTGGTCTGGTACAGCTCCTCGATCAGGGCACGGATGTCCGCCACGGGGCGGCCGCGCAGCAGGGCAGAGCGGCGGATGAAGGCGCGGGCGTAGGCGGGTTCGGTCCAGCCGAGCAGCCCCTGCGGCCGGCTGAGCAGCCAGGCGCCGGTGATGGCCCCGGCCGAGGCACCGTAGACGGCGTCGAACGCGGATACCAGGCCAAGCTCGTCGAGTGCCAGCGCCATGCCCGCTGAGATCGTCCCGCGCATCCCGCCGCCCTCGATGGCCAGCGCGACCCGGAACCGGTCGCGTCGCTCCCCCGGCAGGCTCCCCGCGCGAGCGCGCTCCCCCAGCACCCGCAGCACCTCGTGCACAGGCTTCACGGTTTCATGATCGCGGATAGTTTCGGTCGCTATGTGGTCGAAACTACCCATGATCATGGTCCAGGGGCGGCGCGGGGTCACGGGTGGGGCCGTGGGTCACGGTGGGGGCAGGGGTTGGCGGGTTAGGGGCGGGGGGGTTCGGTGAGGCGGGAGAGGGCGGCGGGGAGGGGGGCGTCGTGCACGATGGTGAGGCGGTGGGTGGCGCGGGTGATCGCGACGTACAGGTCGTGACCGCCTGCTGGTGACTGGTCCAGGATCCCGGCCGGGTCGGCCAGCACCACGCGGTCGAACTCGAGGCCCTTGGCCTGGCCCACGGTCAGCAGCGCGACCGGGGAGTCGAGCACCTCGGCGCGATCGCCGGGCACCGCCTCCGGCAGCGCCCGGGCCAGCTCGGCGATCCGGTTTCCTGGCGCGATGACGGCCAGCCGCCCGCCCTGTCCAAGCTCGGCGCCCATCTCGGCGAGCTCTTCCTTCACCACGCCGGCGACGGCGGCGAGACCCTGGACCACGCGCGGCGCCACGCCCTCCTCGCGAACCGATTCGGGCGGGCGCTCGTCCGGGGCGACCACGGCCAGCACGTCGGCGGCCAGGGCCATGATCTCCGTCGGGGTGCGGTAGTTGACGGTGAGCAGCTCCTCGCGCCAGCGGCCCTTCACGTACGGGTCGAGCATCTGCGCCCAGGAGCGGGCGCCGGCCGCGCTCCCCCGCTGGGCCACGTCACCGACCACGGTCATCGACCGGGTCGGGATCCGGCGCATGACCATCCGCCAGGCCATCGCGGACAGCTCCTGCGCCTCATCCACGATCACGTGGCCGTAGGCCCAGGAGGGGTCGGCCCAGGCCCGTTCGGCCGTGGTGAGCTGCTGGCCCGGGTCGCGGTTCCAGTCGGCCAGCGTGCTGGCGTCCACGAGGTCGGCGAGCCTGGTCGAGCCCCCGAAAGCCTCGTTTCCCACCGGGGTGATCTCGAGCACCTCGCGGGCGTATCGCTCCTCGGCGCGGCGCTCCCGGTCCAGGGCCCGGCGTCGCCGCTTGTCCGCGGTGTCGTCGGTGCCGAGCAGCTGCGCGGCCTCGTCGAGCAGCGGCACGTCCGCCACGGTCCACGCGTCGGGGTGACCGGGCCGCAGCAACGCGGACCGTTCGGCCGCCGTAAGACCGGGGGCGGCGCGGCGGAGGGCACCTTCCTCGGCCAGCAGGCCGGCCACCAGCCGCTGCGGGGTCAGGAAGGGCCATAGCGCGTCGAGTGCGGCCCGGACCGGCGGCTCGTCCCACAGCCGAGCCCGCGCGTAGGGGATGTCCTCGGGGTCCAGGTCGCGGCCGAGCGCCCGCGCCTCGGCGGCGGCGAGCGCGCCGAGCAGTTCGGTGATGAACATCCTGCGGGCCGCGTTGTGCGGCTTGCGCTGGCCGCGGGCCCGGTCGCGGGCGCGCAGCACGACCTGGTTCGGCACGGTCATGGCCACGCCGTCCGCGGTGATCACCAGGTCGCCCGGCGGCACCTGCTGCAGGTTGCGCACTGCGCGGCGGAGCACGTTCACCATCGTGACGTCGCCCTTGACCACGGCGGCTTCCGGATCGTCGTCGGGGGCGGCCTTGACGCCGGGGAAGAGCTCGGCGATCGAGCTGAGCACCACGTCGGTCTCGCCGAGGGACGGCAGGACCTGGCTGATGTAGCGGAGGAAGGTGGCGTTCGGCCCGATGACGAGCACGCCGCGGCGCTCGAGCGTGCGCCGGTGGGTGTAGAGCAGGTACGCGGCCCGGTGCAGCGCCGCGACGGTCTTGCCGGTGCCCGGGCCGCCCTGCACGACCAGCACGCCCTGCAGTGCCGAACGGATGACCCGGTCCTGCTCGGCCTGGATGGTGGCCACCACGTCGCTCATCCGGCCGGTACGGCGGCTGGTGATGCTGGCGATCAGCATGGCCTCGCCGGACAGGCTCCGGCGGTCCGGCTCGGACAGCCGTTCCAGGTCGAAGACCTCGTCGTCAACCCCGGTGACCGTGCGGTTCCTGGTGTAGATGTGGCGGCGGCGGATCAGCCCGTTCGGGTCCCTGGGGGTGGCGGCGTAGAAGGGGTGGGCCGCGGGAGCACGCCAGTCGATGAGCCGCGGCTCGTGCTCGTCGTCCCGCAGGCCGATCCGGCCGATGTACAAGGTCCCCGGGCGGTCGGCGGTGGGTTCGGCATCGGTGCGGCCGAAGCACAGGCCGTGCTCCACCGCGTTCAGCTGCGCCAGCCGCCGCGACTGCTCGGTCGCGGTGAAGTCGCGCTCGACCCGGGCCTGGAACGTGCCCCCGGCCCCGCCGGTTCCGAGTGTCTCGGTGAGCGCGCGCTCGGTCCGGTCCCGCGCCTCATCGAGCAAACGGTAAAGCATTTCAAGATACGATTGTTCCTGGCCGATGGCCGAGGCCGATGCGGAATTAGTTTGACTAAGCGTCATCGTTATTGGTATACTTTCCTTGGCTCAATATTTTGACGCGCTCGCTATTCGGTACAGAATACAGAAGCTTATCATCGCGGCCCCTCTCCCGGTAGTCCCGGGGAATGAGAAAACATCGGCGCACGGCTTCGACCTGGTCCGAGAGTACTGACCAGCCTCGCCTCCAGGCTGCCGCGCTCAGGGCCTCTTTGCCGCCGGGCGCTTGCAGCAGCTATTCGAATTGGCGCGTAAGCGGGCACCGACGTCCTTTCGGGCGGCCCTCCGAGGCATTCGCGAAACCACGGCAAAGAGGCCCGCTTGGTAATACGGGGCGCCGTGGGATGCGATTTGTTACCGCCCGCCCTGCTCTCTCCCCCGAGCCCAGCCCCGCTTCTCCCTCATACCCACCCCGCCTCTCCTCCTTACCCACCCTAGGATGAAGGCCAGACTTGAGGGAGGATGAGACATGCCGGGAACCGAACGCGTGGAGATCACTGGTCCGTACGGTGATCGTTACGACGAGATCCTGACGCCGCAGGCCATCGACCTCATCGCCGCTCTCCACGCCGAGCTCGGCCCGCGCCGGTCCGAGCTGCTGACCGCGCGCCGCCGCCGTCAGGCCGAACTCTCCGGCGGCGCGATGCTTGACTTCCTGCCCGAGACCGCCGAGATCCGCGAGGACGCCAGCTGGCGCGTTGCCGCGCCCGCGCCGGGCCTGATCGACCGCCGGGTCGAGATCACCGGGCCGACGGACAAGAAAATGACCATCAACGCCCTCAATTCGGGGGCGAACGTCTGGCTGGCCGACTTCGAGGACGCCAATACCCCGCTCTGGGACAACATGATCACCGGCCAGCTCAACCTCAAGGACGCGCTGGACCGGACGATCGACTACACCAGCGCCGAGGGCAAGGATTACGCGCTGCGACCCGACGACGAGCTGGCCACGATCGTGGTCCGACCGCGCGGCTGGCACCTGGACGAGAAGCACATCCTCATCGACGGCGTGCGGGCCTCCGGCAGCCTGACCGACTTCGCGCTGTACATGGCGACCAGCGCGCAGCGGCAGCTAGACAAGGGCAAGGGACCGTACTTCTACCTGGCCAAGAACGAGAGCCACCTCGAGGCGCGGCTCTGGAATGACGCGTTCAACCTGGCCCAGGACGCGCTCGGCATGCCGCGCGGCACGATCCGGGCCACCGTGCTGATCGAGACGATCCCGGCCGCGTTCGAGATGGAGGAGATCCTCTACGAGCTGCGGGAGCACTCGGCCGGGCTGAACGCCGGGCGCTGGGACTACCTGTTCAGCATCATCAAGAAGTTCCGCACCCGGGGCAAGGAGTTCGTGCTGCCGGAGCGGAACGCGGTCACCATGACCGCGCCGTTCATGCGCGCCTACACCGAGCTCCTGGTCAAGACCTGCCACCGGCGCGGGGCGCACGCGATCGGCGGCATGGCCGCGTTCATCCCGAGCCGCCGCGACCCCGAGGTCAACGAGCAGGCCATGGCCAAGGTGCGGGACGACAAGACGCGCGAGTCCGGCGACGGGTTCGACGGCTCCTGGGTGGCGCACCCGGACCTGGTACCGCTGTGCAAGGAGGTCTTCGACGGCGTCCTCGGGGCGAACCCGAATCAGCTCGCCAGGCAGCGCGAGGACGTACACGTCGGCGCCGAGGACCTGCTCTCGGTGAGCAAGACGCCGGGCGCGATCACCGAGGCCGGGCTGCGCAACAACATCAGCGTCGCGCTGCAGTACCTGGCCAGCTGGCTCGGCGGCAACGGCGCGGTGGGCATCTTCAACCTGATGGAGGACGCGGCCACCGCGGAGATCTCCCGCTCCCAGATCTGGCAGTGGATCCACAACGACGTGGCGCTGGACGACGGCGTCGTGGTCAAGCGGGACCTAGTCGAACGGCTCATCGACGAGGAGCTGTCCAAGATCCGCACGGCGAGCGGCGCGGGCTTCGACGCCGAACGGTACGGCCAGGCGGTCGCGCTGTTCACCGAGGTCGCGCTGGCCGACAACTTCGCCGAGTTCCTGACCATCCCGGCGTACGAGCGGATGCCGTAACGGGGTTTCTGTTCCCCGGGCCTGGAAAGGGGGACAATCAGCACAGGGTTATCACCGGGCGGGAGAGGGGCCCATGGCAGCGACCATCCAGGCTCTGGTGCCCCGGATGCGGGACATCTGCGGCGCGGGCAACGTCATCACCGATCCGCTGGACCTGCGCACCTACGAGTGCGACGGGCTCACCTCGCACCGGTGCGTGCCCGCGCTGGTGGTGCTGCCGGGTTCGGCCGCCGAGGTCGCCGCGGTGGTGGCTCTTTGTGCGCAGGCCGCGGTGCCGTTCGTGGCGCGCGGCAGCGGCACCGGCCTGTCCGGCGGGGCGCTGCCGCACGAGAGCGGCGTGCTGATCGTGATGTCCCGGATGCGTGCCGTTGTCGAGATCGACCCGGTGAGCCGACGCGCCGTGGTGGAGCCCGGCGTGACGAACCTGGCGGTGAGCAAGGCCGCGGCACCGTTCGGCCTGTTCTACGCGCCCGACCCGTCCAGCCAGGTGGTGTGCTCGGTCGGCGGCAACGTGGCGGAGAACTCCGGCGGGGCGCACTGCCTCAAGAACGGGTTCACCGTGCACCACGTCACCGGCCTGGAGATCGTCACGCCGTCCGGCGAGCTGACCTGGCTCGGCGACGGCACCGGCGTGACCACCGGCTACGACCTGCTCGGCGCGTTCACCGGCTCGGAGGGCACGCTCGGCATCGTGACCAAGATCGTGGTCAAGCTGATGCCGGTGCCCGAGGTGGTGCACCTGCTGCTGGTCGCCTATGGGTCGACGGCCGAAGGCGGGCGGGCGGTGTCCGACATCATCGCGGCCGGCGTTCTGCCCGCCGCGATCGAGATGATGGACGCGCTGGCCATCGAGGCCGCGGAGGAGGCCGTGCACTGCAACTACCCGGCCGGGGCGGGCGCGGTGCTGCTGGTGGAACTGGACGGCCCGGCCGCGGAGGTCGAGGCCGAGCTGACGACCGTGCGCGCGATCTGCGAGGCGGCCGGGGCGACCGAGATCCAGGCGGCCGACGACCCGGCCGAACGGGCGGGCATCTGGGCCGGGCGCAAGTCGGCGTTCGCCGCGGTGGGCCGGATCAGCCCGGCGTACATCGTCCAGGACGGGGTGGTGCCGCGGACCTCGCTCGGCGCGGTGCTGGCCCGGATCGCCGAACTGTCGGCTGACGCCGGGATTCGCGTCGCGAACGTCTTCCACGCGGGCGACGGGAACCTGCACCCGCTGGTGCTCTACGACGACAAGGTGCCCGGCCAGGCCGAAGCGGCCGAGAAGGTCTCCGGCGCGATCCTGGACGCCTGCCTGGAGCACGGCGGCTCGATCACCGGCGAGCACGGCGTCGGCGTGGACAAGTCCCGGTACATGCCGAGGATGTTCGGTGCCGACGACCTGGACACCATGCAGCTGGTCCGGTGCGCGTTCGACCCGGCCGGCCTGTGCAACCCGGGCAAGATCTTCCCCACTCCCCGGCTGTGCGGCGAGGTGCCGGGCCACCGGCGGGCGCCGCACCCGGCCGTAGTGGCCGGCCAGGCAGAGATCTTCTTATATGGACACCGAACGGGTCTCGGTCTCCGCCGTCCGCCCGGCTCTTGCCGCCGCCTGCCCGTCGCTCACCGACGGCATTGCCGCCGACGCGGTGGCGGGGGTGGTCCCCTCGTTCGTCGCCTCGCCGTCGTCGACCGCCGAGGTGTCGGCGCTGCTGCGGGAGGCGGCCGCGGCCGGGCTCGCGGTGGTGCCGCGCGGCGCCGGGACCGGGCTCGCCTGGGGTGCCCCGCCGTCACGCTGCGACCTGGTGGTGGACCTGCGCTCGATGGACCAGGTGGTGGAGCACGAGGCCGGCGACCTGGTAGCGCGGGTGCAGGCCGGCGCGACGATCGGGCAGCTGGCCGTGGCGTTCGGCTCAGCCGGCCAGCAACTGGCGCTCGACGTCCCGGCCGAGGCAACCGTGGGCGGGGTGGTCGCCACCGGCACCGCCGGGCCGCGGCGGTTCCGCTATGGTGCCCCGCGTGACCTGCTGATCGGCATCACCGTGGTGCGGGCCGACGGGGTAGTCGCGCACGCCGGCGGCAAGGTGGTCAAGAACGTGGCAGGCTACGACCTGGGCAAGCTGTTCGCCGGGTCGCAGGGCACGCTGGGCGTGATCACCGAGGCGGCGTTCCGGCTGCATCCGCTGCCCGCCGCGGTGGCGTGGGTGACGGCCGAGTTCGGCCCGGCCGAGCGGGCCGGGGCGGTAGCCGCGGTGGCCGCGGCGGCGGGCTCGCCGCTGGTGCCGTCGGCGGTGGAGCTGGACTGGCCGGGCGGGTCGCAGCGGCCGCTGCGTGTCGGGGTGCTGCTCGAGGGCACCGGGCCCGGGGTAGCCGAACGCGCCAAGCAGATGTCCGAGTTGCTGGCGGCGCCGGGCGGGGCGGTGTCGGTCGCCGAGACGGCGCCCGCGCGCTGGGGTGTGCTGCCGTCGTCGGTGACGATGGTCCGGGTCTCGTTCTGGGTGAGCGCGCTGGGTCCGGTGCTGGACGCGGTAGCCGTGGCGGGCGCGGACGCCGGGGTCAGGCCCGCGGTGAGCGGCCCGGCCGGCGCGGGCGCGCTGTACGCGTGCCTGGATCCCGGTACCTCGGACGAGGACGCCGTCCGGTTCGTGACCGCGCTACGGGAACGGGTCGCGGGCGCCGCGTGGGGGGCCGGCGGTCCCCGCGGTGGTGTGACCGTGCTGACCGCGCCGCCGAGCGTGCTGACGGCGACCTCGGACGGTACCGTTCCCGGACTGGCCCTGATGCGGGCCGTGCGCGATCAGTTCGATCCGGATCACCGGATGTTCCCTGGCCGTTTCGCCGGAGGTGAGTAGTGCAAGACGAGAACACGCTCCGCGAGGTGGCGAAGGACTGCGTGCACTGCGGGTTCTGCCTGCCGGCCTGCCCGACCTACCAGCTGTGGGCCGAGGAGATGGACTCCCCGCGGGGACGGATCTACCTGGTGAACCAGATCCTGGACGGGGCCGAGCTATCCAGTGCTGCGGCCGAGCACTTCGACCGCTGCCTGGGGTGCATGGCCTGCATGACCGCGTGCCCGTCGGGCGTGCAGTACGACCAGCTCATCGAGGCGGCCCGGGTGTGGACCGAGGAGGCGCGCAGTTCCGGCCCGGCGCCTGCCGCGGAGGAGCCGGCGGACGGGAAGCGGCCGGTGCGGGACCGGATCGCGCGGGCGGCCATCTTCTCGCTGTTCCCCTACCCCCGGCGGCTGCGGGCGATGACCGCGCCGCTGCGGCTGGCGCAGCGGACCGGGCTCGACCGCAGGCTGGCCCGGTCGGACCTGCCGTCCCGGGTGTCCCCCGTGCTCGGCGCCGCGCTGCGGCTAGCCCCGCCGGGGGTGTCCGCGGCCGAGGCTCGGCCGCTGCCCAGGCGGGTACCCGCGTTGGGCACCCGGCGGGCGGTGGTGGGCATGCTCACCGGGTGCGTGCAGTCGGTGTTCTTCCCGCGGGTCAACGCCGCGACGGCCCGGGTGCTGGCGGCCGAGGGCTGCGACGTGATCATCCCCCGCGGGCAGGGCTGCTGCGGCGCGCTGTCGCTGCACTCCGGCCGGGAGGCCGAGGCCATCGCGTTCGCCCGCCGCACGATCGCCATGTTCGAGCAGGCCGGCGTGGACGCGGTAGTGGTCAACTCGGCCGGCTGCGGTTCGGCCATGAAGGAGTACGAGCGGCTGCTGCGGGGTTCCGACGGCGGCTGGGCGGAACGCGCCGCCGAGATGAGCGGCAAGGTCAGGGACCTCGCCGAGTTCCTGGCCGAGCTCGGGCCGGCGGCACCGCGGCATCCGCTGCCGGTCACCGCGGCCTATCACGACGCCTGCCACCTGGCGCACGCGCAGCGGATCACCCGGCAGCCGCGCGACCTGCTGCGGGCGATCCCCGGCCTGACCCTGGTCGAGGTGCCGGACGCGGGCACCTGCTGCGGTTCGGCAGGCGTGTACAACCTGCTGCAGCCCGCGGCGGCCGGCGAACTCGGCGCCCGCAAGGCCGAATCCGTGCAGTCCACCGGGGCGCCGCTGCTCATTTCGGCCAACCCGGGCTGCTCGCTGCAGATCGCGTTCGCCCTGGCCGAGCGCGGCCAGGACATCGCGGTCGCGCACACCGCGGAGGTCCTGGACGCCTCGATCCGCGGCCGCCCGCTCCTCGACTAGCCGAGCCCGACGCTCCTCGATGAGCCGAGCCGGACGCTCCTGGATGAGCGACTGGTCTGCTGCCGGACGCCCTGGAACCGGGATTCCAGTGCGTTAGAACGCACTGGATCCGGGGTTTCATGACGTTCCAGCGGGTCCGGCACTGGCGGCGGGCCTGGTGAGGGTGAGATCCCCGATTTCATGGATGCTGCTGTGGCACCGGAGGCGCGATAGTGGTAACCGGTACGGCGTCGGCTCGTCCGAGGGGGACGATCGTCCGGAGCGGGTGGAACTGTCCGGGCGAGCCGACGCCGACCGCGTCGCTGCTCATCTCGGCCAACCCGGGCCGCTCGCTGCAGATCGCGGCCGCCCGCTGCCCGATTTGCCGGGCAGCGGGCGGCATCGGGTCAGAACCGCAGAACAGTGCTGGCGGTGCCGAGTTTCAGCCCCGGCGTGAACAAGGTGGTGCCGAACGTGGTGTCCAGCGCGCTGGCGGCCGCGCCCGTGAGGGTGAGGACGATCCCGCTGATCCGGACGTAGTGCCGTCCGGCGTGGATGGTGGCGTGGGCCAGGCTCAGCCGGAGCAGCGGCACCCGGACCTTCGGGTTGCCGTTGACCTCGGCGGTCAGGACGCCCTGGTGCACGCTGATGACGAAGTTGCTGACCTTGATCTGCTTACCGGTGGCCGGGGCGACGAACAAGATCCCGCCCTTGTGCCAGATGGTGCCCCTGAGCTTCGCGGGGTTCAGCCAGCCGCCGGTCACCGGGAAGGTGAAGCGGACCGTGACCCCGCCGCTGCCGACCCGGGCGCCCTCGGTGCCCGGCAGCGTCGCGATCGGGACGATGCCGTGCCCGAGCAGCGCCCCGGCGATCCCAGGGGCGGTTGTGACGGAGGTATCACCGCCGGTCAGCCTGACCTGCGCAGGGCCGGTGCTTGCCGACGCGGCGGTGGTGGTGGCCGCCACCGGGCCGATGATCAGGCCCGCCATCATAGCTATGCCTGCCGCGCGCTTGAACATTCGCATGTCCACTCCATTC
>Ga0207683_10004454_pt1 | contig 12095 bp, 10 predicted proteins | sample KBSM73metaG_FD_184333 | JGI IMG/M metagenome (GOLD analysis project Ga0207683, IMG submission 184333) | Miscanthus rhizosphere microbial communities from Kellogg Biological Station, Michigan, USA - KBS M7-3 metaG (SPAdes) (version 2) | ecosystem: Host-associated > Plants > Roots > Rhizosphere >...
CCGAAGCCGTCGCCAGCACCACGATATTGGCATCCGAGCCGCCGGCCGCCTCGAGAAAGTAGCGCAAGATGACGCGCTCGCGGGTCTTGTCCTCGGCCCCGCCGATGGCGATCAGCAGGCCGGGATGCGTCACGTGAGGATTGGTGAGGATGTCCATGCCTTCAAAAAAGAGGCAAGGAGGATGCCAGGGCTATCAGCCGCACCAGGACGAGCACTCTTCCGCGTTCAAATCACACCTCACGCCCTTCCAGCAGCAGCAATCGTAGAAATCCGGCGGGCACTGGTGGTGCATGTACGGACAATCCTCCTCGGCAAAGGCGGCGTCTACAGCAACGTTATCCGCACCGGTTTGATGCTAAACGCCGGGAAGTCTCAGGTGGATGAGATGGTGGAAGCGATCGACGCGGGACTGACGTTGGCCGCAGCAAAATGAACTGTGTGACATATTCTACTTTGCCTCTTACATTTCGGGGTGCTAATTGTATATCCTGGATAAGACTGTTCAAAGAATTCCTGGGATCAACTTCTCCATAGGCCCATCCCGATATTTTTATGTATTCACCGGCATCGCCAAACTTTTTTGCACCGTCGTACACTTCTGTGCCGGTGATCTCAATTCTTACAATTTTTGCTGAAGAATATTGCCAGCAAAAAAATAAAACAAGAACCGACAATAAGAAGGGTTTTGTAAGACGCATTTTAATTCGATTAATATTCATAGTGTCCATTGTGTCTTCTTAGTGCTCTTTGTGACCAGGAGAAAACAGGTCACTAAGGCACAACGAACCACGAAGAACACAAAGGCTGTTTATAGATCCAATTATTTTCCGCTCATTTTTTTATAAAGGAAATCCAGTGATGCTGCATCCGGGATCGTCTTTGTTTGTGATTGTACACCAAGTTCCATAATTTTTTTGTCAGTTGTGTTATAAGCATCCCATAAAGGCAGACCCTTTCCATTTGGATCTCCTGTTTTTACAAAATTGGCCCAGTAAGATGACATGATGTTTGCCAGGTCATGATCTACCTGTTCCCATGGACGATTCACGAATTTTAAATTATCATAGGCATAAGGAACCTCCCCGGTATGAAAAGCGCCGTATTTCACATACTCACCTGTTGCCGGTACTTTTCTTGTAAAACGGTATACATATACCTTCGAACCATGGCTGCTCTGAACATTTGCCCAGGCATAATTCTGTGCACCAAAGATCTGGTCACGGGAAAGTTTCAATTGAGAAGTCAATGCTTCTTCATCGGTACCGGCAGGATAATATTGTAAAAATGTTTGTGCATCGGTTCCGTAATTTTTTTCTGCATCCTTTTTAAAATCTTCTGCCTTTTTTGGCGGGCCAAACATCAATCCTTCATCTTCATTCCACCCGGTAAGAAGACTTACTTTATTTTCCTTGCCCCGGTTAAATATATTGACAATGGCATCAGGCAATACATACCCATCAATAACTGGTCCGCGAAAACCCTGGGCTTTTTTCATAAGCTCTTCTGCTGACATGGCACGGAGATCGGCAATTGAAGAAGCATTCAGTGATCTCATGATACTTGTTCCATCTTCTTCTGCTTTTTGCAGGTTTGCATTTCCGTTGGAAAAACTGGCACCGCTTTCTGCAATGGCTTTTTGAAATAAATTTTTTGCAAGAGGTGATGCTACCAAACAATTCACACTCATTGAACCGGCTGATTGTCCCGCTATCGTTACATTTTTCGGATCTCCACCGAAGGCATCAATATTTTTTTGTATCCATTTCAATGCAGCGATCTGATCCAGGATACCATAATTGCCCGAAGAATTATTTCCTGATTCTTTGGTTAATCCAGGATGTGCAAAAAAACCAAATACACCTACACGATAATTGATGCTGACAAACACGATTCCCTTCCTTGCCATCGCTTCTCCATCATATATAGGGCAGGCACTTCCGCCACTTTGAAAGCCCCCGCCATAGATCCATACAAGCACTGCCCGTTTTTCTTTTGACGACTTTGCACCCGTCCATACATTCAGATACAAACAATCTTCGCTGATCGGTTCCTTTGGAATTAAAAATTCTTCTGTCCACATACTGAATGGAGCAGGCGATGCCTGCATGGGGCTTGCACTGAATTTATCGCAAACTTTCACTCCACTCCATTGCTGAACAGGCTGAGGTGCTTTCCACCGCAGGTCACCAACAGGTGGCGCGGCAAAAGGTATTCCTTTGAAAATATGTACATCATCTTTTATTGTTCCTGAAACAAGCCCTGCCTCAGTCTTCACAACACCCAGGTCATTCGCGGAAGTTTTAAATGAAGTAATACCCATTGCCAGGAGGGCAGCAAAAAAAAGAAGTCGTATTGAAGTTTTCATGTCAGTGATATTTACCACATAGTACATAGGAACACATAGAGTTCTAATGCGATACTATTGTATCCTATGTTCCTATGTGGTTCAAAAATATATTTAGAGTGTTTATTAAAAGGCTTTACCGTTTGCAATTGACAATAATTCTTTGTCTGGATTATTTTTTACCTCACATTTATTATCAAAGATCATCGTGGCGCCATTTTGCTGTGTATAGGCTGGCCAGTTAGGCAATTTTTTTGCGTTTGGATTTCCAGTTCTTGCAAAATTGATCCAGGCGCTGCTCATTTTATCAGCGAGTGCATAAGCTTCCTTCCCACCCCCGGTCATTTCTTCGCATTTGTCAATATTATCGAATACAAATGGAAGTTCCATGCAATGCATGGCTTTATATATACCATCCATTACAGGGGATTGCCACGAAAATAAATACATGTACACGGGAGCGGCACCAGCAACAGCTTTCAGGTTTGCATGACTGATAGTGCCGGGGCGGAAAAAAACATCGATGTCAATATAGTCTGATGGCTTTGTTGTTTCCGGGTACGCCTTCTTTACAGCAGCCATGTATGCATCTGTTTTATCTCCATATTTTTTCTCCAAGCTGATCCTGGCGTTTTCTATCGTAATATCCCTTGAACCTGGAATGAATGGAGTAAATTCATTTTTCGTAGAACCCACAAGCAAAGGAACATTTTTCGCAATTTCGATGGCGGCTGCGTCAGTTGGCTGGTAGGGAAGAAAACTTCCATCCAAAATGGGACCCCAGCTTAAGCCAAACAGGGGAACGGTCTTCCCTTCTGCTTTTATTGCCGCCGCTACTTTTGATAATGCTTTTTTGCCTGCAGCATTTAATCGTTCATAAGAAATAGTTTGCAATGAATCCACCTGTGAAGGTTGTAATTGCAATTCTTCTAATAGTGCAGCTGTTACTCTTTTTGAAATGGATGGTTCTGTGAAACCGCTGAGATAACTTCCGCTCTCCACGATCGCTTTATGGAAAAGTCCTTTTGCAGAAGGTGCATTCATTAACGAAGTAACCTTGCCACCTCCACCCGATTGACCAAAGATGGTGACATTGCCAGGATCACCGCCAAATTGTGCAACGTTTTGTTTTATCCATTGCAGGGCTGCCACCAGGTCCAATAAACCTGCATTGGGTGAAGATTTATATTTATCTCCATAAGCTGAAAGATCCAGGAAACCAAGCACATTCAAACGATGATTGACAGAAACTAAGACAACGTCTCCTTTACGACTTATATTTTCTCCATCATAAGAAGGTAGCTCAACATAAGAGCCCGCTGTAAAACCGCCGCCATGAAACCAAACCATCACCGGCCGCTTTTTATTATCATTGATCCCCGGAGTCCACACATTAAGCGTCAGGCAATTCTCATTTGTATATCCCCAGTTGTGGTGAAATGGAAATTCAAATTCGTCATTCACGGTAGTTGTGGGATCCATCGGGCATACCGGGCCATAGGTCATTGAACTGCGAACATCTTTCCATGAAGCAGGTTTTGCCGGTGCCATGAACCTTTCTGCTTTTGCATAGGGAATTCCTTTGTATGTAAAGATCCCTTTGTGTATATAGCCCCTTACCTTTCCACCTTCCGTTTGAACAATAGCAACATCTTTGCCCGCTACAACTGCGTCGTCTGTTTGGCTAAATGCTAGGGCAGGAAATAAATAAGCGATCAGGCCTAAAAGAAGAAAATTTTTTTTCATGTGGCGTTTTTTATTTTAAATATTTTTTCTTATTGCGTCACTATGACACAATCTAAAATGTTTATGTCAACCGGAAAAATTTTTTTGCCTGTGGCCCGGCATTTATACATAATCCGGTTTTTCAACAAACTTTGCAGCCGTTTTTGATCTTACTTCTTCCAGGGTTACCCCGGGCATCAATTCTTTTAATGTTAATTGCCGGTTTTCAAATGTAAAAACTGCAAGGTCGGTAATGATCATATCAACTACCTCATGGGCCGTCAATGGAAGTTTACATTCGGGAACTATTTTGGATGTCCCGTCGGGATCGGTATGGATCAAAGTAATGATCAGTTTTTTTGCACCGGACGCAAGGTCCATGGCACCGCCTACTCCAAGCAACGGTTTACCAGGGACGGCCCAATTGGCCAGGTTTCTTTTTTCATCAACCTCCAGCCCACCCATAATGGCTACATCAATATGACCACCACGGATCATCGCAAAAGAATCAGCACTGTCAAAATAAGCGCTGCCCGGAAGTGCAGTCACGGGAACCTTTCCTGCGTTGACAGGATAGTCCATTGCACCACCTCCATCTTTTGGCGATGGACCCACACCGAGCATTCCGTTTTCCGTATGTAAAATAATTCCATCTCCTGGTTTAATGAGATCGGCGACCAATGTTGGAATACCAATTCCCAAATTCACCACGTCGTCTCTTTTTAATTCAGCAAAGGCACGGCGAGCTATCTTCATCCTTGATTCATCAATTCTTCTTGATGAAGATATACCGGCAGAGCTGCCCAGATCTTCCAGTGTAACATGATGCTGCACTAAAAAATCGACATAGCAACCGGGAGTATGAACATAATTCGGATCGATGGTTCCGAGGGGAACAATTTCTTCTACTTCCGCGATCACGAGATCGGCGGCAGTAGCCATTGCTTTATTAAAATTCTGTTCCGTCATTCGATACGTGAGATTGCCTGCAGTATCAGCTCTCCAGGCGCGAATGAAAGCAACATTCCCGCGAATACCTTTTATAAAAACGTGTTCGATACCATCGATCATTTTCGTTTCTTTTCCCTGCGCCAACAAAGTGCCTGCCGATGTTGGTGTATAAAATCCACCGATGCCTGCGCCACCGGCCCTGATCGCTTCAGCCAATGTACCCTGGGGCAGTAATTCATATTCCACTTGTCCGGCTTGTGCAGCCCTCGCTGCATCGGGGTTACTTGTAAAAAATGAACAAATCATTTTTTTAAGTTGGCCATTCCGAACCAAACGCCCGGGTCCCAGGCCCGGTTCACCTGTATTATTTCCGATGAAGGTTAAATTTTTTGTACCTGTTTCTGCCAGGGCGTGAAGCAGGTGAACAGGGTTACCCGTCATGCCAAAACCTCCGCCAAAAATTGTATCACCCTCCTTTACCAAAGTTGCGGCCTCATCAGCTGTTATTTGCGGTACTTGTTTCATTAATGAACAGAATTTTATAATTACGGCATGTTAAAGCGGGTAGAGCAATTTACCCACAGAATACACAGATTTTCACAAACATGATTGATAAAATTCTGTGCTTACCTGTGAAATCAGTGAGATCAAGCCCGATCCTTTTCACACCTCGTATCAAAATGATATTGTCAGTTTATAAAATCAATGATCAGTTTAGTAAATATCTCTTTATTGTCAATACAGCTCATGTGGTATGAGCCATTGATGATCTCAAATTTTGAATCCCTAATCAACTGCGAAAGAGTTTTTACTTCACCCGGCGAAACAGACTGGTCCTCTGAACCTGCGATACACAGCGTTGGGATTTTTAAGCTTTTTGAAATACCTGTAATATCCTCATCACGAATAGCCTCACAGGTTTGCATATATCCTTCCGCATCGCATCGCTCAACCATATTTTTATACCCTGCTACTTTTTCCGGATAATTTGCATGAAAGGAAGGTGAGAACCATCGTTTCATCAAAGGCTCTGTAATTGCTTTCAAACCATTTGATCTTATTTGTGCTATTCGCTCATTCCATGTTTGTGCATTTCCAATTTTGTTTGCTGTCCCGCAAAGAATCAATTTTTTAATTGATTCGGGATGGTGATGTGCCAATATCGGTGCTATCATCCCCCCGACTGAAATTCCAACTACAATACAATTTTGTATGGACAGGTTTTCAAGCAACCAATAGGCGTCCTCAGCATGATCTTTCAATCCATCTTTTGCTTTTGCTAGGTCCGATAAACCATGTCCGCGTTTATCATAAAGAAGAATATTACCGAACTCTTTGAGATCATCTGCCACTTCTTCCCAGATGCGAAAATCTGTTCCCAGCGAATTGATAAATAAAAAAGTTTGATCACTGTTACTATTGAAATAACTATAATGCATCACGTGGCCATTGCAGGAAATAAAGCTCATATCCCTCCTTTTTCGATGGATGACAGAAATGAAATTATGAAATAGAATACAAAGCACTTGAAAGATGCGGTAACCACGGAGGCATAAAGAAAATTCAGAGAAACATGGAGAAATTCTCTGTGACCCTCCGTGAACTCTTTGTCCCGGTGGTTTAATTAGCTAAAATGCTTATATTTAAAGTTTGTTTAAAGAACATCCCTCAATGAAATTTTCGGCCCTGTTGACATACTTGCTTGTTTGCTTTTCCAATTCATCAACTGCTCAATCATGTAATGGAAGTTTAGGTGATCCTGTTGTAAACGAAACCTTTGGAGCAGGAGGAGGTCAGCTTGCATCATACAAAACCTCCTACCAGTTCGTAGGTGGTTGCCCGGATAATAATGGCAATAATTTGGGCGGATTCTACACCCTGGGCAGTTTCCTTTTTGGCTGCGGTCCGCATACATGGGTTCAGATGATAGGCGATCATACCCGCGATGCGAATGGCAATTATATGCTGGTAAATGCGGCAAGTACTCCAGGAATAGTGTATACAGATACTGCTAAAAATTTATGCGGAAATACCAACTATCAATTCGGAGTTTGGTTCACGAGCGTGATGACAAGCCTTGCCTGCGACGGACAACCAAAATTGCCCAATTTGAATTTTCAAGTAAGGACTTTGTCGGGTACCATACTTGCCGAAGGCAATTCAGGTTTTTTACCACTTGTAGACGAAAGGGAATGGAAATTTTATGGTCTTTCATTTCAAACTCCGAATAATACTAATGCAATTATTTTTTCCATCACGATCAATCCTATGTATGGATGCGGAAGCGCCTTTGCGATCGATGATATTACTATAAGACCGTGCAGTCCATCGCTTATCTCCGCAACATTGAATGGCAGCACTGACGCAGTTGATGTGTGTGCTGGCTATACAGATAATTGGCTATTACATGCAAGCTACACGCCCGGTTTTGCTAACCCCGAATTTCAATGGCAAAATAGCATTGACTCTGGAAAAACATGGGTGAATGTTCCCGGCGCAACAACAGTTAATTATAATGTACCCCACAGAGATTCAGGAGTTGTTCTGTACAGGATCTGTATTGCCGAAAATGGCAATATTAATTCTGTTAATTGCCGGGTTACGTCTAACGTAATTCATACAGGTGTGTACCCCGTTCCTCCTCAACGTCCTCCTCAAACGTTGATCGGTTGCATTGGTAAAGATTTCCATTTTCCGGATCCTGATCCCTACGATCTGCAAGTATTATATACAGGACCCAATGGTTACAATTCAACATCGATACATGCCGTTATTCCAAACGTTAATTACAACGACACGGGTCTTTATAAGTTAAAGAATTCTCTTTCGTACGGTTGCATATTGATTGATACTTTATATTTAAAAGTCGTTCCCGGTGCTATTCTCACGACCCAACCTGTTTCTCCTCTTTGTGAAGGAACAACCGAGCAGCTTGTTACCGCTGCATCCGATACCGTAACCTGGCAATGGACCCCTGCATTGGGTTTGTCAAGCGACGTCGTTCCCAGTCCTGTTGCGTCGCCTTCTAAGACTACAGAATACAAAGTGCTTATCACAAATAAATATGGTTGTAAGGACTCGGCATATCTCACAATATTTGTGAATCAAAAGCCAGTAGCCGATGCGGGACCTGATAGAAAAATAAACCTGGGAGATTCGGTTACGTTAAATGGATCTGTCCAGGGTACTTCGGTCAATTTTTCCTGGTCGCCACCATCATTCATTGATGATATCCATTCAACAACTCCAAAAGTATATCCACCTGAAGATGCCGAATATACGTTAACCGTTAATTCAGAAGTTGGATGCGGTTCAAGTTCCTCTTCCGCTATCATTAAAGTTTATAAAGATGTATTTGTGCCCAGTGCATTTACGCCAAACAATGACGGTAAAAACGACCTGTTCAGAGTGGCGGCAGCCGACAATTATAAACGATTCAAATTGGTTGTCTACAACCGTTGGGGCCAGGTGATCTTTGAAACAACAGATATAAATAAAGGATGGGATGGAAAATTCAAAGACCTGCAACTTGCTTCAGACGTATATGTCTATTATTTGGAACTCGTAAGTGCATCAAACAAGAAGATCACTAAGAAGGGAACAATTACATTGATCAGGTAAATTTTTTAATCCCTTTCATCAATCGATTGCCGCCCGTTATAAAATCTTTACAAAATCACTGTTCTTACCCAACCAAAAAACTCTTCTTCATCATCTCCACAACAACTGAGTCTCTTGCTTAGAAGATTATTGTATTAACAATGACATCGGCAAGGCAATAATAAGTATCAATATTGTAAACAGAATCCGTTTTTGCAAATGTTCTTATCGCTAAATAAGGGGAGGCTTCTTCTCATAATTTTTATTTCATGGGTACTCTGGATTGTTATTAACCAATATTTATTTTGTCCATCCTTTTCTTTCAACTCTCCACAACCTTTTTCGGGAGCTTCATTTTATAACCCATATGATTCTATAGACGCCCACGATTGGAAGAAATGCAACTTTCATGCACATACCAATGCATGGCATGGGATGACTCATGGCAGAGGCACTGCAAAAGATGTCTATCACGTCTACGATTCAATGAATTATGCTGTGCACTGTGTTTCGGATTATCAAAGCATAAATAAAACGTATGCAAATTCGCCGGGTTATATTCCTGCTTATGAACATGGTTATAATACCGGGAAAACTCACCAACTGGTGCTTGGTGGTGAAAAAGTAGAATGGATCGATTATTTCTTTCCGCAATCTTTAAACAATAAGCAGGATGTTTTGAATCATCTTGCCGGATCTCAAAACATAGTGGTCGTAAATCATCCTTCATCTTTTCATGGTTACAATGCTTCCGATTTCAAATACCTTGGAAACTACAATTGTATGGAAGTGCTTAGTCCATATGCTATTTCAATGGCATGCTGGGACACGGCTCTCTCCAATGGCAAGCCGGTGTTTATTGTTGGAAATGATGATGAGCACAATATATTTTCTAAAAATTCGGTTGGCAGGATGTGCACTTTCATCAATGCTTCTTCAACAGATCAAAGAACCGTTTTAAGTGCTTTAAAAAAGGGGAAAAGTTATGGTATGATACTTGGAAATTGTGATCAGCAACATCCTGTATTAAACAGTTTAAAACTCAAAGGCGACACGATGCTGGTAGAAATGAGTGAACCGGCTGACCAGATCTCTTTCGTTGGACAAAACGGAAAATTATTGGCAAAAAATAAAAATATTTTTTCAGCGACATATATAATCAAGCCGGGAGATCGTTATGTACGTACCGTTATTGAGTACGGTTCAGGTGCAGGGATCTTTCTAAATCCTGTTTTCCGATATAACAAGACAAAAAAAATATCTACTTTATTCGGTGTCAACATATATGAAACCAATATTAAAAGAATTTTAGGTCTTTCAATTCTTGCTTTTTGGTTAAGAATTGCCATTCCATTTATCTTTTCAAAATCTCATCGAACAAAACCACAATTAGAATCCCTGGTATTTCAGTAAACTTTAACTGTCTACAAGAAAAGCAGGCCATCTTTATTAATTATTTTCGAACCCGCCCAACTATTTTGATCATTTGGGTTATCTGTATTAAAAAAAAATCTATGATGCTGTTAACATGTTAATGATTGCTCGTTCAATTTTGATCCAATTATGAAAATTTCATTCTTACCCTTTTTGTTCCCGTTTCTTCTTTCAGGAAGTTTAACCTGGCTAACTAACCTGGATGATGCTAAGGAGCTGGCAAAAACAAAACACGAATTCATCTTGCTGAGTTTTTCTGGTTCCGATTGGTGTGGTCCTTGTATTAAACTGCACAAGGATATTTTTGAATCAGATGTCTTTCAGCAATACGCGGATTCTCACCTGGTGCTTGTCAACGCTGATTTTCCCAGGCTTAAAAAAAATCAATTGGCGCCCGACCAGCAAAAAGTAAATGATGCGCTTGCCGACAAATACAATCCAAAAGGAATTTTTCCTTACACACTTTTATTAGATAGCGGCGGCCATGTGCTAAAGGCCTGGGAAGGCTTCTTTGAACCCGGTGCTGAAAATTTCGTTTACCAAATAAAAAATGAATTATCTGGCCGCACAAACTAATGTAATGCCGCAAAGCTTATTCAAAAAAGAGATGCTACTCATGGGCAATCAGTTTGAGATCTCCGCAGTAGCAGGCGATGAAGAATGGGCCTATGAAAGAATTGATGAAGCGGTAGCAGAAATCAAACGCATTGAAACAATCCTAACTACTTATAAAGACTACAGTGAAACAAATCTTATCAACAGAAATGCCGGGATAAACCCGGTAAAAGTAAGTAAAGAAGTTTTTCATTTGATCGAACGCAGTATCCGTATTTCGGATCTTACTCAAGGGTCATTTGATATCACTTATGGTTCTATTGATAAAAGCCTCTGGAATTTTGATAAGAACATGAAATCGCTCCCTGATCAGCGGAGAGCAAAAAAAATGGTGAGGCTCATCAATTACAGGAACATCATTCTTGATCAGGACAAACAGACAGTTTTTCTAAAAGAGAAAGGCATGCGAATTGGATTTGGCGGGATCGGGAAAGGATACGCAGCAGAGATGGCAAAAAGCGTGATGAAAAAAAATGGAGTAACAAGTGGCATTGTCAATGCTTCGGGTGACCTGACAGCGTGGGGCAATCAACCAAATGGTTTACCGTGGACGATCGGAATCGCTCATCCTGATGCGGCCCATATGCCTTTCTCTTACATGAACATTACCGATATGGCTGTCGCTACTTCCGGCAATTATGAAAAATATGTAGTGATCAATAAAAAAAAATATTCTCACACCATTAACCCGAGAACAGGCTTTCCCGTGAGGGGGATCAAGAGTGTTACCATCATCGCGCCGAATGCAGAATTGTGCGATGCCCTGGCAACTCCTGTAACAATAATGGGAATCAATGCGGGTCTTCATCTTATCAATCAGCTAAAACAGGTTGAATGTATCATCATCGATGATGACAATAAACTTTACATGTCACGAAACATACATTTATCATGGGCAAATCTTTTTGTATAATGAAACTATCCATTGTGCCTTCTATTTTTATCTTATCGTCACTTTTGTCAGTGACATGTACACCGGTAAAAGAGTATCAAAAAAATCGTATCAACGATTCTGAAATGCAACTGTCCGCAAGGAAAGCGGAAAAACCGGAAATGAATTTTCAATCTTACCGCGAAGCAGCTTCAGGTGCCAATGGCGGAAAAACAGGAGGGGGATGTGGTTGCAATTAATTACCGGTTCCATTAATAATAGTCAACAGTAAATAGAAATGAAAAGGATTTGTTTGTACGCTGTGGGCATATTTTTGTTCTGCTTTCGTGCATGGGCGCAGGACCCTGCTGTCACTGATGATTATAAAAGTCTGAAGTTGAAAGTGGAGGAGGTGAATATTGTATCAGGCTATTATTCACAAAGCGGAAATCATTCACCTGTAACAGGTGGCATTGGCACGCAACAATTGACAGACATATCAAATGTGATCGATCTTAAATTGGTTAACTGGGATATGCTCGAACGCAAGCATTC
>Ga0207683_10004459_pt1 | contig 12085 bp, 11 predicted proteins | sample KBSM73metaG_FD_184333 | JGI IMG/M metagenome (GOLD analysis project Ga0207683, IMG submission 184333) | Miscanthus rhizosphere microbial communities from Kellogg Biological Station, Michigan, USA - KBS M7-3 metaG (SPAdes) (version 2) | ecosystem: Host-associated > Plants > Roots > Rhizosphere >...
GCAGGTAGGGGTCAGCCCCCGGTTCTTTCTGCCGGGGTCAGACCCCGGTTCTGTCAGCCTGGGGTCTGACCCCGGTTTGCATTACCCCGGATCGACCTTCCCGCAGTCGCCGCTCGCCGAACGCGACGAGCAGCGCGATCGTCGCCCACAGGAAGCGCGCGTTGGTGCGCACGAAGAAGTCGTCGGTCAGGTTCTTGACGACGATGCCGGCGAGGATCGCGAGGCCGACCAGGCCGACCAGGGCGAGCGTGTCGTCGCGCGAGCGCGCGTAGCCGGCGAAGCGCCACGCCGCGAGTCCCAGCAGCGCGACGAACAGCGCCAGCCCGACGGCGCCGGTCTGTAGCCACACGCTCGCGAACACGTTGTGCGCGTGCGTGAGCGTCGGATCGTCGAGCACGCGCGCGAGCTCGGGACCGAGGATTTCCTTGCCGTAGCCGTGCCCGACCCACGGGTGCTCGGCGATCCGGTCGCGCACCAGCGGCCAGATCGCGAGCCGGGGGTCCTCGGCGACCGAGCGCTCGATCGACACCGGCGGGGCCTGCGACGATTCGGCCTTTCGCGTCGCGACGTCGAAGAACGCCAGCCCGATCGCGATCGCGAGCGCGACGAACGCGAGCGTGCGCGCGCCGCCATGCTCGCGCCACGGTCGCGGCCACCGAAGCGCGCTGCCGGCACCGACCACCGCGAGCGACGCGAACAGCGCCGGCCACACCATGCGGTTTTCGGTCGCGTAGGCGCTCCCCAGCAGCAACACGACCAGGGCGACGGCGGCGAGCGTCGCCCTGGCGCCTTCGCCGTAGCCCGCGCGTTCGGGCGCGCGCAGCAACAGGATCAGCGGGGCGACGATGACGAGGTGCGTCGACCAGGTGCCCACGCCGTGGTGCATCAGCTTGTCGTCCCACGGCGTCGATGCGAGCGCGAGCCCGAGCGAGGCAATCGCGAGCACCGCGAACGCCGCGAGGATCGTGACGACGTAGCGCCTGAACACGGCGGTCTCGCGCATCGACAGCAGGATCGCGCCGGCCGCGACGCCGAGCTCGACGACGTCGGTCTTGAGCTCGCCGGCCGAGTACGCGGGCGCGCGCGACCACGCGAGCGAAAGCGCCGACCACGCGGCCCAGGCGAGGAACGCGAACGCGAGCGCGCGGGCGGCCGGCGACAGCGCGGCGTCGGCGCGGGCATCGCGGCGGATCACCAAGGCGAGCGCCAGCACCGCGATGGCGCCGAACACGAACGAGCGCAGCGCCAGCGCGAGGTTGGTCTGCAGCAGGACGAGGTAGACCGCGCACGCGATCGCGAGCGCGTCGCGCAACCGGTCGGTCGTCGTCATCGGCGCTCCCCCGGCGCGGTCGGGGCGACGCCGAGCGCGACGTCGAGCGCCGCGAGCACGTCGTCCGGCGCGATCGTGCGCACGTCGTCCCCGGCGCCGACCAGCGGCACGTGCATCAGGTGCGGGTTCGGCGATGCCGCGCGCGACTTGAGCAGGCCCTGGCGCGGGTCGGACCAGAGCGACACGACGGTGATCGGGAACGAGGAATCGAGGAAATAGACCGCGTTCAGCACGCCCCCGTCGGGCGCGACGAGCGCCGCGCAGCGCGTGCGCACCAGCGCGAGCATCTCGAGGAAGCCCGTGCGGCCGCGCAGGTCGACGACGTTAGGCGCGTCGAGCGCGGGAGCGCGCGAATGGCCGAGCAGCACGAAGCGCACATCGCGGCGCGCCGCCATCGCGTCGAACAGCGCGCGCCACGCGTCGTCGGGCCAGTCCTTGACGTAGCGGTAGTGGCGCGCGGTCTCGGTCGACGCGTGCACGGCGATCCACGGGCGGTCGTCGTCGCGGCGCGCGAACGGCGCGGCGAGCGCGTCGAACTCGGCCGACCAGCGGAAGCGCGGCGGGGCGGGATGGCGCGCGACGGCGAGCCAGCGCGTCGGGTCGGGATCGTCGATCGCGAGCGCGCCGACGCGCGGATCGGCCGCGAGCCGCGCGCAAGCCGTGCCTGCGCCGATCGGTTCGCCGCGCTCGAGGCCCGGCACAAGGTGGATCGCGCTGGCGTCGGTCAACCGGAACGGCTCGGCGAGCTCGGCGCGCGTCACGACCTCGATCGCGGCGCCGGCGAGCCGGGCCTTGGCGCGCGCGAACATCGGCACCAGGCCCAGCGCGATGTCGCCCAGGCCCCGGTTCCAGTAGAAGACGACGCGGTCGCGCTTCTCGCGCGCGGCCCTGGCGAGCGCTCTCTCGTACGGCTCGCCGCCCAGCCGGTCGCCCAGCGACCTCACGGTGCGCTTCAGGCTCATCGCGGCACGACGACGCGCGGGTCGGGTCGGGCGAGCACCTCGCCGATCGCCGAGCTGACGGCCTCGACGTCGATCGCCTCCATGCAGCGCGGACGCGCGCATTCGGCGGTCGAGCGCCCGCACCGGCGCACCCACGCGATCTCGCGGCGGAACAGGATGCGCTGGTCACGGCACGGGAACGGGTCGACGGTGGCCGCGCGCCACGGGATCGCCGCGTAGAAGCGGTCGGCGCCGGTGATCGTCGCGGACCCCGGGCCGTAGAGCGTGACCGACGGCGTGCCGGCGATGCGCGCGAGGTGCGCGATTCCCGTATCGGGCGAGCAGAGCAGCGCGGCGCGATCGAGCAGCGCGCGCATCTGCGGCAGGTCGAGCGTGCCGGCGTACGAGCGCCAGCGCCGCTCGGGATCGGCCTGCGCGACCAGCGGCTCCTCGCCGCGTCCGCCCGACCAGACGGGCTCGAGCCCGCGTGCGGCGAGCCGCGTGGCGATCGCGCGCCAGCGATCCGGCGGCCACAGCTTGAGCGGCGTCGATGCGCCGAGGTGCAGCACGGCGAAAGCACCGCGCGGCAGGTCGAACGGATCCGACGGCCCGGCCGGCCATTGCGAGGGCGCGTACTGCGGCGCGGGCGGTCCTTCGACCAGCCGCGCGACCATGTCGCCCCACGAGCGCGGAACCTCCGGATACGGGATCAGCCGGTCGATCGGCCAGTTCTTGTGCGCCGGGGTGTCCCCGTCGAACGCGACGATCCAGCGCGCGCGCATCGCGGCGGCGAGCCAGGCGTAGCGGTTGTCGCCCGGAACGATCGCGAGGTCGAACGGCTGTTCGTCGAAGAGCGACGACGGCAGGTCGCGCGGGTCCCACGCGAGCGCGCGGAGGCCGTACGGACGCGTCGCGTAGAGCGGCGCGATCGCGCGCGGCACGGTCATCGCGATGTCGGCATCCGGATGGTTGCTGCGGAGCTTCGCGATCAGCGCCGTGAGCATCAGCGTGTCGCCGAGCAGCAGGTGATGCGCGATCAGGACACGTCGCGGCTCGATCGGCTCGATCCTGCGCACGAGACGATCGGCGACCGCGCGCGCGACCGTCGCGACACGACCGCCGAGGCGCGAGCCGGTCGCGGCGGCGCTCATCGCTTCGCGTCCTCGATCGCGCGCCGGAACGCCTTGTCCATCCGGTCGAGCATCGTGGCGAGCCCGAAGCGCGGCGTCACGTACGCGCGTGCGGCCGATGCGAGTCGCGTACCGAGCGCGCGGTCGGCGAGCAGGCGATCGATCGCGGACGCGAGCGCCGCGGGATCGGCGGGCGGGACGACGAGCGCGGTCTCGCCGTCGCGCGCGATCTCGGGAATCGCGCCGGCGGCGGTCGTCACGCACGGAACGCCGGCGAACATCGCCTGCAGCAACGCCTGCGGCACGCCCTCGTTCGCGGTCGACGGCAACGCGAACACGTCGAGCGCGCCAAGCCACGGCGCGACGTCGCGCTGCTGGCCGGCGAAGCGCACGCGCCCGACCAGGCCCTGCGCGTCGACGTGCCGCTCGAGCACCTCGCGCTGCGGCCCGTCGCCGACGATCGCGAGCATCGTGTGCGGGGTCGACACCTTGGTGAGCGAATCGACGAGGTGGCGGTGGCCCTTCCAGCTGCGCAACGTCGCGACGATCCCGACGATCGGCACGTCGAGCGGCAGCCCGACGAGCCGGCGCGCCTCGTCCTGCGGAAGCGCCGCGTAGGCCGACGCGTCGATGCCGGTCGGGATCGACTCGACGCGCGCGGGGTCGAGCCCGTTGTCGCGCACGAGTTGCAGGCGCAGCGCCTCGCCGGTCGTGACGACGCGAGCGGTCGCCTTGCGATAGAGCCAGCGCGTCCCCGGGTCGTTCGGGACCGGCACGGACACGTGGCGCGTGCGCACGAGCACGGGCGGGTCGCGCAGCATGTGGGCGGCCACGGCGGCGAGCCAGCTGTCGGTCGAGCTGTGCGTGTTGACGACGTCGTGGCGCGCCGCCTTGAGCGCGCGCGCGAGCGCCGCGACGCCGGCAGGGCGCTTGCGGCCGATCGGCAGCGTCACGAGCGGCACGCCGTAGCCCGGCGCCTCGGCGGCGATGCGCGAGCCCGGCGCCGCATACAGCGCGACGCGGTGGCCGCGGTCGAGGAAGCCGCGCGCCTCGGTGAGGATGCGGATCTCCTGGCCGCCCCAGCCCATCGACGCCTCGGTGTGCCCGATCGACAGCGGCCGCATCGCTTCGGCCGCGCTCAGCGGGCGGCCGCCGTCGCGAACTGGATGCGGTGGAGACGCGCGTACGGGCCGTCGCGCGCGATCAGCGCCTCGTGCGTGCCCTGCTCGATGATGCGGCCGCGATCGAGCACGACGATCCGGTTCGCGTGCTCGATCGTCGAGAGCCGGTGCGCGATCACGATGGTCGTGCGCCCGCGCATCAGCGCCTCGAGCGCGGCCTGCACGTGGCGCTCCGACTCGCTGTCGAGCGCGCTGGTCGCCTCGTCGAGGATCAGGATCGGCGCGTCCTTGAGGATGGCGCGCGCGATCGCGATGCGCTGGCGCTGCCCGCCCGACAGCCGCACGCCCTGCTCGCCGACCGGCGTGTCGAGGCCCTGGGGCAGCGCGCGGATGAAATCGAGCGCATGCGCGGCGGCGGCGGCCTGCTCGATCGCGCCGCGGTCGGCGCCCGCCATCTGGCCGTACGCGATGTTCGCGGCGATCGTGTCGTCGAACAGCAGCACGTCCTGCGCCACCATCGCGATCTGGCGGCGCAGGCTCGCGAGCGTCAGGGTCGTGATGTCGTGGCCGTCGACGAACAGGCGTCCCGACGAGGGCTCGTAGAAGCGCGGGATCAGGTTGACGAGCGAGGTCTTGCCGCTGCCCGACGCGCCGACCAGCGCGACCGTTTCTCCCGGCGCGATCGAGAGCGTCACGTCGGCGAGCGCGTCGCGATCGGTGCCCGGGTAGCGCAGCGACACGCGGTCGAAGCGCAGCTCGCCGCGCGCGTCGGCGAGCGCCACCGTGCCGTGGTCGGGCTCGTCGTCGCGGTCGAGCAGCCCGAAGATGCTCTCGGCCGCGGCGAGGCCGCGCTGGATCGACGCGTTGATGCCCGACAGCGCCTTCAGCCGCTCGAGCAGCGTGATCAGCGCCACGACATACGACGTGAACGTCGGCAGGTCGAGGCGCCCGTCCTGGCTCTGCTCGAGCGCCGCCCAGATGATGAGGCCCACGGCGACGGCGGCGAGGCCCTGCGTCAGCGGCGAGCTCGCGGCGCTCGCGGCCGACTGCTTGGTCATCGAGACGCGCAGCGCGTTCGCCGCCTTGCCGGCGCGCTCGCGCTCGTAGCGCTCGCCGCCGAACACGCGCACGATCCGATGCCCCCCGATCAGCTCCTCGAGCACGTGGGTCATGCTGCCGGTGCGCGTCTGGATGTCGCGCGCGATGCGGCGCAGGCGCTTGCTGAAGTAGCGGATCGTGAAGCCGACGACGGGCAGCACGACGAACGTGAGGAGCGTCAGCCGCCAGTTGAGCCACAGGAGCCAGCCGAAGCTCGCGGCGATCGTGAGCGACGAGCGCACGGCCGTCGTGATCGTGCCCGACGCGGCGGAGGCGAGCTGGTGCGCGTCGAACGTGACCTTCGACTGCACCACGCCCGCTGCCGACTGGTCGTAGAACGGCGTCGGCAGCGCGAGCAGCTTGTCGATCAGCTCGCGGCGCAGGTCGAACACGACGCGGTGGCCGGTGTACGCCATGCCGTACTCGGACACGTACGAGCCGATGCCGCGCAGCGCGAAGATGGCGATCACGGCGAAGGGCAGCCAGCGCGTGCGCGACGGGTCGGGCGTCTGGAAATTCTGCACGACCGGGATCACGAGCCATGCCATCAACAAGTCGCCGGCCGCGACCGCCGCCATCCCGAGCACGCTGACCGCGAACATCCACCAGTACGGGCGGACGTAGCGCATCAGGCGCCGGTAGAGCGTGGGGCCGGTCATGGCGCGTGCTCGTTCGCGGCGGGCGGCGTTGCCGGCACCGGGGGCGCCGCGGGGCGCCGATGCGCGGCGCTCGCCGCGAGCAGCTCGCGGTAGAGCAGCACGAGCTGGAGCGTCATCGCGTCGGGCGTCAGCGGGGCGACCGCCTGCCGCGCGTTCTCGCCCATGCGCGCGCGCGCCTCGGGGGCGAGCAACGCGCGCATGTGCGCGGCGAGCGCGGAGACATCGCGCGAGCCGCACACCAGGCCCGCATCGTGCGCGGTGACGAGCTCGGCGACGCCCGACTTGGTGCTCGTGATCACCGGCAGGCCGCACGCCATCGCCTCGAGCGCGGCATTCGGGCACGGATCGTAGAGCGTGGGAAGCACGAACACGTCGCCGGCGCCGAAATACGGGCGCGGATCGGTCTGCGGGCCGACGATGTGCACGCGGCCGGACAGCTTGAGCGAGCGCGCGAGGCGCGCGTATTGCTGAAGGTGCGCGTCGCGGCCGACGACCACGAGATGCGCCTGCGTTGGCAGCTCGGCGAGCGCGCGGATGGCCGTCGCGACGCCCTTGCGCTCGAAACCCGAGCCCACCAGCAGGAACAGCGTCGCCTCGGTCGGGATCCGCAGCGAGGCGCACACGCGGTCGCGATCGGCGCGCAGGCCAGGATGGAACACGGAGGCATCGACGGCGTTGCGGATGACGTGCAGCTTCGCTTCCGGGTAGCCGAAGCGCTCGCGGATCTCGTCGCGCACCATCGCCGAGTTGCAGATGACGGCCGAGAGCCAGGGGCTCGCGAAGAGCTTCTTCTCGGCGTCGAGCACGTAGCGGTGGTAGGGGCTCGCGCGAAGCGCGACGCGCTCGAGCGGCGACGCGTGGGCGAGCCGCTCGTCGAGGTACACGGCGTGCACGCCGTCGCCGGCGCGGAACACGTCGCAGCAGGCGATGCGCTCGTGCGACTGCACGAGATCCGCCTTGCCGCCGCCGATCGCCTTGCACACGCCGCGCGCGAAGCTCGCGTCGCGCCACAGCCGGCCGAGGTGGAACGGGTCGACGATGTGCGGCTCGATCAGCGCGAGGCGCGTCTCGGGCCACTCGCGCGTGTACAGCGAGATCGCCACGCCGCGCTCGAGCAGCGCCTCGAGCGCCCCTTCGACGAAGCGCTCGGCGCCGCCGAACGGCGTGTAGCGCTGCCGGATGACCGCGAGCCTCATGCCGCCGTCTCCGCGAGGAGCTCGACGCACGCCGCGTGCACGCGATCGACCGGCAGCGTGGTCAGGCACTCGGACACCTTGCCGCCGCCGCAGCCGTCGAGGCCGCACGGCCGGCACGAATGCGACGACACGACGACGCGATGCTTGTCCTGCCACGGTCCCCACGCGATCTCGGACGACGGGCCGAACAGCGCCACGGCGGGCGTGCGCATCGCGGAAGCGATGTGCATCGGCGCCGAATCGACGCCGACGAACAATCGTGCGCGCGCGGTCAGCGCCGCGAGCTCGCGAAGCGACAGCGCTCCGCCGAGGTCGACGACGCGCGCGGCGGCGTCGCGCGGAACCTGCGCGAGGATCGCGTCGAGCATCGCGCGCTCGCGCTCGTCGGGCGCCGCCGTCAGCACGACCGGCAGCCCGCCGGCGACGAGGCGGCCGACCAGCGCGGCGACGCGATCGGCGGGCCAGCACTTGAAGAGCCAGCGCGATCCAGGATGCACCTGGGCGAACCCGCCGCGCGCAAGCCCGCGCTCGCGCAGGAGCGCGTCGACGCGCGCCTCGGCGTCGGCGCCGGGCACCATGACGAGTGCTCGCGTGTCCGCGGGCACCTCGACGCCGATCCGGCGCAGGGCGTCGAGGTTCTGCTCGACCATCGCGCGCTCGGTCGCCCTCGGCAGCCGGTAGAAGTGCGTGAAGTTCTGCTTCCAAAGCCACGCCGGTCCTCGCTCGAGCGCGCGCTCGGTGGTGACCGACCACCTGGGACGAAGGCGGCGCACCAGCGCCAGCCCGCGCTTGTGCTCGGTCAGGTGCACGAGCAGGTCGTAGCGGCGCCCGCGCAGCTCGCGCACGAGCGCGCGCTCGGCGGTGAGCTGGCGCACCACGCCCTCGTGCTTCCAATCGCGGTCGATGGTGAACAATCGCGCGATGGACGGATGACCTTCGAGCATCGGCGCGGTGTCGCGATAGATCAATGCGTCGACCTCGGCGTGCGGCGCGACCGCCTTGAGCGTCGTGAAGACCGGCGACGCGAGCAGCACGTCGCCGTGGTGGCGGAGCTTGGTCACGAGCGCGCGCTTGACCTCGGCGAGCGGGACGGCGTCCGATAGCGGGCTCGGCATGGCCGTGAACGATAGCAAACTTCATGGGCGCCCGTGACCGGTCGCGTCAGCGCTCACTCTGGCGCGAACCCGCTCGGCGGAAGACTTTCGGCCGGTCTCGAAGGCATTCCGAGACGATCCGGTACAATCGTCGTCCCCCCGGCTTCGCCCTCCCATGCCGCTCGACGCCGTATCCGCCGCGCAGAAGGCGCAAATCCTCGCCGAGGCGCTGCCGTACATCCGCCGCTTCCACGATCGCACGATCGTCGTCAAGTACGGCGGCAACGCGATGACCGAGGAGAAGCTCAAGGCCGGTTTCGCGCGCGACGTCGTGATGCTGAAGCTCGTCGGCATGAACCCCGTGATCGTTCACGGCGGCGGACCCCAGATCGGCGATCTCCTGAAGACGATGGGCATCGCGAGCGAATTCCGCCAGGGCATGCGCGTGACCGACGACAAGGTGATGAACGTCGTCGAGATGGTGCTGGGCGAGCTCAACCAGGAGATCGTCGGCCTCATCAACCAGCACGGCGGCAAGGCCGTCGGGCTCACCGGCCAGGACGGGGCGTTCATCCAGGCACGCAAGATGATGCTGCGCGACGGCCAGTCCGGCGAGGACGTCGACATCGGCTACGTCGGCGAGATCGAGCGCATCGACCCGGAGCTGATCGCGCTCCTCGACACGCGCGACTTCATCCCGGTCGTCGCGCCGATCGGCGTCGGCCACGAGGGCGAGGCGTACAACATCAACGCCGACCTGGTCGCCGGCAAGCTCGCCGAGACGCTGCGCGCCGAGAAGCTCGTGCTGATGACCAACACGGCCGGCGTGCTGGACCAGAAGGGCAACCTGTTGACCGGACTCTCGGCCAGCGAGATCGAAGCGCTGTTCGCCGACGGCACGATCCACGGCGGGATGCTGCCGAAGATCGGCTCGGCGCTCGACGCGGTGAAGAACGGGGTCAAGAGCTCGCACATCATCGACGGCCGCGTCGAGCACGCGCTGCTGCTCGAGGTGCTCACCAACGAGGGCGTCGGCACGATGATTCGCGCCGACGAGCCCGCGCACGCCTGACGCCGGAGGCGACGATGGCCGCAAAGCCCGGCGAGCGACGCCTGCAGATCCTGCAGACCCTCGCGACGATGCTGGAGAACCCGCGCGGGGACAAGGTGACGACCGCCGCGCTCGCCGCGAAGCTCGACGTGTCCGAGGCGGCGCTCTATCGCCATTTCGCGAGCAAGGCGCAGATGTTCGAGGGGCTGATCGAGTTCGCCGAGTCGAGCCTGTTCACGCTCGCGAACAAGGTGCAGGCGGGCGAGACCGACGGCGTCGCGCAGGCCGAGCAGATCGTCGCGCTGCTGCTCGGCTTCGCGCAGAAGAATCCCGGCATGACGCGGGTGCTGATCGGCGATGCGCTGGTCAACGAGGACGAGCGCCTGCAGGTTCGCATGAACCAGTTCTACGACAAGCTCGAGGCGACGATCCGCCAGTCGCTGCGCAACGCGCAGATCGCGAACGCGTGGCACGGCGACCCGGCCTCCGACGCGGCGGCGCTGTTCGCGTTCGTGATGGGACGCTGGCAGCTCTTCGCGAAGAGCGGCTTCAAGCGCCTGCCGCAGGACGGCTGGGAAGGCCAGCGCAAGTTCCTGTTCGACTGACCGCCATGCGACCCGGACTGCCCGCGCTGCTTGCCGCCTTCGCCTGCGGAGCGGCGATGGCGCAGACGCCGGTGCCCGACGGTCCGCGAACCCCGTCGCTGCCCGAGGCGGCGTTCGAGAAGATCGACCAGTCGCTGCGCGAGCGCGTCGCGACGGCGGACAGCGCCGATGCGCACTTCGTGCGCGGACTGCAGGCGACGATGGATCCGGGCACGCGGATCGCCGAATACGCGGAAGCGTGGCGGCAGAAGCCCGCGGAGCTCCTGTACCTCGCGAGCTTCGCCGACGCATGCATGGTGCGCGCGGTCCCGGCGTGGCCCGATTGCGCGTCCACCGACCCGATTTCCCGCTGGGCCGCGCGCGACGCCGACAATGCGGTGCCGCGCGTGCTGCTCGCCGAGCGCGCGCGCCAGCGCGGCGACCTGCCCGGCATGCGCGAGCAGCTCGCCTACGCGTCCGAGCTCAGGCGCTTCGACTCGTACCGCCCGCGCGGCACGCAGGCGGTGTGGCGCGTGATCGCGGGAATCCCGGCGATCGCGTCGGAGCCCGAGGCACCGTTCGCCGCGACGACCATCGGCGCGTTGCGCTCCGATGTCGCGACCGTCGAGTTCGCGACGGTGTGCAGGCCCGAGGCGGCGAGCGTCCCGGAGGTCGGCGATCATTGCCGCCGCCTCGCCCGCACGATGGCCGATCGCGCCGACACCTATGAAGCCAGGATGGTCGGCCTCGCGATGGCGTACACGTGGTCCGGCAGCGACGACGAGCGCAAGCGCCTCGCCGCCGAGCGCGATCGCGTGGTGGCCGCCGCGCTCGAATGCGGGAACGCGAAAATGGCCGTCATCGAGATCCTGAATCGCGACGCCGCGAGCCGTTCGCTCGCCCGCGACATCGAGGCCGGCGTGGTCAGCGATTCCGCCGCGATGAGCGATCCCGCCTCCTGCGCGCGGATCGTCGCGCGCGCGAAGGCCGCGAAGCTTATCTAGACCGCTTTCAGCGTGGAAGGCGCGATTACGCAGCCGTTGATGCGCCACGCGCCGTTGCGCTCGCGCACCATCGTGTAGAGCGCGACGAGCACGGTGTTGTCGGGGAGCACCAGGCGCAGCGGCTGGATCACCTGTCCGTCGATGACCGCACCGTCGAGCAGCTCGGCGTCGCGCGCGTCGATCAGCGCGGCATAGGCCAGGCGCACCATCGTCAGGAACGTGTCCGCGTCGCCGAACTGCTCGCGGATGCCGCGCGACGCGTAGCCGTACGCGCGCTCGGCGTCGCCGGCGACGAGCGCCGCGCGCTGCGACTCGACGGCCGAGCGGATCTCGCGCCAATCCTGCGCGGGAAGCGTGCTCGTGCCCGGGACCTGCGCGAGGGCGCACGCGCTCGCCAGGACCCACGCGATCGCGAGGCGGCGCGCGATGCGCGCGATCACGACCGGCTCCCGCAGACCGCGCACGTCGGATCGCGCGGCACCTTGAGCTCGCGCCAGCTCGACGCGAGCGCGTCGTAGATCAGAAGCCGCCCCGCCAGCGACGTGCCGACGCCGGCCACGAGCTTCAGCGCCTCGCCGGCCTGCGCCGCGCCGACGATGCCGACCAGCGGCGCGAACACGCCCATCGTCGCGCAGCGCGTCTCCTCGAGCTCCTCGCCTTCGCCGAACAGGCAGTGGTAGCAAGGCGAGAGGGGATCGCGCGGGTCGAACACCGCGATCTGCCCGTCGAACCGGATCGCGGCGCCCGAGACGAGCGGCACGCGCGCGGCGACGCACGCGCGGTTGATCGCGTGGCGCGTCGCGAAGTTGTCGGTGCAGTCGAGCACGACGTCGGCGTCGGAAACGAGAGAGTCGAGGGCGTCGGCATCGACGCGGCG
>Ga0207683_10004463_pt1 | contig 12082 bp, 8 predicted proteins | sample KBSM73metaG_FD_184333 | JGI IMG/M metagenome (GOLD analysis project Ga0207683, IMG submission 184333) | Miscanthus rhizosphere microbial communities from Kellogg Biological Station, Michigan, USA - KBS M7-3 metaG (SPAdes) (version 2) | ecosystem: Host-associated > Plants > Roots > Rhizosphere >...
GGCGCTCGGCGGCGCGGCGCCTCACCCAGAGCGCCAGCCGCTCGAGACCGCTCCCGATCCGCTCCATCACCTTGAGCCACGAGAGTCCGAAGAAGAGCGACGAGCCTGCGGCGAACAGCGCCAGGAGGAGGATCGGCGCACCATTGGAGCCCAGGTGCCGCGACAGGCCGCGGCCGATGATGTCGCCGATCGCGCCGCCCGGTGCCTGCGGCAGCGTCAGCGGCAGATTGTAGAGTCGCAGCGCCTCCAGTGCCGAGCTCGAGAGCAGCACGAGCGCGAAGCCCAGCACGCCCAGCGACAGAGGATGGTCCGTCTCGAGCTCGGGATGCCCGATTCGCCGATATCCGGCGACGACGAGGACCACGCCCGCGACCACCCACCACCACGCGGACGCGCCGAAGAGATAGAGCAGAAGATCGGCGAGCCATGCGCCGGCAACACCGCCGCGATTGACGATCGGTGCGCCGACCCCGGAGAACGACCACCCGGGATCGGACTTCGAATACGTCGCGAGAATGAGAGCAAGCCAGAGGAATCCGGCCACGACGAGGAGCCACCACGATTCGCGGACGAGGCGCGCGAATCGCGGCGACAGCGGCGGCGCGCCGCCCGCCAGGGCACCCCCGCGGACGCTCGTTGTTTTCCTATTCAAAATCATGGATTTGCCGCACCCACTTCACGTGGCGAATTATACACCCGCGAATGGCGGCGAGCGTGAGCATTTGCGCGACCCGAGAAGCGGTTGCGGCGGCGGCGATTGTGTCCACCGATGATTGCCCCCAACTCCAAGCAACCCGAGCGGCATCGAGCCTCGAGCGCCGCTACTCCGAAGAGAAAGCCGGGCTCACGTTAAACTCGAACCCTTTGCAAAGCGAGAACCGCATGTCGACGCAGCACGCCCGCCTTCTGATCTTAGGCTCCGGACCCGCCGGTTACTCCGCTGCAGTATACGCGGCGCGCGCCAATCTTAAACCGGTGCTGATCACCGGACTCGCGCAGGGCGGGCAACTGATGACGACCACCGACGTCGACAACTGGCCCGCGGACGCCGACGGCGTGCAGGGGCCGGACCTCATGACCCGCTTCCAGAAGCACGCCGAGCGCTTCGAGACGGCGATGATCTTCGACCAGATCCACTCGGCGAAGCTCGCGGAGAAGCCAATCCGCCTCATCGGCGACAACGGCGAATACACCTGCGACGCGCTCATCATTGCGACCGGGGCATCCGCGCGCTATCTCGGGCTCCCGTCGGAGGAGGCATTCATGGGCAAGGGCGTGTCGGCGTGCGCGACGTGCGACGGCTTCTTCTACAAGGCGCAGGACGTGGTCGTCGTCGGCGGCGGCAATACGGCCGTCGAGGAGGCGCTCTACCTCTCGAACATCGCGAGCACGGTGACGCTGGTGCACCGACGCGACAAGCTTCGCGCGGAAGCCATACTCATCGACAAGCTGATGGCCAAGACGCAGCATGGCGGCAACATCCGTGTCGTCTGGGACCACACGCTCGACGAGGTGCTGGGCGATGCCTCCGGGGTCACGGGCGCGCGGATCAGGAACGTCAAGACGGGTACAACGCGCGATCACGCCGCAATGGGCATTTTCATCGCGATCGGGCACACGCCGAACACCGGCATCTTCGAAGGGCAGCTCGACATGGCCGGAGGCTACATCAAGGTCAGGAGCGGCACCGAGGGCAACGCGACGGCGACGAGCGTGCCCGGCGTGTTCGCCGCGGGCGACGTCGCCGATCACGTTTATCGTCAAGCGGTCACGTCGGCCGGCACGGGCTGCATGGCAGCGCTCGATGCGGAGGCGTACCTCGAAGTGCACGGTTGAAACCGTTTGCCATGGCCAAGCTCGCGGATCTCAAGAAGCTCGTCGACGCGGCGCGGGACAGCGCGGTGGCGGCGAAGCCGTCGAAGACCGTAAAGAGCATGGCAGCGAAAACGTCCGACTCGATCAAGCGACCAGGCGCAGTCCCGCCCGCCCCTGCTGCCTTCGATTTCGCGCAAGCTTTTGCCGACGTGCAGAGGCTTCCCGCAAGCAAGCGGGCATCGAACCAGGCGCCGCGGCCGGCGCCGATCGCGAGGCAGCGCATTGCCGACGACGCCGACGCGTTGACCGCGTCGAAGTACGGCGCGGAGCCCGCGCCGACCGCGTGGGACATCGGCCAGGAGCAGGAGGCGGAGCAGACGTTCCTGCGTCGCGGCCTCTCCTCCGACATCCTGAAGAAGCTGCGTCGCGGCCACTGGGCGCTGCAAGGCGAGATCGATCTCCACGGCCACACGATCGACGAGGCGCACGACGCCCTGTCGGACTTCATCGTCGAGGCGCGGCAGCGCGGCTACCGCTGCGTGCGCGCGATCCACGGCAAGGGACTCACGTCGCCCAACCGGGAACCTGTGCTCAAGGGGCGCGTGCGCAAGTGGCTCGCACACTGGGACGAAGTGCTCGCGTACTGCGAGGCGCCTCCCAATGCCGGCGGCGGCGGCGCCGTCCTGATCCTGCTGCGAGGCAAGTGATTCGCGGGGCGGCGCCCAGCCAGGCGCCAGGAGCCTTCCGACTTCAGCCGCGGCAGCGAAAAAGATTCATCGCCGTCAGCGACATCACGACGCGCTCGTCCTGGTTCAGGACCTCGATCTTCGTGCGCACGAGGCCGCGGTCGGGCTTCGATTGCGAGCGGCGCGCTTCCACGACGGTCGCCCGGACCCGAAGCACGTCGCCAGGTCGCACCGGCTGCAGCCAACGAAGCTCATCGACGCCGGGTGATGCCAGCGAAGCGCCGCGTGCGAGATAGTTGTCGACCAGCACGCGCATCGTGAGGCTTACCGTGTGCCAGCCGCTGGCGATCAGTCCACCGAAGGGACCTGTCCGCGCCGCTTCCGGGTCGGTATGGATCGGCTGCGGATCGAATTGGCGCGCGAACTCGATGACTTCGGCTTCGTCGATCTCGATCGGGCCGAATTCCGCCACGGCCCCGGGCACGAAATCCTCGAAGTGACGATCCGCAACGGGAACGCTCGAGGGAGCGAGGGTCATTCGAGCACTTCTTCTACAGGACGCGGTGGGCGAGCGCGGGAAGCTCCGCTCGCACGCGCGCGAGGCACGCGGGATCGATGTCGCCGATGACGAAGCCCGGACCCTCGTCCCGCTCGGCGACGACCGTGCCCCACGGGTCGATCAGCATCGAGTGGCCGTAAGTGCGGCGCCCGCTGGGATGCTCGCCGCCCTGCGCCGCGGCAAGCACGTAGCACTGGTTCTCGACGGCGCGCGCGCGCAACAGGAGATGCCAGTGGGCAGCGCCGGTCGTCGCGGTGAACGCCGAGGGGACGAGGATCAGCGCCAGCGTCCCCATGCCGCGATAGAGCTCCGGAAAGCGGAGGTCGTAGCACACCGACAGCCCGATGCGCCCGCACGGCAGGTCGATCGTCACCACAGCGCTGCCCGGCTCGATCGTCCTGCCTTCGTCGTAGCGTTCCTCCCCCCGCGTGAACGCGAACAGGTGGATCTTGTCGTATCTCGCCACACGCCGCCCGTCAGGACCGTAAACGAGGCATGCGCTCCGTACGCGCGCCGGATCGCCGCTTGCGATCGGAACCGTTCCTCCCACGAGCCAAATGCCGTGGGCGCGCGCCAGTCGTGCGAGGAACGCCTGCTGCCGGCCATCGCCGTCCGCCTCGCGGACCGTCACCTTGTCCGTGGCGCGTGCGCCGAAGATCCCGAAATATTCGGGCAGAACGACAAGCCGGGCTCCTGCGGCCGCGGCGGCGGCAATGAGCGGCTCCGCCTGCGCGAGATTGGCATCGACGTCGCCGCCGGAGACGGTCTGCACGGCGGCGACGCGCATTGGCTCGGCTTGGGTGGTCATCGCTCGCCTGAGGCGTGGGGCAACGCGGCGACAGGCGCCCCGCCGCCGTATCCGCCGCTCTTCGCGATGACCGGATCCGACCAGCCGCCGGTTACCGTGTATTCGTAACGAAACATCTTCTCGATGGGATCCTGGAGTATGGTCTGCGCGAACAGCGAGCCCGCGCCGACGGCAGCGCCGACGAGAGGATTCGCGAGAAAGAGGAGTGCCGCGCCGGCGGAGACGCTTGACGACAACGACGGCTGCACGCGCACGACGAGCCGCTGCGTTTCCTTCGCGAGGTCGGTCTCGCCCGAAATGTCGACCTTGGCCGCTGGGCCGACGAGCTTCAGGTCGGACGTGCTCATGACGCCGCTCGCGATTCGCACGCTGCCGGTGATTTCGTCGAAGGCAAACCCGTCGCTGAACACGTCGCTGTAGTCGAGCGTCACGCGCCGCGGCAGCGCTTGCAGCGAGAGCACGCCCAACAGCTTGCCCGGCCCCGGCTCGAGCTTCGTGAATCGCCCGGGACCCACACGGATGCGGAACGTGCCGTTGAGCGTCGCGAAATCGAACTCGTGCGGCGCGCCGTTCCATGCGAGCTGCCCGTCGATTTTCGTCGCTGCCCCCTTGATGCCTTCGGCGTAGCCATAGCGCGCGAGAAGAGCCGCGGAATCGGGCGCGTCGAGGGTCACATCGAGCTTCGTCTGCTGCACCCGGCCGGCGACGCGCCACGCGCCGTTGGCTTCGAGGCGACCGGCGTCGTTTGCCAACACGAGCTTCTCGACCCTCCAGTCCGCGCCTCGCGGCTGCGCGACGAACTCGAGCCGGCCGAGATTGCGCTCCTTCGAATAGAGCGCGTCGGCCGCGACGTCGATCTCGGGCCAGGGATTGGATTGCGTGTCGGCCTGTGGTTCGACGGCGCTCTCCTTTGCGTCCGCGCCGTGCCACGACGCTGCGCTGCCGCGTCCCGGCACCGCGATGCGCGAGAGCCTCGCCAATACCCGGCCGTTCGGCGTTCCCGCGCCGGGCGGCGACCAGGCGGCCGTGCCCGCGACCTCCGGACCGTCGACATCGAAGGTCCACCCCTGCGGCGTTTCGCGCATCCGCAACTTGAGGCTGGCGAATCGCGTACCCATCGCATCGAGTTGCTGCACTTCCAGATCGGCGCCCCCGAACGGAAGCGATTTTGGCCGTCCCGACTCGTTGGCAGGTCCTCGCGGCACCAGCGAGATCCAGTCGTCGACGTTGAGCACCGGCAGTTCGCCGCGCACCCACAGTCCCGGCCGCTCCGCGCGCGCCGCATCCGGGCGCTCGATCGAACGGCCGAGCGACAGGAGGGCTCTATCGATCGTTGCGCCGCCCTCGACCGGCGAGCGATGAGCCGCGAGCTGCGCAACGCGGCCGTAGGTGGCGAGGAGGGAATCGGTTCCGCGTGGAGTTGTTTCGTCGCGTCCTTCGATGCGCAGCGGGACTTCGTCGGCCGCAGCCTTGCCGATCGGCGGCGGCAAATCGATGCTCACGCCCTTCATGTTGCTTTCGAACACCCATCCCAGCGTGCCCGCCGCGAGGACGTTGACGTTCATCGACCAATCGATGCTTCCGGAGACGCGATCGAGATACGCACTCCCGTACTCGCGCCGGAGCGCGGCCAGGCCGAACGTCCCCGTGCCGGTGACGCGCGTCTGGCCGCCGATCGTCGTCACCGCGAGCTTCGACGGTCCGCCGAGGATTTCCGCCGCGACGTCGCGCGCCTGGAGATCGTGCTCCGTGAACGCGAGCTTGCCGTTGAGCTTCGCCAGGACCGGCACGCCCGCTATTCGCACCTCAGAGTCCGTAAATGCGAAGTCGCCGACGACGGTGACATCTTCAGGACGGCCGAGCGGAAGCCCGATCTTGAGCGCGAGCCTGCCGCTGCCGACAGCCTCGGCGTCGCGCGTGATGGGACCAATCCGCGCCGCGACGGGACTGTTGTTGACATACCGGAGAAATCCGGCGACGGGACCCGCCGCCTCGCCGTCGACCCGAAGCACCGCGGGATGCGCGGTGACATCGGAAATCTCGATACGCGTCTTGCCGATGTCGACGCCGTCCACGCGCCCGCGCGCGGCGTCAATTGCGAGACGAGTTCCCTCGATGCGCACCTCGGCGTCGATGGCTTCGATCGCCGGCCAGCCCTCGGTGTGGGCCAGCGTGACGCCCTTCGCTTTCGTCGTGAACATGAGCTTGCCGCCCTTGCCGTGGGCGAACGGAAAATCGGCCAGATTGCCGGAGATCTTGAGCCGCGCGTCGACCGCGGAGCCCGCGGTGAGAGACGTGGCCAGCCAATGCCGCGTCGCCTCGTCGATGCCCCGCGGCAGATAGCGATGGACTTGCCGGGCGTCGCCGCGCGACGCACGAGCGACGATCTCGATCTCCCCCTGCGCATTCGGCAGCATCCGGTACGTTCCCGATGCACTTGCACTCAAATCCGCGTTCGCGACCTCCAGTTGATCGATCTTCACCTTGGTCGCACCGTCGTGCCGCTCCCATTTCACGGAGCTCTGGAACGTGTCGAACTCGATCGGCGCCTCGAGAACGCGTGGAAGGTCGAGCGTCACGTTGTTGCCTGCGAGCTTCACCTCGCCGCCGTCCATCGTGGCATCGATTCGCCCGTTGAGGCCCGTGGTTCCCGGGAAGGCATCCTGCGCGACCAGCCCGAGTTGCGCGAAGTCGGCCCCCGCCGTGAAGCTCGTCGGCGCATCGACCGGGCCCGTCCAACGCAACCGGCCATTCGTCAGCGTCCCGCGCGGCGCAAAGCGCGCGAGATCGGCCCGGACCCGGTCGGGCAGCGGCAGCTGGGTGCTCAACGCGGCCAGCGGCCCAATCTGCATTCGATCGAACTCGACGCGCCCGGACTCGACGCTGTCGTCCTGGCCTTCGCGCCAGGCCAGCGTGAAGTTGCTGGGTTCGAGCCGCTCGCCGGCGAGGGTCGTGAACGCGAGCGCATTCGTGGTGACTTCGCGCTGCGCTCCGGTTTTTCGCGAGGCGACCCGGCCCGACAGGTGCGCGAGCTCGATCTCGGGCAGGTTGGCCGCAAGCGTCGCTTTCACATCGGCAAGCTCGACGTCGGCGACAATCTCGCTCGGTTCCTGATTGGCAAAGTCTACCCAGATGCGCAGCGCGCCGATCCCGCTGGCGATATGGCCGGGCAGCGGCAACCATTCGCGCCACGCGGCAACGTCCGCGTAGTCGAGGCGCACGAACAGTTTTCCCTTCGCGTTCTGCCAGTCCTTCATCGAGTCGAGCTGCAAGTCGCCGCGGATATCCACGGGTGCGGCAAGCTCGCTCGGCGGAGTCCCTTTGAGCCCGAAGCGGTGGTGGCCGAACCGGCTCTCCAAGCGAAACTGAACGCGGTCGAGCACGAGCTGCGGCGCGTTGCGCAAGTCGTCGTCCCAGATGATCAGCGCATCGCGGACGACGATTTCCCGCTGCCGAAGAATCCAGTCGCTGACCGGCAGGTCCTCGGCCGCTTCCGCGGGGTCGAGCTCGAGCCCGGCGATGCGCAGCACCCCGGAGCGATTGCGCCGGATGGCAAGTCGCGGCCCCTCGACGATGAGCTCCTTCAGGCGCAGCTCGAGCAGCGGCACCGACGTCCACGAAACGATCATCTCGAGCTTGGGCAACAGCAGAAGCGGCGTCGTGTTCGCGCGGGCCCGATCCAGCACGCGAAATCCTTCGACGACGAGCTTCGGATTCCAGCCGTCCCAGCCCGTGTTGATCGCGGCGATCTCAACGGGCTGCCCGAGCTGACGGCTCAGCACTCCGGCGAGCGTGTCGCGATACGATTCGATCTGCGGAAAGACGATGAACCTGACCGCGAGCAGCGCCAGCGCGAAGATTGCAAAACCGAGTACGACGATGGCCCGGAGGAAGCGGACCAGCGCGAAGGTGACCGCGCGTGGGACGCGGAGGATGGCGCGCGGGGAAGGCATAATGGAGCCGCTTTCGCATTGTAGCGGCACAGCGCCGCTCGCGCTCGTCGGCGAGGACGCCGACGTCGCGTAGGTCCGCACCTCAGCCACGCTCCCTGCCCCGGATGACGAACGCCCTGGACGTCGCGACCGCAGTCGCTTTCAGCCGCTACGCGACGATGACGCTCGCCGCACACCCGGAGGAACGTCACGCGCTCGACGCCACGGTGGAATCACCGTTCGATTGGCCGGCAGCCGAGGCTGCGCTTGCCGCGATCGTCGACGGCGGCGACCCCAAGGCGCTGGCGGATGGCTTACGCCGCCTGCGCCGGCGAGTGTTCGTTCACGCGCTCGTTCGCGATCTCACGGGGCGCGCCGGCCTCTCCGAGGTCTGCGCGGACATGACGGCACTCGCCGAGGTCGCGTTGCGCGCGGCAGTCGCGCTGCACCACCGCGAGCTCCTCGCCAGTTTCGGGGAGCCGCGCGACGAGGCCGGAGCGGCAGAGAGCCTCGTCATCGTCGGGATGGGCAAGCTCGGCGGACGCGAGCTCAACGTATCGTCGGACATCGATCTCGTCTTCCGGATAGACGAAGACGGCGAGACGGATGGGGCGCGTACGCTGTCGACGCGGGAGTTCTTCGAGCGGCTCGGCCGCCGCGTCATCGGCGCGTTGCACGAGATCACGCCGGAAGGCTTCGTTTTCCGCGTCGACGTGCGGCTTCGACCCTACGGCGAGAGCGGCCCCCTGGCGGTGCCGTACTCGGCGCTCGAGCAGTACCTCATCACGCAGGGGCGCGCGTGGGAACGCTACGCCTGGCTCAAGGCGCGCGCGCTCACCGGCGACCGGCACGACGAGCTCTACGCGCTGGTGACCCCGTTCGTCTTTCGCAAGTACCTCGACTACGATGCCTACGACGGGCTGCGCGACATCCATCGGCAGATCGCCGAGCAAGGCCGGCGCAACGATTACGCGAACGACATCAAGCTCGGACCGGGCGGCATTCGGGAGATCGAATTCATCGTCCAGGCGCTGCAGCTCGTGCGCGGCGGCCGCGAGCCCGACTTGCGCACCCGCGGGACGCTCGCGGCGCTCGCGATACTCGCCGAACGCGGCCTTCTCCCTGCACCGGGAGTCGCCGGTCTTCGCGACGCCTATGTCTACCTGCGCAATCTCGAGCACCGGCTGCAGTATCGCGACGACCGGCAGACGCAGATGCTGCCCGCAGACTCCTCAGAGCGAGAAGCGCTCGCGCGCACGATGGGTGCGGCATCGACCGCGGAGTTCGACCGCGACCTTGCCGCGCATCGAGCCGCGGTCTCCGCGCAGTTCGCCGACCTCTTCGGCGCATCGCGCGCGAACGATCCGTCCGCGATGTCCAAGCCCACTGGAAAATCGGATGTCGCTCCAGCCGCTGTGCTGCCGACGCTCTCGGCCGTCTGGGGCAACGGTGTCGACGCCGGGCGGGCGGAGGCGACGCTGGCCGCAGCCGGGTACGAGGATCCCGCCGGGCTTCTCGCGCACCTGACGCGCGTTCGCGCCGGACCGCGGTATCTGCAACTCCCGGCGCAATCGCGCCAGCGCGTCGACGCGCTCGTGCCGCAGATGCTCGCGGCGGCACCGGCCGCCACGCACGGCGCCGCCGATGCGCAGGCCGTATTCCATCGGCTTTTCGGGCTCCTGGAGACAGTAAGCCGCCGAAGCGCCTATCTCGCGCTCTTGACCGAGCATCCGACGATGCTCCCGCGCCTCGCGCAATTGATGGGCGCCTCGCAGTGGGCTGCCGATTACCTCGCGCGGCATCCGATCCTGCTCGACGAGTTGCTCGATCCGCGCGTGCTCCTGGCAGAGCCTGACTGGGATGGTTGGCGCGGCGAGCTCAAGCGCATGCAATCGGCGGCCGACGGCGACGCCGAGCGTCAGATGGACGCGCTCCGCCATTTCCAGCATGCGCAAACGTTCCGTCTGCTCGCCCAGGACCTGGCCGGCACGCTGACCGTCGAGCGCCTTGCCGACCACTTGTCCGCGCTGGCAGACATCATCCTTGCCGCGACGCTCTCCGAGACCTGGGTGCAGATGCGCGGTCCGGACGCTTCTGTCTCGCCGCCTAAATTCGCGATCATTGGTTTCGGCAAGCTCGGCGGGAAGGAGTTGGGCTACGCGTCTGACCTCGACCTGGTCTTTCTCTATGATGATGCCGACGAAGCCGCAGTCGAACGTTACACGCGCCTCGCCGGCAGGCTCATCACGTGGCTCACCAGCGCAACTGCCGCCGGACGACTGTACGACACCGATCTGCGGTTGCGGCCCGACGGCGCCAAGGGCGTGCTGACGTCGTCCCTTGCCGGCTTTCGCCGCTACGAGCGCGAGCAGGCGTGGACATGGGAGCACCAGGCGCTCACCCGCGCGCGCTTCGTCGCCGGGGATGCAGCGATCGGCGCGGCGTTCGAAGCCGAGCGCGAATCGATCCTGCGCCTCGAGCGCGATCCCGTGGCGCTTTCGCGCGATGTCGTCGACATGCGCAAGCGAATGCTTGCAGGCCACCCCAACCCGACGCCGCTCTTCGACCTGAAGCACGACTCGGGCGGGATGGTCGACGTCGAATTCGCGGTCCAGTACCTGATTCTCGCGCACGCGCACGACCATGCCGGACTCACCCGCAACGCCGGCAACATCGCGCTCCTCGGTGTCGCGGCCGATCTCGGGCTCGTTCCCCCCGCGATCGCGCACGAGGCCGCGGACGCCTATCGCGAATACCGGCGCCTCCAGCACAAGATTCGCCTGACGGGCGCGCCGCACGCCCGGGTCGAAGCCGATCCGCACGCGCAACGGCGCGCCGCGGTGGCGGCGCTATGGGCGCACGTCTTCGGGCAACCCTGGCTGTGACGCAATGCTAAAATAAACGCTTTTGCCGCAAGGGGATATGCGATGTCGATGGCGGACCGCGATGGTTGGATCTGGTACGACGGCAAGATGGTGCCGTGGCGCGACGCCACCACTCACGTGCTCACCCACACGCTGCACTACGGAATGGGCGTCTTCGAAGGCGTGCGCGCCTACAAGACGGTTGACGGCCCGGCGATATTCCGCCTGCGCGATCACACGGACCGCCTGTTCCGCTCCGCGCAGATCTTCGGGATGAAGATCCCTTACACGAAGGAAGTCCTCGACGCCGCGCAGCTTGCCTGCGTGCGCGACAACAAGCTCGAATCGTGCTACCTGCGCCCGATCGTATTCTACGGCTCGCACGCGATGGGCGTGGCAGCGAAGTCGAATCCGGTGCGGGTCGCGATTTCCGTCTGGCCCTGGGGTGCGTACCTGGGCGCCGAAGCACTCGAAAAGGGCATTCGGGTGAAGACGTCGTCGTACACGCACCATCACCCGAACATTACGATGTGCAACGCCAAGGCGGTGTGCAACTACGCGGTGTCGATCCTCGCCAACCAGGAAGCGACGCACGACGGCTACGAGGAGGCGATGCTGCTCGACCCGCAGGGCTTCGTCTGCCAGGGCTCCGGCGAGAACGTGTTCATCGTCCGCGACGGCAAGCTGCACACGCCCGATCTGTCGAGTGGCGCATTGAACGGCATCACGCGCGACACGATCATCACGTTTGCGAGCGAGCTCGGCATTCCCGTGATCGAGCGCCGGATCACGCGCGACGAGCTCTACATCTGCGACGAGGCGTTCTTCACCGGAACGGCCGCGGAAGTGACGCCGATCCGCGAGCTCGACAACCGCCAGATCGGAAGCGGCAGCCGCGGTCCCATCACGACGCGCCTGCAGTCGCTCTTCTTCGACACGGTCAACGGCCGTAACCCCGAGAAAAAGGCGTGGCTCACGAAGGTGTGACGATGGGCGACGTGTCCCCGGAACAGGCGGCCATCGAAATCACCGCCAAGGATCTGCCGGTGTTCTGCCCGAATCCGCAGATGCCGCTCTGGTCCAGTCATCCGCGCGTCTTCCTCGACCTCGATGACGCGGGTTTTGCGATGTGCCCCTATTGCGGCACGCGCTATCGGCTCGTCGGCGGACTGCCCAAGGGCGGCGGACACTGATCGGCGCACGAGGCCGGGACTCTTTGACGCCAACCGGGCCTATCCTAATCGTCGCACCCTCGTGGGTCGGCGACGCGATCCTCTCCGAACCGCTCGTCGCGCGTCTCGGAACGCTGCATGAAAACGCGAGCATCGACGTATTGGCGCCTACCTGGTGCGCGCCGGTCTACGCGCGGATGCGCGGCATCCGCCGCACCTTCGACTCGAGGCTTCGGCACGGGAAGC
>Ga0207683_10004465_pt1 | contig 12079 bp, 10 predicted proteins | sample KBSM73metaG_FD_184333 | JGI IMG/M metagenome (GOLD analysis project Ga0207683, IMG submission 184333) | Miscanthus rhizosphere microbial communities from Kellogg Biological Station, Michigan, USA - KBS M7-3 metaG (SPAdes) (version 2) | ecosystem: Host-associated > Plants > Roots > Rhizosphere >...
TGGCGTCCACCTCCTCGGGAGAATCCACGCCGGCGGAGGGACTGGCCGTCTCCCGAGCCTTCGCCGCCGTCGCGGTGTCCGCGCGGCCGCCGCAGTGGGTCAAGAACCTCGTCGTCGCGCTTCCGTTTCTCTTCGGCGCGGCGCTCTCGACGCCCCGCGGCTGGTGGCTGGCGGCGGCCGGCGTCGTCGTCTTCTGCGCGGTGGCCAGCGGGATCTACGTGGTCAACGACGTCGTCGACCGCGAGCGCGACCGGGCGCACCCGGTCAAGCGCCACCGCCCCCTCGCCTCCGGGCAGCTCGCGGTGACGACGGCTCTCTCGGCGGCCGTCGTCCTCGAGGGAGGAGGCCTCCTCGCGGCGTTCCTCCTCGACGCGAACTTCGGGCGCTGGTGCGCGATCTACGCGGCCCTGATGCTGGCCTACTCGGCCCTCCTGAAGAAGATCCCGTTTCTCGAGGCGCTGATCGTCGCCTCGGGGATGCCGCTGCGTGCGCTCGCCGGATCCGCGCTCGCCGGTGTTCGCCCGTCGATGTTCCTGATGATCTGCGCGTACCTGCTGGCCCTGTTCCTCGTCGTCGCGAAGAGGCAGTGGGAGTTTCACCACGCGGGGCGCGAGTCCTCCGCGGATCATCGCCCCGCGCTCGCCGCGTACCGGGCCGAGGGGCTCGACTACCTCTTCGTCGTGACCGCGCTGACGACGGTCGCCGCCTACGCGGCGTACAGCGTCGCGCCGCCGACGATCGCGCGCTACGGCCGCTCTCTCGCGCCGACGGTGCCCTTCGTCGTGCTCGGCATCGCCCGCTACGTGCGCCTCGTGTACCGGCGCGGCGGGGGAGGCAACCCGACCCAGGCGCTTCTGACCGACGACCCCTGGTTGCTCGCGATCGTCGTGGGCTGGGTCGCCGCAGCGGGGTGGATCATCTATGGACGTTAGAGAGGTCGGAGGGCGCCAGGAGCCGCCGCCGCGCGAGCGGCCGGTTCGACTGGGCGTCGGGTTCCTCGCCTACAACGAGGAGGAGCTGATCGCGAAGACGGTCGAGGAGGCGGTGACCTCGCTGTCCGCGATCCCGGGTCTGACGTGGCACGTCGTCGTCGTCAACGACGGCAGCCGCGACCGCACCGGGGAGATCGCCGAGGAGCTCGCGAAGAAGGACCCGCGCGTGTCGGTGGTCCACCACGACGGGAACAAGGGGTACGCCGTCGCGACCGAGACCGCGCTGCGCAACGTCCCGGGCGAGGTCGTCATGGTCGTCGACGGGGACGGCCAGCACACGATGGGAGACGCGCCCCTCTTCCTGAAGGCGATCGAGGACGGCGCGGACGTCGTCTTCTGCTGGAAGAAGGTCCGGTACGACGGAGCGGGCCGCAAGGTCCTGTCGCTCGGGCTGCGCGTGCTGTCGCACTGGATCCTCGGCTCGCCGCTCCACGACATCAACGCGGGCTGCCGCGCGTTCCGGCGCGACGTGGCTCGCCGCATCGAGATCAAGCATCGCATCAACTTCGTCGGCGACGAGATCTACACGCGCTGCCGCATCGCGGGCTGGAAGGTCGCCGAGGTCATCGTGCGCCACTTCCCGCGCGAGGCCGGCGCCTCGATCCACCGGCCGTTCAAGATGGCGGGCACGATCATGCGCGTGATCCGATACCTGTTCGACCTGCGCGGCGAGATGAAGCGGGCGGACGCCATGCGCCGTCTCGCGGTGAAGGCGCGGTGAGCGGCGGCACGGTCATCCTCGGCGCCGGCCCGACCGGGCTCGGCGCGGCGTACCGGCTCGTCGAGCGCGGCGAGACGGACTTCGAGATTTTCGAGCGCGCGGGACAGGTCGGCGGCCTCGCGACGAGCTTCACGGACCCGAAGGGCTGGACCTGGGACGTGTCGGGCCACATCATCTTCTCCGGCTACAAGTACTTCAACGAGTTCCTCGGCAGGGTCCTGGGCGCCGACGGCGTGCGCTGGATCGACCGCGAGAGCTGGATCAAGTTCGAGGACAAGTACGTCCGATATCCGTTCCAGAACCATCTCTCCTCGCTGCCCGAGCAGGCGATGCTCGACTGTCTGATCGGCCTCGTCGAGTCGCAGACGATCGAGAAGGATCGGGCGTTCTCGAACTTCGAAGAGTGGGTGCTGGCGAAGTTCGGCGCGGGCGTCGCGAAGCACTTCATGAACCCGTACAACTTCAAGGTCTGGGCGACGCCGCTCGCGAAGATGGGCTACTACTGGATCGCGGAGCGCGTGTCGGTCGTCGACTGGCGCAAGGCCATCGAGACCACCGTCGTGCCGAAGTCGACCGAGTGGGGCCCGAACGCGAAGTTCGGCTATCCGAAGCACGGCGGAACGCTCGGCCTCTGGAAGGCGGTGCTGCCGTTCCTCGGCGATCGGGTGCGCTACAAGAAGCGCGCCGCCTGCATCGACGAGGACAAGCACGAGGTCGTCTTCACCGACGGCACGACGCGGTCGTACGACCGCCTCCTCACGACGCTTCCACTCGAGGCCTTCGTCGCGCGCCTGGCCCACGCGCCGGACAAGGTGAAGAAGGCCGCGAAGACGCTGCTCTTCAACCGCCTGTTCTCCGTCGGGATCGGCCTCTCGCGGCCGTGCCCGTCGGACAAGAACTGGATCTACTTCCCGAACCTCGAGACGCCCTTCTACCGGATGACCTACCTCTCCAACTACTCGCCGGACATCGTCCCGGGCAGCGACACGTCGCGCTACTTCGCCGTGCTCACCGAGACGACGTACTCGCCCTTCAAGCCTCTCCCGGAGGGCGACTTCGGCGAGGCGGTCGTGAAGGGGCTCATCGCCGAGGGCATCCTCGAGGAGAGCGACCGCAAGCGCATCGAGACGATCTTCCTGATCCACGCCGCGCACGCGTACCCGATCCCGTCGACGGACCGCAACGACGCCCTGGACACGATCCACGCGTACCTCGAGCCGAAGGGCATCTTCTCGCGCGGACGCTTCGGCTCCTGGAAGTACGAGATCGGCAACCAGGACCACTCGCTCATGCAGGGCGTCGAGCTCGTCGACCGCTGGCTCGACGGGAGCGAGGAAAAAGTCTTCCGAACCTGACGGTCCCGCCGGTGCCGATCGATCGGCGGAAAGGAGTGCGTCCATGAAGTCTCGGACTGCCTTCGGCGCGGCTCTGTTCGCGTCGGCTGTTTCGGTTCGTGTCTTCGCGCAGCCGAGCGGAGTGCCTTCCGCTCCGCAGCCTCCCAAGGAGATGCCCGAGTACGGAACGACGGGCACATCGAGCGTTCGTATCCCGGCATGGGACTTTTCTCGTATGGACGGCGGCCCATTGGGAGTCGGAGTCGGAATCTCGCGCTTTCCGGCGGACTCGGCGTTGCCGTTTCTGGTGAGCTCCGTTCACGTTCCCGGTGGGACGAGGATCACCCGGGTCGAGCTCGACTATTGCGACGACAGCAGCTCGGGAAAGCACGTCAAGCTGGAGCTGCTTCAGTGCGACAACCAGGGTCAGAACTGCGCCGACGCGATGAGCGAGCTCGTGTCTTCCAGCAACGGCTGCAGCTTCGTGGCTCAGAGCGGCCTCTCGGTCCACGTCAACAACTACAACAACATGTACACGATGGTGGCAACGTTCGGCGCCGTGGACGGTACGAACTACCTGGTTGGCGCCATCGTTTCGTATCAGCTCGAGGTCAGCCCGCCTCCCGGCACGGCGACCTTCAACGACGTGCCGACGAGCCATCCCTTCTTCCAGTTCATCGAGGCCCTGGCCGCGTCCGGCATCACCGGCGGCTGCGGATCGGGGAACTACTGCCCGGACGCGCCGCTCACGCGCGGCCAGATGGCCGTCTTCCTGGCGAAGGCGCTCGGCCTCTACTGGGTCAACCAGTAGGATCCCGACACGCTCGCGTCAGCCCGTCTCGAGAAAGGAGACCGCATGCGCATCTCGCAGGTCGGACTCTCAATCGCTCTGCTCGCCACGGTCACCGCTCTGGCCGCCGCCCAGCCGACGAGCGCCTCGTCTCCGGCGAATCGCGGCATGCCATCGGCGGTGAAGGCCCCCGACTACGGAACCGCCAGCCTCACGCACGTTCGCGTCTCGGCGATGGAATTCTCTCCCCTGAACACGAATCTCTCCGGAGACTGGTATCCGGGTCCAGGCCGCACACGTTATCCGAGCCTCTACCTGGGCTCATGGGAGGGACCTTTTCACTTGCCGGGCGGCGCGCTTCTTAAGCGGGTCGAGCTGGACTACTGCGATACCAACGCGTCCGGCCACCATGTCCAACTGAACGTTCTCGAGTGCGACAACCAGGGGCAAGGCTGCTCACCCATAGGCGCGCAGCTGGTGTCGACGAGCAACGGTTGCGCCTTCGTCGCCGACGACACTCTCAACTATCGGGTCGACGCGTATCACCATCTCTATAGCCTGGAAGTGGACTTCACCGCCGACGATGGCACGGTGGCTCTGGCCAGCGTGATCCTCAGCTATCAGCTCGACGTCTCGCCGGCCCCGGCTACGGCGAGCTTCGCCGACGTGCCCACCTCGGATCCCGCCTTCCAGTACGTCGAGGCGCTCGTCTCGTCGGGCATCACGGCCGGGTGCGGCAGCGGGAACTACTGTCCGGATGCCCCTCTGACGCGTCGTCAGATGGCCGTGTTCCTCTCGAAGGCCCTCGGCCTCCACTGGGCCGGCTTCTAACCCCGCCGGCGTTCGATGCGCCGTCTCCGACCGTTTCCCGGCGGCGCTGCCGCTCGAGGCGCTGCGCACCTCGAGCCGAAGGGCATCTTCTCGCGCGGCCGCTTCGGCGCGTGGAAGTACGAGACCGGCAACCAGGACCACTCGCGCGTGAGCGTCAGTTAGTCCTCGTTCGGCCGGCCCTCGGGCCGGCCGACGTCTTTTCGGGCCCGGGATTTCCTCGCGGATCCGCTGCGCCCGTGCCTTCTCTCCGAGGCTAGGATCGCGGTCTGACAAGGAGGAAGCCATGAACGCGCCGAGCCCGACAGGCAGAAGTCTGCTCTTCTCCGGCTGCATCGTCCTCACGTCTTCTCTGGTATTCGCGCAGGGGAGCCCTTCGCCGCTTCCACGCGAATCGAAGGCGAAGCCCGGAAACGGATTCGGCCAGACGTACGGGACGGATTTGGACAGCTACTACCGGATGTCAGCGGCCGAGTTCACGCCGATGCAGTTGCCGGGCTCGGACACTTACAGCGACCACTGGTACGGAAGCGCCGGCAACCTGTTCAGCCGCTATTCGACGCCCTTCGGCGGCTTCTTCATCGGCTCGCCCCACATCCCGTCGGGGGCCCTGCTGACTTTCCTCGAGCTCGATTCCTGCGACACGAACGCGGTCAAAAACGTTCACCTCCAGCTGTATCAGTGCGATTACCTCGGCGACTGCGGTTCGTTTCCGAAGGTCCACATCGACTCCTCGACCAACAACACGGTCCCCGGCTGCAGCTTCACGAACGTGGACATCTCCGCGTTGAACGTCATCGTCGACAACTTCCTGGGCCAGATTCTGCTGCAGGCCTACACTGAGGGCGGAGACGAGACGACGTCGATCTCCGGCGCGATCATCGGCTACAAGCTTCAGGTCAGCCCGCCTCCGGACTCGGCGTCGTTCAACGATGTGCCGACGTCGCATCCGTTCTTCCAGTACATCGAGGCCCTCTATGCGTCCGGGATCACCGGCGGCTGCGGGGCCGGGAACTACTGTCCCGACGCGCCGCTCACGCGCGGTCAGATGGCGGTCTTCCTCGCGAAGGCCCTGGGCCTGCAGTTCCACTGACGAGCCGCGACTTCGATATGACGGCCGGCCCTCGGGCGGCCGTTCCGTTTTCGGGCAGGACGCGAACCGGAGTACGCTGGTTTCCTCCACAGGAGGAGAACATGCGGAACGCCGGGCGTCTCACCCTCGCCGCCATCGCGATCTCCGTCGGACTTGGATCGCCCTCTCTCCTGGCGCAGGACGCGAGCGGCGGCGGCGCTCTCGTCGTCCACGCCGGCTCGCTGCCGAAGACGCCCGAGTGGGGAACCGGCGGCGTCACCTTCTACACCATCGGTGCCGCCGAGCTGCTGCCGAAGGACTCGATCTCCGGCTACGGCACGCACGTTTCCCCTTCCGAGCGGTACGCGACCTCCTCGGGGGCCGTCTTCCAGGCGACGCCGCACATCCCCGGCGGCGCGCTGCTGACGTACCTGGAGTTCGACTTCTGCGACACCAGCAGCGTCGAGTCGATGTCCCTCGACCTCTCCGACTGCGACTACCTCGGTATTTGCAACTACCCGCCGATGGCATCGATCGTCACGCCGGTGAACACGAGCGCGTGCGGTGTCTACTACTGGACGGACCTGACGCCGCTCAACTACACCGTCAACAACACGAGCCGCCGCCTCCTCCTGGAGGTGCAGACGGGCTCCGGAGGCATCGACAAGACCTTCTACGGCGCGGTCATCGGCTACAAGCTCCAGGTCAGCCAGCCGCCGGGGACTCCGACGTTCAACGACGTGCCCGTCGCCGACTTCGGTTTCCAGTACATCGAGGCGCTCGCCGCGTCAGGCATCACCGGCGGCTGCGGCGGCGGCAGCTACTGTCCGGACAGCCCCGTCACGCGGCGACAGATGGCGATCTTCATCGCTAAGGCGCTCGGCCTGAGCTGGAGCGGGTACTGACGCCGCGAAATCGACCGTCACCGCGGAATGACCATGCGGGCGGGCGTCGGCGAGTCCGCGGGATAGACTGCGCGGAGTGTCCCGTTTCCCTGGTCGTCCGTCCATCGTCGTCGCGTCCTTTCTGGCGGCGCCGCTCCTCGTTGGCCGGCTGACCGCTCAAGACGCCCCCGGCGAGATCCGGATCGTGCCGGCGTCCGCTGCGGCGACGTCTCCCGCGACGGGCCCGGCGCCCCGGACACCCCGTACGTGGGGCACGACCCAGATCAACTACGCCAGCGTCGGCGCCCAGGAGATGGTCTCCCGCTCCGACGCGACCCACTACGACGGTACGGGTCAGTTGTTCCGGTACCAGACGAACGCCACCGGACTGGGGCTCCAGGCGACGCTCCACCTGCCGGGCGGGGCGCGAATCCTGTCGCTCCAGCTCGACTACTACGACACCTCTCTGACCGGGGAGGTGCTCGCCGAGCTCGACGTCTGTTCGTACGACGGCTCCTCGTGCGTTCCGCAGTTGGGGTTTTTGGCGTGCAGCGACGCGCTCGTGACGGCCTGCTCGGGCAACGTCAACGCGCCGGGGTGGAGCAACGCCTATGCGGACCTGTCCGGGGCGAACCTCGTCGTGAACAACTATCTCAGCGGCTATCGGATCCTCGCCGGCAACACGACGAACGACGGCGGCACGGCGATCTGGAGGGTCCTCGTCGGCTACGTGCTGGAGGTCAGCCCGGATCCTCCCACAGCGTCGTTCAACGACGTGCCGACCTCGCACCCGTTCCACCAGTACGTCGAGGCTCTGTTCGCGTCTCAGGTCACCGCGGGGTGCGGCGGGAACGACTATTGCCCGGACTCCCCGTTGACGCGCGGTCAGATGGCCGTCTTCCTCTCGAAGGCGCTGGGGCTCCAGTGGCCCTGAGCCGGGGCGTCTTCGCCGTCCTCGTCGCGGCGTCGCTGGGGCTCGCGGCCGCTCCGGGCGCGCTGGCCGCCGCTCCGGACGAGCTCGCCGGCGGCCGAAGCCCCGGCACCCCCGAGGCGTGGGGCACGGCGCTTCCGACCTACCTCGTCGTCGGCGCGTCGGAGCTCTCGCCGCGCAACAGCTCGGTCGGCGTCGGCTGCATTCAGAGCTGCCAGCTGCGGTACTCGACCAGCGCCGTGCCGGAGCCGTTCTACGCGCCGATCCACATCCCCTCCGGCGCGCTGCTGACGTATCTCGAACTCGACTACTACGACGCGACGGCCGCGGGCCAGGCCTGGGCGACGCTCGGCATATGCGATCCGTCGGCGGAGGGCTGCAGCGGGTTCTCGGGTCCGTGCTCGAACGGGGCGCTGACCTGCTCCGGCGACGCCGCGGGCTCGGGCTTCTTCGTCGACCAGGAGGACATCACCTCCTACGGAATCGTGATCGACAACGCGCACAGCCGATACGTGATCTCCGCGGGGAATTCGACGACGGACGGAACGACGGCGATCAGTCAGATCATCATCGGTTACGTGCGGCAGGTGAGCCCGCCCCCGGCGTCCGCCACGTTCGGGGACGTGCCGACGTCGCACCCCCTCTTCCAGTTCATCGAGGCGCTGGTCGCATCCGGAACCACGGCCGGCTGCGGAGGCGGGAACTATTGCCCGAACGCGCCGCTCACCCGAGGCCAGATGGCCGTCTTCCTCGCGAAGGCGCTGGGTTTGCAGTGGAACTGAGGCGCCGCTCCGGCGTCATCGCCCGCGCTCTTGTCGTCGCGGGGGTGGCGCTCGCGCTGTCCGCGGCGGCGTCTGCGGAGGGGCCGGCCACGTTCGGACCCAACGTCTCCTACTATCAAGTCGACGCGTCCGAGCTCGGTGCGTTCTCGTCCGGCAACCCGTACGGCAACTTCGGCCTGCTGCGCTACGCCCTCACCACGGGATACCGCCTCGCGGCGCCGGTTCACCTGCCCTCCGGCGCGCTGGTCACGTCCATCGAGCTCGACTTCTACGATGGCAGTGCCACCGAATCCGTCTATGCATCCCTGGCCACCTGTAGCAACGCGGGCGGCGTGTGCGAAGCCACCTTCGCCGCCGGCGGCTGCGTGGACGGGGGGGCGACCCTTTGCTCGGGCGTCGCGCCGGCTCCGGGCTTCGGGTCCGTGCTCGGCACGGTCGGGGGGCTCCTGATCGACAACCTGGCGCATCAGTATGCCGTCGTCGCCGGCAACACCGCCGTGGACGGATCGGTCGCGATCTCCGCGGTTCGCATCGGCTACGTCCTCTCGGTCAGCCCCGCGCCGCCCGCGGGCGCGAGTTTCTCCGACGTCCCGCCCGACCACCCCTTCTTCCAGTTCGTGGAGGCTCTGGCCGCCTCGGGGATCACGGGCGGCTGCGGCGGCGGCAAGTACTGCCCCGACGCGCCCCTCACGCGCGGCCAGATGGCGGTCTTCCTCGCCAAGGCGCTCGGGCTCTCGTGGGAGGGGTACTGAAGGGGCGACCGCGCGCTCGTAGGCCGTTTGCTCTCGTGATCCTCGTGTAGTCCGAGTTCCGGGACAGGGACGACTCGTTCCTGATGATCGCCGTCCCGTGAATGTGACCGCGCTCGAGGTGTGTCGAACCCACAAAGGAGGGGACATGAAGCGGACCAGCGTCCTGTTCGGAGTCATCGCTCTGGGACTCGTCGTCGGACGCGCCACGGCGCAGGAGACGTTCTCGAAGAAGCAGGGTGCGCCGGCGCCCGCGGCCGCCCGGGTGCCCGTGGCCCCCAAGCCGGAGCCGCCACGTCATGCACCCGACACCTACGGGACGACATCGATCGTCTACTATCGGATGGCAGCGTCTGAATTCACCCCTCTGGCGACCGATCTCAACTTCTACGGCGACTACTGGTACGACCAGGGGGAGAACATCTTTCGGCGTTATTCGACCGGGGTCATCGGCTATCTCGTCGCGAGTCCGCATCTTCCCGCCGGAGCCACGATCACGTATTTCGAGCTCGACGCCTGCAACACCAGCTCGGCGTCGGTGGTCGGCGCGAATCTCTACGACTGTGACTTCCAGGGCGATTGCTCGGCAACCGCCCCGGTACATGTCTCGGTCGAACCGGGCACGGGTTGTCTCGACCCTTCGGTCTCCGGCCTCGGCTTCACCGTGAACAACTTCAACAAGCAGCAGACGGTGCGGGTCAGTCTGGGCGCCGATGACAATACGACGAGCTTCGCGGGCGTCATCCTCGGCTACGTCCTCAACGTGAGCCCGGCTCCGGCCGACGCGACCTTCCCGGATGTTCCGACCTCGGATTTCGGATTCCAATACATCGAGGCGCTGAGCGCGTCCGGCATCACCGGCGGATGCGGCGGCGGGCTCTACTGCCCGGATGCTCCGGTGACGCGACGCCAGATGGCCATCTTCATCGCGAAGGCGCTCGGGCTGCAGTTCCACTGACGCAGCCTTGGTCACGGACGCGTGCGCATCCGGGCGGCCCACCAGACGTATTAGCCGAGGCTAATGTATCGCTTCGGTACCCGGCGCTGACGGCGGCGCCGGCTTCGGCACGAAGTACGTGTAGTAGTTCCGGTCGCGGAACGACTGCGTGATGAGGCGCTCCTCGCCGTCGGGGAAATCCTCCCGGAGCTGCGCGCGCCGGTCCGTGTCGCTCGGGTGGAAGAAGAAGAGCAGCGGCCGGTCCAGCAGGAACGGAACCGGCGCCTTCGGCGCCACGTCGTGCGGAACGGGCCAGAGCAGGTCCCCGATCTCGAAGGCGAGCATCCGGCCGTCGATCCAGCTGGACGTGTTGAGCAGGTACACGTTGTCGAACGGCACGCCGCGAGCGCGGTACTCCCGCATCACGCGCGCCAGGTCCATGGTCGGCTCGGCGATCATGCGCTGCTGCGCCGCGAAGCGGACGAAATAGCTCTCCCAGTTCTCCCGCACCGAGACGGCCGCGAGGCCGAGGAGCCCGGCGGCGGCGAGGACCCTCGGGAGGAGGCGGCGCCCTCGCGCGGCCTCGATGAGCCGGGCCGCCGGCAGCGCGGCGAGCGCGACGATCGACGGGAACGCGACCGCGGCGCGGTTGATGCCGGGGTTCTCGATCGGGAAGGCGAGCGCGAGCGTCGATGCGAGCGTCAGGACCGGCACGGAGAGCAGCACGAGGGCCCACCGGCGAGAGCCGCGCACGGCCAGGGCGAAGGCCCCGCACACGCCCGCGAGGAGCGACGCTCCCGTGGCCGGGTCGAGGAACGGCTCCTCGGCGACCGTGTTGATCCACGCGCGGTCGCCCTTCCAGTGGAACGCCAGGGCCATGTTCTTCAGGTTCGACAGCAGGACCACGGGCGCCGGCGCGGGGAGGGCCCGCTCGCGGCTTCCCGCGCGCGTCATGACGCGATAGAGGAAGTCGTCCGGCCGCTGCAGCATGTACTGGAGCAGCGGCAGGAAGACGAGGATCGCGGTGATCGTCACCAGCGCGCAGTCCAGGACGAGCCGGGCGCGCCGGCCCTTCCATCGCGGATCGAAGAGCGCGATGCAGAACGCGACCGGCACGAGGGCCGGCACGATCTTGAACGCGTTGTAGCCGAACTGCCCGAGTCCGACCCAGAAACCGGCGGCGAGCGCGCTGCGCCGGTCGCCCGTCCGGAGGTAGCGCAGCAGCGCGGCGAGCGCGAGCGCGGCCGGAAAGATCGCCCACGCGAAGGTCAGCCCGCGGCGGGCGCCGAGCGTCGGCCACTTGCTCCAGGCGGTGATCGCCGCGGCGAGGAGCCCGAACGGCGCCCCGCCCAGCTCGCGGCCGAGCACGTACATCGCCGGGATCGCGAGCATGCCGACGACCGCCGTGCAGATCTTGAGCGTGAGGAAGTCGAGGCGAAGCCCCAGCGTGGTCCGGAGAAGGTGCTCGAAGTAGAACGGCAGGGGAGGCTGGCCCGTGTTGCGGGGGAAGAAGACGGAGCGGTCGCCGTGCTCGATGTCGAGCAGGTTCAGGAGGTCTTCCGCGTGATCGCTGCCGGGATGAGGCGGGATCTCGGCGAGCCGGTGGAACCGGAAGACCGCGCCGACGGCCAGCACGAGCAGGAGCACGCCGGCGATGGCCGCGATGCGGGAGAAAGGCGCGCGCTCGCGTGTCGGGCCCGGCCTCGACGCGTTCCGCAGCGGCCACCATGCGGCGACCCACACCGCCACCGCCGACCACCACGCGGCGACGCCGGCCGCGTCGAAGCGGCCACCCGCGCTCCGACGCCACGACATCACGGCGAGCGCCGCGCACGCCGGAAGAGCGAGGAGCCGCCAGCGCGGCATTCGCGCGTCGGCGAGCGCCGAGAACTCGGCCGGATCCGGGCGCAACCAGCGCACGGCGATGAAGGCCCATGTCGCCAGGCCCGCGCCCAGCGCCGCGGCCGCAGCCGGAGGCAGCCGCTGATCCTGCATGACCGTGCAGGCGTAGGTCAGGAGGGCGAGGCCGAACAGTCCGAGCGGGACGAGGGGGAGGGCG
>Ga0207683_10004467_pt1 | contig 12077 bp, 17 predicted proteins | sample KBSM73metaG_FD_184333 | JGI IMG/M metagenome (GOLD analysis project Ga0207683, IMG submission 184333) | Miscanthus rhizosphere microbial communities from Kellogg Biological Station, Michigan, USA - KBS M7-3 metaG (SPAdes) (version 2) | ecosystem: Host-associated > Plants > Roots > Rhizosphere >...
CGAGGCGTACAAGCGGCTGCTGCACGAGAAGTTCGGCGTCGCCTATCCGATCAACAAGGCCTTGCAGACACTGCTCGAGCAGACGCTGACCGACCGGCGCTGGGACATGACCTATCTCGGCATGCAGGTGCTGATCGAGGGGCTGGCGCTGGCCGCCTTCCAGTCGATCCGCGACAAGGCGGGCAATACGCTGGCCGGCGCGGTCAACGCCTACGTCATGCAGGACGAGGCGCGGCATGTCTCGTTTGGCCGGCTGGCGCTGCGCGACTACTATCCGCAGCTCTCCGCGGCCGAGCGCGACGAGCGCGAGGAGTTCGCGGTCGAGGCGCTGCATTTCATGCGCGACCGCTTCAACCAGTCGGAGGTCTGGGAGCGGCTCGGCCTGCCGGCCAGGACGCTCGACGAGATCCACTACAATTCCAAGCAGATGAACTCGTTCCGCGGCCGGCTGTTCAGCCGGGTCGTGCCGACGATCAAGGATATCGGCCTGTGGGGCCCGCGCATCCAGAAGGCGTTCGCCGAAATGGGGGTGATGGACTACGCCAGGATCGACGTCGTCGAGCAGCTCGCCAACGACGGCAAGGTCGCCGAGGACTTCGACCGGCGGATGTTCGTGGAAAAGGCGATCACCTAGAGTCTTTCCGCCTCTGCCGGAAAGACTCTAGGTGCCTTGCGGCGCGCTAATCCAGCAAATCGGGCTGGCCGGAGCGGCGATGGACGATCAGGCTGCGGCCCGACTGGCCGGCCCGCGGCTTGCTGACCACGACGGGCTCGCCAGCGCGCGGCGAGACGGCGGCTTCGGGAGCTTGGGCCGGCTTCATGCGCGAGCCGCTCAGCATGATGACGCTGGCCGCCCCGAGGGCGCCGCCGAGGCCGACGGCGATCCAGGTCAGGATCCACATCAGATGGCGCATCGTGCTTCCGCTCTCCGTTCGGGGTGGTTCTGTTGTCCCTGCGGGTGAAATTATCTCCGCTCGTGCCGCGCCGCACCGGCTTTCAGGTTTCTGTTGTCACAGCGTCGTCACAACCGTCACCAGCAGGACCGCCGGCACCAGCAGCGGCCACGGCAGGATGTGGATCAGCAGCACGCCGGTCATGGCGCCGGCCAGATAGCCGATCCAGGTCAGCGCAAGCAGCCGCGGCGTGGCGACCGAGGGCAGCGGACGGCCGGTCGGCCACAGCCGGTCGAGCGTCGTCTCGGCGATGCGGGCGAGCGTGCTGGTCACCACCACGGTGCTGAGCGCGGTGCCGCCGAAATGGGTGATCGCCGAGGCCTGCAGGCCCATCGCCAGGGCGACCAGCAGCAGCGCGGGCTCGCGGCCGAGCGGCAGGAAGTCGACGACCGCCAGCAGCGCCGCCTCGATCAGCAGTGGCACGGCCGGCCGGTGCATCAGCCGCAGCAGCAAGCGGGCGAGCATGGCGCCCAGGAAGAAGGTGAGCAGCGGCGCCATGCGGCGCGCCGCGGTTTCGAACTGGCCCTCGCCCCAGCGCCAAGCCGGCCAGCACGGTGTTGCCGGTCATGTTGGCGGCGAACACGCCGCCCATGGCGATGTAGCCCACCGCATCGGCCATGCCGGCGACGATGCTGAGCAGGCTCGCCTGGAGCTGGGGCCTGGTGGCGATCATGCGCAGTGGCACCCTTGTTGAAGCTTCGCCATAGTCGACCCTCGAGTACGATAATAATGAATATCCTGACCAGACGCCGCCTACTGCACGCCAGCCCGCTGGCACTGCTGCCGCCGCCGACACTGGGCCAGGCCTGGCCGAGCCGTCCGCTGCGCTTCGTGGTGCCGGCGGCGCCGGGCGCGGGCATCCTCGACATCATCGGCCGCCTGCTCGCCCAGCACCTGTCGGCCAAGCTCGGCCAGCAGGTGGTGGTCGAGAACAAGCCGGGCGCGGCCAACAATCTCGGTGCGGAGTTCGTCGCCCGGGCGCCGGCTGATGGCCACACGCTGCTGATGTGCAACAGCTCGCTGGCCGTGGCCGACCATCTCTATGCACGGCTGGGCTACAAGCCGATGTCCGACCTGCTGCCGGTGACCCAGGTCAACTCGGCGCCGCTGATCCTGGTGGTTCATCCCTCGGTGCCGGCGAACTCGGTGTCCGAGCTGATCGCCTACGCCAAGGCCAATCCGGGCAAGCTCAACTACGGCTCGGCCGGCATCGGCAGCACGCCCTTCCTGGCGACCGAGCTGTTCAAGTCGATGACCGGCATCGACCTCGTGCACGTGCCCTACCGCGGCGGTGCGCCGGCGCTCGCCGACCTGGTGGCCGGCCAGATCTCGGTGATGATCGAGAACGTGCCGGGCAGCGTGCCGCTGGTGCGCGACGGCCGGCTCAAGGCGCTCGCCGTCACCAGCCGCCAGCGCTCGCCGCTGGTGCCGGAGCTGCCGACCATGGATGAGGCAGGCGTCTCCGGCTACGAGATGATCGGCTGGAACGGCGTCTTCGTCGCCAGCGGCACGCCGTCGCGCATCGTCGACAAGCTGCACGACGCGCTGGTCGCCATCATCGCCACGCCGGAGCTCAAGGCCCAGCTCGCCCAGCTCGGCGCCGAGCCGGTCGGCAGTTCGTCGGCCGCCTTCGCCGCCTTCATGCGGGCGGAGCACGAGCGCTGGGGCCGGATCATCCGCGAGCGCGGCATCAAGCCCGAGTAGGGATCGTTCTGCTCACACCACGTCGTAGGTGATCTCGACCTCGGGCCCGAAGCAGTGGCCCTGGCAGGTCAGGATCCAGTCGTTGGCGAGATCGTCGGACGTGTAGATGTCGTTCTTGGCGAGCACGACCTTGCCCTTGATGCGCTTGGCCGCGCACGAGGCGCAGAAGCCCTCCTCGCACGACGACAGCGGATTGAGGCCGGCGGCCCGCGCCGCCTCGAGGATGGTCTGGCCCTTCTTGTAGGGCACCTTGTGCGCCTTGTTCTCGAAGTGGATGGTGATCTCTGCGGGGATCACGTCGCCTTCTTCCTGGGGCTCGACCGGGACGGCATCGTTGCCCGACGCCTCGAAGCGCTCGAGCAGCACTCGTTCGCGGGGCATCCCGGCATCGACCAGAGTGCGCTCGACCAGGGTCATGAACGGGCCGGGCCCGCAGAGATAGGCCTCGGCGCCTTCGAAGCCCTCGAGCAGGCTGAGGATCTCCTCCGGCTTGGTCAGTCCCTGCTCGGCGTCGAGATGATGGATGACCTCGAGCCGGCTGGGATGGCTGGCCAGCAGGTCGAGCAGCTCCTTGTCGAAGATGATCGAGGGCTTGTCGCGATTGGCGTAGAACAGCCGGATGCGCCGCGTGCCGGAGCGCAGCGCCGACTTGATCAGCGACATCATCGGCGTGATGCCGCTGCCGCCGCCGAACAGCAGGAGCGGCGCATCGCCTTCCCTGAGCACGAAGCGGCCAGCCGGCGGCAGCACGTGCAGCGAGGTGCCCTCCTTCAGCGCGTCGTTGAACCAGTTCGAGCCCTTGCCGCCCGGCACCCGCTTGACCGTGACCTTGAGACGGCTGCCGTCGGTTTCGGGTGCGCTCGACAGCGAATAGCAGCGATTGAAGGTGCCCGCCTCGTGCGGCACCCGGAAGGTCAGGAATTGCCCGGCGCGATACCGGAAGCGGTCGGCCAGATCCTCCGGCACTTCCAGCACGAAGGACCGCGCATCGGGCGTTTCCTGGACGATCTTGGCGATCCGTAACTGATGATAGGCCATCGCTAAATCCACATTCACACGGCGCGCAGTTTCCCCGAGGGACTCCCCCTCCAAGTCTGTGGTACAGTCCCGACGAAAGTGAACGGAACGTCAACTTTGCCGCTCCGCTCGGGAATGGACAAGGTTCAGCGCCAGGAGGCAAGCGCCATGACGACGCAAAGGATCTATCAGCTGCCCGTCGAGGTCACGAACTGGAAGTTCGATGGCGCGACCGAGATCGCCTTCAACTGGGAATACGAGGACGGCTCGGCCGACCTGCTCAGCCTTTACGAGAAGGGCAAGCAGCAGCAGTGGGACACCACGACCCGCATCGACTGGAGCCAGGAGCTGTTCGAAGAGAACCCGATGGGCATGGCCGACGAGACCATTCCGATCTACGGGTCGCCATTCTGGGAGAAGATGACCGACAAGGAGAAGAACTGGCTGCGCTTCAACCTGCAGTGCCATTCGATCTGCCAGTTCATGCACGGCGAGCAGGGCGCGCTGATCGCGACCGCCAAGATCGTCAACACCGTGCCCGACATCAACGCCAAGTTCTACGCCGCCACCCAGGTGATGGACGAGGCGCGCCACGTCGAGAGCTACAAGCGGCTGATCCACGAGAAGTTCAAGTCGGCCTATCCGATCACCGAGTCGCTCAAGAACCTGCTCGAGCAGACGCTGAGCGACCGGCGCTGGGACATGACCTATCTCGGCATGCAGGTGCTGATCGAGGGCCTGGCGCTCGCCGCCTTCCAGCGCATCCGCGACACCGCCAAGAACAACCTCGCGGCGTCGGTCAACGCCTACGTCATGCAGGACGAGGCGCGTCACGTCACCTTCGGCCGCATGGCGCTGCGCGAGTACTATCCGCACCTCAGCGACGCCGAGCGCGCCGAGCGCGAGGAGTTCACCGTCGAGGCGCTCTACTTTATGCGCGACCGCTTCAACCAGGCCGAGGTCTGGATGCGCTCGGGCCTGCCGGTCGATAAGCTGATGGAGTACGCCTACAACTCGGGCGCCATGCAGTCGTTCCGCACGCGGCTGTTCACCCGCATCGTGCCGATCCTCAAGGAGATCGGCCTGTTCGGGCCGAAGGTCCAGAAGGCGCTGGGCGACATGGGCGTGATGGAATACGCCAAGATCGACGTCGAGCAGCTGATCGGCAACGACATGAAGGTCGCCGAGGACTTCGACGCCAAGAAGTTCGTCAACAACGCGATCGCGGCGGAATAAGCCGCGAATCGAGAATCCCTCGCTCAAGCGCGGGGGTTACCCCGCGCGACTCGGGATGACAATCACGAGCAGCTCTCCACCTTGGGCGGCGCGTCGACGACCAGCGCCACCTTGGTGATGTCGAGGCAGCGCGCTCCCAGCCAGCCGCGCTCCTGCACCAGCAGGGCGAAGCGGGAGAAGGTCAGGGCCTGCTCGGCCGGCGTCGGCCGCGAGCGCGCCAGCAGCCAGGCCAGCGCATAGATATTGCCGGTGGCGAAGTCGGCCGCCGCCACGTCGAGATCCTTGCTCCAAAGCGCGGCATTCTTTTGCGCGGCACCCGTCGGATCGGCGAGGCTGGCCAGCCAGGCATGGGCGTTGGTGGCGAGCGCGTAGGGGCCGCCCTGCTCGGCGCGCAGGGCCTTGATCTTCTGCGCCACGGCCAGATAGGGCTCGCCTTCGATGGTGCTGTTGGCGCAGCCGGGCACGCGGCAGAGCGCGGTGAAGGTGAGGTACTCGGCCAGCGTGTTCTCGACGTTGCCATTGTTGTGCTGACGCCAGGTGCGGGCGAGGGCCCAGCCTTGCCGCAGCTCCGGTCCCCAGGGCTTGGCGGCGAGCGATGTATCGCGCTCGAACTCGCCGATCACCGCCTGCGCGGCGGCCTGCCATTCCGGCGGCGCCTGGGCTCGCGCCGGAACGGCGGCGAGCAGCAGGAGCAGGGCCGCGAGCCCGCGCATCAATAACGCCGCGCGCGCCGCCGATCGGCGCTCTCGTATTGCACCATGTCGTCGGCGCGCAGCTCGGTCTCGTCGCGCGGCAGCAGCCGGCGCTCCTGCGCCCGCGTCAGGATGCGGAAGTGCCTGACGTCGCACAGCGCGGCGCCGACATCCCAGCAATCCTCCTCGTTGGTCACCCACATCTTGTTCGGGAAGCGGCGCAGGTCGACCGGCAGCGAGTAGGAGCGCAGCGTCTTGTTCTGCTTGTTGGTGTATTCGTGGAAGTACGACATCACGAGCTCGCGCGGGGAGCGGTAGACCGGATCGCGCCAGCGTAGCCAGACATGGTTGCTCTTGGAAATGGCGCCCCAGCCGGTGCCGCGCTTGAACACGGCAATGACATGGTCCGAATCGCCCTTGGCGGTGAGGTCGAGCAGCAGCGGCGGCAGGCCCTGCAGCCAGAGCGCGCAGGCTGCCGTGAAGGCCGCCTCGATGCAATGCGCCTTGCGATGACGCAGCACGCCACGGACCGAGCGCAGCGTGTCGCCTTCCTCCTCGAAATTGGCGTGCAGGCCGACGATGAAGTGCTGGATGTCCTGCGGCGTGCGCAGCGCGCACAGCACATCGCCTTCGTCCCGGGTCAGCCCAATTTGTGCAGGAGTCGGACGTTTGAGCCGCAATCCGGGCCTTTCGGGGTTGGTGGAGCTGAGGGGGATCGAACCCCTGACCTCCTCATTGCGAACGAGGCGCTCTCCCAGCTGAGCTACAGCCCCCCACTTCCCGAGGAAGGCGCCGGATAAAGCCTGCCGCGCCGCCTGTCAAGCAACCGCCCAATGCTAGAGCCTGGTGTCCGGCGAACAAGCGCGAATTGCGCTCCGCGGGTTGCCTGACGACCGCGCTCGCGCGTTGACGTTCAGCACCAGGTCGATGTGGGACGCCGTTGATCGGGAACATGGGCGATTTGATCCGCTATGCCACCAGGCTGCACGGGCTGCCCGTCACCGTGCGATGGGCTGCCAGCGCCCTTCTCGCCGTCCTGAGCTTTGTCGCCTGGTATGCGGTGTTCGGCCTTTCCGCCGACCTTCCGTTTGTCCTGTTTCTTCCGGCGGTCATCCTGTCCGCCGCGCTGTTCGACCGGGGATCGGGTTTTGTCGCGACAGCGGCCGGGACCGTCATCGTCGTCTACTTTTTTGCAGTGGTCCGTGCGGTGACCCCGATAAAGGCCACCCACCTGGTCGCCCTGGTGATCTCCTGCGCGGTGGGCGCCTTCATTGCCGCCATCACCGAGGCGTTCCATCGCGCCTATCTCGACTCCGAGCGTGCCCGCGCCGAGACGGAGGCGGGGCGCGTGCGCGCCGAAGAGGCCCGGCAGGACAGCGTGGTCCTGCTGCGCGAGTTCCGCCACCGGGTCTCCAACGACCTGCAACGCATCGTCGCCATGTTGCGCCTTCAGGCGGCCCGCAACCCGGAGTCCAAGCCGGCGCTCGAGGATGCGGCCGCCCGGGTCCAGAGTATGGCCAAGGTTCACCAGCGGTTGGCCCATCAAGCGGGCCACGCGCTCGTCGATGCCCGGGCGTTTCTCCACGAGCTGGTCGCCGACTTCCGGCAAGGCCTCGCCGAGCTGCGGCCGATCGGCTGGTTTGTCGAGGCCGAGCAGCATGTGCTGTCGGTCTCCCGCCTGGGAGCGGTTGGGCTGATTGCCAACGAGCTTCTGACCAATGCTCTGAAACACGCCTTTCCGGAGGACGCGCGGGAGGGCGCGATCACCGTCAAGTTTCGCCGCAGCGGGCCGGACTATATCCTGTCCGTCGAAGATGACGGCGTCGGCAATGGCGAGGGTGCTGCCGATGGCGAGCGTGCCGGCCTGGGCATGCAGATCGTCAAGGCCCTCGCCGCCCAGCTCGGCGGCCATCTCGAAATGCGGCAATCGGCTTCAGGTACCGCCCAGACTCTCGTCTTTCCGGTCGCCCCGCGCAGCGGCGTCCGCGAGACATGACGCGACGGCGCTTCAGCCTGTCAGCGCTTGTCGAACCGATCGAAATTCACCGGTCAGAGCCATCAGCGCCGGGATCGGTGGAAGCGCTGCTGCCTCTCTTCACGTCGACTTGCACAGCGGCCCTCAACCAGGCGCGGGCTTCCTCCATCGTGGTGAAGATCTGCATGGGTCTCTCGGCCCCGCCGAGATTCATGAAACGCCGGAGGAATTCGGTCGTCTGGCGCCTCGTGACGACGGTCGCGATCGGCCCGCGCGGATCGTACGCGGCGTAGGCACTGACGCGGGCGCCGAGCACCATGACGTCGTCGTCGCTCAGCTGCGGTTGGGCCTGGCGCGTATCGATCAGCTTGGGGTAGCGCATCGCGTCCTCGACGACCAGGGCATCGAAGTAGTCCAGAATCTCTTGCAGGACCACGACTCCGTGCATCGTCACCGTCACGAACTGGTTTTCGCGATCGATCTGAAAATCAACAGGCACTTGCCAGGCTCCATCGGTCGGCGCGGAAGAATAACGTGCCGATCGCATCGAATGTTGTGACATGCATCGCGGGCTGCGGGACGGGAGCGCAGAGGGAACTCCGTCTGGTGGTTCAGGCAACCGTAAGCAAGCCCATCCAGAATGCGAAGGTCGCTCCAGCGGATCTTCTCCCCCAGAGAGATGTACTCTTGCGACCTGCCCCGTCCGCCGGAGCGACACCCTCGTGGTCGCCGCTATGCCCGCTGGACCCACCAGCCGCGGCGGCGAAACCCATTCCTGATGAGCCGGATCATCGCCCTGCCTTGGAGGATGACGAGGAACGGAACCAGCAGGACGATGACCCCGAGTTGGACCACGGGCGCCAGGGCAGAGGCGGCGGCGGCCATGGCGATGTACAGTGCGAGAAAGCCGATGTTGATCAGCACGGCCTTGCCGATCTGGCGGTGGTGTCCCTTGGCGGCGACATAGAGAGCCCCGAGCAGGCCAGCCCACAGGTAGGACCAGCCGCCCATGGTGACGGCATGATCATCGTGGGTCGGATCCTCGAAACGGTATGTTGGAAAAATCATGCCAGGCAAATCCCCGAACGGGGCGGGGATGGGTTTGTACCGGGCGAAGCTTTCACGAACCTTAGGTGTTCAGCGCGCCTTCTTGCCGCCCGGGCGGACATTTCTCATTTCGGCCCACCGCGCCATCCGGTCATAGCTCTCGGCAATTCCCAACATGGTGCATTTCGCGTCCCAGTCGTGCATTTGGTCGGCGCGCGCCCGCGCCTCGGCGGCCCGGTCGTGCCAGTACTCGGCGTCGTGCAGGCCATCGGCGCTGGTCATTTGCGCCTCCGCCGCGCTCGGCCCGGGCCGCGGGCGCAGCCTCGCGCCTCCCGCTTCGCCGCGAGTTGGCGTAGGACGCGGATTGTTGCCGCTGACATAGGGATCACGCAGGGTTCCGGTGCCGGAATGGTCCACCAGCGTGCCTCCTAGACCAATGGCCGGGTTGGGAATTGGTTACAGGCCGCCGGGCGTTTTTGCCCGCGCCCGGCAACCGCAGCCGGTGCCGTCCGCAGGTGGTTCCTTTCCGTCGCGAACCGCTCTAGCGTCTTCCCGCCCTTTTTGGAGTGCAAACCAGTGTCGAACGACAAGAAGATGGTGAAGACCGATGCGGCTCCCGGCGCCCTCGGGCCCTACTCGCAGGCGATCGTGGCCGGCGGCCTGGTCTATTGCGCAGGACAGATCCCGCTCGATCCCGCCACGGGCCAGATCGTGAGCGGCGGCGTCGCGCCGCAGACCGCGCAGGTGCTGAAGAACCTGCGGGCGGTGCTCAAGGCCGCCGGCTCCGACCTCGACCGCGCCGTCAAGACGACCGTCTTCCTGAAGGACATGAACGACTTCGCCGCCATGAACGAGGTCTACGGCAAGCCCGAGTATTTCGGCGCCCTGCCGCCCGCCCGCTCGACCGTCGAGGTGGCGCGCCTGCCGCGCGACGTGGCGGTCGAGATCGAAGTCGTGGCCATCGCCTGACGTGGACGATTCCATGATCACCGTGATCGGCTGGCTGCTTGGGCTCGGCATGTTCGCTCTGATGGCGATCCTGGTCGTGCATGTGCTGTTCGCGCTGCTGCTGATCGTGCCGAGCTGGCGCATCTTCGAGCGCGCCGGCTTCTCGGGCCTGCTCGCGTTGTTCCATCTCGTGCCGGTGGTCGGGCCGTTCATCGTCATGGCGGTGCTCGCCTTCAGCGACTGGCCCAAGGGCGAGGGGCGGTCCAAGCCCGCGCATCCGGCATGATGGGCTTCGACCTCGCGGCTCTGCTGGGCCTGTTCGGCCTGACCAGCGCGTTCGCGCTGGTCGGCCTCGTGCTGGCCGGCTGGATGTGCTGGCGCATCGCCGAGAAGGCGGGCCTGCCCGGCTGGGCCGGCGCCGCCGCGATCCTGCTCACCGTTACCGGCATCGGCTCGCTGATCTCGCTGATCCTGCTCTGGGTCTTCGCCTTCATGCGCTGGCCGCGCGACGGCCTGGCGCTCGCCGGCGCCTCGCCTGCGGCGGCGCCGGGGCCCGGCATGGCGCCGGCCGCGCCCGCCGCTTTGCCGCTGCCGCCCAGGGTGCTGGCCGACCGGCGGGGCTGGATGCTTTCGGGCAGCGGCGTGGCGCTCGCCTTCGACGACAGCCGGCCGTCCTACACCCTGACCGGCGCGGCCGGCGGCGGGCCGGACGAGCTGGTGGTGGCCGAGCCCTCGGTCGGCCGGCCGCATGCCCGGCTGCTGACCGCGTCCGGCCGCATCGGCCTGCAGGATCTCGGCAGCCCGGGCGGCACCTATATCGACGGCGCCCGCCTGCTGCCGGCCCACGGGCCGCGCGACATCACGGCGGTGCGGACGGTCAAGCTCGGTAACGTGGAGCTTGCCCTATCCCGAACCTAGGGTAGGGTGCCGCCTCATGAATCCATTCATTTGGCTGATCGAGGCGCTGATCGAGCTGGTCACCTGGATCGTGATCGCGAGCGCCATCCTGAGCTGGCTGGTGGCGTTCGGCGTGGTCAACATGCGCAACCAGTTCATCCGCATGGTCGTCGAGACCCTCTACCGGCTGACCGAGCCTTTGCTGCGGCCGATCCGCCGCATCATGCCCAACCTCGGTGGCGTCGACATCTCGCCGGTCATCCTGCTGCTCGGCCTGTTCTTCCTGCGCGAGGCCCTGCGCTACTACGTCTGGCCGCATTTCTATTGAGCGATCCCGGCTTCCTGCGCCGTAACGCCTCCGGCGTGACGGTCGAGCTGCGCGTGCAGCCGCGGGCTCGGCAGGCGGCGCTCGAGACGGCGGCCGGCGCGCTCAAGGCCCAGGTCACCGCGCCGCCCGAGGACGGCAAGGCCAATGCGGCGGTGGTCGCGCTGCTGGCCGAGGCGTGGCGGCTGCCCAAGTCGTCTTTCGATGTGATCAAGGGGCAGACGGCGCGCGCCAAGACGGTGCGCATCGCCGGCGAGCCCGGCCTGATCGCCGAGCGGGTCGCGCACTGGATGCAGAGCCATGGCTGAAGCGGCGCGGATCGACGGCAAGGCGTTCGCCGCGAGCCTGCGGGAACGGGTCGGCAAGGGCGTCGCCGAGCTGACGGCGAGCACCGGCATTCGGCCCGGCCTGGCCACCGTCCTGGTCGGCGAGGATGCGGCGAGCGAGGTCTATGTTCGGAGCAAGAGCCGGGTCGCGGCCGAGCTTGGCATGGCGAGCTTCGACCATCGCCTGCCGGGCACGACGGCCGAGAGCGCGCTGCTGCAGCTTATCACCCGGCTGAACAAGGATCCGGCGGTACACGGCATCCTGGTCCAGCTGCCGCTGCCCAAGCACATCCACACCGAGCGCGTGCTGCAGGCGGTCAATCCGGACAAGGATGTCGATGGCTTCCATCCGATGAATGTCGGGCGGCTGGGCTCGATTGCCGCCGGCCTGCCGCTCGATTTCCCGGTGCCCTGCACGCCGCTCGGCTGCTCGATGCTGCTGGCCGACACGCTGGGATCGTTGAGCGGCAGGCACGCCGTCGTGGTCGGTCGCTCGACCCTGGTCGGCCGGCCGGTCGCGCAACTGCTGCTGCGCGCCGATTGCACGGTGACCATCGCCCATTCGCGCACGCGCGACCTGCCGACGCTCTGCCGCACCGCCGACATCCTGGTCGTCGCCATCGGCAAGCCCGAGCTCGTGCGCGGCGACTGGATCAAGCCTGGCGCGGCGGTGATCGACGTCGGCATCAATCGTGTCGCCTTGGGCGACGGCAAGACGAAGCTGGTGGGCGACGTCGCCTTCGCGGAGGCGCGGCACGTCGCCGGCCATCTCACGCCGGTGCCCGGCGGCGTCGGCCCGATGACCGTCGCCTGCCTGATGTACAACACGCTGCAGGAGGCGCGCCGCCGCGCCGGCCTGCCGTTCGCGGCAGTCTAGGACACGACGACCGGTGTCATCCCGAGCGTAGCGAGGGATCTATGGGGGTCAGCATAGATCCCTCGCTACGCTCGGGATGA
>Ga0207683_10004475_pt1 | contig 12064 bp, 10 predicted proteins | sample KBSM73metaG_FD_184333 | JGI IMG/M metagenome (GOLD analysis project Ga0207683, IMG submission 184333) | Miscanthus rhizosphere microbial communities from Kellogg Biological Station, Michigan, USA - KBS M7-3 metaG (SPAdes) (version 2) | ecosystem: Host-associated > Plants > Roots > Rhizosphere >...
TGCTCGACGGAGAGGTGGAGGTGGTCGCGGACGGAGAGCGCTACACGCTCCGCCCGGGCGACGTCTTCTGGACCGGCGTCGGCTGCATCCACGCGTTCTACGAGACCAAGGGCAACACCGTGCTCTGGCTCGAGACGTCCGCGCCCGGCCCGCCTGATCAGCACTCGTATCGCTTCGAGCGCGACTGGCGGCATCTCGCAGATCACCTGCAGGCCGAGGCGTCGCTCCGGGCCGGCGACTAGGTTTCCCGCATGGAAGCGTCGCGTCTCGACCAGTCCCCGGCGCTCCCGGGGCATTCGCAGATCGGCGAGCGGCTGCGGGAAGCGCGCCAGAGCCAGGGCCTGACCGCGCGGGACGTCGCGCGCAGGGTCGGCGTGTCGCCGAGCCTGATCTCGCAGATCGAGCGCGACAAGGTGAACCCGTCCGTGAGCACGCTGTGGGGGCTCGTGACGGTGCTCGGCCTGACGATGAGCGATCTCTTCTCCGAGGTCGAGGGGGCGCAGCGGCCGCCCTCGGCGCTGCCCGCAGCTCCACCGGGCCCGTTGACCGCTGAGGGCACGCGGGCGATCGTCAACCTCGCGTCCGGCGTGCGCTGGGAGCGGCTGACCGCAGAGAGCGATCCGCTCGTCGAGTTCCTCTTCGTGGTCTATCCGGTCGGGGCCTCGTCGTGCGACGAGGACTCCCTCGTGCGCCACGGCGGCAAGGAGTACGGCTACGTCATCCGAGGGCGGCTGGGAGTGCGCATCGGCTTCGACGAATACGAGCTCTCCCCCGGCATGGCGCTGTCCTTCGACTCGTCCGCGCCGCACCGTCTGTGGGCGATCGGCGACGAGGATGCCGAGGCGATCTGGGTCGTGGTCGGCAGACAGAGCGACGGTCGCGGCCGCCTGACCTAGCCGGCGTCCACCGTGACGCGCCCGCCGCTGATCAGCGCCTGCTCGCAGGCCAGCGCCGTCGCCAGTGACGCCGTCGCCTGTGCCGGCGTGCAGGCAACCTCATGGGGCGCGCTCGCGCGCGCGGCCGCGAGGAAGCGCTCGAGGCCATGTGCGCTCGGTGCGCCGTCGTCCTGCAGGTCGACGGGCGCCCCGTCGGCGATGCCTCGGGCGCGGAACTCCGGATCCAGCACTCCTTCGATGCGCGCCCCGTCGCCGATCACGTCGAGCGCGTAGGTGCGCGGCAGGTCGTCGCGCTGCCACACGACCTGCACGGTCGCGACGGCTCCGCGCTCGAGCTCCAGCGTGAGCGCCAGGACATCGTCGATCTCGCTGGTCGAGGGCCGGTCCCCGCCCGCGAGCGGCACGTTGACGCCGGTCGCCGAGACGCGCACCGCAGGTCCGGCGATCGCCTGCACGAGATCGATGCCATGGCTGGCGCGCTCGAGCACCTGGCCGCCGCCCGCCGCCTGGTCGGTGAACCACGTGCGGCCGGCCGTCGCGCCGAACATGCGCACGGCGAGCAGTCCGAGGGCACGCTCGGCGAAGAGGTCGCGCACCTGCGGCACCCAGGTGATCGCCCGCCACTGGTAGCCGATCGCGCACACGACGCCCGTGCGCTCGACCGTCGCCACGATCTCCTTCGCATCTGCAAGGTCGCGCGCAACGGGCTTCTCGAGATAGACGGGAAGGCCGCGCTCGAGCGCCTCGACCGTGATCTCGCGGTGGATGCGCGGCGGCGTCAGCACCAGCACGGCCTCGGGCTCGCCGTTCTCGAGCAGCGCTTCTGCGTCGGCGAACGCCTCGGCTCCGGTCAGGCCGGCCGCCCAGGCACGCCGCTCGGGATCGGGGTCGCAGACGCACGTGACCTGCTCCCCGAGTGCGCTCAGGTTCGCCAGATGCGTCTCCGCGATCCAGCCGCAGCCGATCAGGCCGATCCTCATGCCACCACCTCGCCGTTGCGCAGTACGGCGCGCGGACGCCCGCGCACCGTGGTTCCGTCCCACACGCTCGCATCGAGCCCCTCGCCGAGCGTCGCGGGCGTGAGCGTCCAGGCCGGGTCGGGATCCCAGATCAGCAGATCGGCGGGCAGCCCGGCCTCGATGACGCGCCCACCGCAGAGGAGACGCGTCGCCAGCTCGATCGGCAGCCGCGTGTCGTGCAGGCTCGCCGTCAGCATCAGCGGCATGCGCGCCGCGACCCCGGGGCCGCCCGAGACGAGCTCGTCGAACGGGGCGGCGGGCCGCGAGCCGCGGTGCGAATGATCGGAGCCGATGGCGGTCAGCGTGCCGTCCAAAACGCCCGCCCAGACGGCCGCGACGTGCTCGCGCGGACGCAGCGGCGGCGAGATCACGCCCATCGGGGCAAGCGCTGCCTCGTACACGGAGTCGTCGAGCAGGAGGTACTGCGGGCACGTCTCGCCCGTCACGTCGACTCCCGCGGCCCGTGCCTCGCGGATCGCCGCGACCCCGCCCGCCGTCGAGACGTGGACGATGTAGACCGGTGCCTCCGCCAGACGCGCGAGGTCGAGCGCGCGGCGGATGCCCTCCTCCTCGACGAGCGGCGGCCGCGAACGCGGATGGGCGGCGGCGCCGAGATCGCCGGCTGCGCGCAGCCGCTCTCGCAGCACCTGGATCGCACCCGCGTTCTCGCAGTGCAGCCGCGGCACGACGCCGTGGTCGCGGCCCCACAGGAGCGCGCGCATGAGCAGCTCGTCGTCGGCGTCCATGCCGAGCTCGCGATAGGCCAGGAAGAGCTTGATCCCGCGGACGCCCTGCGCGGCGAGCGCCCTGAACGAGTCCTCATCGAGCGCGTGCGGCTCGTACACGGTGGCGAGCGGCTCGATGCGACAGGCCGAGCCCGCCGCGAGCGCGCGCCAGCGCGCGCAGGCATCCTCCACCCGCTCGCCGGGCGCGGGCGGGGCATAGGCCTCGACGGCGGTCGTGCCCGAGCGCAGGGCGGCAGCCGGCGCATCGCGCAGGCCCTCGTACACGTGCGCGTGCGGGTCGAAGCCGCCGGGCAGCACGTAGCAGCCGCGCGCGTCCAGCTCGCGGGCGCCGGTCGGGGCCGCCGTGCCGATGCCCGCGACGAGGCCGTCCTCGACGAGCACGTCGGCGTCGTCGAGCACTCCGCCGGGAGCGACGACGCGGCCGCCCGCGATGCGCAGCGCCGTCACGTGGGCTCGTCGCACGCCACGACGGCGCCGGCGCGCACGACGCTGCGTGCCACGAGCCGTTCCTCCGCGTGCTCGGTGACGCCCGCCGACAGGCGGTGCTCGCCGTCGACGAGCGCGAAGCGCCCGCGCTGGCGCTCGAGCAGACTGAGATCCCCCGGTGCGCCCGGAGCGAGCGTCCCCAGCCCCGCGGGTGCGACGTGCGCGAGGTGCCGGCCCACGCGCACGGTGGCGGCGGCGATCACCTCGGACAGCGGCATGCCGAGGTGGAGCAGCTTCGAGAGCGTGCGCGGCAGGTCGTGCACGGGCCCGGCGTGGTTGTGCGCGTGGATGTCGCTCGAGATCGTGTCGGGAGGGAAGCCCTGTGCCAGCGCCGCACGCGCCACACGCCACGTGAACGAGCCGACTCCGTGGCCGACGTCGAACAGGATGCCGCGCCGGCGCGCCTCGAAGGCCTCGGGCCAGACGTTGCCCTCGGCGTCCAGGAGGCTGCCGTCGTTGCCGTGGAAGCAGTGCGTGACGACGTCGCCCGGGCGCAGCTTTGCGAGCAGCTCGGGCAGCGGCATCCCCATGTCGATCACGTGCACCATGAGCGGCAGGCCGAGCGCCCCGGCGGCCTCGAGCGCGAGGTCCACCGCCGCACGCGGATCCGGCCCGACCATCTGGTAGCCGGCGCGCAGCTTGACGCCGGCGATGGTGTCGCGGTTCGCCTCGGCGACGTCCACGCACTGCTCGACCGAGGCCCAGCGGATGTCCTCCAGTTCGCCGACGAGCGAGCTGATCATGCCCTCCACGGCGATGTGGAGATAGGCGTAGATGCGCGTCTGCGCCTGCTCGATCACCATCCGCCGCAGGCCGGGAAACGTCTGCGCCCCCGCCGATCCCACGTCGACCCCCGTCGTCGTGCCGCGGCGGAGCAGATAGGTGTCCGCGTCGACGCCGTAGTGCGAGACGCCGTCGTAGACGTGGACGTGCAGGTCGATCAGCCCCGGCACCACGAGCAGCCCGGCCGCGTCGACGCGTTCGTGGCCCGCGAGGCCCTCTCCCACCGCGGCGATCCGGCCGTCGTCGATTGCGACGTCCGCGATGCCGTCGGTGCCCGTCGCGGTGCAGAGCACGTGGCCGCCTGCGACCACGAGGTCGTGCGTCACGGGATGAGGCCCTCGTCCTGCAGGCGCTCGAGCGCCTGCCGGAAGGCGTTCGCCGTGAACTCGGCCTCCGCGGGGCCGTGCGCGATCGAGAGCAGGCCGCAGCCATGGAACAGGTGCACGCCCTCGAGCAGCATCGCGCACTGGAGCGCGCTCGCGAGCGGCGGGCGCACGCCTCCCTTGAGCGCCACCGGGTCGTCGGTCCGCTCGCCGAAGATGAGGCAGAACGTCGACGACTGGCCGTAGGCGAAGCCCGGGGTCGAGCGGGCTTCGAAGGCAGCGTTGAGCGCTGCGCGCAACTCCGCGGCCACGCCATCGGCGCGGGCCAGGCCGCTGCCGTCGGCCAGTAAGTCGAGCGTTGCCGAGCCGGCCACGGCCGAGAGCGGGTGGGCGTTGTGCGTGCCGGGGTGCTCGACCTTGCCGTGACCTTCGCGGAAGGCGAGCGCGTCCATGACGTCGGCCCGCCCGGTCAGCGCGCCGCCGGGCATTCCGCCGGCGACGACCTTGGCGAGCGTCGTGAGGTCGGGGATGACGCCGATCACGGCCTGCGCGCCGCCCGGCGACCAGCGGAAGCCCGTCACGACCTCGTCGAACACGACGAGCGTCCCGTGCGCGCGCGCTGCCTCCGCGATCGACGCGACGCGCGCGGGCGGGAGCGGCACGGCTCCCCACGCAGCGCCCGTCGGCTCGAGGATCACGCAGGCCACGTCGCCGCGCGCGAGCTCGGCCTCGAGCGCGCCAGGGGCGAACGGGTCGGCCACGGTGAGGTCGGGGTTGGGCGGCGATCCGACCGGGGCGGCGGGGTCGACCGGCAGCGCCACTCCGGGGCTCGCGTCGTCGTGCCACCCGTGGAAGTGGCCGGCCAGCTTGACCACGCGGTCGCGGCCAGTGAAGCCGCGCGCCACGCGCAGGGCGAGCAGCGTCGCCTCGGTCCCGCTGGACGTGAAGCGCACCCGCTCGGCGGACGGAACGAGCCTGACGATCCGCTCTGCCCAGGCCGCCTCCAGCTCGCTGCTGGCGCCGAGGTGCATGCCCCGGCCCGCCTGGCGCCGAACGGCCTCGACCACGTCGGGATGCGAGTGTCCGGCGACGAGCGCGCCGTGTCCCGTCACGTAGTCGACGAGCCGGTGCCCGTCGAGATCCCACTTGTACGCACCCTCGGCGTGCGTGACGCAGGGGGGGAACGGATCCTGCCGGCGCGTGTCATGCGTGAGCCCGCTCGGAAAGAGCCCGAGCGCGCGCTCGTACGCGGCCTGCGAGCGCGGGTTGGAGCGCGCGTACTCGGCCAGCGTCGAGAGGGCGGTGCTCATGCCGCGAACGCTACCGCGGGCCCTCCGCGCGTGTAGCGTCCCGGCCATGGACCTCGATCTCGTGGGCCGTCGCGCGGCCGTGATGGCCTCCAGCGACGGCATCGGCAAGGCAATCGCCTGCGCGCTCGCGCGCGAGGGCGTGCACGTGATGATGTGCGGGCGCGACGACGCCAAGCTCGCCGCGGCGATGGACGAGGCGAAGGCGTTCGCGCGCGAGGGCGCCCAGATCGCCGGCGAGCGCATCGACCTCGGCACGGCGCACGGCCCTGCGCTGCTCGTCGAGTCCGCCGCGAGCGCGTTCGGCGGGCTCGACATCCTCGTCACGAACACCGGAGGGCCGCCTGCCGGCCCACTGCTCTCGTTCGACGACGAGGCCTGGCAGAAGGCCTTCGAGTCGGTGCTCCTCTCGGTCGCGCGCGGTGCCCGCGCCGCGCTGCCGCACCTCGAGGCCTCGCCGCAGGGTCGCATCGTCTCGATCGCGTCTTCCTCCATCAAGGCGACGCTGCCCACCCTCGGCTTCTCCAACGTCTTCCGCCCGGGGATCCACGGGCTCGTCAAGACGCTCGCGGAGGAGCTCGGCCCCAAGGGCATCACGGTCAACCTGATCGCACCCGGCAAGATCGACACCGCGCGCGTGCGCTGGCTCGACGGGACGCGCGCCGAGCGCAGCGGCACGAGTGCGGAGGACGTGCGCGCCGCCTCCGAGCGCGAGATCCCGCTCGGGCGCTACGGTGACCCGATGGAGCTCGCCGAGGTCGCCGTCTTCCTCTGCTCGAAGGCCGGGCGCTACGTCACAGGCACGGCGACGCTGGTCGACGGCGGCATCGTGCGCGCGCTCTGAGCGGGCGCGGGTAGCACGTGCGGCGCGGCCTCGTCCTCCTGCTCACGGGGGAGCTCTTCACGACGTCAGCTGCACTGCTGGTGCAGACGGCGCTGGGGTGGGAGGCCTATGCGCGCACCGGCCGGCCGATCGTGATCGGCATCATCGGACTGGCCGAGTTCCTCCCCGCCTTGCTCTTCGCGCTTCCCGCCGGTCACGCCGCCGATCATCGCGACCGGCGCTTCGTGACGGCGCTCGGACTGGCCATCATCGGGCTCGCCGCGGCTGGCATGGCCCTCGACACCGCCTCCGGCGATCTCGGGGTCTGGCCGCTCTACGGTCTGGCGCTCTTCATCGGCGTGGGCCAGGCCTACGCCAGCCCGGCGTATACCCCGATGCTCGCAGCGAGCGTACCGACGGACGAGCTCCCTCGCGTGATGGCCATGAACGCGACCGTGTGGCAGTTCGGGACGATCGCCGGGCCCGTCGCGGCCGGGCTGCTGCATCTCCTCGGGGCGCCTATGCCGTTCGTGGTCGCCGCCATCGGAGCCGGGCTGGGAGCCGTCCTCGCACTCGCGGTGCCGGCGTCGATCGGCAAGGCCCACCTCTCCGACGAGCCGCACTCGGCCACGTTCGCCGACGCGCTCGAAGGCGTGCGCTTCATCCTGCGGACACCGGCGATGCTCGGCACGATGTCACTCGATCTCGTCGCCGTGCTGCTCGGAGGCGCGACCGCGCTGCTGCCCGTGTTCTCACGCGACGTCCTGCACGTCGGGGCGCTCGGCAACGGGCTCCTGCGCTCGGCGCCCGGCGTGGGCGCGGTGGTCGTCGCGCTGCTGCTCACGGCCCGGCCGCTCAATCGGCACGTCGGCCCGACCATGTTCTTCGCGGTTGCCGCCTTCGGCGCGTTCACGCTCGTGTTCGCGCTGTCCCGGAGCTTCATCCTCTCACTCGCCGCACTCGCCGGCCTGGCTGCAGCGGACATGATCAGCGTCTTCATCCGCTCGACGCTCGGCCCGCTCCTGACTCCGCCGGAGTTGCGCGGGCGGGTGAATGCAGTCGAACGCGTCTTCATCGGGGGCTCGAACGAGCTGGGGGCGTTCGAGTCGGGCACGGCCGCGGCGCTGATCGGCGCGGTGCCGGCCGTGGCCATCGGCGGCGTCCTCGCGGTGGCCGCCGCAGCGCTCTGGGCCTGGGGCTTCCCCCAGCTCCGGGGCATCGACCGCTTCGAAGACGCCGTCGAGCTCTCGCGGGCGTCCGAACGCGCTCACGCGTCGCGCTAGAACCGGAAGCGCGCCGCGAGGATCCCGGTCATTGAGGTCCCGGTCACTTGGGGTCGGTCACTTTGGGGTCGTCACTTTGGGGTCTGGCGCCGCCAGGCGGGGTCTGACCCCAAGTGGCGGAGCCTGACCCCGGGGTGGCGATTGGCTTAACCAAGCCGTTCAAGGGCATCCGGGGTGCCTGCGCGCGCTGCGCCGAACACGCGTCCTCCGTTGGCGCGCGAGCGATTCTTCGCCTGGATAGGCGCTTTGCGGCGGTATCGACAGGGCGGTGCCAGCCTCCGCCACCTGGGGTCAGGCCCCGCCAGGCGGGGCCAGACCCCAATCACGAGACCCCAATCACGAGGTTCAGACGTCGCCCGGGTTCACCGCTCGGCTGCCAGCTCGAAGAACGTGCGCAGGATGCGCGCGCCGGCTGGGTTCGCCGAGCGGTACGACTCGGGATGGAACTGCGTGCCCCACCAGCCGCGCTCCTCGCTCGCGATCGCCTGCACGCGGCAGCGGTCGGTCGAGGCCAGCACGCGGAAGCCGGTGGGGAGCTCCGTGAGCTCGTCGAAGTGGTACTGGAACACGCGCGGGCGCTCGCCGAGACCGCGCAACAGGCCGTCGGGCTCGACCACGTCGAGCTCGAGCTCGCCGATCTCCGGCTCGGCCGCATGCTCGATCCGGCCGCCTGCGAAGCGCCCGAGCAGCTGCATGCCCGCGCAGATGCCGAGCACCGGACGGCCGCTCGCGCCGACGACCTCGCCCAGGCGTCGCAGCGCCGCGGGGTCGTGTGCGGCCCACGGCGCCGAGGAGCCGGAAAGCACAACCGCGTGCGCATCGCCGAGCTCGCGGGCGTCGAGGTAGTGGACGACCTCGACGCGCCGGCCAGAGCTCGCCTCGAGGCGGCGGCGAAGGCGCTCACGCCAGCGCGCGGGGCCGACTCCGAATGCGCTCGGATGCTCGGTGTCGATCTGGACGACAGGGTGCCGGGACACGGCCCCGAGCATAAACTCAAGCGATGCTGGACCTCGTCGTGAGAGGCCGCTTCGCGGTGCCGGGCGGTCACATCGAGGACGGTGAGATCGGCATCGCTCAGGGTCGCATCGCCGCGCTCGCAGGCCCGGGCGAGCTCACCGGCGCGGAGCGCATCGAGGTTCCCGCCGGGCAGCTCGTCCTGCCCGGCCACGTGGACGCCCACGTGCACACCGGCAGCGCGCCCGGCGAGGGCGTGCAGCGCGCGACCGCCGCGGCCGCCGCGGGCGGTGTGACGACGATCGTCGACATGCCCTACGACGACCCCGAGCCGGTCAACACGCTCGCGCGCTTCCAGCGCAAGGTCGCGCTGGTCGAGGCCGAGGCGCTCGTGGATGTCGCGCTCTACGCGACCATCGCGCCGAGTGGCGGTCTCGCCGAGATCGAGCCCATGCACGCTGCGGGGGCGGCAGCCTTCAAGGTCTCGACATTCGAGACACATGCGGTGCGCTTCCCGCGCGTGCCCGATGGCGAGCTGCTGCTTGCGATGGCGATCTGCGCGCGGCTCGGTGCGCTCGTCTGCCTCCACCCTGAGAACGACGACATCGTGCGGCGCCTGTCCGAGCAACTCGCCGCCGAGGGTCGCAGCGATCCGATGGCGCACGCCGACGCCCGGCCACCCGTTGCCGAGAGCGAGGCGATCGGCCGGGCACTGGAGCTGGGCCTCGCCACCGGCTGCCGCACCCACCTCTGCCACGTCTCGATCGAGCGCGGCTTCGCGCTCGTCGCGCGCGCGCTCGCTGACGGCACCGATGCCAGCGCCGAGACGTGCACGCACTACCTGGTGATGGACGAGGACGACCTGCGCCGTCTCGGCGGTCGCGCCAAGATCAACCCACCGCTGCGTCCACGCGCCCAGCAGGATGCGCTCTGGCGCCTGCTCGACGCCGGCCTGGTCGATCAGGTCACGTCGGACCACGTCGGCTGGCCGCGCGAGCTCAAGGACACGCAGGACATCTTCGCGGCACGCTCCGGGGTGCCGGGCCTCGAGACGACGCTGCCGCTGCTCTACAGCGAGGGTGTCGTGCGCCGCGGTGTGCCCCTCGGGACGCTACTGCGGGTGCTCTGCTCGGGACCCGCCGCCCGCTACGGCCTGGCGGGCCGAAAGGGCGCGATCGTCCAGGGCGCCGACGCCGACCTCGTGCTCTTCGATCCGGAGGAGCGCTGGCGCATCGACGAGAGCGAGCTCGTGTGCAGTGCCGGCTGGAGCCCGTACCATGGGCGCGATGTGACCGGGCGTGTCAAGCGGGTACTCGTGCGCGGCGGTACCGTCTTCGCAGACGGCGAGGTGCGCGCGCGAGCAGGCTCGGGGCGTGTCGTGCGTCCCGCGCGTGAGACGGAGGCTGGCTAGGTGGCGATCTCGGCCGAGCGGAAGCGCAACATCAAGGCCCAGCGTGGCCGCGAGCTGCGCTGCAAGGGCTGGCGCCAGGAAGCGATCCTGCGCATGCTCGAGAACAACCTCGAGAACGCCGAGCGCCCGGAGGAGCTGATCATCTACGCGGGCTCCGCCAAGGCCGCACGCGACTGGGAGAGCTACGACCGCATCGTCGAGGCGCTCCGGACGATGGACGAGGATCAGACGCTCGTCGTGCAGTCGGGCAAGCCCGTCGGGCTCTTCCGCACGCATCGGCTCTCGCCGATCGCCGTGATCGCGAACGGCAACACGATCGGCCGGTGGGGCAGCCCGGAGGGCTTTCAGGAGCTGATCGACGCGGGGCTCTCGGTGTACGGCGGCATGACCGCGGGTGCCTGGCAGTACATCGGCTCGCAGGGGATCCTGCAGGGCACCTACGAGACGTTCATGGCCGCCGCCCGCACGCACTTCGGCGGCTCTCTCGCGGGCCGGCTCGTGCTGAGCGCGGGCCTCGGCGGCATGGGCGGCGCGCAGCCGCTCGCGGGCGTGCTGGCGGGTGCCGCCACCCTCATCGTCGAGGTCGACCCCGAGCGCGTCGAACGGCGGCTGCGCGAGGGCTACCTGCAACAGCGCTGCGACGAGCTCGAAGGCGCGCTCGAGCTGGTGCTCGGAGCGAGAGAGCGCGGCGAGGCGATCTCCGTCGGGCTCGTCGCCAACGTCGTCGACGTGATGGACGCGCTGCTCGCGCGCGGCCTCACACCCGACATCGTCACGGATCAGACTGCGACCAACCCGATCCGCGGCTACGTCCCGCGCGGGATGACGACGGCCGAGTGCGACGAGTTGCGCGCGCGCGACCGGGAGGAGCTCATTCGCCGCGGCGACGCCACCCTCGTCGACCACATCGGCTGCATGCTCGAATTCCAGCGGCGCGGGGCCGTGGTCTTCGAATACGGCAACGGGCTGAGGGCACGCGCCGAGATGCTCGGCGTCCAGGGCGCCTTCGACATCGGCGGGTTCACCGAGCGCTACATCCGGCCGCTCTTCTGCCAGGGCATCGGCCCGTTCCGCTGGCTGGCGATCTCCGGCAATCCGCAGGACATCTACGAGATCGACGCGATCATCCTCGAGCACTTCGAAGGCGATCCGATCACCCACTGGATCACCGCTGCGCGCCAGGCCGTGCAGTTCACGGGCCTGCCAGCACGCATCGGCTGGCTGGGCGCGGGCGACCGGCGCCGGCTCGGTCTGCTCGTCAATGATGCGATCGCGAGCGGTCGCATCTCGGGCCCCATCGCGTTCACGCGCGACCATGCCGACTCCGGCGGCGTGGCCTGGCCGACGCGAGAGACCGAGCGCATGCGCGACGGGTCCGACGGCGTGTCCGACTGGCCCATCCTGAACGCGCTGCTCAACACGGCCTCGCACGCCGACCTCGTGGCCGTGCACGGCTTCGGGGGATTTGCGCAGTCGGCCGGGGCAACGACCGTCGCCGACGGCACCGCGCAGGCGGCCGAGCGATTGAGCGCGGTGCTCACCAATGATCCGGGAATCGGCGTCCTGCGGCACGCGGACGCCGGCTACGAAACCGCAATCGAGACGGCCTCCAGGGCCGGGTTGGGACTCTAGAGATGGCGATCGCACCGGAAGACGCTCTCGGCCTCGACGAAGTCGCGGAGGCGCTCGACAACGGCTGGACGCTGCCGGCTCGCTGGTACTCCGACCCCAACGTGGCCGAGCTCGAGCACCAGCGGATCTTCGCCCACAGTTGGACGCTGCTCTGTCCCGAGGCCAGGCTGGCCTCCCCCGGCGACCACGTCGTCGGCAGCTCGGGTCGCGTGCCCGTTCTCGTCACGCGCGACGCCGCGGGCGAGCTGCACGGGTTCGTCAACGTCTGCCGGCATCGCGCGCACCCGGTCGCGATGAAGGATGGCTGCCGCAAGCTCCTGCAGTGCCGCTACCACGGCTGGACGTACACGCTCGACGGCAAGCTCCAGAACGCGCCGCGCATGTCGCGCGAGATGGACTTC
>Ga0207683_10004476_pt1 | contig 12064 bp, 16 predicted proteins | sample KBSM73metaG_FD_184333 | JGI IMG/M metagenome (GOLD analysis project Ga0207683, IMG submission 184333) | Miscanthus rhizosphere microbial communities from Kellogg Biological Station, Michigan, USA - KBS M7-3 metaG (SPAdes) (version 2) | ecosystem: Host-associated > Plants > Roots > Rhizosphere >...
CGCCCGCAAGCCGCTGAAACCGGCGCTCGCCCGGGTCGGCGAGCGCCTCGGCCGGCTGAAGCTGAACGGCCAGCTGCGCGGCTACTCGCCGCTCAGCCGCGTCCTCGAGCTGGAGGTGCTGGCAGCCGGGATCGGCGGCAAGCTGCAGCTCTGGAACGCGCTCGAGCAGCGCTTCGGCGACTCGCTCGAGGGCTTCGACTTCCACGCCCTCGCCGGGCGGGCCGACAGCCAGGGACGACAGGTCGAGGACCTGCACCTGAAGGCGGCCGCGCGGGCGTTAAGCGACAGCCATTGAGACCGGCCACTGGTCGGCGACGGTCTCCGCCGCCTTGCGCTCCTCGGCGAGGATCGACTCGGCCAGGGTGACGGTCTCGCCGTCGCCGGCCCGGCGGGCGACCCGCAGCAGCAGCTCGTAGGCCGCGATCTCGAGGTTCTCGACCGCGTAGGCGAAGCCGGCGAGCTTGGCCGGGGTGTCGGGCTGGGCGGCGAAGAAGACGCCCCAGTTGAGCGCCCCGAGGCGGAGCGCGGCGTCCTTGATCCCCGACGGGGCGGCACCGCGCTCGTCGAGCCGGGACTCGATCTTCCGCAGGTGGCCTTCGGTCTCCTCGAGGTGGTGGTCGAGGGCGGCGCGCAGGCCCTCCGGCACGTCGAGCTCCCTGCCTTTCTCCAGCAGCTTCTTCGACTGCCCCTCGAGCGCGTGGACGTCGGCGAGGTAGGTGTTCAGCTGATCGCCGAGGTCGTCCGGTTCGACCTTCGCCAGCGCCTGCTCGACCGCTTCGTCCCAGCGCTCGGCGAGGCGTCCCGCCATCTCCCGCTCCTCGTCGGCGATCGCCATCGCCATCGCCGCGGTCGCCTCGTCGCCGGCTTCGCGGGCGGCGATCGCCAGCAGCTCGTAGGCGGCGACCTCCATGTGCTCGTAGGAGAAGGCATGCATCGCCAGCTTGCCCGGGGTGTCGGGCTGGGAGCGGGCGAAGAGGACCATGCCGAAGCCCCCGGCCTGGCCGGCGACGTCCTTCAGCCTCGAGGGCGAGGCGTCGTGGGCCTCGAGCCGCTCGCGGACGCGCCGCTCCTGGGATTCGGTCTCGGCGAGGTGGCTCTGGAAGGCCTCGGCGAGCCCTCCCTCGACCAGGTCGGGGGCGCGGCGCATCTGCACCAGGGCCTGTTCCTCGATCGAGTGGACGTCGGCGAGGTACTTGACGAGCTGAGTCTGGGGATCGTTGTTTGGCATGTCCCTCAGCTACCCGCGAGGGGACCGCGCCACGCCTCAGACGAAAGCGACCTCGCGTGCCATCGCGTGCAAGCGCACGGTGGTACCCCGCTCGCCGGAGCGGATCTGGACCAAGTCGCAGAGCTGGTTGGCGAGCCAGAGCCCGCGGCCGCCCTCCTGGGCGATGTCCGGGCGCAGCCGGCCGACCAGCTGCTCGTCGATCAGGCCATGGTCTTCGACCTCGGTCAGCAGCCGCTCCTCCTCGACCCAGAGCCGCAGGGTGCCGCTGCCGCCGCCGTGCATGACGCTGTTGGCGGCGAGCTCGCTGGCGGCGGTGACCAGGTCGGCGATGCCGCCGCGGTCCATCCCGGCGCGCTCGGCCGCGGCGGTGACGCGGCGGCGGACCTCGGAGAGCTCCTCCAGCCCGAAATCGAGGCTTTCGACCGGGGCGGCCGGCGGCGGCAGCCGGCCGGCGAAGCTGTCGGCCTCGGCGACGTAGGACCAGCTCTCCTCGGCGTTCCCGTCGCGGTAGACGACCGGGTGCGAGTGGGCCACCAGCTCGAGGATCTCGTCGCCGAGCGTGGCCGCGTCGTACGGGCAGAGGAGCGACCAGGCCGGGCTGCCGTCGAAGGCGACGTTGAGCAGGGCCTCGTGTCGCTGGCACTCGTCGAGCGCCGCCTCGCTGCGCGCCGCCCAGACGGGTTCGCCGATGCCCCGCAGTGGCCGCCCCCCGCCAGCGTCGACGAACTCCCGCCAGAGCGGGATGATCAAGGCCGGATTTCGCCCCACCTCGCGCATGTCGAGGAACCGGACCCGCTCGGCATCCCTCCCAAGCTCGCGTTCAAGCAGCGCCGTCTGTTCCGGGCCGACAGCGACCAGCTGCGACTGCCCAGCCTCGATGCCCGCCCAGAGGAAGGGAAGCGTTCCGGCCAGGTAATCCTCAGAGCCGTCGTAGATCAGCGCCTGGTGTTGAAAACCGTGGTGTTTCATGCCGTTTCCTCTTGCGATCGGGTTCCCCCCCAGCGGCGATTTGAAACGAATCCGGAAAGCCCGGGTGACTCCGTGCGCAAGAGCGTTTGTGCACCGGATCGGTGGGGAATCAGATCTCCGGCACAACGGCAATATCGGCGTTTGTGCGCGAAGTAGAACGGAGAGAGATGAACGCCCCACCTGGACCACTGAGCCGCAAAGACGTAGACCTGACCCAGCAAGGAGTGCGCGGCCCCGAGATCGGCCCGGCGCTGAAGCGCGACCTGCTGCTGCAGCGGGTGCGAGCGGCGCGCAAACGCCTCTCTCCCACCCCGAGCGCGATGCCGCGGCTTCCCTAGCGCCGTAAGCGCCGCCGTAACGCCCGCTCGGAGTGGGCCGCCCGCGGGATCACCGAGTCGCCGTAGCGGACGCCGCCGAAGCGCAGGCGCTGGAGGACTGCGAGCCAGGCGCAGACGCCGCGCTCGAGGACCCAGAGCGGCGCCAGCAGTGACGAGGAGGCGGGAAAGACGCCGGCTCCCCTACCGCGCCGCCGACCGCGCTCGGCGGCGGCGACCACGACCCCGGCCGAGGCAAGGACGGGAGCCGGGCGGCCCCGAACCACGGCGAGAACGAGCAAGGGGAAGATCGCGAGCCAGAGCGCCATGCGCGCCGGCAGGGCGAAGTCGTCGTAGGCCTGGCGAGTGCGCTGACCCCAGAAGTGCGCCGCCGAGGGCGGCATCCGGGCGACGTAGAGGTCGAGCGGCGAGGTGACGCTGCCGCCGTGGGCGCGGACGGTGCGGATCAGCTCGAGGTTCTCGAAGAGGACGTCGCCGTCGTAGAGGCCCATCGCCAGCATCCGCGAGCGGCGCGCCCCCAGCGTCCCCGGGTAGTCGCGACCGAAGGCGCGGTTGAGCAGCGTGCGGGCAGTGTCCCAGCGGGCGTGCCAGGGGAGGCTGGCGAAGTAGTTCTGGGGGCGGACCAGGTCGTGCTCGTCCAGCAGCGCCCGCAGGCGGCGCAGCGAGGCCGGGCCGTAGCGGACGTCGTCGTCGGCGATCACCAGATGCTCGTGCGAGGCGAGCCGGACGCCGGTCCGGACGCCGGACACCTTCCCCATCAGCCAGCGCTCGTCCTCGGCGGGCGGCACGTGCCTGGCGTAGGGCTCCCAGGCGGCGCGGTTGGCGTCGAACACCTCCGGCGGTGAGCCATCGACGACGATCACCTCGGCGCAGAGCGGTGAGATCTCCGCCAGGTAGCCGGCCATCGCCTGTCGCTGCTCGCCGTCGCGCCAGCGGACCGGCAACAGGTAGGCGAGGTCGAGCGGCTCGCTCACCGGCGGCTCGGCCACTTCAGGCCGCGAGCGGGACCGGGGAGCGCAGCGAGGTCTCCCCCCGCTCCCAGGCGTCCATCAGGTGCTGGGCCCAGCGAGCCTCGATCTGCAGGAGCGCCCGGGCGCCGAAGAGGACGTCGGCGGCGACCTCGGGTTCGGCCGCGGCGAGGCCGCCGGCGAGGTCCCAGGCGGCGATGTTCTCGTGCACGGCGTCGGCCTCGACGTGCTCGTCGTAGAAGTGCGTCACCTCGGGGCCGTAGCCGAGCCGGCGCAGAGCGTTGCCGTAGCGGCGGTTGGGGATCGAGGAGGTCATCTCGAAGGCCGCCAGGTGGCCGACGATCGCGCCGCGGCGGTGGCGCCGCAGGCCGAACCCGGTCATCAGGTTGACCGTCGCCATCGTCACCCCGGGCCAGCGGTCGAGATAGCCGCCGTAGGCGTCCTCGAGGCCCAGCTCCGCCATCGTCCGGGCGAAGAGCACCGAGTGCATGCGCTCGCTGCTGCCGCCGCCGTACTCGTCGAACTGGACCTCGAGCAGGGCGGCCTTGGGGCCGGGCGGCAGGCGGGGAATCGCCCAGGAATGCGGGTCGGACTCCTTCAGCTGGTAGGCGGAGCGGTGGATCACGTGCTCGAGCATCTGCTCGCGGGTCCCCCGCGCCTCCAGGTAGCGGGAGAGCGGCGGGCCGGGGTCCTCGGCGACGATCGCCTGCAGGGCTTCCGCGACGCCCGCGGGCGCGACCGCCTCACTGGGGCCGACCAGGTCCGCGACCGCGGCATCGAAGGGCTCCTCCAGCGCCTCGAGGAAGGCGAGCAGCGCCGGCGAGCGCTCCCAGCGCTCATCGACCCCGCGGATGGCGGTGTAGTGGAGCTCGTAGCCGACGTAGAGGGCCAGCTGCAGGTCCTCGTCGCCGACCGGGTCGACCGGCTCGACGTGTCCCGGCGGCGCGAGGCGGGTGCCGGGCGGGCCCCGCAGCGCCTCGAACAGCTCCTCGCTCAGCGGCCCACGCGGCGGCGGCAGCTCGATCAGGCGTCTGGCCATTGCTCCGGGGTGCTGGGCGCCTTGAACCCGATCGCCTTGTGGGTTCCGTCGCAGAGTGGCCGCATTTTCGATTTGCCGCAGCGGCAGAGGGCGATCGTCCGCCGCTCGGTCCGCAGCTCGTTCCCCTCCTGGTCCTGGACGACGAAGTCGCCCCGGACCAGGTAGGGACCGTCGGGATAGGGAGTGATCGTCGCGGCCACGGTTCGGCTAGCTCGCGGTCCCGTTCTTGCGCGCCTGCTTGGCGGCCTCAGCAGCCTCGGCGAGGCGCTCGGCCTCCCGTTCGGTGGCGATCGCCTCCTCTTTGGCCGCGATGCTCTCTTCCTTGGCCTCGAGCTTCTCCAGCTGCGCGGTCTTCTCAGCTTTGACGTTGCCGCGTTTGACTTTCGCGGCGGTTTTGGCCGCTTTCTCCTTTTTCGCCTGCTCGGCTTTCTTCGCCCGGGCGGCACGTTCGCGGCGGCGTTTCTCTGCCTGGCGCTTGTCCTGCTCGGCTTTGCGACGCGCCTGCGCCGCGGCTTTCTCGGCGGCCTCGTCGACCCGCTCCTGCCGCTCCTCGGCCTGGCGCTCCCGCTCCGCGGCCGTCTCGCGCAGCGCCTCGGCGCGCTCGCGTTCGGCCTGGGCCAACTTGGCCTCCGGGTCGGAGCTGCCGAGCACGCTACGGGTGATGTCGAGCGGTCCTCGGGCCAGCTTCAGCGACGAGTTGAAAACCGTCTTCGGGACGGTAAGTAGTAGTGACATCAGTTCTGCTCCTTGGAATCGATCGTGGCGGCGGCCTCTTCGGCCCGGTTGGCTTCGCGCTTCAGCTCGGTGGCCTCGCGCCGCGCCGCACCCTTCTCCGCTGCCGCCTGCTGGCGTTTGGCCGCGGCTTTGTCCTCGTCCGCCAGGCGCTCGCGCTCGGCGGCGGCCTTCTCGACCTGGGCGCTCTTGGCGGCCTCGCGCTCTGCCTCGGCGCGTTTGCGCTCCGCCTCCTCCTCGGCCTCGATCTCGGCGGCCTCCAGCTCGACCTCGTGGCGCTCGGCCTGGGTCTCGGCTCGTTCGGCCTCGATCGCGGCTTCCTCTTCCTTGCGCTCGGCCGCGGCCGTCTTCGCGACGGCCTCCGCCTCGGCGACGGCCTGGACCTCTTGCAGATCTCCCTCACGCTGGAGGTCGTCGCGGCCCAGCGCCGCGCCGGCCAGCTTCTTTGCCCGACCGACCGCCTTGCCCAGCGGCCCGCCGACAACCTTCTCTTGCTCGCTCAACTCGTCTCCTCTTCCGTCTCTTCCACTTCTTCCACTTGGTCTCTTCCCGGTCCACGTACCCCCGGGGACGGCCGGCGAACCGGTAAGCGGTCACATTCGCGGCATCTGTCAGTAGCGCAGGACCGCGGCGACGCCTTCGGCCTCCGCCAGCGGCGCCGCCTGCTCGTCGCGCACGACCGTGACCTTGGCGCTGCTGGCCAGGGCCGCGCGGATCAGCGACTCGGCCTCCTCGCCGATCCCGGCGTCGAAGACGAGATGGTCGACCCGGCCCTCGCTCAGCGCTTCCTTCGTCTCCCGCAGGCCGGCGGCGCCGCGGCTACCGCCCTTCGCCTCTTCCAGGGCACGCTCGACCACGGCGCGGTCGCGCTCTCCGTCGAGGCGGCCGATCGCCTCCTCGACGGCTTCGGCCACCCTGTCCTTCGGAGCGGAGATCAGGTCGAGCTCGGCGCCCACCGTCAATGTCGCCTTGGGGGAGCCGAATCCCGACTTGAAGCTCTCGATGTCCCGGGCGGGGCCGAAGACGATCACCTCGCCCATCCCGTCCTCCTCCAGCCGGCGCGCGGTGAGACCGCCGCACTCGGCGAGGAAGCGCTGGCGGTTGTGGTCGAGCCGCTCGCTGAACTGGTCGTGCCCTGAGGAGCCGACCCCCTGGGCGCGGGCCGGGTTGCTGGCGCTATGGGCTTTGCGCTCCCGCCAGTCGAGGCTGGTGATGCTCAGCTCGCGGTCCTCGAGCTCCTCGAGGGTGCCGTCGGCGCTGCAGAGTAGCCGCACCCGCTCGAAGGAGAGCAGGGCCACCGCGCGGGCGGCGTTGTGGCCGCAGAGGTCGAGCAGCGGTGCCACCACCGGCTCGGGCGCGAGCTCGACGCAGGCGCCGGCGGCGGGAGCGACGGAGGTGCCGAACCAGTGCTCGGCGCCGGCCTTCTCGGCAACCTCGACGAAACCGGCTTCGCCCCTGGGCGGCGGGCGCAGGTCGCCGTCCTCGAAGCGCTCGGCCAGCCGTTTCGCGGTCGCCCGCAGCGCCACCCGCAGCTCGTGCTCGGCTTCGCGGTGGGCGTCGAGGACGGCGTCGAGGCCGTTGCGCAGCTCCGTGCGCCAGGCGCCGCCGCGGTCGGCGGGGTCGAAGCCGAGGTAGACGGAGAGCACTCCCAACGCCGGCCGCCATTCGCTCAGGGCGCGAGCGTCCTCCAGGGTCGGTTGCTTCATCGACTGGTCTCCTCCTCGGTCGGGTGCGGTCCGGCTACCCAGGGCTCCGATCAAAAGAAACCCGGCCGGGTAGGACGGGGGCATGAAGACTCTTCACCACCCTTCCCATATGGATACCCCGGTTCCGGGACCGCCGCAACCGGATCCCGAACCGCCGGACCCGAGCCCGAACCCGGGGCCGCCGCGGCCGCCGACCCCAGATCCGGTGCCACCGACGCCGCAGCCCCAGCCGCCGGCGCCGCAGATCGCCGCCTAGCCGGCGGCGCCCGAGTAGCGCAGCGAGCCGGGGGTGTCGAGGTCCTCGCCGGTCTCCAGCAGCGTCTTCAGGCCGGAGAGGATCATCGGCCAGCCGCCGAAGAGTTCGTCGTTGGCGTCCTCGCCGAGCTGGTCGTGGGTCACCCGCAGCCGGCAGGAGGTGCCGACCGGCTCGATCTCCCAGGTGACGCGGGAAGTCCCCTCCTTGCGCACGTCCTCGCTCCAGAGCGCGTCGAAGCTCTGGACCAGGCGGCGGGGCGGGTCGACCTCGAGGTTCTCGCCGCTGGCGATCTCGATCACGCCCGGGACCGCCGCCTTGTACTCCGAGCCGGGGGTCCACTCGGAGGCGGTGCCGACCCCGAAGCTGTAGCGGGCGCGCATCTCCTCGCTGGTGATCGCCTCCCAGAGGCGCTCCGGCGTCGTCTTGATGTAGATCTCGAACACGGTCATCGATCCGCGTCCGCCGACCACCGCGTATGCCTGCTCGTCACTCATCTTCGTCCTCCTCTTTCTCGATGTCCTTCTTCAGCTCGCTGAGCGCCGAGGCCCAGGGCTCCGCAAACTTGCTGACCCAGCGGTCGTGGATCAGCCTGATCGGGACGGGGTTGAGGAAGTGCAGCTTCTCGCGACCGCGCTTGCGCGTCGTCACCAGTCCCGCCTCCTCGAGCAGCCTCAGGTGCTTCATCACGCCGAAGCGGGACATCGGCAGCCCCTCTTCCAGGGCGCTCAGCGACTGACCGTCCCGCTCGCGTAGCCGGTCGAGCAGCTCCCGGCGGGTGGGGTCCGCCAGCGCCTTGAAGACCTCGTCCATGGCGCGGATAATAGGTGACTAAAAGGTCACCTGTCAAGTCCGGTAACCCGTCGACTACCTCATATCGAGGGAACCAGTTCGTACCTAGTTGACACCGATTTTGTTTATGCCATAGGTTTCTCTGAACGTTCAAGAGTGCTTTCGCAGGGAGAGACACTCGCTCTATCTCAATGGGGAGGAATCAATGCAAGCGATCAAACGCTTGACCATGCTCGTCTGCGTGCTCGCGCTGTTCGTCGTTCCGGCGACCGCGAACGCGACGATCACCAGCAAAACGATCGATTACGGCCCGTACACGATCCCGGCCGGCAACGGCGACCCGCACGACCACGAAAACGCGGGGATGATCAGCAACCAGATCGTCAACAACATCGCCAAGCCGTGCACCGGCTGCACGATCATCGGCGTCACCCCCGACCTGGTCTACACCGACGGGACGAAGGCGACGATCAGCCAGGGGCCGATGCTCCACCACGCGATGTTCGCCGCCCAGTCGAGCGGCAAGTCCGACGTCACCTGCGCCGGCAAAGGCCCGGGCCTGCTGGGCGAACGGTTCTTCGCCTCCGGCGACGAGCGCACCGCGGTCGACCTGACCTCCCTGCCCTACGGCTACAAGGTCAACAGCACCGAGACCTGGAACATGGTCTTCGATCTGATGAACTGGGCGACGACCAGCAAAACGGTGAAAATCCGGATGACCTGGAAGTACGCGACCGGCACCGACTCGAGCAGCCGCGCGCCCCTGCGCCCGGTCTGGCTCGACGCCAACCAGTGCTCGCTGAACTCCTACATCGAAGTCCCGATCGGGCTCAGCGACACCCATTACGACTGGACCTCGACCTTCGGCGGCAAAGTGATTGCCACCGCCGGTCACATCCACGACCACGGGGTCAACATCGAAGTCACCAACAAATCCGCCGGCGAATCCGTCATCTGCAACTCGGTGGCGGGCTACGGAGGCGCGGGTTACGAAACCCCCGACGGCCGTAAACACGTGTCATCGATGAACGTCTGCACCGGAAACCCGGTCGCGACCTTTACGAAAGGCCAAACGATCCGCCTGCACGGGATCTACAACGTGCCGGAAGGCCATCACCTGATCGACGACGCGATGGCGATCGCGATCATGTACGTCGGCTAGCGCCTGCGGCCGAAGCAGTCTCGAGCCGGCCCTTCGGGGCCGGCTCTTTCTTGTCGTTTTCTATACCCCCAGGGGGTATGCTAGGATGACCCCATGAACCATGACGGACAGAACCTCAACGCCCTCGCCTTCTCCGCCACCGTCCACTGCCTCACCGGCTGCGCGATCGGCGAGGTGGCGGGGATGGCGATCGGCACCGCGATCGGCCTCTCCAACCTCGGGACGATCGTCCTCGCGGTCGTCCTCGCCTTCCTCTTCGGCTACGGGCTGACCAGCCTGCCGCTGCTGCGCTCGGGGATGGCGCTGGGGGCGGTGGTCCCGATCGCCTTCGCCTCCGACACCCTCAGCATCGCGACGATGGAGGTGGTCGACAACCTGATCGTGCTGACGATCCCCGGGGCGATGGACGCCGGCCTCGACAGCCTCCTCTTCTGGGGCAGCCTCGCCTTCGCGCTCGTCGTCGCCGGGCTGGTCGCGCTACCGGTCAACCGCTGGCTGATCGCCCGCGGCAAAGGCCACGCCGTGGTGCACCAGACCGGTGTCCACGGTTAAAGCTCGACGTCGCCCGCGATCACGGTCTCGGCGCGGCCTCCGACCCAGATCGCGCCCTCGGCGTCCTGGGAGACGTGGATTCGGCCTTCACGGTCGATCGCGGTTCCCTGGTGGGCGAGGTAGGGCGCTTCGAGGCGGCGGCTGCCGATCAGCCACTGGGCGACCGAGGCGTTGAGGCTGCCAGTGACCGGATCCTCGGCCGCGAGACCGTTGACCGGCGCCCAGGCGCGCAGCTCGATCGCCGCCGGCGAGCCCGGCGGCTGGAAGCCGACGGCGCCGAGGTCGAAGTCGAGTGCTCCGGGCGCCAGATTCAACACCCGGTCCGCGCTTTCGAACAAGGCCGCGATCCAGCCCGGGCCGTTGTCGACCCACTCGACCGCCAACATCTCCTCCGGGTCGACGCCAAGCGCGGCAGCGACTTTCGCTTCGTCCTCCTCCGAGGCGGGCCCCGAGCGAACGAGCGGTGGCGCCTCGAAGGCGAGACGATCCTCCTCGCGGCGGATGCGAATCAGGCCGGCGTCGCACTCCTGGACGATCTCGTCGGTCCGCGATGCCTCCCCCCCTGCCTCGAGCCAGGCGTGACAGGTGCCGAGGGTCGGGTGACCGGCAAAGGGGAGCTCCAGCACCGGGGTGAAGATCCGCACCCGGTAGTCCGCCCCGGCGTCCGTCGGCGGCAGCACGAAGGTGGTCTCGGCGAGGTTGGTCCAGCGAGCGAACCGCCGCATCTCCTCCTCCCCCATCCCTTCCGCGTCGAGCACGACGGCAACCGGGTTGCCTGAGCAGGGTCCGCTGCCGAAGACGTCGACCTGGAGAAAACGCCGGGACACGATTCCAGTCTTCCACGTCGAGGGACCCGCGGCCGCTGCCGGCCACGGCCCCTCGGGTGGGAGCGATCAACTACTCGATACCCACAAAGGCACGGGCGCCGTCACTGTGTACCTCGCATCCCAGCGCTGGACTTCGCCGAGGCAGCCGAAAACGTTGCCTACACCAGCCGCGCTTATCACGTCGAAAACCGCATGTGAGGTGCTTGACGTCGACTCGATCAGGCCCGACTGGATTTCGCTCGTCATCGCATAGGTGCAGAAGCCGTCTTTCCATTCGGTTCCGAGGAACCGCCCGCCGCCCCCGTAGCCGCCTTCCTGCCAGTGGAGTTCCAGGGAGCCCGGTTTCACCGCCGTGTGGGACCGGCCGCATTCGGTCCAGGTCAGGGAGGTCAGTTTGACGACCACTGTCGACCCCACGCCGCCCGAGTTGGTGATTTCACCTGAGAAAGTCGATTTTTTGCAGGTGTCGCCCGGACTCCCTGTCCACACCATCATGTTGCCGGACAGCAGTTCGCCTTTGATCACCGTTCCCACGGGATATTTCGAAGGGCAGGGGTCGGCGCTTGATTTGCACAGGACGGTGGCCGATGCGGTCCCCGTGCTGAGGACGGCAAACAACACCGCCATCGCTACTCCGAGCACGCCGAGCATCTTCAGGTGCTTCATTTGAATCCTCCTTATCCGGCGCGAGCGCCGGGTTGCGTTTAGGAGGTTCGTACCACCGCCGAATTCGAGGTCAAGTCCCCACCCCGGGACTAATGACCGACGTACAGCTCCAGCGCGTGGATCTGGCTCTGGCCGTAGGAGCCGGTCTGGACCGGGCCGGCGGCGCTGATCAAATCTCCTGGCCCCGGCAGGGGGTGCGGACGGAGGCCTGCGCGGACGTCGATCGCGGTCAGCCCGGGCAGCGTGATCCCCTGCGGGTCGCGGACGACGAAGTGCGCGTCGCCGTCGCCATCCGGGTCAACCCGCTCCACGTAGACGATCCGGCCCACCGTTTCCCGACAGGCGGGATGCCCGGGCGGACAATGCGAGGGCTCGACCGTTTCTGAAGCTTGGCCTTTCGCGAGTCCGCGAAAACCGTCGCTATCCGACGCCTTCGGCGGACTCGGCGAATGGGTGGTGGAATCCGACCCGGATCCGCAGCCCGAAAGCAGCAACGCGAGGGTCAACAGGCAGGCACCGATCGGGCGCACGCGTGGAATGTACGGCCTTACATCCGGTAGACCGGCGAGGCGAGGTCCTCGAGCGGCGCGGCGGCGCAGGCGGCCAAGGCCTGGGCGAGGACCTGGCGAGTGTCGCGCGGATCGATGACTCCATCGTCCCAGAGGCGGGCGGTCGAGTAGAGGGGGCGGCCCTGCTCTTCGTATTGGTCGTGGAGCAGCTCGGCGGTCTCGGGCTGGCCTACCTCCTTCATCACCGCCGCCGCCATGTCGCCGCCCATCACCGAGATGCGGGCGTTCGGCCACATGAAGAGGAAACGGGGCGAGTAGGCGCGCCC
>Ga0207683_10004478_pt1 | contig 12062 bp, 8 predicted proteins | sample KBSM73metaG_FD_184333 | JGI IMG/M metagenome (GOLD analysis project Ga0207683, IMG submission 184333) | Miscanthus rhizosphere microbial communities from Kellogg Biological Station, Michigan, USA - KBS M7-3 metaG (SPAdes) (version 2) | ecosystem: Host-associated > Plants > Roots > Rhizosphere >...
TGAACTTGGTGGGTCCCGATGATTCGGAAACCGACGGATCGATACGCGGCGTCGGCGCACCTTGCTGCCAGCCGTTGATCATCGATTTCAGCTTTGAACTCGAGAACGAGGCGAGGATGCCGAATTCGCCTGCCGAATCCGTATCCCAGCGGTTGCCCGCCATGAGGCTATAGGACGGAGACCATTCCTCACCCAGGTCGGCGTAAGTCGCGTCGGCCGTGACCGCGACGACATGCCCCTCACGATCGAACGGCTGCAGGGTGCGCAGGTTGATCGTGCCGCCGATGCCGCCTTCGATGAGGTCGGCAGACTGGTTCTTGTACACGTCGATCGCGCCGACGAGTTCGGGCGGGATGCTCGACCAGTCGAGGGCACGACCGCCATTGGCGGAAAACGCGTCTCGGCCGTTGAATTCAGAGCGGACGAACCCCAGGCCGCGGATCAGGTTGCCCCGTCCTTCGGGCGATGGGAAGTCGGGCGAGGCACCGCCGAACGGGAACCGCGTCACCGTGACGCCTGGCACGCGCTGCAATGCTTCCGCGACCGACATGTCCGGCAGGCTCGCGACGTCCGATGCCGTGACCGAGTCGACGAACGTGTCTGCGTGACGTTTGGTTTCGGCCGCGGTTTCGAGTGCAGCGCGAATGCCGGTGACGACAATCGTGCTCACATCCGAATCTTCATCCGCCTTTGGCGCTGTGGTCGTTTTGGCAGCGTCTTTCTGCGCATTTTCCTGCGCCACCGCAATCGCGGACGCCACGGCCATGGCAATCGCCGATGTCCCAATCAACAAACGATCGAACTTGGATTTCGATTTCACGCGCACCCCCTCTAGTGCTTGCACACTGCTAATTTTTTTTGAATCCCCGCGGCTGCCCACAGGGAGTTCCACCTGCAAAAGTGACTTTCATATTTCCCGTTGGTGACCTCCCCGTCTAATCGTATTTTTGAGTGGACCGATATCGGAACACTCATCGATTCAGAATCGATAGTTAACGCGCAAGAAGGCGCACCGCCCGTCATTCGCACGACCTTGTTAGGAACGCCCGTCAATGCGGGACAACACAATTTCAATTTGTGGAATTCGAACGCTAAAACGGCTCGGCGAGGACGGATTCTCCAGGGGGGAGGTGGACCGCCCTCGCCGAGCACTCACCACTTCTTGCGAAGTGTGACTCCTACGACGCGGCCGATCGGATTGACGAGCGTCGGATCGAAGCCGCCACCGCCATTCGGGCTTTGCGCGATGTTGACGAACGGCGGCTCTTCATCGAGAAGATTGACCGCGTCGAGACCGATGGAGAGTCCCTCGGCGATTCCGCCGCCGCCGAAGGTGTAGGACACGTTCATGTCCAACGTCGTTCTCGAATCCACCGCCTCGATGGGGCTGACGAGGTTGTTGTCGTAACCGCCCAGATGGTTGACGAACAACGCGCCGAGAAAGCCTCCGCGGCGCCAGCTCACATCGGCGCGCGCCTTGAACTTGAGAGGGTTGTAGATGGTGTTCAACTGATCGATCTGGTCCGCTGCCGGCGTGATGGCGACGTCGTACTGCGAGAAGTACGTCGTCATCAGACCAAAGCCGAACTGCCCGGCCGTTCCTGCATCCAGGGTGTACTCCGCGGCGAGATCGAATCCAGCCGCGATGGTGGTGCCGAGGTTGTTGGTGCGCCCGTCGACATACAGCGTGACCGGATTCGGCAGCACGCCGCGGATCGGCTTGGTAGCCACGAGGTTTGCGACGAACGCCGGATCGGGATTCCTGACGATGATCCCGGTGCCGGCGAACTGGCTCTCGCGATTGAGGATGGTCAGGTCCGACAGATATGAAGTGATCTGCTTTTCGTAGTCGATGTGGAAATAAGTCAGGCTGATCCGGGTTTCCGGAAGCGGCATGAAATCGACACCGAACGTGTACGAGGCCGCCGTTTCGGGCTCGAGCTCGAGATTGCCGCCTGACAACGTGATGCCCTGCGTAATCGCCCCGCCCCGCGTCGGATCGGAATAGTTCTGCACATACAGTGCGGAAGAATTGCCGTAGATCTGCGCGAAGGTGGGCGCGCGGAACGACTCACCGTAGGTCGCACGGAACTTCAGCGCATCGATCGGCGCCCAGTTGATGCCGTACTTCGGATTCGTGGTCGAGCCGTCTTCGAGGTCGCTGTAGTCGTCGGCGCGTACTGCCAGGTCGACGCTGAGCTCGTGCAATCCCGGACGCGCGTTGTCCGCGCCAAAGAACGGCAGCAGCAGTTCCGCATAGGCGGAATTGACCTTGCGACGCACGCGCGGCGGAATGGCAACCACCTGCGCGGCCCACGTGCCGGTGATCAATCCTGACTTGCTGGTCAGTTCCTGTCCTTCGTAGCCCAAGGCCGCACGCACTTCACCGCCGGGCAAAGTGGCGATGGGTCCATCTACCTTCAACTCCCAACCCTGGAAATGCGTGTCGCCGGGCGCGATGAACAACTGCGTTGCGAGGTTGGCGAGCGCCGCCTGGTTGTTTGGTGCTGCGCTGAACGGGTTCAGTGCAGTGGCGGGATCGGTGCGCGCCAGCGCCGCATTGAGCGCGGCATTGTCGATGCCGTACTGTGAAGTGCTGCGCTCCTCATCATGACCGCGGCTGTACAGGGCCTCGACTCCCCATTCGCCGCCCAGCCGGACGCGTGCGCCCAGTGTTCCTTGCCAGGACTCGGAGAATCCTTCCGTGTCGTTGGAAGGCAGCTGATCGCCGAAGGAGTAGCTCACGGTCTCCGATGTCACGGTGCTTCCGGGCGGCCGGACGAAATACGGATTCACATTGCGAACCGTCAGTGCCGCCGCCTGGTTGCCGACCTGGTTCTTGAAATCGCGGTGCGTCCAGAATGCATCGGCGAATACCGACACGCGCTCGCCGATGTCCTGGTCGAACGTCGCCATCGCAGAATCGCGCTGCTGCTCGGGGAGCAGGTCCTGGTATTGGGCGTTGTCGCAGCGATTCGCCGTTCCCGGAACCAGTTGTGCAGCCGTCGCGGGCGTGACGCCGCCCGCGGGGATCGCGTGGCTCACGCCGGCGACGACGATGTTGCCGGGGTTGCACTGGGTCACACGGAAATCACGGCCACCGCGCGACGTCAGGTCGCCGCGAAAGAATTCGCGGTCCGTGCCATTCAGATTGCTGTGCTCGGAGCTTTCGAGCGCCAGCATCACGTGCCCACTGGTCCAGCCGAATCCGCCGATCGCGCCGATCTGGCGTTCATCGTATTCATCCGCATTCGCGCCACGCAGACTGACTTCGACGCCTTCGAAGGTGCGCCGCGGAATGAGATTGACGACGCCCGCGATGGCATCCGATCCATAAATGGCCGAGGCACCGTCGGCGACGACTTCGACTCGCTCCAGCGCCAATGTCGGCACGATCGAAGGATCGACGGCAAAGCCCGTCGTTCCCTGCGGCACGGCGCGGTGACCGTCGAGCAGTGTGAGCGTGGAGAACGGCCCGAGACCGCGCAGGTTGATGGCGGTGCCGTAGGTGATGTTGCCGGAGCCGCCAGATTGTCCGCGCGAGTTTTCCGACACGCCGAGGTTGAACACCTGCGGCAACTTCTGGATGAGCGACGAGGTGCTCAGCGGCGCGGCGAGGTCGATGTCGTCGCGCGATATCGCGGTGACCACCGAACCGACCGGCTCCGACCCGCGGATGCGGCTGCCGGTGACGATGACTTCATCGAGGTCTGCAGCCTCGGACTCCGCCGCCGGCGCCGGATCTTCGGCGAACGCTGCGAGTGGCGCCGCAGATGCTGCAGCCGCGAGCAGAACCAGCCTGATCGAACGCGCGAGCTGCCGCCGCGCTAGCAATGACATTTCCACCACATGCCCCTCCCCGTCTGCGCACATTAGTTGTTTGTCCGTGCCGCTTCGTCGGCGGCCCCGTGAGCGCGATGAGACTGCGCCGCATCTCCCGCCATTGTCAATATCGTTTGTACTACAAACTATCTGTACCCAAACCTTATTGGCTGTGGCGGAGGCCGGTTTGACCCCGGCGCGGGCATTCAGTACGTTGCCGCCATGCCGCGCAAAAAAGCTTCCGCCATCGGCGTCGACCTCGACTGCCTCCCGACCCTGCTCGGCTTCAATATCCGTCGGGCGCAGATCGCGCTGTGGCGTGACTTCAACCGCAACGTCGCCGAGGGCTACGTTCGCCCCGGCGTATTCAGCGCCCTGCTGCTGGCGCGCGCGAATCCCGGCATCGCGCAGATCGAGATCGCCAACCAGCTTGGAATCGACAAGGCGAGCGTCGTCTCGCTCGTCGACCGCATGGAAGACGCTGGCTGGGTGACGCGCCGGCGTTCGACCGAGGATCGGCGCCGCCAGGGCATTTTCCTGACCCCTGCCGGCGTCAAGGCCTGCCGTGAGCTCAAGAAGGAAATGATCGACCACGAGCAGAAATTCGTGGCGCGCTACACCGACCAGGAACTGCGCGCGCTGATCGCGCTGCTGCGCCGGCTGCACGACCCGGACTAGGCGCCCTCGACTGCGCGCCGCCTTTGGTGGTCTACTAGATCGTTGGCACCATCAACTAATTTCATGAGCCACGTCGACCTCCTATTTTCCGGCGACCTGATCCTCGACGTTCCGCAGCCGGAGTACTGGCTGGACGGAATCGCGCCGCTGTTGCGGCGCGCCGCTCTCGCCATCGGGCACCTGGAGGTGCCGCACACGCGCCGCGCAGCGCAGTTGCACTCCGACATCGCCGCACCAGGCGCGGATCCCGCTCACGTGCCCGCCATGCGCCACGCCGGATTTCACGCCGTCTCGCTTGCGGGCAATCACATCGCCGACTGCGGCGCCGACGGCATCGCCGATACCGTTGCCGCGCTCGACGCTGCCGGCATTGCACACTCGGGTGCCGGTGCGAATCTCGACGCCGCGCGTCGACCCTGCCAGCTCGACGCTGCCGGCGTGCGCGTAGCGATGCTCAGCTACAACTGCGTGGGACCCGAGGATGCGTGGGCGACGCCGACGCGCGCGGGCTGTTCGTACCTGCGCATCGACACCGCGGATGGCTCGCCCATTTCTCCGCGGGCGCCACTCAGCACGCCGGATGCAGCGTCGCTGCGAAGCATGGCGACCGACATCCGCGAGGCGCGCGCGGCCGCACAGCTTGTGGTCGTGGCGCTTCACAAGGGAATCGTGCACACGCCGGCTCGGCTCGCGCCTTACGAACGCGCCGTCGCGCAGGCGGCGATCGATGCCGGGGCCGACGTCGTCGTCAGTCATCACGCGCACATCCTGCGCGGCATCGAGATCCATCGCGGCAAGCCGATTTTTCACGGGCTTGGCAACGGCTGCGTCGTCACGCGCGCTCTGAGTCCCGATGGCGACGATCCGGCGCGCGCCGAATGGGCACGCCGGCGACAGGAAATCTTTGGGTTTACTCCCGATCCGGAGTATTACCTCGCGCCATTTCATCCGCAGGCAGTGAACGCGATGCTGGGCTGTGTACGCCTGGGCAGCGATGGCTCGGTGTCGGCGGGATTTCATCCGTTGCACGTCGATCCGCCGGGGCGCCCGCGCGCCTGCACGAACGGCGAAGCGCAACGCGTGATGCGATACGTCGAAGAGATCACGCGGGCCGCGGACCTTCCCGCCCTCGAACTCCGATACGAGGACGGAATCGCATGGATCCAGTGAGCCCGCCGCAGCCGCCTGCGCGCGGTCTGCTGTTCTATGCAGGTTCCGCCGGACTGCTCACCGTGATGCTCATCGAGAGCGCAGCGGTCATCGGACGCCACATCGGCGTTCCTTTGTTAGGCGCCCTTGAAATCGTCCAGGCCGGCATCGTGCCGGCTGCCTGTGCCGCGATGCTGATCGCGGCGTTGCGCGGCGCCCATGCCGCCGTGCACATGGTCACCGAGCGTCTGCCGCCACTCGCCCGCCGAAGTGCGGCGGGCGTGGGAGCGGTGCTCGCCGGCATCTACTTCCTCGCACTGTTCGCCGGCTCCGCGTGGCTCGCCGCCGAATACTGGAATTCGTTCGAGCAAACGGAAGTGCTGCACATCCCGTTTCGCCCGTTGCGCGTGCTGGTGGCGGTGGCGGCCATTGCCATTGCCGGCGCATTCTTCGCGCGCGCCTGGCGCGCGAGGCAGTCCTCGTGAGTGGCGCAATCGGCGTGGGCGCGCTGCTGGTGCTGCTGGCGGCGGGAGTCCCCATCGGCGTCGCCATGGGAATGGTCGGCCTCGTCGGCATGACGCTGTTGTTAGGCTTCGAGCCGGCGCTCATCAAGAGTGGCGTCGTGTTCTTCGAAACCGTCACGCGCTTCGAACTCGGAGTGCTGCCGTTGTTCCTGCTCATGGCGCATGTCTGCCTGGTCGCCGGCGCAAGCCGGGACTTCTTTGGGGCGGCAGCCAGCCTGATCGGGCATCGGCGCGGCGGACTGGCGCTCGCGACGATCGCCGGTTGCGCCGGCTTCGGTGCGGTGAGCGGCTCGAGCCTCGCAACGGCCGCGACGATGGGACAGATCGGCCTCCCGGAAATGCGCCGCCGCGGTTATTCCACGGCACTCGCGGCCGGCTCGGTGGCAGCCGGTGGCACGTTGGGGTCGCTCACTCCGCCCTCTGGCGCGCTCATCGTGTTCGGCATCATCGCCGAGCAATCGATCGGCAAGCTGTTCACGGCGGCCATCATTCCGGTAGTGACGCAGACGCTGCTGTACATGGCGGCAATCCTCATCGTCTGCCGCATTCGTCCCTCGGTGGCGCCAGCATCGCCGCGCGTCCCCTGGCCAGAAAGGGGCCGCGCCATGCTCCGCGTACTCGACCTCGCGGCCCTCGTGGGCATCGTGCTCACGGGAATCGCGATCGGCTGGTTCACGCCGACCGAAGCCGCCTCGATCGGCGCCAGCCTGTCGCTGTTGTTGTGCGCGCTGCGCAAGCGCCTGACCTGGGAGGCCTTCTGCGAAGCGCTGGCGCAGACGCTGCGCACGAGCGGCATGCTGTACGTCGTCATCATCGGCGCGCTCATATTCGCCGCCTTCATGAGCTTCACCGGCCTCGCGGAGCAGATCGAGGCGCTCGTGCATGGCCTCAACAGCGGACCGACGACGACCATCGTCGCCATAGCGATCCTCCTGCTGTTGCTGGGCTCAGTGCTCGATGGCCTGGCGCTCATGTTGCTCACCACACCCATCCTTCTCCCTATCACCAACGCGCTCGGCATTTCGCCCATCTGGTTTGGCATTTTTCTCGTGCGCACCATGGAAATCGGCTTCGTGCATCCGCCGATCGGCATCAATCTCTACGTCATGCAGAGCATTGCGCCGGACATCCCCATCGGCCGCGTCTTCAAGGGTGTGCTGCCATTTCTGGCGGTCGACTTCCTGCACCTTGCGCTGCTGATCGCGATACCCGGCATGGCGCTGGCGTTGCCACGATGGTTGGGCTGAAGCGATGACCACCTTCACCATTGCCTTCGAGGAAAGCATTGCACGGCTGCGGCAAGACCCACTGCAGGTGGCGCGTGATGCCGGCCACGCAGGTGTTCGCGTCGTGGGCTACGTCGGCAGCGACATCCCGATCGCACTCATCATCGCCGCCGGCGCACTGCCGGTGCGCGTATACGGTTGGCCGCGCGGCGCCACTCCGCGGGCCGACCGCTTCGTCGAGAGCTCTTTCACGCCCGAGCTGCGCCTCATCGTCGAAAAGTGGTTAGACGGTTCGCTCGATCATCTCGACGCCGTGGTCTTTTCTCGTGGCGACGACAGCGGGCAGCGCGTCTACTACTACCTGTGCGAACTGCAGCGCCGCGGCCTGTGCCGCGGCCCGCGGCCGCTGCTCTTCGACGTGGCCACCCTGGCGCGCACGGCGAGCATCGAACACACCGTCGACTCGGTGCGCCTGCTCGCAGACGCCCTGGGCACGGCGCCCCGCGCACTTGGGCAGGCTGCGCAACGCATGGCGCGTCGCGCCGAATTGATGGCTGCCGTGCGGGCCCGCCGCGCGCTTGCCGCGCCAATTCCTGCGAGTGCCGCCTGGGCCGTGGAATTCGCTGCGGGTTGCGACTGGCGAGACGACTTCGACTCGCAGGCGTGCCGATGGCTCGATGAAGCGCAGACGCTCGAGTCACCGAAGCGCGTGATGCTCGCGGGAGATCCCGTGCCGGACAATCAAATACACCTCGCCGTCGAAGCATGCGCCGCCTCGCTGGTGCTCGAGCGGACCGCGTCACCCGAGGTCGGCGAGATCATCGGCAGCGATCCGCTGGCCTCGATTGCGCATGAATACCAGCGGCGTGAATCGCCCGTGATTTCGATGCGCAACAACGGCGGGTGGCTGGCCGATTGCGCACGTTCGGGCAACATCGACGCGGTGATCCTCTGGGCCAGCGAGCAGGATGAGGCGCTGCCCTGGGAAGTCGCGCGGCAGATGCAGGCGCTGCGTGCCGCGAAAGTTCCAGCGCTGCTGCTCGCGCGGCAGCCCTGGGAAGTATCGGCCACGGTTCTCGCAGAAATTGCGCGATTCGTTCGCGCTCTGGGTGATGCGTCATGAAGTTGTTAGAGGGTCTGCGCGTACTCGTGTGGCAAAGCGCCGACGACGGCGCGCTGGCGCGGTTCCTCAAGGATCTCGGCGCCGAGATCGTGAAATGCGATTCGCCATTGCGGCCGTCGGATCTGCTGAAAGCCGACCTGCTGGTCGAGAATCTGGGTCTCGCACGCATCGAAGAAACCGGCCTCACGCGCAGCCAGATCGAAGCCGCCAATCCGCGATTGATCCACGTCTCCGTCAGTACGTTTGGCAGCAGCGGGCCGCGGCGGCATTGGCGCGGTTCCGAGCTGGTGGCCTCGGCCACGGGCGGAATCCTGCGGCTCGTCGGTGACGCGGACCGCGCGCCGGTGAAAGAAGCGTTGGACGCCTGCGGTTTTCACGCCGACATGGTCGCCGCCGTCGGCGCGATGGCCGCATTGGCGGAGCGCCGCTCGAGCGGTCTCGGCCAGCATGTCGACATATCGACGCAGGAAGTCGCGTTCTCGCGCAACGTCAACGGCGTGCTGGTGTGGCAGTTCGACCAGCGCCTGCTCAAGCGCGCGGGCGGCGCGCTCAACTACGGCCGCGTCACGGTGCGCTGCATCTGGGCGCTGCGCGATGGTTACTGTTTCCACTCGCTGATGACCGGCCGATTCGGCGCGCCGGCAAACCAGGCTTTGAGCGACTGGATGGACGCGAGCGGCGTCGACAATCCACTCGCGGGTGTCGACTGGGAAAGCTACAACCGCTCGACGCTCGACGCCAAAACGCGCGAACGATGGGAAATCGCTCTCGAAGCCTTCTTCAGGACCGTCACGCGCGAACAGATCGCGACCGAGGGACGCAAGCGCGGCATCAATGCAACGGTCATCGCCGCACCGGCGGATGTGCGCGCCGATCCGCATCTGGCGGCGCGGGGATTCTGGCAGCCAGAAACCTACGGCCCGCTGCCTGGCCGCTTCCTGTCGATGCAGGAGGCGCCGTCCACGAGCGCGCCCGCGCCGCGGCCCGCGACTCCGCCGCGGGGGCCGCTTGCCGGCGTGCGCGTGCTCGATTTTTCCTGGGCGCTGGTGGGATCCATCACCACGAAGACGCTCGGCGATCTCGGCTGCGAAATCATCAAGCTCGAGTCGCGCACGCGCCCCTGCCTGTCGCGGCTGGACGTGCAGGTGGCGGCCTCGCGCGCCGGCAACATGGACGACAAACCCTGGTTCTCGCACCTCAACACCTCGAAGCTCAGCCTGGCGCTCGACCTCAAGCAGCCGGCCAGCCGCGAAGTGCTGGAGCCGCTGATCGACTGGGCGGATGTGGTCGTCGAGAACTTCTCGCCGGGCACGCTCGAGAAGTTAGGCCTGGATTATCCGAAGCTCGCCGCGCGCAATCCGCGCCTCGTCATGGTTTCCGGCAGCGTGTATGGACAGACCGGGCCCATGGCGCGCAGCTGGGGAGTCGACGGAACGGGAGCCGCACTCAGCGGCCGCACCCTGCTGACCGGCTGGCCGGACCGCAACCCGGTGATACCCAGCGCGGCACCCTATGGCGACGTCGTCCTGCCATTCGCGATGGCGGCGGGAGTCATCGCCGCGCTCGAACGCCGTCATTCGCAACAGCGAGGCTGTCACATCGACGCATCGATGTATGAGCTGTGTGTGCAACAGATGCGCGACGCCTTCGCGCCCGGCGCGCCAGCGACGCGGCTCGGGAACTCCGATCCGCGGGTTTTCCACCAGGGTGTGTACGCTGCGCAAGGTGAAGACCGCTGGATCGCCGTCACCTTCGAGACTGGGAATGAATGGCGGCAATTCTCGCTGGCCGAGAAGCTCGATGCCGCCGACGCAGCGGCGCGCGACGCGGCACTGGCCGGTTGGTGCGCCAGGCGCACGGACACTTCGGCTGTCGAGCATCTGCAGCGTCTCGGTATCGCGGCAGGGGTCGTCCAGGACATGTCGGATCTGTTCGAGCGCGACCCGCAAGTGCAGGCCCGGCGCTCACTCGTGTCGCTCGATCATCCGCTGCTCGGAAGCTTCGGGCACGTGCGCACACCGATCGATTTTTCGCGCTCCACGTTCGAGCCCTACAGGGCGCCCATGATGGGCGAGCACAACGCGCTTGTGGCCACCGGCATCTGCGGCCTCACGCCGTCGCGATTCGAAGAGCTCGAGAAGCTGGGAGTACTTCGATGAGTCAACGCAGCCGCAAGGATCTTGCCTGCACCGCCGAAGCGACTGCGTTTCAACGCCAGTTCGTCGCCGATCTCAAACGTCGCGTCGTCGACAACGGCGAGCCGTTCGCGATCGCACAGGCCGATACGCCACACGAAATCTTTCACGCCATGGACATTCCGCTGGTCAGCAACCAGTGGTGGTCTGCGTATATTTCCGCCAAGCAACTGTCGAAGCGCTATTTCGCGGTGCTCGACAAGCTCGAATATCCGGCCAACAGCTGCCGCTATTGCTCGCTCGGTCTGGCCTGCACGCTCGACAACGACCCGTCGACGGCTCCTTGGGGCGGACTTCCCAAACCCACCGTGCTCGTGGCCCGCCTCACCTGCGAGTGCATTCGTCACGTGTTCGGGCAATGGGCCGAGGCGCTGGGCACCGAGTTCTTTCCGCTCGAAGCGCCCGGCTGGCAGCACAAGGATCCGCAGTGGTTCCTGCGCTCGAATGCCGACTGGGAAGAGGTGTACGAGCCGCGCCGCATCGAGCTGCTGGTCAAGGAAATGCGCGCGCTCATCGAACTGCTGGAAACACGAACCGGCCGAAAGTTCGACGAACAGAAGTTTCTGGCGCTCATGCATGGCGTCAACGAACAGGAAGCCCTGATCGCCGAAGCGGCCCGCCTGATCGGCGACGCCCGGCCCTGCCCCGTATCCATCGCTGACCAGATGCCAAACACGATGATCCCGCAGTGGCATCGCGGCTCGCCCTGGGCCATCGCGCACGCGCGCCGGTTCCGTGACGAGGTGGCCGAGCGCGTCGCGCAAGGCGTCGCCGCCAGCAGCAATGAACGCGTGCGTCTCATGTGGATAGGCGCGGGCCTCTGGCACGACCCCGGTTTCTACAGCGCGCTCGAAGATCGTTACGGCGCCGTGTTCGTCTGGTCGATGTACATGCCGTTTGCCGGGCCACAGTACATCCGCGAGCTCAAGGACAAGCCCATGCACGCGCTGGCGAGCCGCGTCTGTTCCATGAACGAAGTGCTGCACCTGCCGCCGTGGATGAACGGCTGGATGGTGCATGAAGCCGCGCGCTGCGGCATCGACGCGGCGGTGATCCTGGTGCCGCCCGACAACCGCCTGTCGCAATCCGGCACGCTGCTCACGCAGCACGCGCTCGAAGCCGCCGGCGTTCCGGCGCTGCGCATCTCCGCCGACATGGTCGACGCAAAAGAATGGGACCACGAGCGCATGGTCGCGCATGTCGCGGACTTCCTGCGCGGCAAGGGCCTCATATGAAGCGTTGGCTCGCCGCGAGCCTGGCAGCGCTCGGCGCCACGGCGCTGATAGCCTGCGCTCCGCGTACCGATCCGGCCGTCACGGTGCTCACCTACGCTTCGCAATACAGC
>Ga0207683_10004481_pt1 | contig 12058 bp, 12 predicted proteins | sample KBSM73metaG_FD_184333 | JGI IMG/M metagenome (GOLD analysis project Ga0207683, IMG submission 184333) | Miscanthus rhizosphere microbial communities from Kellogg Biological Station, Michigan, USA - KBS M7-3 metaG (SPAdes) (version 2) | ecosystem: Host-associated > Plants > Roots > Rhizosphere >...
TTCCTGGGGCTGCCGAACAACGCGGTGGTCGAACTCGGCTCCAAGATCGAAATCTAGGCGCGGTTCGTCGGCGATGAGATTCTTCAAGGACTTGAGCCTCTCGGCCTTCACGGCCGGCTTCGTCGCCGTGCTGGTGGGCTTCACGAGTTCGGTGGCAATCGTGTTCCAGGCCGCCCAGGCCTTCGGCGCCACGCCCGAGATGGTTTCCTCCTGGATGTGGGCGCTGGGCATCGGCATGGGCCTGGCCTCGGTACTCCCCTCGCTGTGGTGGCGCCAGCCGGTGATGATCGCCTGGAGCACGCCCGGTGCCGCCGTGCTGGCGGTCGCCGGGGCCGGCTACGGCATGAACGAGGCGGTCGGCGCCTTCATCGTCTGCGCGCTGCTGATGGCGCTGGCCGGCGCCACCGGCTGGTTCGAGCGCGTGATGAACAAGATCCCGATGGCACTGGCTTCGGCCTTGCTCGCCGGCGTGCTGGCGCGCTTCGGCCTCCAAGCCTTCATCGCCGCCCAGACCGCGCTGCCGCTGGTGCTGCTGATGCTGGGCGCCTACCTGGTGGCCAAGCGGGTGCTGCCGCGCTATGCGGTGCCGTTGACCCTGGGCGTGGGCATCGCCTTCGCCGCCCTGCGCGGCGAACTGGCCTGGAGCGCCGTGCATTTCAGCCTGGCGTTGCCGGTGTTCACGATGCCGGCCTTCAGCTGGCAGGCGGTGGTCAGCCTGGCGCTGCCGCTGTTCGTCGTCACGATGGCCTCGCAGAACCTGCCCGGCGTGGCGGCGATCCGCGCCGCGGGCTACGACATGCCGGTGTCGCAGCTGATCACCATCAGCGGCCTGTTCACGCTGGTGCTGGCGCCTTTCGGCGCCTTCGCGCTCAACCTGAGCGCCATCACCGCCGCGATCTGCATGGGCCGCGAGGCGCACGAAGACCCGGCACGGCGCTACACGGCGGCGGTCAGCTGCGGTGCGATCTACATCGTGATCGGCGTGTTCGGAGCGGCCGTCACGGGGCTGCTGACCGCCTTCCCGAAGGAACTGGTCGCCACCATCGCCGGCCTGGCGCTGCTCGGCACCATCGGCGGCGGCCTGGCCGCTGCGGTGCGCGACGAGACGCACCGCGAGGCGGCGCTGATCACCTTCCTGGTCACGCTCTCGGGCGTCACGCTGGCGGGCATCGGCTCGGCCTTCTGGGGCGTGGTGGCCGGTGCGCTGGCGCTGGGCATCCAGCAGCTCGGCCGCAAGAAGGCCGCGCCGGGCAAGGACATCGCGCCTGCGTGCAAGATCAAGCAGGAAGCCAAAGCCGCTATTGGAAAGAACAGCCCGTGAACATCCTCTTCGTCGCCGACCCGCTCGAGCATTTCAAGATCTACAAGGACACCACTTTTTCGATGATGCGCGAGGCCCAGCGCCGCGGCCATGGCATCTCGGCCTGCGAGCCGCGCGACCTGGGCTGGCAGACCGGGCAGCCGGTGACGGCCGGCGTGCGCGACATCACGCTCACCGGCAACGGCGACGACTGGTTCACCGAAACCCCGCGCCGCCAGGCTGCGCTGCACGGCTTCGATGCGGTCCTGATGCGCAAGGACCCGCCCTTCGACGCCGAGTACATCTACGCCACGCACCTGCTGGGCCAGGCCGAGCGCGAAGGCGCGAAGGTCGTCAACAAGCCGGCCGCGCTGCGCGAGCACCCCGAAAAACTCGCGGTGATGGAGTTCCAGCAATTCACCAGCCCGACCCTGGTCACGCGCGACCCGGCGGCCGTGCGGGCCTTCCACGCCGAGCACAAGGACATCATCCTGAAGCCGCTCGACGGCATGGGCGGCATGGGCATCTTCCGCGTCCGCGAAGACGGGCTCAATCTGGGCTCGATCACCGAGACCCTCAACAAGAACGGCGCCGAGACCCTCATGGTGCAGCGCTTCGTGCCCGAGATCGCGGCCGGCGACAAGCGCATCCTGATCATCGGCGGCGAGCCGGTGCCCTTCGTGCTGGCCCGCATCCCGCAGGGCACCGAGGTGCGCGGCAACCTGGCGGCCGGCGGCAAGGGCGTGGCGCAGCCGCTGACGCCGAAGAACCGCGAGATCGCGGAGGCCGTGGGCCGCGCGCTGGCGCCGCGTGGGCTGCTTTTGATCGGCCTCGACGTGATCGGCGACTCCGTGACCGAGATCAACGTCACCAGCCCGACCTGCTTCCAGGAGATCACCGAACAGACCGGCTTCGACGTGCCGGCGATGTTCGTCGATGCGCTGGAGGCCGAGGTCCGGCGATGAAGGTCGAGCGCTTTGCCGCCTTTTCGGATGGACAGGTCGGCGGCAATCCCGCCGGGGTGGTCCTGTGCGACGCGTTGCCTCTCGCCGATGTCATGCAGGCGGTGGCGGCCGAGGTCGGCTATTCGGAGACTGTCTTTGCTGCGCCCACCGAGGACGGCTGGCGAGTCCGGTATTTCGCGCCCGAATCCGAAGTCGCCTTTTGCGGGCACGCGACGATCGCGCTCGGTGCGGCCCTCGCGCAGCGCCTCGGGGACGGGGTTTTCAAGCTGCAGCTCAACGCCGCTGCGATCAGCGTCGAGGGGCACCGCGAGGGGGCGACGGTCGCCGCGGCGCTCCAGTCGCCGCCGACCGCCAGCAGGCCGGCGTCCGATGCGCTGGTCGACACGGCGCTCGCCCTGTTTTCGTACCGGCGCGACGACCTGGATCCGCGGATTCCTCCGGCGATCGCCAATGCCGGGCTGAACCATCTGGTGCTGGCGCTACGCAGCCGAGCACGACTGGCCGCCATGCGCTACGAGCTTGAGGCCGGCCGGACGTTGATGACGGCCGAGGGCATCGGCACGATCAGCCTGGTCCATGCGCAGACCCCTCGGTGCTTCCATGCCCGCAATCCCTTTGCCATTGGCGGTGTCTACGAGGACCCGGCCACCGGCGCGGCGGCCGCGGCCCTGGGCGGCTATTTGCGTGACCTGGGCTGGTCGCACGAAGGCGCCATCGAGATCATCCAGGGCGAGGACATGGGCATGCGCTCGCGTCTTCGCGTGGAAATTTCGCCGGCGGCCGGGGCGAGCGTCCGCGTGTCCGGCAGCGCCCGGGTCATCGTCGACCCCTCGCGCCCGAGCACCTAGAAGTCGACGCTGGCGTTCAGCACGAAGGTGCGCGGCGCTCCCACAACGAGGTAGTTCGAGCCCGGAAAGCCGCCGGCCGAGGCCCAGGACGACTTGTTGAACAGGTTGCCGGGAGGGCTGGCACGCTGGCGCGCGCGACGGGACGCAGGGAGAAAGGACGCCGGCATGGAACGGCCCTTTGAATGCAAACGAGAACCGTTATTTGTCTCCAAAATCCGCGGCAACGCTTTTTTGAGGTCTCAGCTGCAGCGTCGTCCGTCGACGAACACCGCCAGCTCCTGCGGCGCGAACGCCGTCCATTGCTCGTTGGTCGTGAGCGGCGCCGTCACCACCACGGCGACGCGGTCGTTCGGCGTGGTGTGCTGGGCGAAGTCGATGCTCAGGTCTTCGTCGGACAGCTCGGCCGTCAGGAACGGGTGCTGGCGCTCGACGTACCAGAGGTGCGTCGAGGCATGCGCCCACAGCGCCTGGCCGTTCGACAGCATGAAGTTGAAGGTGCCGTGGGCGGCCAGCCGCGGCGCGAGTTCGCGCAAGGTCAAGGTCAGCTCGTCGACGCTCGGCACGCCGGCATGCGACTTGGCCAGCTCCTGCATGATCCAGCAGAACGCGTGTTCACTGTCGGTGCTGCCGACGGGATGGAAGTTGCCGTGCAGACGGGGCCGGAAATCCTTCAGGTCGCCGTTGTGCGCGAACACCCAGTAGCGGCCCCACAGCTCGCGCACGAACGGGTGGCAGTTCTGCAGGTTGACCGCGCCCTGCGTCGCCTTGCGGATATGGGCGATGACGTTGCGGCTCTGGATCGGGTAGCGCCGGATCAGCTCGGCCACCGGCGACTCGCAGGCCGGCTGATGGTCGACGAAATGCCGCAGCCCCCGGTCCTCGAAGAAGGCGATGCCCCAGCCGTCGGCGTGGTGATCCGTGCGGCCGCCGCGCTGGGCGAAGCCCGTGAAGCTGAAGGTCACGTCGGTCGGCGTGTTGCAGTTCATTCCGAGCAGCTGGCACATGGCGGCTATTAGAACTGAAGCGGGCTCATGGCTGTGCGGCGGGCGGTTTCACCCGCAGCTGCCAGGCCGCGACGATCGCCAGCGCGCACAGGCCCGCCAGCATCAGGAACACCTCGTCGAAGGCCGCCAGCCGCGCCGGGCTGGTCGCCACGTTGGCGAGCGAATCGCCATGGGCCGCCAGCCGCCACTCGAGCACGATCGCGCACAGGCTGACACCGGCGGCGCCGCCCAGCATGCGCAGGAAATTGATCGCGCTGGCGCCCTGCGGAATCAGCGGCTTGGCCAGCGGGCGCATCGAGCCCAGGTTGAGCGAGGGCAGGATGAAGCCGAGTCCGATGCGCCCGATGACCGCGAAGGCCACCAGCAGCCACAGCGCACTGTCGAGCTTCAGCACCACCATCAGCGCGAAGGAGGCGGCCAGCAGCAGCAGCCCGGTGCACACCAGCAGCCAGGTCGGATGCCGGTCGGCCAGCCGGCCGACGCCGGCGATGGTGATCGCGAGCACGATGCCGGCCGGCAGCAGGATGGTGCCGACGTGCGACGCCGACAGCTGCAGCCCGACCTGCATGTAGACCGGCAGCAGGTAGGTCGAGCCGAACAGCGCCGTGCCGTAGATGAAGGCGACCACGCTGCCCATCGCGAACTGGCGGTACTGGAACAGGGCCAGGTTCATCAACGGCGCGCCGCCGCTCGCGGCCAGGCGCTTCTGCCAGGCAACGAAAGCGCCGAAGGCGATGCCGGCGCCGGCCAGCAGCAAGGTCGCGTGCAGGGCCGAATCGCCGCGCAGCGCGACCAGGCCGTTCAGCAGGCAGAGGGTACCGACCGTGCCGAGCGCCAGGCCGCGCCAGTCAAGGCCCTCGCTGCGTGCCGCGACCACGCCGCCGGGCGCGGTGGTCGGCACGAACTTGTAGGCCAGCCAGATCGACGCCAGGCAGAAGGGCACCACCATGAAGAAGATCGAACGCCAGCCGAACAGGTCGACCAGCACCCCGCCGATGCTCGGTCCGATGGCCGGCGCCAGCACCACGCCCATGCCGAAGATGCCGCTGGCGCGGCCCTGCTCGTGGGGCTGGAAGGCGCGCAGGATGATGATCGCCGGGATCGGCTGCACGACCCCGGCCGCCAGCCCCTCGGCCACGCGTGCAGCCAGCACCAGCGTGAAATCGGTCGCCAGTCCGCCGGCCATCCCGCCGGCGAGCAGCAGCACCATGGTGCCGACGTAGGTGCGCCGGTAGCCGTAGCGCGAGAGCAGCCAGGGCGTGGTCAGCATCGACACCGTCATCGCCACCATGAAGCCCGAGCTGACCCACTGGGCCCGCTCCTGGCCGAGCGAGAAATGGTGGCTCATGCCGGGGATGGCGACGTTGACGATCGTCGACGACATGATCGAGGCCATCACGCCGACCATGACCGAGACGAGCAGGAGCCAGCGGTAGCGCTCGCCGTAGCGGCTGCTCAGGGACTGCGGGGGAGGATTGTTCATCAAGGAGGGAAATTGCCGCGCTCGGCCGTCCTACAAGGATATCGGCGTTTGCACCGCTCCGCGCCCCGATGCGCGCCGCCAGAATCATTCGCTGTTCCGCACGCGATCCAGACCGCCATGCAATCCCAGAACCAGAACAACAGCCCAGACGCCGTCGCCGATTCGCTCGAAGCCGACGGCAGCAGCGCCGACAGCGCCGACACCGGCGGCTCGCTGGCCTCCGAGCTGCAGGTGCCGACACTGAGCCGGGCCTACCAGTGCCAGTGCGGCCGCCCGGTGTTCCTGCGCAACAGCCAGTGCCTGGCCTGCCTGACGCCGCTCGGCTACGTGGTCGAGCGGCTCGGCGTGGTGCCGCTCGCGCCGGCCGGTTTCGAGGGCGCCGAAGCCGATACCTTCACGGTCTTCGGCGACGTCCACGGCAGGGCCTACCGGCGTTGCGCCAACCTCATGACGCCGGCAGCCTGCAACTGGATGGTGCCGGCGCCGCGCGAGGGTGACGACCCGGCCTTCAACACCGAGGGCCTGGTGCCCGGCCTGTGCCTGTCGTGCAGCGTGACGCGGACCATTCCCGACCTTTCGGTGGAGAGCAACGGCGCGCTCTGGCTAAGCCTCGAACTGGCCAAACGCAGGCTGATCTCGCAGCTGCTCGCGCTCGGCCTGCCCGTGGTCACGCGCCTGAGCGACCCGGGGCACGGCCTGGCCTTCGACTTCCTGAGCCATGTGCCGGGCGGACCGCACGTCATGACCGGCCACGAGATGGGCGTCATCACGCTGAATGCCGAAGAGGCCGAGGACGCCGTGCGCGAGCGCATCCGGGCCGAGATGCGCGAGCCCTACCGGACCCTGCTGGGCCACTTCCGGCACGAGATCGGCCACTACTACTGGGACCTGCTGGTGGCGCCGACACCGTGGGTCGACGGCTTCCGCCAGCTTTTCGGGGACGAACGCGACGACTACGCCGCGGCCTTGCGCAGCCACTACGACAACGGTCCGCCGCTCGACTGGGCCGATCGCTTCGTGACCAGCTACGCGAGCTCGCATCCCTGGGAGGACTGGGCCGAGACCTGGGCCCACTACCTGCACATGGCGGACACCGCCGACACCGCGTTGAGCTTCGGCGTCGATGCGCAGAACGTCGAACTGACCAGCGACTTGTTCGGGCCTTCGGACCTCTGGCAGCCCGAGCACGCCGAGGCCGGCCGCTTCCTTGATTTCCTCAATGGCTGGGTGCGGCTGACCAACGTGCTGAACGAGCTGTCGCGCAGCATGGGCCAGCCCGACTACTACCCCTTCGTGCTGCCGCGGGCGGCGGTCGGCAAGCTGCAGTTCATCCACCAGGTGATCACCGAGCAGCGCGAGCGCGGCGGGTTGCCGGCGATGGCGGTGAAGGAGGAGGCGCCGGCTGCGCCCGAGCCCGAGGTTGTCAAGGTCGATCAGTCTCCGGCTTCAGGCTAGGCGGATTGAGACCTCGCGCCGGCCGCCGCCGCTGGCGTCGGCAAGCCTTTCATCAGCCAGATCGAGGGCGGCAGGCGCGCGGGCTCCACGGCGACGCTGAAAAAGCTGGCGGCGGCCTTGGGGATTTCGCTGGATGCGCTTGGCTGATGGATGGGTGCCGGCACGGTGCGCGTCGGCGTGCCGTCCCAGGGCTCACTCCTGAAGCGCGTCCTGCGCGGCGCAGCGCGCGCAGATGCAGGCCATGCGCCGCTGCCCCTCCGGCACCCGCGCCAGCAGGTCCTCGCTGAAGTCGACCTCCATGCACCAGCAGGCCGGCTGCACCTGGCCGGTCTCGCGCTCGATCTCCAGTGCGCAACGATTGGACTCGCCGCACAGCGGACAGCGCGACGGATCGGGGCGCTGCACCGCGTTCATCCAGCGACCTCGAACGGCGGCAGCTTCTTCGGCACCGCGACGTTGTCCAGCGTCACGTAGACCGGCAGCCCGTCGCGGTAGGCCGGGTAGTCCTCGCCCTGGATCAGCGGCAGCAGGTAGCGCCGGCATTTCTCGGTGATGCCCCAGCCGTCGTCCGAGATGAAATCGCGCGGCATGAACTTCTCGGCATTGGCCACCGCATCGAGCGATGCCGTGCCGAGCCGGTAGTCGTAGGGGACGTCGGAAATCCGCTCGATGGTCGGCATCACCGCGTTGCGTCCCTCCAGCGCCAGCTCGACTGCGCGCTGGCCCAGTTCATAGGCCTGCTTGACGTCGGTGGCCGACGCGATGTGCCGGGCCGCGCGCTGCAGGTAGTCGGCGACCGCCCAGTGGAACTTGTGGCCCAGCGCCTCCTTGACCATCTGCGCCACCACCGGGGCGGCACCGCCGAGCTGCGCATGGCCGAAGGCATCCTTGGTGCCCTGCTCGGCGAGGAAGCTGCCGTCAGGATGGTGGCAGCCTTCGGACACCACCACCGTGCAATAGCCGTGGTACTTGACCAGCGCGTCGACCCGGGCCAGGAAGGCCGGCTGGTCGAAGGGAATCTCAGGGAACAGGATCACGACCGGGATGCCCTGGTCGGCCACCAGTCCGCCGGCCGCGGCGATCCAGCCGGCGTGGCGGCCCATCACCTCGATCACGAAGACCTTGGTGGAGGTCGCGGCCATCGAACGCACGTCCATCGAGGCTTCGAGCGTCGACACCGCCACGTACTTGGCGACCGAGCCGAAGCCCGGGCAGCAATCGGTCAGGGGCAGGTCGTTGTCGATGGTCTTGGGCACATGGATCGCCTGCAGCGGATAGCCCAGCGACTGCGACAGCTGGCTCAGCTTGAAGCAGGTGTCGGCCGAATCGCCGCCGCCGTTGTAGAAGAAATAGCCGATGCCGTGGGCCTTGAAGACCTCGACCAGGCGCTCGTACTCGCGCCGGTTCTTGTCGAGCGACTTGAGCTTGTAGCGGCAGGAACCGAAGGCGCCGCTGGGTGTGCTGCGCAGCGCCGAAATCGCCTCGGCCGACTCGCGGCCGGTGTCGATCAGGTCCTCGGTGAGCGCACCGAGGATGCCGTTGCGGCCGGCGTAGACGTTGCCGATGCGGTCGGGATGCCGGCGCGCCGTCTCGATCACGCCGCAGGCCGAGGCGTTGATCACGGAGGTGACGCCGCCGGACTGGGCGTAGAAGGCGTTGAGGAGGGGCATGGCGGCATTGTCCCGCAGCCCTCCGCCGGGCGCCAGTGGCGGCTCAGCGGCCCGGCAGGCCCATCGCGCGCGTGATCACTTCCTTCATGATCTCGTTGGTGCCGCCGTAGATGCGCTGCACCCGGGCATCGGCGTAGGCGCGGGTCACCGGGTACTCCCACATGAAGCCGTAGCCGCCGTGCAGCTGCACGCATTCGTCCATCACCTTGCACTGCAGGTCGCTGGTCCAGTACTTGGCCATGCTGGCGGTCGCGGTGTCGAGCTTCTCGGCCATCAGCAGTTCGATGCACTTGTCGACGAAGACCTGCGCCACCTGCACCTCGGTCTGCAGTTCGGCCAGCGTGTAGCGGGTGTTCTGGTAGGCGCCCACCGGCTGGCCGAACACGCGGCGCTCCTTCACGTAGGCCACGGTCTGGTCGATCGCCGCCTGCGACGCGGCCACCGCGCTGATCGCGATCTGCAGCCGCTCCCAGGGCAACTGCTCCATCAGGCAGACGAAGCCGCGGTTCTCCTGCGCCGCGCCGCCCAGCAGCGCCTCGGCCGGCAGCCGCACGCCGTCGAAGAACAGCTCGGAGGTGTCCTGCGCCTTCAGGCCCAGCTTCTTCAGCCGCTTGCCCTTCTCGAAGCCCGGCATGCCGCGCTCGACCAGGAACAGGCTGGTGCCCTTGGCGCCGCCGGCCGGGTCGGTCTTGGCGACCACGATCACCAGGTCGGCATGCCAGCCGTTGGTGATGAAGGTCTTGCTGCCGTTGAGCAGGTAGCTGCCGTCGGGCTGCTTGAGCGCGGTGCTGCGCACCGCCTGCAGATCGCTGCCGGCGGCCGGCTCGCTCATCGCGATGGCGCCGATCATCTCGCCGCTGGCGAGCCGGGGCAGGTAGTGCGCCTTCTGCGCCTCGGTGCCGTAGCGCAGGATGTAGGGCGCCACGATCTCGCTGTGCAGGCCCCAGCCGATGCCGGTGAAGCCGCGGGCCCAGAGCTCCTCGAACTGGATGACGGAATAGAGCAGGTCGGCGCCCGAGCCGCCGTATTCCTCGGGCAGCGACATGCACAGGAAGCCGTTCTGGCCGGCCTTGGTCCAGACTTCGCGGGCCACGTACCCCTGCTCTTCCCAGGCTTCGTGGAAGGGCGCGATCTCCTTGTCCATGAAGCGTCGGAAGGCGTCGCGGAAGGCCTCGTGGTCGGGACCGAAAAGAGTGCGTTCGATCATGGCGTCCCGCGCGGTGGAAAGACCGGTGCACGCTTCTGCAGGAAGGCCATCACGCCTTCGGCGAAGCTCGGCCGCTCGATCAGCTCGCGCTGGCGCTCGCTCTCGTAGTGCAGCTGCTCGGCCAGCGTGTGGCGCTCCGAGCGCTCGATCGCGTGGCGCGCCTCGTGCACCGCATGGACCGGCAGCTGCGCCAGGCGCTGGGCGATCTTCAGCGCCTCGAGCAGCAGCGGGCCATCGTCGATCGCGGCCCAGATCAGTCCCCACTGCGCCGCCGTTTCGGCATTGAGCTTCTCGTCGAGCAGCGCCATGCCCACCGCCCGCGCCGGGCCGACCCGCCGCGGGATGAACCAGGTGCAGCCGAGGTCCGGCACGATGCCGAGCTTGGGCAGGAAGGGCAGGTAGAAGTAGGCGCTGCGCGCCGCCACCACGATGTCGCAGGCCAGCGCCAGGCCGACGCCGGCGCCGGCGGCCGGGCCGTTGACCGCGCAGACCACCGGCACCGGGAGCTCGCGCAGCGCCAGGATCAGCGGGTTGCTCATGGCCTGCATCCAGTCGGCGGTCTGGTCGCCCAGGGTCTTGCCGTCTTCCGGCGGGCGCATCGCGCTCAGGTCGGCGCCGACGCAGAAGGCCTTGCCGGCACCGGTCAGCAGCACGGCGCGCACCTGGCTGTCGCTGCGCACGCGCGCGAAGCATTCGCTCAGGGCCTGCTGCAGGTCGAGCGCGATGGGGTTGAGCTTGGACGGCAGGTTGAGCGTGATCGTCGCGATGCCTTCGTTGACTTCATAGAGGACGGTGCTCATGTCAGAGCCCGCCCGGCCGCCCGAAGGGCTCTGAGCGCCCCCTCGGGGGGCAGCGATACACGAAGTGATGAGCGTGGGGGCATGTCAGAGCCGCTCCACGATCGTGACATTGGCCATGCCGCCGCCCTCGCACATGGTCTGCAGCCCGTAGCGCTTGCCGCGCTGGCCCAGGGCGTTGACCAGCGTGGTCATCAGCTTGGTGCCCGAGGCGCCCAGCGGATGGCCGAGCGCGATCGCGCCGCCGTGGACGTTGAGCCGGGCCGGGTCGGCGCCCAGCTTCTGCAGCCAGGCCAGCGGCACCGGTGCGAAAGCCTCGTTGACTTCGTAGAGGTCGATGTCGTCGATCTTCATGCCGGCCTTGGCGAGCGCACGCGCGGTGGCGGGGATCGGGGCCTCGAGCATGATCACCGGGTCGTGGCCCATCACGCTCATGTGGTGGATGCGCGCCAGCGGCTTCACGCCCAGTGCCTTCAGGCCGCGCTCGTTGACCACCAGCACGCCGCTGGCGCCGTCGCAGATCTGGCTCGCGGTGGCCGCCGTGCAGCGGCCGCCTTCGGCGATCAGCTTGACGCCGGCGATGCCTTCCAGCGTGGCCTCGAAGCGGATGCCCTCGTCGACCTGGTGCATCTCGCCGCTGGCCGTGCCGTCGGCCAGCCGCACCTCGACCGGAACGATTTCGTCGGCGAACAACTGCTCGCGCGTGGCCGCGATCGCGCGCTGGTGGCTCTCGAAGGCGTAGCGGTCGAGCATGTCCTTGGTCAGGCCGTAGTTCTTCGCGATCATCTCGGCGCCGGTGAACTGGCTGAACTCGACGCCGGGGTAGCGCCGCTGCATCGCCGGACTCATGTAGGTGCCGAGGCCGGCCTTGGCCGGCAGCGCGTTGGGCGTGAACATCGGCACCCGCGTCATGCTCTCGACGCCGGCCGCGATCACCGCGTCCATGCTGCCCGACATCACGGCCTGGGCCGCGAAGTGCAGCGCCTGCTGCGACGAGCCGCACTGGCGGTCGACCGAGGTGCCGGGCACCGATTCGGGCAGCTTCGAGGCCAGTACCGCGTTGCGCGCGACGTTGGTGGCCTGCTCGCCCACCTGGCTCACGCAGCCGAGGATGACGTCCTCCACGGCGGCCGGGTCGATGCCGCTGCGCGCCACCAGCGCGTCGATGACCTGGGCCGCCAGGTCGACCGGGTGCCAGCCCGACAACCTGCCGCCGCGACGGCCGCCCGCGGTGCGCGCGGTGGCCACGATGTATGCCTCTGCCATGGTGTGTGTGTCCTTCATCCGAGAAACGGGGCCCGGAGCGGACGGCGAGATGCGCCTTTCCCG
>Ga0207683_10004484_pt1 | contig 12056 bp, 8 predicted proteins | sample KBSM73metaG_FD_184333 | JGI IMG/M metagenome (GOLD analysis project Ga0207683, IMG submission 184333) | Miscanthus rhizosphere microbial communities from Kellogg Biological Station, Michigan, USA - KBS M7-3 metaG (SPAdes) (version 2) | ecosystem: Host-associated > Plants > Roots > Rhizosphere >...
GGCGACATCGCCGTCACCCCGGGCGACGTCGTGCTCGTGCTCGTGCCGATGCTGCATCGCGATCCGGCGGTGTGGACGGACCCGCAGGCGTTCGATCCGGATCGGTTCGCGCCGGGGCGCGTCGAGGCGATCCCTGCGAACGCGTGGAAACCGTTCGGCACCGGCGCTCGCGCGTGCATCGGCCGCGTGTTCGCGATGCAGGAGGCGACGCTCGTGCTCGCATCGTTGCTCTGGCACTTCGAGCTGACCGGCCCGCGCGGCTACGAGCTGCGCGTGAAGGAGTCGCTCACGCTCAAGCCCGAGGGCCTCACGGTGCGCGCGAAGCGGCGCGCGTCGACGGCGGTTGCGGCTGCGGCGGCCCCGGTAGCTGCGCCGGCTGCGGTCGCGCACGCATCGCACGCGACTCCGTTGCTCGTGCTCTACGGGTCGAACAGCGGATCATCGCAGGACTTCGCCGAGCGCATCGCGCGCGATGCCGGCCGCCGTGGCTACACGCCCGAGGTCGCCCCACTCGACGAGCATGCCGGCCACTTGCCGCGCGAGGGTGCGGTCGTGATCGTCACCGGCTCCTACAACGGCCAGCCGCCCGATAACGCGCGCCGGTTCGTCGAATGGCTCGACGCCATCGATCCGGGCGCGCTCGAAGGCGTCCGCTACGCGGTGCTCGGCTGCGGCCACCGCGACTGGGCGAGCACGTACCAGGCGGTGCCGCGCCGGATCGAGACGCGCCTCCAGCATGCCGGCGCTCGTCCGCTGTACGCGCGCGGTGAGGCCGATGCCGGCGGCGACTTCTTCGGCGCATTCGAATCGTGGTCGCGCGATGCGCTCGCGAACTTCGACCGCGAGCTCGGCGTCGCGCAGGCGCCCGCGGCGGATCTGCCCGTCTATCAGATCGAGCGCGTCGCGAGCGCGGTGCACACGATCGCGGCGGCCTACGGCGCGGTCGCGATGACGATCGTCGAGAACCGCGAGCTCGTGCGCCAGGTGCCGGGCGAGCCGCGCTCGAAGCGCCACCTCGAGATCGACCTCCCGCCGGGCGTGTCGTATCGCGCGGGCGATTACCTCGCCGTGCTGCCCGAGAACGAGCCCGAGCTCGTGCGCCGCGCCGCCGCGCGCTTCCAGCTCGCGCCGGACGACACGATCGTCGTCCATCGCACGCGCGAGACCTCGTCGCTGTTGCCGGTCGATCGGCCGATCACGGTCGGCCAGCTGCTCGGCCGGTTCGTCGAGCTCAAGGCGCCCGCGACGCGCAGCGACATCCGCGCGCTCGCCGCGAACACGCCGTGCCCGCCCGAGGCACAGCGCCTGCTCGCGCTCACCAGCGACGCCGCCTACGAGACCGAAGTTCTCGCGAAGCGCCTCTCGATCCTCGAGCTGCTCGAGCGATTCGCCTCGACCGCGCTGCCGTTCGCGCGCTTCCTCGAGCTCCTGCCGCCGATGAAGCCGCGCCGCTACTCGATCGCCTCCTCGCCGCTCGCACGTGAAGGCCGCTGCGTGCTCGCGGTCGCGGTGCTCGATGCGCCGGCCTGGTCGGGCACCGGTCGCTATCGCGGCACCTGCTCGAACCACCTCGCGCAGCTCGCGCCGGGCACCACGTTCTTCGGCAGCATCGTCTCGCCGAACACGCCGTTCTTCCTGCCCGACGATCCGGCGACGCCCGTCGTCTTCATCGGCGCGGGGACGGGCATTGCGCCGTTCCGCGGCTTCATCGAGGAGCGCGGGATCCTCGCGGCTCGAGGTGCGCGTCTCGGGCCGGCCGAGCTGTTCTTCGGCTGCGATCACCCCGACGTCGACTTCCTCTATCGAGACGAGCTCGCGGCGTGGGAGAAGCTCGGCGCCATCCGGGTCCGCCCGGCCTTCTTCCGCGACGAGCGCGATGGCGTGACGTTCGTGCAGCACCGGTTGTGGCGCGATCGCGCGCGCGTCGCCGAGCTGATCGATGCAGGCGCCAGGCTCTACCTGTGCGGCGATGGCAAGCGCATGGCGCCGGCGGTGCGCGAGACGCTGGAGCGGATCCACGCCGAGCACGCAGGCGTCTCCGAGGCCGCCGCGCGTGACTGGTTGCGCGACTTCGAGGCCGCGGGCCGCTACGTCGCCGACGTGTTCTCGGGCTAGTCCTGCAGGCAGTAGACGCGGATCGCGATGTTGCAGTTGTTCGGGATCCCGCCGAACGCCTCGGTGCCGCTCCGCGTGATGTTTCCGGTGAGGCCCTGCGTCGTATCGGTCCGCGTCCAGTCGAAGCACGAGGCCGCGGACCCAGGCGCCTTCGTGATCAGCGAAGACGCGCCGCACCACGCGACCGTGGAGCCTTCGATGCCGCCGCCGGCATTCAGCTCGATCGGAGCCACGAGCGCGCCGTTCGCGTCGATGACGGTCACGCCGTCGGCGCGCACCCACGGCACGCCGGTCGTGAAGCGCCCGAGTGCCGGCTGCGAGGTGGTCGCGACCGCCGCGTGATACGTACCGGGGAGCTGAGCCATGGCCGCCTCGCTCGCGCAGTCCGCATCGAAGCCGGCGACCCCGCCGCCCGAGGTCAGGTCGTTCACGCTCACGAATGCGTGCCGCGTGCTCTCGGGCGTGAGCGCCACCGGCGCCGAGTGATCGACGCCGAAGCAGTACAGCCGCGCGGGCATGTTGCACCCGTCGCCCATGTACCAGCCCCAGCCGTACGGCGAGTCATCCGCGAGCCCGCTCTCGATGCCCTTTGCCGGATTCGTGTAGTCGTCGCACGTATTGATCGAGGCCGCACCGTTCTGATCCGTGCCGGTCGCCACCACGAGGTCGGAGTCGAGCCCGCTGCTCGTGACGTCATCGCCGGATTCGGTCAGCCGCAGCGGATACCACACGCGGTCCTGGGCGATGTCGACCAGCGTATCCGCGAACGGCTTGCCGTCGGCGCGCACCCAGCCGCGCGCGGTCGTCCCGATCCGCGCCGTCGCGCTCGCGGCCGACGAGCTCAGCCACGCGACGTAGTGCTCGGGATGCCCGGCGGCATGCGCGAGCGAGTTGCAGAGCGCATCCCCTGCAGCGACGCCGCCGAGCGAGGCAGGAGCGACCTTCTGCGACGTCACGAACACGAGGTTCGGCACGTCGGATCCGCCGCCACTGCCATCCGAACCGCCCACCGCTCCATCGCCGGGCAGCGGCACGTGATCGAGCTGGAACAGCAGGTCACACCCGGCGCAGGCGAGGCACAGAACCAGCGCGAGGCGCATCAGCGCCCAGTATAGCCGCTGCAGGAGCCAGCGAAGCGGCTGGCTACTGGAAGTAGCCGGTCTGGAACATGTCGGAGAAGTCGTTCGCGCTACTGACCACGGACGGCGGCGTGACGCCGAGCTGCTCGGCGATCGACTTGACGAGCGAGCTGTGGGTGTACGCGGTCGCGATCGGGCCCGCGTTGATGTGTGGACCGAAGGCGACGAACGCGGTGCTCTGGGTGGCGCTGCCTTCGTCCCAGGTCAGGTAGACGACGCCGTTGTGCGCGTTGGCGTAGGCCAGGATGCGCGGCATCTCGTTCATGAGCCAGGTGTCGCCGTTCTGGATGTCACCGTTTCCGCCCGACGACGGGCAGCCGAGGGCGCCGTGCATGTCGTTGCAGAGGTTCGGCGTGATGAACACATAGGAGGCCATGTTGCCGGCTGCGAGATCGGCTGCAAACGCCGCGTACGGCTTGTGATGTGCGATGCAGTACGCGTTGCTCGAGCTCGGCGTCGCGCCTGACACGTCCTGGAAGAACACGAACGGATCGTGCTTCGCGGCGTAGAACGTGTTGCCGATCGAGCTGATCGGGCACGTGCCCGCGGTCATGCCTTCCTGGTAGCTCATCCAGGACACGCCCGCGGCCTTGAGCTTGGTCACGAGGTGGTTCGTGCTGTTCGTGCTGTTGGAAGCGCTCGCGTCGGAGTCGGTGGTGAACGTCTTGTCGGAGAACGTGTTCGTGCCGGCTTCCATCCACACGTAGTGCGGCTCGCTCGGGATCGAGCTCGGCAGCTCGTCCGAGAAGTTCGTCGCCTTGGCGCCCATCGGGATCAACGTGTTGTTGATGTAGGGCGCATACGTGGTGTTGCCGTAGATGTTCGTCGACGACTCGTTCTCCATCGTGATGACGAAGATCGTGCGCGTGACGGGCTGCGTGTTGCCGTCCGTCATGCCGCCATCGCGGCTGTAGTTGCTTCCGCTGCCGCTGCCGTTGCCATCGGTGCCACCGCCGCCAGGGCCGTCGACCGTGCCGGAGTTGCCGCTGGAGCCGCAGGCCGTGGCTGCAGCGAGGAGGAGCATGGCGACCTTCATCGTCGTGAAGCTGACCACGCGTCCCGATTGCGACGCAATCCGAATCGCGCGGCGGTGCGGCGCGCCTCCCATGCATTTTGCCTCACAGAGCGCGCAAGGCGTTGTTAGTGGCGGAGCCCGTGCTGCGCGACCTCGAGGGCAGTTTCTAGCTGCTTCTCGCGCACGTCGAAGTCCGCGCGAAGCTCGGCGATCCGCACTTCGATCTGCTGCGTCACCGCGGGGCTGGCGTGGGCGGCCTGCTTCTCGAGCCTGTCGAGCTTCTTCCGCACCTCGTTCTTCGTGTGGTCGAGGCGCTGGCGCGCCTTGTCCGCCGTTCGCTTCAGACGTTGCTGCGCCTCGTAGATCGCATCCTCGAGTCGACGCTCTAGGATCTCGGCCTTCTCGGTTCGTCGGGACGTCCTGCGCTCTTGCGTGTTCACGAAGACGAGTTGTTGCAACCGGTGTTCCCGGCACGCGCGTTGCTGCGTGTGAGAGCGAGACGACAAAGGAGAGCAGCGTGCGCAACTTCATCGCGGTCGAATTTCCGACGGAGGCACAGGCGTTCGAGGCGTTTCACGCGCTCCTCCAGCTACATCGAGACAGAACGATCACCGTGTACGAGACGCTGGTGGTCCAGCGGGGCGCAGAGGGTCTCTCGATGCATCGAATGCGCGAACGGCCTCTGCGGCGTACCGGCATCGGCGCAGTGCTCGGCGCGCTCGTGGGCATGATCGGAGGCCCTGCGGGCGTGCTGATGGGCGCGACCGCGGGCGGGGCGCTCGGCGCGCTTGACGAGGCGGTTCACCAGGCGATCGACGACGAGCACGGAGAAGACATTGGCAAGCACCTCGTGCCTGGCTCGGCTTCCTTGCTCGCAGACCTGCGGGAGAAGACCGCCGGCCCGGTCAACACCCGGATGGCCGAGCTCGGCGGCAAGGTCATGCGGCAGACCCGCAGCGATCACGTTGCGGCGCTGATCGCGAAGCGTCGCCGAGCACATCGCGCGGAGGCCCATCACGAACGTCTCGCGCGTGCGAGCGAGAATGCGGAGAAGGCCGAGCTCTACGTCGAGGCGGATTTCGAGCAGGTGCGCAGGGAGCTGAAGCTGACCGCTGAAGATGCGCGCGCCGAGCTCGACGAAGCGATGCTCGTGCTCGATGACAAGCTCGGTGCTCTGGCGGCCGAGCTCCCGGGAGCGCGGCCCGATGCGCGCCGGAGCCTCAACAAGCGCATCCACGAGATCAAGAACCAGCTAGGCGAGCGTTACCGCGAGCTGAGGCGTGCGCTCGATGTCGCCGAGGCCGCGCTGCGACGGTAACCCCTCGCGTGACGCCGCCGCGGACCGCGTGGTGCCTGACTTCACATCACCGAGACGCATCCCGGCATCATGTGCCTGGAACAGCATCGCGCCGTCGCTGACAGCGTCCGGCTGCCGAGAGCGCCGGGCATCATGCCTCGGGTCGCACGTGTCGCGCGATCGGCGCGCCTCGCCTCGTGAGCAGGTGTTTGCCCCCGCCGATCGACTCGCCGGCCGAGCTGCGGTGCTCTCGCGGGCATGAGGATTCTGATCGCGCTCGCCGCCCTCGCCGCCTGTGGTGACAACGCAAAGCTCGCGCCCGACGCGGCGCCGCCCGACGCCGCGCCCGACGCCTGGAAGTTCGTCGAAGCGCCTCACGGCGACGTACCGCAGGTCCAGTCCGGCGGCGGCCTCGTGCTCGCGGCTCCGAAGATCGTCCCGATCTTCTTCACCGGCGACAGCGCGATGCAGGCGCAGACGGAACAGTTCCTTAGCCAGCTCGCTACCTCGAGCTACTGGACGACGGTGACGCACGAGTACGGCGTCGGCGCGCTGACGATCGAGCCGACCATCGTGTCGACCGACACTCCGCCGACGTCGGACGCGATGCTGCAAACGTGGCTGAAGACGAACCTCGACGGCACGCACGTGAGCTGGCCGACGTTCGATCCGACCGCGATCTACGCGGTGTTCTTGCCCGACGGTGTCACGCTGAGCACGCCGTTCGGCGACAGCTGCTCCGCTTTCGGCGCGTATCACGACGAGGCACCGGGCGCGAACAGCACCAAGATCGTGTACGCGCTGATGCCGCGCTGCCAGGGTGGCATCGACTCGCTCACGGTCTCGACGAGCCACGAGTTCGTCGAGGCGGCGACCGATCCGCTCCCCGAGACCGAGCCTGGCTACCAGCTCGTCGACAGTGCGCACATCGTCTGGGAGTTCGCGCCGGGCGGAGAGCTCGGTGACATGTGCGAGTACGTCGGCCAGGCCCCACAGCGGCTCGTCGGCAATTTCTACGTCCAGCGCACGTGGTCCAACGCGTCCGCAGCGGCCGGCCACGACCCGTGCGTCCCGGTGATGTCGGCGCCGTACGTGAGCGCCGCGCCGGTGCTCACCGACGACGCATCGTTCGACGACGGCACCGGCATGCTGAAGTCGACCAAGTCCGTGAAGATCCCCGTCGGCATGTCGAAGACCGTCGACATCGCTCTCTACAGCGACGCGGAGACGGCGCCCTGGACGGTGAAGGCGATCGACGCCGCACAGCTGTACGGCTCACCGCAGGAGCTGACGTTCAGCTGGGACAAGACGATGGGCAACAACGGCGACGTTCTCCACCTGACGATCACGCGGGTCTCCGCTGGCATGGGTGGAAGCGAGTTCCTGATCTCGTCGCGGCCCAGCGGCGTCTCCGACTCGATCTGGTTCGGCTACGTCTCTGACTGACCGTCGGAGTGCGTCATGACGGCGAGTGTGCCGCGCCGCTGCCGCTGCCGCGGCCGCTGCCGCTTCCGTCGGCCGGCGGCCCGTCGCTGAACATGAGCGGGTAGTCGACCTCGATCGTGTCGCCGTCGCCGAGTGGCGGCAACTCGAGCGTCTGCAGCGTGCCGCGGATGCAGTCGTCGAGCTTGGTCGGCAGCGCCTGCTTCTTGTCGTCGAAGAGCTGGTTCGCATCGATCACGGTGCCGATGTCCGGATCGCCCGTGAGCGTGAAGTGCGCGCGGATCTCGAGGTGATCGGCGGAGAGTGTCGTCACGCGAGCGTCGCTGTAGCAGTTGGCGAGGTACGGCAACACTTCCTGCATCGCGCCGCGGATCACGTCCTTGTCCATGTCGCCCTCGTGGCCGGATCCAAAGCTTCCCTGGTCGGTCGACGCGGCCGAGCCGAGCGACGAACGATGCGGGGCGGGCGCAGCCTTGCGAGCCGCCTGTGCGGCGGCGATGTGCGCGGCGAGCTCGCGGCGCTCGTCGGCACTCGCGAGCTGGCGCACGTGTTGCGGCGGTGGCAGCGCAGGGGTGGTCGGTGCCGTGACAGCGGGCGCGCCGGCGTTCGCCTCCGACGTCGAGGAGCCGGTGCGCGTCGGCGCGGCGTTCGCATGCGTGCGCGGGTACCAGTGCCAGATCGCGCCAGCTGCGACGACGGCGACGACGGCGGTGATCACGAGCTTGTTCATGATGACGACTCCCACGGTGATGGATGCGGTGTGTGCCGGCGGCGCGGCGAGCGGCGCGAGCGAGGCGAGCCACGCGTGGCGATCGCCGTGGCTGCGCGCGTCGAGCCGGCGGCGCAGCTGTTCGAGTGCTTGCTTGTGACGGCCGCGTACGGTTGTTTCGGGAATGCCGTCGCGGCGCGCGATCGCGGCGAACGACTCGCCGTCGAAGTAGTGACGCAGGAGTGTGGTGCGGTACGGGTCGTCGAGCGCGAGCACGAGCTCCACGAGCATGCGAAACGTCTCGGCGCGTGCGACCGTGTCGGCGGCCGAGCTCGGAGGCGTCGCGATCTGTGTGACCGCGTCCTCGCGCCGCGCGCGCCGGGTGGCACTGCGATGCGACATCCGGCTCGCATTACGCAGCACGCGCGCGAGCCACGGCTTCGCCGGGAGATCTGGATCCGGCGGCGACCGCAGCGCGGCAACGTACGTGTCCTGGACCGCATCGTCCGCGGCCGCGCCGCCGACCAGCTTGCGCGCGAGGTCGCGCAGCCAGTCGGCATGTGCCAGCAAGGAGGCGAGGTCGTCGGCCATCTAGAGAGGACTATGCCGCCGGCGGGCCGTCCGTTGCCGAAATCGTGCAACTGCGAGCCTAAACATCACGCGGCCTTCTGTGCCGCCTCCCGGGCATTCTGGCGCACAAGCAGCACCGGACAGCTCGCATGGCGGGCAACCCGCTCCGCGACTGAGCCGAGGAGCACGTGCTTGATCCCGGTCCGGCCGTGCGTGCCGATCACGATCACGTCGTACGTGGGATCGTTCCGGCTCTCGGCGACGATCGCGTACCACGGCACACCAAAGATCAACTTCGCTGTGACTTCCTTCGCGCCGAGACCCTGCGCCTCCAGCTTCAGCGCCGCGAGCTCGGCCTCCTCGTCCTTCAGAGCTGGCGCGAGGATCTCGTTGTGAATGCGCGAGCGCGAGCGCGATCGCTGCAGCGACGAGCAGGAGGTAGATCAGCGGCGTGCGGAACTGTCCGACGAAAACCGAGAGCAACGACCGCGCGTGCGTCTCGGGGAGTGCGTTCGCGCCGACTCGCAGGAGCCGTTCGCGCGCTTCCACCGCGGTCAGCCCGAGCTCGCGGTCGGACTGCACTGCAGCCATGGCGTCCGGGATGTGCAACGCATGCCAGGCAACGCTGTGTACGCGTGCTGCGTCATCGTCGTGTTGCAGCCGCGCCATCGCACGTCGCCAGTGCAGCTTCAGTGCCCGCGTGGGGGAGCTTGCAAGCAACCGCAGCTCGCCGTGACATGTAGAGGCGCCGCACCAAGCCCGCTGCTGTTGCGGAACAGACAGCTTGAAGCGCAGACCGTGCGCGCGCCGAAACGAGCCCAACACTCGGCGTTTCGTACCGGTCGGCGTACCGGCTGGGACCAGTGGCGGTGCGGCCCAGCGGTCGGTTGACCGTCAACGTTCAGAGCGATCCGTGCTGTCGTGATCCGGATACACATGACACTCAACCGCCGCGACTTCATCCAGCTTGCTGCAACGATCGGCGCGTCGCTTGCGTGGGGCGGAACGGCCTGCCAGTCGCGTTCGAAGTGGAGCGAGTGGCGCGTGCCCTATCCCGAAGGAGTCGCCTCGGGCGACCCGGATCCGCACAGCGTGATCCTGTGGACTCGCCGCCCGTTTGAAGAAGGCGACAGGCACGTGCTGACCGTCGAGGTGGCCGAGGACGAGGCCTTCCGCCGTGTGGTCGCGCATGCAGATGCGCCAGTGTCTGCAGCGTCGGACTGGACGACACGCGTCCTCGTCGCTGGCCTCGAGCCCGCGCGCGTCTACTGGTATCGGTTCACCGATGAGGAGGGGAACGGCAGCCGCATCGGGCGAACGATGACCGCGCCGGCGCCCGACGATCCGCGACCGGTCAACTTCGCGTTCGTCAGCTGCCAGGACGTCAATGAAGGCAAGCTCAACGCGTATCGCCGGATGATCTTCGAGGACGAGCGCGCGGGGCCGGCCGATCAGCTCGGGTTCGTGCTGCACCTGGGCGACTTCATCTACGAGGTGGTCGAATACCCGAACGAGGCGAAGACCCGCTACGACCGCACGATCTACGAGGTCGCGCGGATTCCCAACGGACACAAGGTCGGCCACTTCCACATTCCGCTGACGCTCGACGGTTACCGCGCCATCTACAAGGGCTACCTCCACGACCCCGACCTGCAGGACGCCCGCGCGCGCTGGCCGTTCGTCGCGATCTGGGACAATCACGAATTCTCCTGGCAGGGCTGGCAGAGCATCGTGCAGGCCGGTCCGTTCGTGCAGCCGGGCCAGAGCGTCAAGATCGCCGCCAATCAGGCGTGGTTCGAATATCTTCCGGCGCGCGTCACGCCGCCGAGCGGATCGCTCGAACACTTCGGTCCGCCTGCCGTCAAGAACGTCGCGGTCGAGAAGTTCGACGACAACGGCCTCGGCGTCGAGCCGAACAACCTCATCGCGATCAACAGCCTCAAGGCGTACCGGGCGCTGCGCTGGGGCAAGCACCTCGACCTGATCATCACCGATCAGCACAGCTATCGCAGCGCCGACCCGTACAGCGACGACTCGCTCAACAAGCTTGGCGACTGGGCGGACTACAACGGCATGTTCCCCGAGAACGTCATGCAGGTGCTCGACGGCGGCCGCGCCTTCAACGACGGTAGTCCGCCAGCCGAGCTCCACTTCAAAGACGGGCACGTCGCGAACCCGCAGAAGATCGCGCCGCCGCAGACCATTCTTGGAGCCGAGCAAAAGGCATGGCTCAAGGACCAGCTGAAACGCGCGACGGCGACGTGGAAGATCTGGGGAAACTCCCAGGGCACGCTCGAGTCGCGCGCCGACCCGGAGAATCTGCCCGCCGGCTTGACGAAGCAGCCGTGGCCGGCCGGTACGTTCGCGAATCTGGGTGGCGGCGATTATGGCGGCGCCTGGTCCGAGCGCGGCGAGATCTACGATCTGGTTCGCGACGCGAAGATCACCGGGTTCGCGATCGTCTCGGGCGACCTTCACAGCTTCTGGGCCGGCTACGCATCTGCTCAGCTTCCACCCGGCACGTTCGAGCCGGTGGGGCTGAGCTTCGTCGGCGCCTCGCTCACGAGCCCAGGCGCGATGGAGGCCCTCGAGCACAACCTCAAGAAGGATCTGCCGTTCCGGCCGCTGTACCTCGCCGACCGGCCCGATGGCGCGAAGCCCGACTGGACCTACAACATGCTGCTCCGGCACGGCGTCCGCTCGTGCCTCGAATACGCGAAGACGTTCGACCTCGAGCGTGCGCGTGCACTCTCGAACCCCGCGCTCGCGCCGCACCTGGAATTCGTCGACATGGGCGGACATGGCTATGCGACGGTTCGGCTCAGCGCGGATGAAATGCGGACCGAGTTCGTCTGCATCCCGCGGCCGATCGCCCGGAGCGAGCGCCCCGACGGCGGGCCGCTGCGCTATCGCGTGGTGCATATCGCGAAGCTATGGGGCCCAGGCGATAGGCCCAAGCTCACGCAGCAGGTACTCGAAGGCGATCCAGGCCTCGCGATCTAGTCGCGGAGGTTGGTGTACGGCTCCGAAAACGGAAAACGCAGCTCTTCAGTGCCTCCGCGAGGGCGCTCGATCGAGCTGTGTCGCCGCGAATGCTGTAGTGCCACAAGTTGCGGCAGGACGCTTGCTGGCGTCCGGTCAGCCGCGAAGGCTAAGGTTCGCATCGTGGCGATGGCCTTCCATGACGAGTTGGAGCGCGCGTTTCCGGCGGCGACTAATACCCGACGGTCTGGATCAGCTTTGGCGTTAGCGTCGTCGCTGCAGCTCCGGTATCCAGTACGAGTCGAGCGCCCGTTGTGCGGCCAGCGCGTCCAACGACCTCGGCTTCCACGATGATCAATTCACGGTCACGAACGAACGAGCTCGAGAGTCTCGTCATCGAGGGACCGATGATGTCCGTCTCAGCGGCTCCGCAAGGAGCTCGAGAGCCTCATCATCGAGAACCAGCGACGGCCGAATCAGCGGCTCGGTGCAGACGCCGGTGTATCTGATTTCGAAACGGGGATACCGCTCGTCGAGATCGCGAATCGGCTCGAAGGCCGCATCATGGGTGGCACCGTACCCGACGACACGAGCGCTCAGAATCGTTGGATGTAGGCGCCCGGGACGAACAACGTCGACGAGACAGACGTATTGGTCATGATATCGCGCGCAGATGTCCGCCCATGACAGAGGTCCCGCTTCAGGGGACTCGATCTGGTGCGCAGCATCCATGCATCGATCTTTGCGTGCCCATGGAGCGATGCATGGATGCTGCGCACCAGATCG
>Ga0207683_10004488_pt1 | contig 12047 bp, 12 predicted proteins | sample KBSM73metaG_FD_184333 | JGI IMG/M metagenome (GOLD analysis project Ga0207683, IMG submission 184333) | Miscanthus rhizosphere microbial communities from Kellogg Biological Station, Michigan, USA - KBS M7-3 metaG (SPAdes) (version 2) | ecosystem: Host-associated > Plants > Roots > Rhizosphere >...
CTGATCCCCACATAGCCGGGAAGCGCACGCAGGGAGGGCGCGGCGTCGGCGGCCCGGCGGGCAAGCGCACCGGCGGCGTCGAATTCCGCGAGGGTCATGCCAAGGTCCCGCCGCACGGCCTCGGCGAGGCCGGCATCGCTGATCGGCGTCGCGGACGGCACCGGAGAAGAACCGGCCAAAGGCGCGTCAGCCGGCACCGGCATCGGGACCGCTGCCGGGACCGCAGACGCAGCCGGCACCGGGACTGCCGTCGAGACCGGCACCGGGACCGGGACCGCCGTCGAAACCGGCGTCGCGATCGCCGACGCAGCCGGCGCCGGGTCTGCACGGACTGGGGCGGGGGCGTTGGCTTCGGCCATCGCCGGGACCGCGGTTAGCGCAAAGGCAGGCACGGTACCGGCAAGCGCAATCGCGAGGGCAGCGGCGGCCCGCACCATCGGCTGGAACTTCGGAGTCTTCACTGGCCTACCCTAACTGCGCCCACCCTATCGGCCGAGCTTTCCGAGGATGGCCGCGAGTTCCGCGTTCGTCACGCCGTGGCGGAACAGGTAGTCCGCGGTGTTGAGGGACCGGACAAATTGCAGCAGGCTCTGGCCCCGGGATTCCAGCAGGGGCACCAGCACGTTCTCGGGCAGGAAACGCTCGTGGGGATGCGGGACGGCGGCGTGCCGGAGGTGCTCGTTGATGCCCCGCATGGAGCGCTGGTAGCCGCTCACGATGGCCTCGTCGCTGTCACCGGCGAGGTCCTGGAGCATGGCGGCGATCATGCCGCTCCGGTCCCGCCCCGCGGAGCAATGGATGACCACACCGCCCTCCGCGGCGGCCACCGCCTTGAAGACCCGGGCCAGCAGGTGCGGGAACAGCCTGGCGTTGTCCGCATAACAGGCGGGGTCGTTCAGGTACGGCACGCAGAGCTCGCGGAATTCGCGGTTGTCCGGGTCTTCGGTGGGGGCCAGCACGACGTCGAAACCGGCCAGGGCCTCAGCCCGCACCGGCGGATCGGTCTCCCGACGCCGGATTTCGGCTTCGTTGCGGAGGTCGATGACGGTCCGGATGCCCCGGCGGTGCACCTGCCGCCAGCCGGCCTCGGTGAGCCACTCCCGCCGTCCCATGCGGAACACGTCCCCGGCCACGTGCCACGCGTTGACGGCCCCATCCCACTCCACGGTTCCGGGCACCGCCTGCCCCTTGGCTTGGCCCAGGGGCGCTGCAGGAATCATCATCCAGAAAGCTAAGCACACGCACCGGCGCGATCCGCGGCAGGATTCACAAACGTTATACACAATGGGACCATTGGCATGGTGCGGGGTTAACGCTTCGCAACACGTTTTTCACGGCACGGGCGCTGAACCCAGGGTGCCACTGAGGAGAACACCATGGGACCTCTGAAACTTCGACGCCGGCGGACCGCTCTGGCGGCCGGTCTCGCCGCCCTGGCCATGGCGGCCGGTGTGGCGGCGGTACCGGCGGAGGCGGCGGACAGGACCCGGTACGTCGCGCTCGGAGACTCCTATGCCGCCGGGCTGGGGGCGGGGCCGTACCTGGATGATTGCTACCGCAGCGAGAACAGCTATTCCGAACTCGCCGCCCACACGAAGACCATCAAACTCGTCGCCAACGCGGCCTGCAGCGGCAAGACGACCCAGGACGTCGTCAACACCCAGCTCAGGCGGTTGACCAGGACCACCGGGCTCGTCACCATCACTGCCGGCGGCAACAACCTCCGGTTTGCGGAAATCCTCGCCTCCTGCGGCGCCGCCATGGTCAATCCCGCTGCGGGTCCGCTGTGCGATGCCGCCAGTGCCTACGCCGAGGGCCAGATCTCCAGCCATCGACTGTCCGGCGACGTGACAGCGATGATCCAGCGCGTGAAGGCTGCCGCCCCCAACGCCAAGGTTGTAGTGACGGGCTACCCCTACCTCTACGATCCGGTCGCGCCCGGCCAGGCTGATCCGATGTCCCGGTTCATCTACAAGGCCACGGTCCTGGCGGACGGCCTGAACGGCTCCATCGCCGCCGCCGCCCGGGCTACCGGAGCGGAGTACGTCGACGTCCGGGCCGCTTTCGCCGGTCACGGCGTGAACTCTGCGGCCCCGTGGATCAATTTCAGCCGTACGGCCCTCGCCAGTCCCGAAAACTTCCACCCGAACGCCCGGGGCTACGAGGCGTACTTCGCATCGCTTAACGGGGCCAAGGCCTACTCGGCACGCTAGCGCCGCTTGGCCAGCCGGGATTCGAGGGAGTTCCGGACCATCGGCCATTCATGTTCCAGGATGGAATACACGACGGTGTCCCGCAGCGCCCCGTCGGCGCTGCGCGTGTGGCTGCGGAGCACGCCGTCCTGTTTGGCCCCCAGCCGCGTGATCGCCTCGCGGGACTGGTGGTTGAGCCAGTGCGTCCGGAACTCGACGGCGGGGCAGCCCAGCGTCTCGAAGGCGTGCCGCAGCAGCAGCAACTTGGAGTCCGGGTTGCTGCCGCTGCCATGCGCGGACGCCGCGTTCCAGGTGGAGCCGATCTCCACCCGGGGCGTGGCGGCGTCGATGTTCATGTAGGTGGTCATGCCGATCACCCGGCCCGGTCCGCCCGTGGCGGGGTCGAGCAGCCGCGTGGTGAAGGGCAGCATGGCGCCGCTGTCCTGCAGGGCCAGGCGACGCTCAATCTCGGCGGCCATGTGCTGCGGGGCGGGCACGCTGGTGTACCAGAGGTGCCACAGCTCGCCGTCGCGTGCCGCCTCGACAAGGCCGTCATGGTGGTCCTGGCTCAGCGGCTCAAGGACGACGTACTTGCCGGTCAGGGTGATGGGCGCGATCGCGGGGCGGTCTAGGGAAGTCACCGCACCATCCTAGGGGCACGCACGAATGCCGGTCACTTGGTCCAGTCGAAGAAGCCCTTGCCGGACTTGCGGCCCAGTTCGCCGCGGGCGACCTTGTCGCGGAGGATCTGCGGCGGAGCGAAACGGTCACCCAGCGTGGACTGCAGGTACTCCGCGATGCCGAGGCGCACGTCCAGGCCCACTATGTCGGTGGTCCGCAGCGGTCCCGTGGGGTGCTTGTAGCCCAGCACCATGGCGTTGTCGATGTCTTCCGCGGTGGCCACGCCCTCTTCCACCATGCGCATCGCTTCGAGGGCGATCGCGACGCCCAGCCTGGAGGAGGCGAAGCCGGGCGCGTCGTTGACCACGACGGCGGTCTTGCCGAGCGCCTCGACCCACCCGCGGGCGGCCTGGGCCAGGGCGTCGGAAGTCTGCTCGCCGAGGACCACCTCGATGAGCGTCGACGCCGGCACGGGGTTGAAGAAGTGCAGGCCCAGGAAGTTCTGCGGCCGCTTCAGTTCGCGGGCCAGGCCGTTGACGGAGAGCGAGGACGTGTTGGAGGCGAGGTAGGCGCCGTCGGCGAGCCGTTCCTCGATGCCGCGCAGCGCGGTGATCTTCAGGTCCCAGTCCTCCGGAACGGCCTCGACCACCAGCTGCCGGCCGGCGAAGTCGTCGTAGTCCACGGTGACCGCGAGCCGGGAAACGATCTCGTCCAGGTTGCCGTCCACGGCGCCGCGCTCAATGCTCTTGGCGGCGGCGGACTCGACCCGCTCCCGGGCGGCCTCGGCCGACGCCTCGTCGCGCTCGACGACCACGACGTTGGCTCCGTTGATCAGGAAGGCGTGGGCGATGCCTGCGCCCATGCGGCCGCCGCCGAGGACTCCCACGGAGTGGGGAAGGTTGCTGTCGGGAAGATCACTGCTGGGAAGGTTGGCGGGGAGTACGGAGTTGCCCATGTCTATTTCTGCTTCCCTGGTTCTTTGGCTGACTTCTTTTCTGATTTCTTCGCTGATTTCTTATCCAGGAATGTCTGCATACGGTCGAACTTGGCCTGGGATTCGAAGAGGATCCCCTGTGCCAGCTGGTCAATGAGGGGATGCGCCTCGGCCGGGGCATGGAACACGGATTTGGTGATCCGGACGGCGAGCGGATCCTGCGTGGCAATCCGGTCGGCGACGCTGTGGGCCGCGGCCATCAGATCGGACGGTTCATGGATTTCGGTGATGAGATTGACCGCGAGGGCACGTTCTGCGCGCAGCACGGAACCGGCGAGCAGCATTTCCTTGGCGACGGGCTCCCCCACGAGTTCCTTGAGGCGCCAGCTGGCGCCGGCGGCGGCCAGGATGCCGAGTCCGGTTTCGGGATTGCCGATCCGGACCGACGGGGTGCCGATCCGGAAGTCGGCGGCGTACGCCAGTTCGGCGCCGCCGCCAAGGCAGAAGCCGTCCAGTGCCGCGATGACGGGCATCGGCAGCTTGGCGATCCGGACGAAAATGGTGGAATTGATGCCCTGCAGGGCATCGTCGCGGCGGCGTTCGCGCAGCTGGCCGATGTCGGCGCCGGAGGCGAACACCCCGTCAGTGCCGGCGATGATGAGGACTTTGGGGTGCCGCTCGAGATGGGCGCAGACGGTGTGGAGTTCATCGACCATCTGCTGGTCGATCGCGTTGCGGACCTCGGGGCGGTTGAGCACCACCACCACGCGGTCCTCGCGCTCTTCGACCAGGAGCGTGCCGAAGCCAGCCGGGTCGAGGGCCGGGGCCGCCACTAGACGCGCTCCAGCAGCATGGCCGTGCCCTGGCCGACGCCGATGCACATGGTGGCGAGGCCGATCTTGGCGTTTTCGCGTTCCATCCGGCCCAGCAGTGTGATGGCGATCCGGGAACCGGAGGACCCCAGCGGGTGGCCCAGGGAGATCGCGCCGCCGTCGCGGTTCACGATCTCCGGGTCGAGGCCGAGCCGGCGCATGCTGGCCAGGGACTGGGTCGCGAACGCCTCGTTGAGCTCGACGGCGCCGAGGTCATCGACGCTGAGCCCGGAACGGGCGAGCACCTTCTGGGTGGCCGGAACCGGACCGATGCCCATGATTTCGGGCTCGCAGCCGGCTGAGGCGCCGTCGATGATGCGGGCGCGGGCCGTGAGGCCAAGCTTCTGGATCGCGGCCTCCGAGGCAACGATGATGGCGGAGGCGCCGTCGTTGAGGGTGGAGGAGTTGCCGGCGGTGACGATCGAGCCGCCCTTGACTACCGGCCGGAGCCCGGCGAGGACGTCCATGGTGGTGCCGGCGCGGGGGCCCTCATCGGTGTCCACCACGGTCTCGCCCTTGCGGGTCTTGACGGTCACGGGGACGATTTCCTCGGCGAAGCGGCCGGCGGCGATGGCGGCCAGGGCGCGTTCGTGGGAGCGGACGGCGAAGGCGTCGGCGTCCTCCCGCGAGATGCCGTCAACCCGCCCCACTTCTTCTGCCGTCTCCGGCATGGAGTAGGTCATTTTGCCGTCCCGGGACAGCTCGCCCTTGGTGAACTGGGGGTTGACGAAACGCCAGCCGATGGAGGTGTCGAAGATTTCGCCCGGTTTGGCGAAGGCGGTCCGGGGTTTTTCCTGGACCCAGGGGGCGCGGCTCATGGATTCGACGCCGCCGGCGATCACGATGTCCGCGGCGCCGGACTTGATCATGTGGCTGGCCATGATGATGGCGCTGAGCCCGGAGGCGCAGAGCCGGTTCACGGTGATGCCGGAGATGTGGAGGGGCAGCCCGGCAAGGAGGGTGGCCATGCGGGCCACGTTGCGGTTCTCTTCGCCGGCGCCGTTGGCGTTGCCGAGGATGACCTCGTCGATGGTGTCCGGATCGACGCCGGCGCGGGCCACAGCCTCGCGGACTACCAGTGCGGCCAGGTCATCGGGGCGGACTGCGGAGAGGGCGCCGCCGTAGCGGCCCACGGGAGTGCGGGCGCCGCCAACAAGAAAAGCCTCGACCATGAGAACATCCTTCACCAAGAAAGCGGGGCCGGCAGCAGAGTAATTTACCGACCGTTCGTTCTATAAAGATTACACGGCGGGGCAAGGGGGTCAACCGGATGCCGCCGGATTACGCGACGACGACGCCCAGATGAGCCGCGAGCAATGGAGCGAGCAGGGTGAGCTGGTGATCGTCGACGACGAGGCCGGACAGACTGCCCAGACCGCTGATGGTGCGGAAGTCGGTGCCCCGGAGGTCGAAGTCCTTGAGCCGGGCTCCGGTGAAATCGAGGGTGCCGATCGTGCAGTTCTTCAAGGCGACCCGCGTGGCGGTGCAGGAGCCCAGATCCAGCTCGTTAATGATGCAGTCGCTGATCTGCACGTCCGTGAGCTTGGATCCGCGCAGGTTCACGTAGTCGAGTTTGCCGCCGTCGATCCGCACGGACTGCCAGCCGCTTTCATAGAGCTCCGCCGATCCCCAGCGGGGGTTGCCGATCTCGACATCCCGCAGGCTGGTCCGGGCCGCCATCAGCACCGGGGCGTACGTCTCGGCCAGGATGCAGTCACGGAAAGTCGCGCCCCGCAGCTGCGTCTCATTGAAGGACACCCCGGTGAATTCGCACTCGGCAAAGTCCGTACCGCCCAGGTCCAGACCGTCTGCCGACGCGCGGCTGTAGCGGACGCCGTCGTACCGAACACCCCTCCGGAACTCCGGGGCAGGGTCGTCCTGCAGATCCCCGGGCCGGACCGGCGCGAGCCGGGGGGCGGTGACCTTGGGAGTTTTCTCCGCCGCGGTGCGCCGGACCATCACTGGCACTCGGCCTTGGCCGCGATGTCCGCCAGGTCTTTTGCAAGCGCCTTGCGGGTGATGCGCATCCCGAGCGGACCGAACACGGTGAGCATGATCCTGCTGAACCGGGTCGGTTTGATGACTTCGGCGCCAAAGGTCAGCGTGAGGTCGGTTCCGCCGCCGCGCTCCGCGAGCGCGAACCTGGTGGTGTAGTCGGCGCCGCCCTGGAGGGCCTTCACGGTGGTGCTGCCGCCCCGGCCGTTCGACGGCGCCTCGGACTGGGAAACCCACATCTCCACCGTTTCCGCGCGCCCCATCATGGTTCGGGTTTCCTTCCAGCGGGTGCCCACGGCATAGGGTCCGTCGGTGAGCATCTGGATCGATTCGACGCCGGACAGGGTCGCGGCAGATCCGGGAATGTCCGACACCACCGCCCAGACCGCGTCCGCCGGAGCCTTGATGTGCTGCGTGAGAGTGGTCTTGTGGTCCATGACCTCGAGCCTAGCCCGCGGGCCGGGGGGATTTCATCCTTTCGCGAACCGCCCCGCCGCTGCCGCGGACGACGCTCCGGACAATTACCCCGCGAGACCCCTTGAATTAGTAAGCATGCTTTGTGTTAGGCTGATCGGACAGTATTTTCAACCGGAACGAAAGGTGGCCTACACCATGGGTGTCGGAGACAAGATTCAGAACGAAGCAGAGCACCTCGGCGGCAAGGCCAAGGAAACTGCCGGAAACGCCACTGGCAACGACCAGCTGCGCGCCGAGGGCCAGAAGGACCAGGTTGTAGCCGACGCGAAGAAGGTCGGCGAAAACGTCAAGGACGCCTTCAAGAAGGACTAGTCCTTAGAACGTTGGCGGCGCCGGATCTTCCTTTGGGGGATTTCCGGCGCCGCTTTTTTGTGCCCGTGCAAGAATGGCCCCACAGCCGACGGAGGGGTCAGCATGGCACGGACACACGCAGGACGCGGCAAGCCCGCCACCCGCGATCTCAGCAATACTGACCTCGGCAGGTCCGGCGCCGCCGCCGGCGGTTCGCCGGCGCTGCGCGGCTACCTGGCGACGCCGCAGGGCGAAGGGCCGTTCCCCGCGGTCCTGATGGTCCATGAGGCGTTTGGCCTGGACGACATCACCGTCCGCCACGCCGACCGGATGGCGGCGGCCGGCTACCTGACACTGGCCGTAGACCTGTACAGCGACGGCGGGGCGCGCCGCTGCCTCGTCGCCACCATGCGCGCGCTGTCCGCGGGCGAGGGCCGGGCCTTCACCGATCTGGCCGCCGCCCGGGACTGGCTGCGAGAAACCGGCCGGACCACCGGCAAGATCGGTGTCATCGGCTTCTGCATGGGCGGCGGCTTCGCCCTGCTGCTGGCCAATGACGGCTTCGACGCCGCCGCCGTCAACTACGGACGGCGCCCGAAAGACCCCGGGGAGGCCCTCGCCGGCGCCTGCCCGATCGTGGCCAACTTCGGCGGCCGGGACCGCACCCTGCCCGGCGAAGCGGCGAAACTCGCGGCCGTGCTCGACGGGCTGGGCGTGGAGAACGACGTGAAGGAGTTCCCGCACGCCGGGCACGCCTTCCTCAACGATGTGGAGACCGGGCCGAAGGTGCTGCGGCCGCTCATGCGGGTCATGGGCATCGGCCCGGATCCGGAATCGGCCCCGGAAGCCTGGCAGCGGATCGAGGACCACTTCGCCAAGCATCTGAACCCCAGCTGAGTCGCAGCAGGGGCTTTTGGTCCTCAAACGGCCCTGCCGCGACTTACTTGGGTGAGCGGGCGCCTGGCGTGAAACCATACGGAGCATGGCTCAGAAGATTGCGTACCAGGGTGAACCGGGCGCCAACTCCAATATTGCGTGCATGCAGATGTTTCCCGAACTGGAGAGCGTTCCCTGCGCGAGTTTCGAAGACGCTTTTGAACTGGTGGCCGTCGGCACCGCCGACCTGGCCATGATTCCGATCGAAAACTCCATTGCCGGCAGGGTGGCCGATATCCATGTCCTGCTGCCCCACTCCGGGCTGCAGATCGTCGGCGAGTATTATCTGCCCATTCACTTCGACCTGCTGGGCATCCCCGGCAGCACCATCGAGGCAGCCACCGAGGTCCACAGCCACCTCCACGCGTTGGGGCAGTGCCGGCGGCTGATCCGCTCCGCCAGCCTGCGCCCCGTGATCGCCGGCGATACCGCCGGGTCCGCCCGCGAAGTGCGCGACTGGAACGATCCCACAAAACTGTCGCTCGCTCCTCCACTCGCGGCCCAGCTCTATGGCCTGGAGGTGCTCGCCTCCGCCGTCGAGGATGACCCTTCCAACACCACGCGGTTCGTGGTTCTGGCACGGGAAAAGCCGCTGCCGGCCCGGGACATCCTGTCCGGACCGGCAGTCACCAGCTTTGTATTCCGTGTCCGGAATGTCCCCTCAGCCCTCTACAAGGCGCTGGGAGGATTCGCCACGAACGGGGTAAACATGACGCGGCTGGAAAGCTACATGGTGGGCAATGAATTTGCGGCCACGATGTTCATGGCCGACGTCGAGGGGCACCCCGAGGATTTGCCGCTCAGCCTGGCGCTGGAGGAACTGGAGTTCTTCACCACGGAGGTGCGCATCCTTGGCGTCTACCCCGCCGCGGAATACAGGTCCAGGCGGGCAGCCGGCCTCTGACCGCCAGCCTGGACAAACCTTTGCGAAGAAGGCCACCCCACGCGGTCACACCGCCGCGGCCCGCCCTGCCCGCAGCAGGGGTGCGAAGAACGCGGCGAGCTCCGCCGTCGCCGTCAGCGGCAGGACGTTGGCCACGTACTGGTCCGGGCGCACCACCACGATGACGCCGCCGCGGTCGATGCCGCGCAACTCAAAGATGTCCGCCGCCGGGTCGGTGCCGTAGACCTTTTCGAGGTAGGGGAGCCTGAACGGCCCCACCTCCGGTTTGAACACCGCGGGGACGTTGCCGATGTCGATGCCCGTGTGATCCTGCTGGTAGATCACCTTCACGTCGAACCAGGCATCACGGTCGGACCCCGCGGGGGTGGCGGCGAGCGGCGAGTCCGGCGCGGTGGCCAGCCACGCGGCGAGGTCCGCGGCGGGCGACGGGGCCCCCGCCTGTTGTCCTGGCGCCGCCTGGTCCGCGAAGACGTAGATGCGCCAGCGGCCGTCCGCCGTGGCCTGGTGGCCGAGCTGGACCGGGTTGGTGTCGCAGACCCGCACAACCGGCGCGGACTTGAAGCGCTTGCCGACGGGAAAGCCGGTGGCCAGCTGCTGGTGCGTCGCCTCGGCGACGACCATCGACGGCGAGTACTCGGTCATGAAGCCGGCAGGGAACTCGGCGGTGCGCACGTAGAAGTCCTCGAGCTCGGAGGGGTTTTCAAACTCCTCGGGCTTCTTCGCCATGAGCGTCGACCACACCTTGTCGAAGTCGATCAGGTTCTTCGCGACCACCTGCCGCTCGGCCGAGTACGTGGACAGCAGGCTCTCCGGGCTGCGTCCCTCCAGCACGTGGCCGAGCTTCCAGCCGATGTTGAAGCCGTCCTGCATGGAGACGTTCATGCCCTGGCCGGCCTTGGCGCTGTGCGTGTGGCACGCGTCGCCGGTGATGAACACCCGCGGCGTGCGGGTGCCCAACTCCTCCGGGAGGACGTCGTCGAACCTGTCGGTAAGGCGGTGGCCCACCTCGTACACGCTGTGCCAGGCCACGTTGCGCACGTCGAGCGTGTAGGGGTGGATGATCGCGTTGGCCTTGGCGATGATCTGCTCGATGGTGGTCTTGCGGACCGCACCGCGGTCGTCCGCGGCGACCTCGCCGAGATCGACATACATGCGGAAGAGATGCCCGCCCTCGCGCGGGATCAGCAGGATGCTGCCGCCGTCGTGGGACTGGATGGCGCACTTGAGCCGGATGTCGGGGAAGTCCGTGGAGGCGAGCACGTCCATGACGCCCCACGCGTGGTTGGCCTGGTCGCCCGCCATGGTGCAGCCGATCGAGTCGCGCACCTTGCTGCGGGCGCCGTCCGCGCCCACAACGTACTTGGCCCGCACGATGCGCTCCCGGCCCTCGTCAGGACCGGCGGTGTGCGCCAGCGTCACGGCGACCGGGTACTCGCCCTCGCCGGTGACCTCCAGGCCGCGGAACTCCAGCCCGTAGTCCGGGCTCATGCGGCTCGGGGACATGGCCATGAACTCGGCGAAGTAGTCGAGCACGCGGGCCTGGTTGACAATGAGATGCGGGAACTCGCTGATCCCGCCCGGGTCATCGAGGGTGCGGGCGCTGCGGACGATGTTCGAGGGGTCCGCGGGATCCGGCTTCCAGAACGCCATCTCCGTGATGCGGTACGCCTCGGCGATGATCCGCTCGGCGAAACCGAAGGCCTGGAAGGTCTCGACGCTGCGGGCCTGGATGCCGTCGGCCTGGCCGATCGCGAGCCGGCCCGGCCGGCGTTCCACGATCCGGGTGGTGACGCCCGGGAACTGGGACAGCTGGGCCGCGGCGAGCATGCCTGCGGGGCCGGAGCCCACGATCAGCACATCAACCTCGTCGGGAAGCTGCGTGGGCCGGTCGATGCCGGCGCCGGCGGCCGGCTGGACCCGCGGGTCACCGGATACGTAGCCGTGGTGGTGGAAATGCACGGGCTTTCCTCACTTCGTTGTGTGGCGGCCTGTCGCCGACCTAGCGTGTTCGATATTAGAACGTGACGTTCGATAATAGAATTTCGGTCCCTGATCCAAAACTGTACGTCAGATATGACGCAGGTTACAAGTGCGCCAGATGGTCCCGGCAAATGCCCCCGCAAACATCCCCGCGAAAGGGGTTGACGCTCCCCGATTCCCGGTCCATAGTGTTTCGTATACGATTTCGTACTCGATGAGGAGTAACACTTGGAACAGGTCACCGACCACATCCTGGCCGCGGCCCGCAAGGTCATCGCGGTGCATATCAACTACCCCAGCCGGGCAGCCCAGCGCGGCCGCACACCCGAGCAGCCCTCCTACTTCCTGAAGCCGTCGTCGTCGCTGGCTCTCGGTTCGGCAGCAGCGCCTTCAACCGTGGAGCGCCCGGCCGGCTGCGAGCTCCTCGGCTACGAGGGCGAGATCGCCCTGATCATCGGCAAGACCGCCCGCCGCGTGGGCCTCGAGGATGCGTGGAGCCATGTCGAGTGGGTCACCGCCAGCAACGACCTCGGCGTCTACGACCTCCGCTACGCGGACAAGGGCTCCAACCTCCGCTCCAAGGGCGGCGACGGCTTCACGCCCGTGGGCCCGGGCCTGATCGCGGCAGACGCCGTCGATCCCGCCAAACTGCGGATCCGCACGTGGCACAACGGTGAACTGGTCCAGGACGACACCACCGGGGACCTGCTCTTCCCGTTTGCCCGGCTCGTGGCCGACCTGTCCCAGCTGCTCACCCTCGAAGAGGGCGACATCATCCTGACCGGCACCCCCGCCGGGGCGTCGGTGGCCACGCCGGGCGACGTCGTCGAGGTGGAAGTCAGCGC
>Ga0207683_10004490_pt1 | contig 12043 bp, 13 predicted proteins | sample KBSM73metaG_FD_184333 | JGI IMG/M metagenome (GOLD analysis project Ga0207683, IMG submission 184333) | Miscanthus rhizosphere microbial communities from Kellogg Biological Station, Michigan, USA - KBS M7-3 metaG (SPAdes) (version 2) | ecosystem: Host-associated > Plants > Roots > Rhizosphere >...
GTCGATCGAGTCGACGTCCGGCTTCTCCATCATCTGCAGGAACTGCCGCGCGTAGGCGCTCAGGCTCTCGACGTAGCGGCGCTGGCCCTCGGCGTAGATGGTGTCGAAGGCGAGGCTCGACTTGCCCGAGCCGCTGAGGCCGGTCACGCAGATCAGCGCGTGGCGCGGCAGGCGGACGGTGATGTCCTTGAGATTGTGTTCCCGCGCGCCGTGGACGACCAGCTCTTCCTGGGCCATAACTGGGCAAGTTTAGCCGGGCCAGGGCGGTCGAACAAGTGTTCGCTTTCGCTGTCCACGGATGCACTCCGGCGCGGTCGGCGAGGCCGGCGCGGATCGGGTTCTGGAGGACGTACTCGATCGTCGCGGTGAGGTGGCGGTCGCCTTCGACGACCCAGGAGGCGAAGCGATCGCCGAAGAGGTGTCCCCAGCGTTTGTGGCGGCGGTTGAACGCCTGGGCGTAGGCGCCGTTGAGGCGCTGGAGCCCGTCGGATAGGCGCCAGAGCTGAGTCTCGACGACGAGGTGGTAGTGGTTCGGCATCAGGCTGAAGGCGTGGACGCGCCAGTCGTGCCGCTCGACCTGGCGCGCGAGGACCCGCAGGAAGAGGCGGTACTCGTCTGCGTCGCGGAAGGTGGCCGTGCGCGCGACGCCTCTCGTGGTGACGTGGTAGACGCCGTGCGGCGGGAGCTCCTTGCGCGGTCGCCTCACGCCGCGAGGCTAGCGCCCGAATCGCCGGTGGCCCTGTCCGATTGAGACGAGCGACCCCGAACTTGTCACGCTTTCGTGACAATCGCCGCGGCCCGTTCGGCCAACCACCAGGGACAGTCCCTGGTGGTTGTGAGGCGAGTCAGCCGGCGAGCCGCTCGACGAGGCGGTAGACGCTGCGCGGCTCCGGGACGTGGTCGATCTCGAGCGGCCCGGCGACGAGGGTGCCGTAGCCGAGCAGCCGCCCCGCCATGCTCTGCTCGAGCTCCAGGTTCTCGACCGCCCGCAACCGGACGGCCGACGAGCGGCGCCGGAGCGTCCCGTCCAGGACGCAGACCTTCTCCGTCGTCACGACGAGCCGCGTCCGCTCCCAGCGCCATACCGCCCGCAGCACGACCGCCGAGGCGAGCACCACGAGCGCCGCACCTGGAACCGGCAGCGGCCATGACTGCGCGAGCAGCGCCGCCCCGAGCAGCGCGAGCACGGCTCCTTGCACAAGCGGGCGCGCGAGCACGACGCCGTGCCGGCGTGCGTCGAAGCAGACCTCTTCGTCCCGCGAGACCATGGGGGCGACCGGCTTCGCCAAAGCCGGCGCCGTTCCTGCGTTTGCGGCAAACGCAACGCGGCGAGAACACGGCCAGGCCATGGCCGACACCGCCCGCAAAGCTTTCGTCTCGACCCTCGTCGCGGTCGCCGTCGTCGCGCTCGCGCTCGCGATCTGGAAGCTCAAGATCGTGATCGCGCTCGTCTTCCTCGGCCTGATCATCGCCGCGGCGATGCGCCCGGGAGTCGACTGGCTCGCCGCGCACCGCGTGCCGCGCCCGCTCGGCGTGGCTCTCCACTACCTCGCCATCGCCGGCGCGATCGCGGTCATGCTCTGGGTCGCGGTCCCGCGCGCGATCGACCAGGTCAACCAGGCCACCGGCGGCGTCCCGACGTCGCAGCAGGAGCTCAAGCAGAAGGCGAACCACTCGACCGGGATCAAGCACCAGTTCTTCGTCGGCCTCCAGAAACACCTGAAGAAGCTCCCATCAGCCGGCAGCGTCTTCCACGGTGCGCAGACGGTCGGGACGAAAGCCCTGGAGGCGCTCGTCGGCATCTTCTTCGTCTTCGCGACTGCCGCTTACTGGATCTTCGAGCGCGACCGAACGATCCGCTTCGTCAACTCGATGGTCTCGCGGAAGCACCGCCGCGTCGTGCGCGACACCTGGGAGCTGATCGACGCGAAGCTCGGCGCGTTCGTGCGCGGGCAGCTCCTCCTGATCGCCTTCGTCGCGACCGTGCTGTCGCTCGCATTCTGGGCGATCGGCATGCCCTTCTGGCTGCTGCTCGGCGTTTTTGCAGGCGTGGTCGAAATCGTGCCGGTGATCGGGCCGCTGCTGGCCGGAGTGCTCGCGGTCGGCGTGGGCCTGACCGCCTCAGTGCACGTCGCGATCCTCGCCGGCGTCGTCGTGATCGTGGTCCGCCAGCTCGAGGACTACATCGTCGTTCCGCGCGTGATGGGCCATGCGACCGGACTCTCGCCATTGCTCGTGCTGGTCTCCGCGATCGCGATCGGCCTGCTCTTCGGCGGCTTCTACGTCCTCATGGCGACACCGTTCGTGGCCGTGCTCGCAACCCTGCTCGACGTGATCGTGCGCGACAAGGACCCGGCCGAGGAGGAGGTTCCGGCGGTGCTCTTCCCCAACCCCAAGGAGTCGTCCGGCTGAGCTTAGGCCTTGCGCCAGCGGCCGAAGATGAGGCCGCCGAGGGTGAAGCCGAGACCGAAGGTGCCGACCGAGAAGGCGCCGATCGCCAGCGCCTTACGCCAGGACGAAAGCCGCGACCAGCGACCGAGCGCTTCCTGGTCCTCGGTGGTCAGCGGCTCGCCGCGGCGCTGCTTGCGCAGAGCGCCGCCGGCCCGCAGGCCGAGGTACAGATCGTCGAAGATTTCGGCTGATTCTTCGGCCATGATTTGAGTGTATAGCCTGCTTCGGCGTTGGCTACCCGGCTCCTCCACATCTCCGATCTGCACGCGGGAAGCATGGAGGAAACGGCGGTCGAGGCGAGCCTTGCCCCGCTGATCGAGCGCGTTTCGCCCGAGCTGATCGCGGTCACCGGCGACCTGACGCACCGGGGGCGGCGGAGCGAGCACGAGCGCGCTGCGGCCTTCCTGCGCGGCCTCGGCCGACCGCTGCTCGCGATCCCGGGAAACCACGACATCCCCTACACGTTCCCAGCGCGCTTCACGCGTCCGTGGGCCGAGTTCGAGCGCCAGTGGGAGACCGTCGAGCCGGTCTTCCGCTCGGACGGCCTGGTCGTCGTCGGGCTGAACTCGGTACGGCCCTGGCGCCACCAGTCGGGCGGCATCCGCAGCAGTCAGATCGCGCGGACCGCGGAGCGTCTCGCAGACGCGCCAGCAGGCGCACTGAAGGTCGTCTGCCTCCACCACCACCTGATCGGGGCGCCGTGGCGTTCCCGCAAGCGGCCGGTCTCTCGCCGCTCCGAGGTGCTGGCGGGCCTCGTCGACGCGGGCGCCGAGCTGATCCTCGCCGGCCACATCCACCAGGCCGCCGTCAGCGAGCGCCACGAGTTCGAGGTCGACCGGGACGGCCTGCCCGGCGTCACCGTCTCGATCGCCCCCGGGCTGGGCCAGCCCAGGCCGAGCCGCCGCGGCGAGGCACGCGGGCTGCACCTCTACGAGGCGACCGCCGAGTCGCTCCTCGTCCAGACGTACACCTGGCGCGAGAACGACTGGGGACTCACGGCCGTGCGAACGTTCCCGCGCGGCCGTGAGCCCCTAAGTACCGAGCCTGCCTAGGTCCCGACGAGGCCGCCGCGGCGCCGTTCGCCGAAGAAGCGGCCGACGAGCGCCACCAGCACGATCGCAACGATCACGCCGACGACGAACGCCCAGAACCCGTTGAAGATCAGGCCTGCGATTACCAACGATGCGATGCCGATCAGGATCGTGACGATCCAGCCCATCGGATCCCGCCCCGGGTGGAGCAGGCGGCCGAGGGCGCCGACGAGCGCACCAACGAGAATGAGCCATATCCAGTGCATGGCGAGCATGGTCCCCCCGTTGCCAGGACCGAAACCCACGGCCTGCTGACGAGGCTGACGCGCGTCACGCCGGCGCCTCCGCGGCCGCCTGCAGCTCGCGGCGCAGGTCCTTGATCTCGTCGCGCAGCTTCGCCGCGTACTCGAACCTGAGCTCTTCGGCCGCGGCGAACATCTCTTCCTCGAGCTGGATGGCGAGCTTCTCGAGCTCGGCCGGCGCCATGCCCTCGACCTCGGCCTTGCCCCTGCGCCGGCGGCCGGGCACCGTCGGCGACTCGAGCGCGAGGAACTCGGCGATGTCGGAGACGCCCTTGACGATCGACTCGGGCGTGATCCCGTTCTCCTCGTTGTAGGCGAGCTGCTTGGCGCGGCGGCGGTCGGTCTCCCCGAGCGCGAACTTGATTGCCTCGGTGTGCTTGTCGGCGTACATCAAGACCTTGCCGTTGACGTTCCGGGCCGCGCGGCCGATCGTCTGGATCAGCGCAGTCTGGCCGCGGAGGAAGCCCTCCTTGTCGGCGTCGAGGATCGCCACCAGCGAGACCTCGGGCAGGTCGAGCCCCTCGCGCAGCAGGTTGACCCCGACGAGCACGTCGTACTCGCCGAGCCGCAGCTCGCGGATGATCTGGATCCGCTCGAGCGTGTCGATCTCCGAGTGGAGGTACCGCGCCTTGACGCCCGACTCGAGCAGGTAGTCGGTCAGGTCCTCTGCCATCTTCTTGGTCAGCGTCGTGACGAGGACGCGCTCGCCCACCTCCTCGCGGCGCCGGATCTCGTTCAGCAGGTCGTCGATCTGGTTCTTCGTCGCGCGCAGCTCGACCTCGGGGTCGACGATCCCGGTCGGCCGGATCAGCTGCTCGGCGATCCGCGTCGAGTGGCGCAGCTCGTACGGGCCCGGCGTCGCCGACATGAAGACCAGCTGCTGCACCTTGCCGAGGAACTCGTCGAAGCGCAGCGGCCGGTTGTCGAGGGCCGACGGCAAACGGAAGCCGTGCTCGACCAGCGTCTCCTTGCGAGAACGGTCGCCCTCGTACATGCCGCCGATCTGCGGGACGGTCTGGTGCGACTCGTCCACGAAGACGACGAAGTCGGACGGGAAGAAGTCGAGCAGCGTGTGCGGGGCCGATCCCGGCGGCCGGCCGTCGAGGTGCCGCGAGTAGTTCTCGATCCCGTTGCAGAAGCCGAGCTCCTGCATCATCTCTAGGTCGTACTCCGTTCGCTGCCGGATGCGGTGCGCCTCGAGCATCTTCCCCTGCGACTCGAACAGCTTGACCTGCTCGGCGAGCTCGTGCCGGATCTGCTCGGAGGCGCGCTCGACGGTCGGCTTCGAGGTCACGTACTGCGTGGCCGGGAAGATCGCGAGGTGCTCGAGCTTGGCGTAGACCTCGCCGGTGAGCGGGTCGAAATGCGTGATCTGCTCGACCTCGTCGCCGAAGAACGAGATGCGGTAGGCCGACTCCATGTGTGCGGGCTGGACCTCGACCACGTCGCCCTTGACGCGGAACTTGCCGCGGCCGAGCAGCGTGTCGTTGCGCGCGTACTGGATGTCGACCAGCTTGCGTAGCACGAGATCGCGGTCGTGCTCCTCGCCCTGGGCCAGCAGGACGACGCGCTTCTCGTACTCCTCCGGCGAGCCCAGGCCGTAGATGCACGAGACCGAGGCGACGATGATCACGTCACGGCGCGAGAGCAGAGCGGCCGTCGCCGCGTGACGCAGGCGGTCGATGTCGTCGTTCCGCGAGCTGTCCTTCTCGATGTAGAGGTCGGCCTGCGGGACGTACGCCTCGGGCTGGTAGTAGTCGTAGTACGAGACGAAGTACTCGACCGCGTTGTCGGGGAAGAACTCGCGCAGCTCGTTGCAGAGCTGCGCGGCCAGCGTCTTGTTGTGCGCGATCAGGAGCGTCGGCCGCTGTATCTGCTCGACGATCCAGGCCATCGTCGCCGTCTTGCCGGTTCCCGTCGCGCCGAGCAGCGTCTGGTAGCGCTCGCCGGCCTCGATGCCGGCGCTCAGCTCCGCGATCGCCGAGGGCTGGTCGCCGGTCGGTCTATATGCCTGCGAGGTTTTGAACTCCGCCATTCGTTCGAGGATAGCGGGGTGAGTTCCGTTCAAGAACGCCCGCCGTACGAGGCCTATGCCGCGATCGCCGGGTCCTTCGCGGGCCTGCTGGCCGCCGCAGGAGCGCTCAGCCGGCTACTCGACCGCGACCCGCAGTGCCAGACCTCGCTCGACTTCGCGATCCTCGCGCTGGCGAGCTTCAAGGCGGCGCGGACGCTTGCGCACGACCGGGTCTCGGCGCCGATGCGAGCGCCGTTCGTCGAGGGCGCAGCGGATGCCGACGACGAGGTGCCTGTCCACACGGGCGGCCTGCAGCAGGCGATCGGTGAGCTCGTGACGTGTACGCGCTGCGTCGGCACCTGGGCCGCGGCAGGGCTCGCTTCGACGCAGATCGTGGCACCGCGCTTCGGGCGGCTCCTGACCTGGTCGCTAGGCGCCGCTGCCGCCAACGATTTCCTTCAAGCGGGCTTCACCGCGCTCAGAGGCAAGGCGAACGAGCTCGACTAGATCGGCGCAGGCTCGAGGCGCTGGCGCCCGAGCTCGCGCGCCGAGGCGAGCGCGATCACGCTCATCGAGACCGTCTGGACGGCCGCGAAGCCGATCAGCACCGGCGTCGTCCCGAAGGCGTCGAGCACCGGGCCGGTGACGAAGAGCCCTAACGGGTTGACGACCGCCCACCCGACCATCGAGGTGGCGAACACGTTCGGCCGCAACGGCGGCGGCACGCGCAGCGTCAGGATCGCGTGCATGCTCGGGTTGACGAGCCCGTTGGCGATGCCCGAGGCGAAGATCAGAGCCGCGAGGGCGATCGCGGGCAGCGGCAGCCAGAGGAACCAGAGCGGCGCGGCCTGGCCGAGCGCGCAGACGGCGATCACGGCCAGGCCCTGGTAGCGCCGCGTCAGAAAGCGGAAGGCGATCGCGTTGCCGACGAGCGCGCCGACCCCGAAGGAGGCGATCAGCAGGCCGACGATCCCCGGGTGGTGGCCGAACCGCGTCAGCACGAGCACGGGCACCGCGACGAAGAAGGCCGTCCAGGCCGCGTCGCCCACGGCGATCGTCGGCCACCAGACCCGAAGCAGCCGGTCCCGGGCGATGAAGCGGAAGCCGGCGCGCAGATCGCGGTGCTCGTCCTCCTGTGCTGCCGGCTGCCGGTGCGGAACGAAGCCGGCGACCAGCACGACGGCGACGAGGTAGGTCGCGGCGTCGATCAGCAGCACCGAGGTCGCGCCGACGATGCCAATCAGGATCCCTGCCAGCGCCGGGCCGGCGAGCAGCGTTGCCCGCGTCGCGGCCTGGAAGAGCGCCTGCGCCTCGGTGATCCGTTCCTCGTCCTCGCCGAGCAGTTCCGGGACGATCATCTTCTGCGCCGCGAAGTACGGCGCGGTAAACGCGCCGAGCGCGAATGCGACGTCGAGCAGGATCGGATAGGTCAGGCCGCCGGTCCAGTGCAGGATGGGGATGACCGCCATCAGCGGGGCCCGCGCGCCGTCGCAGAGCAGCATCGTACGACGCGCGCCGAGGCGGCCGAGCACACGCCCCCCGGGCAGGCCGAACAGGGCGAGCCCGATCACTTCGGCGGCGACCACGAAGGTCGTCTTCGTCGCCGAGCCGGTCGTCAGCAGGACGAACCAGGGCAGCGCGACCCAGGTCATCTGCGCGCCGGTGGTCGAGATCACCTCGGCCGCCAAGAGCGCGCGGATCGACCGCTCGCGCAGGAGCTCGGAGCGACTCACTCGTCGGCCTCCGGCAGCTCGCGCAGGCGCGGGATCGGCGAGGGCAGCAGCCACAGCACGCCGAAGATCGCGCCGACAGTGGCGATCCAGAGCGTCGGCTGCAGCCCGATCCAGGTGCCGAGCGCGCCGCCGACCAGCGCTCCGATCGGGCGCACGCCGTAGTTGACGACCATGTACGCGCCGGCGACGCGGGCGCGGAGCCGGTCCGGCACGAGCGCCGTCTTGATCGCGTTGCCGGTGATGTCGAGCAGCATCACGCCGAAGCCCGAGCCGAACTCGGCGAGGAACAGGCACGCGAGCACGGTGAAGTAGGAGCCGCGCGCGAGCGGGACGAGCACGAGCGGGGCCGGGAACAGAACGCAGCCGAGCACGAAGGCGGGCCCGACTCCCATCCGGCGGCTCAGCCGCCCCGTGACCACCGACCCGATCAGGCCGCCGATCGACGCCGCGCCGAGCACCAGGCCGAGCACGCCTGGGCGCACGCCCAGCGTCTTGGTCGCGTAGAGCAGGAACAGCGCCCAGAAGACGAAGTTGAAGAAGTTGATCGTCGCCGTCGCGAGCAGCGAGGCCCGCACGATCGGCGAGTTCCGGATGTAGCGGATCCCCGCCTTCAGGTGTCCGCTCCGCGCCGCCTCGGTGGGCGGCTCGACGGGCGAGATCGAGCTCATCGTGAACGCCGAGCAGAGGAACGTGACCGCGTCCGCCACGAGCGCCACGGGCGCTGAGAGCGCCTGCACGAGCGCGCCGCCGACGCTGGGGCCGGCGACGAACGAGAACGCACGACTCCCGTTCAGGAGCGAGCTCGCCTCGAGGTAGCGCTCGCGCGGCACGAGCGAGACGAAGAGCGTGCTGTAGGAGACGTAGAAGAGCACGTCGAGCGTCCCGAACAGGAAGCCGACGACGTAGAGCTGCGTCAGCGTCAGCAGGCCGAACGCGTACGCGAGCGGGATCGTCACGAGCAGCGCCGCGCGGCCGAGCGAGGTCGCGATCATCATCTGGCGCCGCCGTCCGCGCCGGTCGACCCACGCGCCGGCGTGCAGCGAGAAGAGGAGGTTCGGCAGCAGCAGCGCCGCGCCCAGGAACCCCATCTGCGCGGCGCTCGCGTGGAGCGCGAAGACGCCGACGAGCGGCAGCGCGATCAGGGTGATCTGGTCGCCGAAGAGCGAGATCGTCTCCCCGAACCAGAACCGCCGGAACTCGCGTCCGCGGAGAACTTCGGGAAGGCGGAGCCCCCGCGCTCGGGGCGCGGCAAGGGTTGGATCGGGGTGACTCACGCTCTCGCGACCGTGACGTCGCCGCTCATCGTGTTGGCACGGAGCTCCACCTTCGGGCCCTCGCCCTCGGGTGGAAGCTCGGACACGGGCAGCTCGGAGCGGACTTCGCCGCTGCGGGAACGGGCGTCGACCCAAAGGGTGGACCCCTCGGCGATCCCGACCTTGAGGTCGCCGGACGCCGACTTCAGGTCGATCTTGCCGGTCGAGACGGTGCCGATCTCCTGATCGCCGGAGGCAGTGCTGACGCTGACCGAGGAGCGCGCCTCGCGGACGATCACGTCGCCCGAGGCGGAATTGACGGACAGATCGCCCGTGACGTCGCGGACGATCACGTCGCCCGAGGCGGAGTTGATCTTGGCGTCGCCGGCGACCGAGCGCATCGCGACGTCGCCGGAAGCGGTGTTGATGCGGGCGTTTCCGCCGACGTCGCCCAGAGCCACGTCACCGCTGGCAGCGTCGACCCGCACGTCGCCACGGATCTCGCCGAACTCGACGTCGCCGGAGCCGCTCTCCACCTCAATCGACCCGAACACTCCGCGGCCGACGACCTCCGCCGAGCCGGTCTTCGACTCGACGCTGGTCTCCGTGGGGCTTGTCACGGCGACGAGCACCTCGGCGTGACGGAAGATGCCGCCCCGGTCACGCACGTCGATCACGACCTGTTGCCCGTCGCCGCGCTCACGAAGCTCGACGCGCGCCTTTTCGATCGCGGCGCTGCTCGCGTCGTTGTCGCGGAGCGGCTCGAGAACGACCGTAGTCTCTTTCACGTCGGCGGTCTCGAGGCGAATCTCGCCGGCACCGAGCTTGATGTCGAGCCGGACGTCGCCGGGGGTCTCGAAGGTCTCGGTCCTCATCGCCGGCGACCTCCCGGGCGCACGCGCGGCTTCTGCGGGCGCGTGTCGACCCTGACCTCTGCGTGTCCGAACGGGAGCTGGAAGAAGGCCATCGTGGTTCCCTCCCCTCTCAGCCGCGGGCGTAGCCCGTCAGCCGGTTGCTGGACTGCGCCGCCGGGGCGGCGGTGCTGCTGCGCGAAAGCGCGCGGACGATCCACGTGTTCACGGACACGCCCTCGCGGCTCGCGGCCACTTCGAGCGCTCCCTTGAGCGCCTCGGGCAGCCGCAGCGTGATGCGGGCGGTGTACGCCTCGTCGGCACCCGCCGCCGGGGCCTCGGGCTCGTCGCTGACATACACGAGCTCCGGGTCCTGGCCGGTGAGCCGCACCTCGACGTGACCGCCGGGAAGCTTGTCGTTCAGCTCGAGCGCCGCTTCCGAAAGCGCATCGAGCAGGCGCAGGCCGACGGAGGCCTGGAGCGTGAGTACGAGCCGTCCGGCCGCCTCGGCCGTCGCCTCGTCCCCGAGCTCCGCGACCGCCGTGAGGTCGGCCCTGAGCGCGTCCACGAACCGTTGTAGCTGCATCGTGACATCACTATGACATCACTAGTGGTGTCTGTCAAACGTCGCTCGGCTGTCACCCGTACAGCTGGGCCCGATATCCCCTTCTGTAGAGGGTTTTCAGGTGCTCGACGCGCTTCACGTAGTGGCGGGTCTCGGCGAACTCGATCCCTTTCCCCTCGGCGCGCCAGTGATCGACGTTCTCCTGGCCGGCGTTGTAGGCGGCCAGCGCCGTGCGCTCGTCGCCGTACTTGTCGAGCAGATGTCGGAGGTACCACGAGCCGTAGCGGACGTTGATCTCCGGATCATCGAGGTCCGAGACGCGGAACTTCGTCCCGCCGGTGTGGACGGCGATCCCCTCAGCCGTCGAGGGCAGCAGCTGCATCAGCCCGACCGCGCCGGAGCTCGAGCGGGCATGGGCGCGGAACTTGCTCTCCTGGTAGATGACGGCCGCGAGCAGCGCGGGGTCGAGATGGTAGTTCCGCGAGTGGCCGCGCACGATCGCCTGGTAGTCGAGCGGGTAACGAAGGCGCACATACCACGCCGGCTCGGTCGAGTTCACATACGCGAACGCGGCAGCGAGGGCAGCGGCGACGACGACGAGCGCGAGGACCTTCTTCAACGGGTCAGCTCTCGTACGACCCCCTTGACGAAGTCGTCGAGCTTCTCGAGCGAGCCGTCGTTGACGTAGGCGAAGTCCGCCTGGGCCACCTTGATCGACTCTGGCAAGAGGCGCGGCTCGCGCTCCGCGGTGTCGACGTCGGTGCGCGCCGCTCGCACGTCCGGCGGCGCGGTCACCACGACGACCACGTCGAACCGTTCCTCGCCGCCGACCTCGTAGAGGAGCGGAACCTCGGTCGCCGTCACCGGCGGGGGGTCATCCCCCTCGGCGAGCCGTTCACGCCAGCCCATGTACTCCTGCACGACCAGCGGGTGGAGCAGGCCTTCGAGCCATTCGAGCGCCTCGGGGTCGGCGAAGACGATCTCGGCGATCGCGCCGCGATCGACCTCGCCCTCGTCGTCGAGGATCGCCTTGCCGAAGCGCTCGACCAGCTGGGCGCGCACGTCTCGGTCGTCGCTCAGCAGGCGATGGACGATCTCGTCGCTCGAGATGACGGCGGCGCCGTGCCGCGCGAACGCCGCGAGGGCCTCGCTCTTGCCGGCTCCGATGCCGCCCGTGATGGCGACGGCGATCGGTCTGGCCAAGCTACTCCGTGGGCTCTTCGGCGGGAGCCTCGACCTCGGCGGCGGGCTCCTCCGGCACGGGCTCTTCGGCCAGAGCCTCGGCGGCGGCGGGCTCCTCCGCGGGCGGCTCCTCCGCGGGCGGCTCGGCCTCGGCGGCGGGCTCGAGCTCGGGCTCCTCGGCCTCGGGCTCCGATTCCGGCTCCTCCGCTTCCGGAGCGGCCTCCGCTTCCGGAGCAGCCTCCGCCTCCGGCGTGGCCTCTGCCTCTACCTCCGGCGCGGCCTCGGCCTCGGCGGCGGACGCCTCCGGGAAGACCTCTTCCGAGAGGTCGAGGTTCGGCGTGCCCTCCACGGCCTCGGAGTCGTCCGCACGCTGCTGGACACCGCCGCCCTCGACGCGCTTCAGTGAGAGCGAGAGGCGGCGCCGCTCGGCGTCCACCTCGATGATCTTCGCCTTGACCAGGTCGCCCTGCGAGACCACCTCGCGCGGGTTCTCGACGTGGTGCTGCGCGAGCTCCGAGATGTGAACGAGCCCCTCGACGCCGGGCATGATCTCGACGAAGGCGCCGAAGGTGACGACCTTCGTGACCTTGCCCTCGACCTCGTCGCCCTCGTGGTAGGTCTCGAGCACCTGCTGCCACGGGTCGCTCTGGGTCTGCTTGAG
>Ga0207683_10004494_pt1 | contig 12035 bp, 9 predicted proteins | sample KBSM73metaG_FD_184333 | JGI IMG/M metagenome (GOLD analysis project Ga0207683, IMG submission 184333) | Miscanthus rhizosphere microbial communities from Kellogg Biological Station, Michigan, USA - KBS M7-3 metaG (SPAdes) (version 2) | ecosystem: Host-associated > Plants > Roots > Rhizosphere >...
CGGGTGAAAAGCGCGGCACCGTTGGCATACGGATTCGCATTGATCAGCTCGATGGCGGCATCGAGCGACTCGGTCCGCACGATCGCGAGCACCGGTCCGAAAATTTCCTCGCGATAGATCGCCATCTCCCGGGTGACCTGGTCGAACAGCGTCGGGCCGACGAAAAATCCATCCTCGTGGCCCGGGATGCTCGGCTTGCGGCCGTCGACGATCAGCGCCGCGCCTTCGTCGACGCCGCGATCGATCAAACCGACGATGCGGTCGCGCGCGGCGCAGGTGATGACCGGTCCCATTTCCGATTCGCGCCGGTCGCCCGGTCCGACGGCGATGCGGCGCGCGCGCTCGGCGAGCTTGTCGCGCAGCGCGTCGCCGGCGTCGCCAACCGCGACGACAACCGACACCGCCATGCAGCGCTCGCCGGCCGAGCCGTACGCGGCGCCGATCAGCGCCTCGGCGGCGAAGGCGAGATCGGCGTCGGGCATCACGACGGCATGGTTCTTGGCGCCGCCCAGCGCCTGAACGCGCTTGCCATTGCGCGATCCGGTCTCGTAAATGTAGCGCGCAATCGGCGTCGAGCCGACGAAGGACACCGCCTTGATCGAAGGATGCGCGAGGATCGCGTCGACCGCCTCCTTGTCGCCGTGCACGACGTTGAACACGCCGTCGGGAAGCCCGGCCTCGGTCAGGAGCTCGGCCATGCGCAGGCTCATCGTCGGATCGCGTTCGGACGGCTTCAGGATGAACGCATTGCCGCAGGCAAGCGCGACGGGAAACATCCACATCGGCACCATCGCCGGGAAGTTGAACGGCGTGATGCCGGCGCAGACGCCGACCGGCTGGCGCAGGGAAAAACTGTCGACGCCGGTGCCGACGTTGTCGCTGAAATCGCCTTTGAGCAGGTGCGGAATTCCGGTGGCGAACTCGACGACTTCGATGCCGCGGGTGATCGAGCCCTCGGCATCGCTGACCGTCTTGCCATGCTCCTGCGATACCAGTCGCGCCAGGTCGGTCTTGTGCGCTTCCATCAGGTCGCGAAAGCGCATCAGGACGCGCGCCCGGCGCAACGCCGGTGCGGCGCGCCACGCGGGCAATGCAGCGGTGGCGGCAGCCGCGGCGGCGTCGACGTCGGCCGCGTCGCCCAACGGAACGTGCCGCAGCACTTCGCCGGTCGCCGGATTGGTCACCTCGGCGTAGCGCGTCGTGTGCGCAGCCACTGCCCGGCCGCCGATCCACAGCGGCAGGCGTTCGAGTGTCGTCAAGTCCATGATCTCTCCTCGTCCCGGCGTCGGTCCCGCGAATGCGGGGATCCAGTGTCGTTCGAGCAACGCCGCCGGGTCCCCGCTTCAGTTACGAAATGGTCGGGAACAACAAGCCTAGGTCTGGTCATTGCTCGCCTGCAACCGCGCAACATAGCGCGCGATCATGTCGACTTCCAGGTTGACCCGCGCGCCGGATGCCAAGCTTCCCAGCGTCGTCACGGCCAGTGTATGCGGGATCAGATTGACTGAAAAGCGCCGCCCCGCCACCCCATTGATCGTGAGGCTGACGCCATCGACCGCGATCGAGCCCTTGCCGGCGATAAAGTGCGCAAGCTCCGCCGGCGCCTCGACCTCGAGCTCGACGTTCTCGCCATCGCTTGCCGCGCGTTCGAAGCGCGTCACGATGCCCACTCCATCCACGTGCCCAGCCACCAGATGGCCGCCGAGCCGGTCGGAAAGCCGCATCGCCTTTTCCAGATTGACCCGGCCGGGCCGATCGAGCCGTGCTGTGCAGCGCAGCGTCTCCGCCGACACGTCGAAGGCGAGCTTCGTCTGGTCGACGGACACGACCGTCAGGCAGCAGCCGCTGACCGCAACGCTGTCGCCCACGCCCAGGTCCGACAGGTCGAGCGTGCCGGCGTCCAGCGTGAGCTTGAGCCCATCAGACATCGCCTGCGCCGTGGCGATGCGGCCGACCGCCTGCACGATGCCGGTGAACATCAGCGTTCGATTCTGGCGAGGACGCGCCAGTCGGTGCCGACCGGGTCGACGCCGACGATGCGCAGCGGCGTGCGATCGGCCAGACGGTCGAGCGGCGCCGGCAGCGCGAACATGCCGCGCGCGCCGTCGCCTAGCAAGCACGGCGCCAGGTAGACCAGCAGCTCGTCGACCAAGCCGGCGGCAAGCAGAGCGCCGTTCAACCGGGCGCCCGCTTCGACATGGAGCTCGTTGATGCCCTCCGCGGCAAGCGCGGTCATCATCGCTGCCAGGTCGATCCGGCCGTCGCGATCGGGCAGGGTCATTGTCCGAACCGTCGCCGGCCAGACCGTCCTCGGCGTCGACGCGGTGACCACGAGCACCTCTCCATCGGCCAATACCCGCGCATTCGGCGGAAGCTCGCCATGGCGGTCGACGATGACTTTCAACGGCTGGCGCGGCGTGGCGACGCCGCGCACCGTCAGCTGCGGGTCGTCTTGCTGAACGGTGCCGATGCCGGTCAGGATCGCGCACGCCCTCGCCCGCCAGCGATGGCCGTCGGCGCGGGCCTCCTCGCTGGTGATCCACTGGCTGGCGCCGTTTTCCAGTGCGGTGCGGCCGTCGAGGCTGGCCGCGATCTTGGCCCGCACCCAAGGGCGCCCGTGCTCGATCCTCATCAGCCAGCCGGGGTTGATCTCGCGCGCATCGTCCTCGAGCAAACCGACGTCGACGTCGATCCCGACTGCGCGCAAACGCTCGGCACCGTGTGCCGCCGGCGGATACGGATCGGCCATCGCGGCGACCACGCGCGCCACGCCAGCGGCGAGCAAGGCATCGGTGCAGGGAGGGGTTCTGCCCTGGTGGTTGCAGGGTTCCAGCGTGACGTAGACAGTCGCGCCGCGCGCATCCGCACCGCGCGCGGCGGCATCGGCCAGCGCGTGGACTTCGGCGTGCGGCCCGCCGGCGCGCTGATGCCAGCCTTCGCCGATAATGTGGCCGCCGCGAACGAGCACGCAGCCGACGTGCGGGTTCGGCGTGGTCGTGTAGAGGCCGAGCTCGGCAAGCTCCAGCGCACGCGTCATGAACGCGCGATCGTGGTCGTCGAAACGGCTCATGCCTGGATCGAAATCTGCGCGAGTCGCCGCCGTTGCGGCGACGTGCTCAGCGGGGCTTGCGCCGCGTCGGCGCGGGCTCGACTTCCTGCAACGCGTCGCGAAAGTCGGCGACGTCCTGGAAGCTGCGGTACACCGAGGCGAAGCGGATGTAGCCGACCTTGTCGAGCTTGTAGAGCTCCTGCATCACCATCTCGCCGACCTGTCGCGACGGAATCTCGCGCTCGCCCAGCGCCAGCACCTGCTGCACGATCCGCTCGACTGCCTGGTCGACGTACTCGGTCGGCACCGGGCGCTTGTGCAGCGCGCGCTGGAAGCCGCTGCGAATGCGGTGCACGTCGAAATCGGAACGCGTGCCGTTCTGCTTGACAATCTGCGGCAGCCGCAGCTCTGCCGTCTCGTAGGTCGTGAAGCGCTTCTGGCATGCGGGACAGCGGCGGCGGCGGCGGATCGAATCACCGGCCTCGGAAACGCGCGAGTCGACTACCTGCGTATCTTCGCTGCCGCAGAAAGGGCACTTCATGCCGGCCGGTAAACGGGAAACTTCGCCGTCAGCGCAGCGAGCGTCTTGACGACCCGGTCGCGGGTGCCCTTGTCGGTCGGCGAGTCCAGCACGTCGGCGATCAGGTGCGCAAGCTGCTCGCATTCGATCTCGGTGAAGCCCCGTGTCGTGATCGCGGGGCTGCCGATGCGAACGCCACTGGTGACGAACGGCTTTTCGGGATCGTTCGGGATCGCATTCTTGTTGACGGTGATATGCGCGGCCGACAGCGCAGCCTCGGCGTCCTTGCCGGTGATCTTCTTCGCCCGGAGGTCGAGCAGGAACATGTGCGAATCGGTGCCGCCGGAGACGATGCGCAGCCCGCGCTCCTGGAGCACGGTCGCCAGGACACGTGCGTTCTCGACAACCCGCTCCTGGTAGATCCTGAACTCGTGCGTAAGCGCTTCCTTGAACGCGACCGCCTTGGCGGCGATGACGTGCATCAGCGGTCCGCCCTGAAGTCCGGGAAACACTGCCGAGTTGATCAGCTTCTCGTGTTCGGCGCCGGCAAGGACGAAGCCGCCGCGCGGTCCGCGCAGCGTCTTGTGCGTCGTGCTGGTGACGAAATGGGCGATGCCGACCGGGCTCGGATAGACGCCGGCGGCCACGAGCCCGGCATAGTGCGCCATGTCGACCATCAGGTACGCGCCGACCGAGTCCGCGATGGCGCGAAAACGCTTCCAGTCGATCACGCGGGAGTAAGCCGACGCGCCGGCGATGATCAGCTTCGGCTTGTGCTGGCGGGCGAGACGCTCGGCGGCGGCGTAGTCGATCAGCTCGGTGACGGGGTCGAGCCCATAGGCGACGATGTTGAACCACTTGCCGGAGAAATTGACCGGTGAGCCGTGGGTCAGATGCCCGCCATGCGGCAGGCTCATGCCCATCACCGTGTCGCCGGGCTGCAGCACCGCGAAAAAGACAGCCTGGTTCGCCTGCGCTCCCGAATGTGGTTGCACGTTGGCATACTCGGCATCGAACAGCTTTTTGACGCGATCGATCGCGAGCCTTTCGGCGACGTCGACGAACTCGCAGCCCCCGTAATAGCGCTTGCCCGGATAGCCCTCGGCGTACTTGTTGGTCAGCTGCGACCCCTGCGCCGCCATGACCGCCATGCTGGCGTAATTCTCGGACGCGATCAGCTCGATATGCGTCTCCTGACGTGCGTTTTCGCCGCCGATCGCCTTCCACAGTTCGGGATCGGCCTGGCTCAGTGTCTGTGCCCGGTGCGGCATGGGGAGTCTGTCGTCCAGGAAAGCGCGCATTTTACCACCGCGATCCCTGCTTTACCGCAGTGCGGCAAAGCGATTGCCATTGCCGGTATCGCGGGTTAACCTTCACGCGCGCTGCGAGGCTATGGCGTGGTCCGTTGCGCGACGATCGGTTGCCGACCGTCCCCGCCTGCACGCCGACCGTCCGGGGGTCGTCTTGACACTCCTTCTCTCGCTGTCGCGATTGATCGATCGCATCACCGAGCGTATCGGCCAGGGCCTGTACTGGCTGATCCTGATAACCGTGCTGATCAGCGCCGCCAACGCCGTGGTGCGCAAGGCGTTCAACTACAGCTCGAACAGCTATCTGGAAGCGCAGTGGTATCTGTTTTCGGCGGTGTTCCTCGGCGCCGCAGGATACACGCTGCTCCGCAACGAGCATGTCCGCATCGACGTCATTTCGGGAAAGCTATCTCCCCGCGCTCGCGCATGGATCGATATCCTCGGGACGCTGTTCTTCCTGTTGCCGATGGCGGTCCTGATCGGGTGGCTCGGCTGGCCGGTGTTCGTCGATTCGTACGTACGCGGGGAGGTATCGTCCAATGCGGGCGGCCTGATCATCTGGCCGGCCCGCTTGCTGGTACCGGTCGGATTCTTCCTGCTAGCGGTGCAGGGCATTTCCGAGCTGATCAAGCGCGTCGCGTTCCTGATGGGTCTGATCCCCGACCCGGGTGAAAAGATTGTCGTAAAGACCGCGGAGGAAGAGCTCGCGGAGGACATCCTTCGCGCGCGGGGCGAAGAAGCGCTGGCCGCGGAAATCGCCGCCCAGGCGACGAAGCCCGACGGAAGCAAACGATGAGCGCCTTCCTGATCGCGAACATCGCACCGTTGATGTTCGTGACGCTGATCGTGGTGCTTCTGATTGGGTATCCGGTCGCCTTCTCGCTCGCCGCCGTCGGCATTGCCTACGCGCTTCTCGGGATTCACCTCGGACTGCTGACGCCCTCGCTGGTCCAGGCGCTGCCGGAACGGATCTGGGGCGTGATGTCGAACGACACGTTGCTCGCGGTGCCGTTCTTCACCTTCATGGGACTGATCCTGGAACGCAGCGGCATGGCCGAGGACCTCCTCGATACCATCGGGCAAGTCTTCGGGCCAGTGCGCGGCGGGCTCGCTTACGCAGTCATCTTCGTCGGCGCGCTGCTGGCGGCGACCACCGGCGTGGTCGCGGCATCGGTCATTTCGATGGGACTGATCTCGCTGCCCATCATGCTGCGCTATGGCTACGACCGCCGCTTCGCCAGCGGCGTCATCGCCGCCTCGGGCACGCTGGCGCAGATCATCCCGCCGTCGCTGGTGCTGATCATCATGGCCGACCAGCTCGGCAAGTCGGTCGGCGATATGTACGCGGGCGCGTTCATTCCCGGGATCAGCCTCGCCTGCTTGTATGCGCTCTACACGATGGGCGTCTGCGCGGTGAAGCCGGCGTGGGCGCCGGCGCTGCCGCTGGAAGCGCGCACCTTGCGCGAGCCCAGCGGTGCCGGCGGCACGCGTTCGCTGCTGGTGCTGACGATCGTCGCGGCGGCGTCCGCAGTCGCGTTCGCACACTGGAAGTACGGCCCCGACGATCCGACCGACGAGATGCTGGTCGTCGCGACCAGCGTCGGCACCGGCGTGGCCTTCTTTGCCGCGGTGCTCAATCGCGTGTTCAAGCTCGGACTGCTGTCGCGCCTGGCCGAACGCGTCGTGTTCGTGATGATACCGCCGCTGGCGTTGATCTTTCTGGTGCTGGGCACGATTTTCCTCGGCGTCGCGACGCCGACCGAAGGCGGCGCGATGGGCGCGAGCGGCGCGCTGATCATGGCGGTGGCCCGGAAGCGGCTGACATGGAAACTGATGCGCCAGGCGATGGACACGACCGCCAAGCTCTCGACGTTCGTCGTGTTCATCCTGGTCGGCGCGCGCGTGTTCAGCCTGACTTTCTATGGCGTGAACGGACACGTCTGGGTCGAGCAGCTGCTGCTGCATCTGCCGGGCGGCCAGCTGGGCTTCCTGATCGTCGTCAACGTGCTGATCTTTTTCCTGGCCTTCTTCCTCGACTTTTTCGAGCTGTCGTTCATCGTCATTCCGCTGGTCGGCCCGGTCGCCGACAAGCTAGGCATCGACCTGATCTGGTTCGGCGTGCTGCTCGGCGTCAACATGCAGACCTCGTTCATGCACCCGCCATTCGGATTTGCGCTGTTCTATCTGCGCAGCGTCGCGCCTGCCAAGGACTTTCTCGACAAGGTCACCGGCAGGCTGACCAAGAAGGTGACGACCGGCCAGATTTACTGGGGCGCGGTGCCGTTCGTGCTGATCCAGATCGTGATGATCGCGCTGGTTATCAGTTTTCCGCAGATGGTGATGGTCTACAAGGCCAGCGAGAAAGCGTTCGACATCAAAAAGATCCAGATCATCGTGCCGGAAGACCAATCGGGGCCGGGCAGCCAGCCGGCCGGAGGCGGGTCCGAGGGCACCACCAACATTGAACAGGAGAACGCCGAGAAAGCACTGGAAAAGGAGCTCGGCGGCGCAACGAAGGACCCAGGCAGCTCACAGACCGAAAGCGCTCCCGGCAACCAGCAGGACGACGTGGAAAAGGCGCTGCAAAAAGAGCTGGGCGGCGCCAAAGCTCCCGAAGAAAAGAAGTAAGCCAAAAAAACGCCGGGTTATGGGCCCGGCGCATGCTGTTTCGATCCCGGTCGCGGTACCGGTGGGTGATCCGCTATTTGCGACTAGCCAGCCGCTCCGCTGCAATCATGAAGTTGTCGAAACGGTTTTCCGTGACGGCGAACCACGACACCTGCTCTGCGCGAAACGCCTTCCACGGCTCGTAAATTTTCTTGAATTTTGCGTTCTTGCCGGCGATTTCGTCGTAGGTTTCGGTCGTCGCTTTGTAGCATGCCGCCAGAATCTCATTCGAGAACGGCTGCAGCTTGACGCCGTTGCCGATCAGCCGCTTCATCGCCGCCGGATTGAGCGAATCGTACTTGGACGTCATGTCCATATTCGCCTCGAAGCATGCGGCCTCGAATATCGCCTGGTAGTCCTTGGGCAGCGCTTCCCACGCCTTGATGTTGACGTAGCAATCGACTCCGGTGCTGCCTTCCCACCAGCCCGGATAGTAGTAATTCTTCGCGATCTTGTAGAACCCGAGCTTCTCGTCGTCATAGGGTCCGACCCATTCCGCGGCGTCGATCGTTCCCTTCTCGAGCGCCGGATAGATGTCTCCTCCGGCAATCTGCTGCGGCACGACGCCGAGCTTGGCCAGCGGCAGCGCGCCCGTGCCCCCGATGCGGAACTTCAGGCCCTTCAAGTCGGCGACCGTCTTTATTTCCTTGCGGAACCAGCCCCCCATCTGCGCGCCAGTGTTCCCCGCCGGGAAGCTGATCATGTTGTAGTCCTTGTAGAACTCGCGCATCAGCGCAAGCCCGCCGCCGTGATACATCCAGGCATTCTGCTGGCGCGTATTGAGGCCGAACGGGATCGCTGCAGCGAATGCGAAGGTCGGATCCTTGCCGAAGAAATAGTACGGCGCGGTATGGGCGCATTCGACGGTGGCGTTCTGTACGGCGTCGACGACACCGAACGCCGGAACGATTTCTCCGCCGGCAAACACCTGGATCTGGAACTTGCCGTTGGTCGCCGCGGCGCAGCGCTTGGAAATGACATCGGCCCCGCCGAAAATCGTGTCCAGCGCCTTCGGAAAGCTCGACGCCATCCGCCATTTGACCTCGGGTTGCGTGCCCTGGCCGACGACCGGCGCGGCAACGGCGCCGGCGGCGAGACCGACCCCGGCTTTTTTCAGAAATGAACGACGTTCCATGAACTCCTCCAGGGGAAATTCGATACTGGCGCGCCGTAGAACTGCCGGCGGCGCGACGCCGGATGTTGCGCTGGTGATCCGCGGGGGCGCATGACTTAGTCGTCGGCGTCCAGACGGTGTTCGTTGCTCCGCCTGTGATTTTATCGTATTTCGACTAGCGTGTAGCCGTTCAGCCGGACAGCTTCCGCACGGCGCTGAATAGGCCCCACGACCAGCCGGCCTGGCGCTCGATCGTCTGGTTGAAGCGCACAAGGTAGCGAGCATTCCCGGTATCGAGCTCGACCATGCCTCCGGACATCAGGCGGTCGTCGGGTCCGATCAGGCTGCGCTGCGTGGCCTCGCGATTGGCCGCGTGCGAGGGAATATAGACACCGAAAAACGGCCGGTCGATCGCAGCGCGCTCACCGTCCAGCGGCGCGACCCAGGTGCGCAGCAGCACCCGGATGATGCGCCGCGCGATGATCTCGACGCCGCAGATCACTTCGTCCACCTGCTCGCGCTGCATGCGGCGCACGACCGCGAGGCTCCATCCTTCAGGCGCCTGAAAGGCAATGATCTCGCCCAGCTTGGCCGGCACGTCCTTGGCGGGCGCCACCAACCGGCAGCCGCTGTCGCTGTGGTCGACCAAGCGCCATTGCGACCCACGAACACGCCGCGCTACCGAGTCGGGGTTGGCGCTGGGGTTCACCATCTGCGTGATCTCGTCGTAGCTCATCATCGCGCCGACCGACTTGGCTTGCGGTGACAGGTGCTCGACTTCGGCGACCGCCCGTGTCAAGGCCTGCAGCCCGACGACGACGCGGACGTCGTGCTCGGTGCGCTGCCGTGGCGCGCGCGGCGCGTAGGCCAGCGCATCGGGACCGTAGAGCGCCGCCAGCCGCATCAGCAACAGCTTCTGCTCGCGCGGCGGCAGATCGCCGTCCAACGGCTTGTCGTCGTCGCGGTCCGGCAGGACGCGCATGCGCTCGACGATTTTGGCGTATACCGACGAAGCATCGAGATACAGCACGCGCCCGCCCGCGCGCGGCCGGTCGCCGCGCCGCAGGCCATGCGTACCCGACAGGTCGACAAGAAAATTGGCGTTGGTGCCGTGCTGTGGCACCAGGGTAACCGCATCGACCCAATCTTCGAGCGCGCGCGCCACCCACTCGACCTGATCGGGCGTGAAGCTTCCGCTATCCAGACGCATCAGCAGCAGCGTCGCGACGTACTCCTGCTCCTGCGTCTTGGTCGGGCGCCGGAATCCGGCGGCGCCGCCTTCGCGATGCCAGCCCCGGGTGCGGGCAAATTCGTACAGCTCGTGGATTTCCCGCCATTGCGCGGGTATCCAGTGCCCGTAACGAAACAGGCGGAACTTGCCATCGAGTCCTTTGTAGTGCGCAAGCCGCAACAGAACCCGGGGCATGACCGCCTTCCACTGCTTGTCGTCGCGTCCCCCGTAGCCGCTCTTGACCGCCGCCTCGTAGGCCGCGATGAACGCCTTGACCAGATCGAACACCGCATGCCACAGCCGCGTCTCGACGCTGCTGGAGCGCTGATAATTGGCCGTGTACTGCTCGGTCAGATCGCCGATGACCGGCTCGAATCGCGCGTCGATCGACAGCAGCGCCTCGGCCTGCGCCGGACCGATCGCGCGGCGACCGCCGGGAAACGAGGTGACGAGGTCAAGCGCCTCGTGCTGCAGCTGCAGCGCGTCGGTGGCGGGCAAGGTCGCGATCCAGCGCGCCGCTGCGGCCGGATTGCGCAATGGATCGGAGAGCGACCGTCTCCAGATCGCGATCCGCTCGCCGACGCCGCGCTTGGCCAACTGCGCTCGCACTACGCCGCCGTCCGGGAGCGCGGCCGCATTAGCCGCGGGACGCCGAGCCGATGGATCGGATCAGCCATGCTAGTTTCCCGCCACGGCCATCTTGCCGATCATGATCGATCCGCAGTGGCGCGAGCCGCGGCGATCGACGTCCTTGCCGATGGCCGTGATATCCCGGTACATGCGGCTCAGGTTTCCGGCGATGGTGATCTCCTCGACCGGATATGCGATCTCCCCGTCTTCGACCCAGTAGCCGGCCGCACCGCGCGAATAATCGCCGGTGACCGGATTGACTCCCTGCCCCAGTAGTTCGGTGACCAGCAGGCCGCGGTCCATGCGCTTGAGCAGCGCCGGCAGATCATCGTCGCCGTGGCTGACGATCAGATTGTGATTGCCGCCCGCGTTGGCCGTCGATTGCAGCCCCAGCTTGCGCGCCGAGTAGCTGCCGAGGAAATATCCCTGCACGACACCGTCGGCGACGACATCGCGCGAACGTGTCGCGACCCCTTCGTCGTCGAACGGCGTCGAGGCCTGCCCGCGCGGCAGGTGCGGCTCTTCGCGGATCGACACGTGCGGAGCGAACACCTGCATACCGACGCTGTCGAGCAGGAACGACGACTTGCGATACAGGCTGCCGCCGCTGACGGCGTTGACAAAGTGACCGATCAGACCGGTGGCGATCGGAGCCTCGTAAACGACCGGACACTCGATGGTCGCGAGCTTGCGCGCACCGAGGCGGTGCAGCGTACGCAGCCCCGCCTTTCTGCCGACTTCGCGCGCCGGCATCAAGTCGGCGGGCGATCGCGCCGACGTATACCAGTCATCGCGCTGCATCGCGCCATCCTCTTCGCCGATCACCGCACAGTAGATGCCATGACGCGAGCTCGCGTAGCCGCCCGAAAATCCGTTGCTGTTCGCGTAGACGAATTCCGCCTCGTGCAGCGATACCGACGCGCCTTCGGAATTGTTGATGCGCGCATCGACGCCGAGCGCCGCGGCCTCGCATTCGCGCCCGAGCTCGATCGCCTGCTCGACGGAGAGCGGCCAAGGATGGCTCAAATCGGGATCGGTCCAGCCGCGGGCGAGCAGCTTTGGATCGGCGAGACCCGCGCAGTTGTCGTCGGCTGTATAGCGTGCGATCGTCAGCGCCTTGGTGACGGTGTCTCGAATAGCGGCGGGCGCGAAATCGGCCGTGCTGGCATGTCCCCGCCGCTGACCGACGTAGACGGTGACGCCGATCCCCTTGTCGCGGTTGTAGGCGATAGTCTCGACATCCCCCTTGCGCACGGTAACGCTCTGGCCGAAGGCCTGCGAAACTTCGGCCTCGGCAGCGGTCGCGCCGCCCGCGCGCGCGGCGTCCAGCACCTGTGCGGCGACATCGGCGAGCGTGCCGGCGGCGAGTGCAAAACGATTCTCGGACGTGCTCACTGAGCTGGTCATCGACGGACTCGAAGCGGAAGGCAGACCCCTGATCGGTTATGATAGCAAACCCCTTTCGCGACCCCTGGCGCCGCCATGCGACGATCCGACGAAACACCCCGGCGAAC
>Ga0207683_10004496_pt1 | contig 12032 bp, 12 predicted proteins | sample KBSM73metaG_FD_184333 | JGI IMG/M metagenome (GOLD analysis project Ga0207683, IMG submission 184333) | Miscanthus rhizosphere microbial communities from Kellogg Biological Station, Michigan, USA - KBS M7-3 metaG (SPAdes) (version 2) | ecosystem: Host-associated > Plants > Roots > Rhizosphere >...
CGTGTCGCTGCAGATGTGGCAGCCAACGCCCATCGCGGTGAGTGCGATGGGACGCAGGGAGAGACCCTGCTCTGGGATCGGCGCGATGCCACGGATGGTGGCACCGCGCCGCTTAGCTTCGATTCGGCTATTTCCCGTCGTGGTCGGAGTCGCCGGGAATCGCACGCTCTACGCCGTCGCTGACCCGTTGCCACGAGTCTTTCGCTGCGAGCTTTGCCCGATTCCATTCCAGGCGGGATGTACCCCGAGCGCTGTCCCAATCGCGGCCGAGGTCGGCTTCTACCTCGTCGAACGTCCGGCCCGGATTATTGCTATAGGACGAATATCCGTACCGGTAGGCCGGCGCAAGCTGATCATACGTTTCGCCCGCGGCGTACGGCCGGCTCGAGTAATTTTCCCGCCAATACTCGTCCTCGACGGTCGGGTCGACCATTTCGGCCACGCCCTTCCCGGCTAACCCTCCGAGGACGGCACCGACTGCCGCGCCGACGACCGTTCCTAACGGGCCCACAACCGAGCCTGCTGCGGCACCCGCCGCAACGCCTCCGGCGGCCGCGCCAAGGCCTGTGCCTACAGGGTGAGATCCAGTCGCACCCGTGATGGGATCGCGATTGGCGTCTTTTCCTGCGTATGCCTCTTGTTGTCTGTTGGTCATAGTGATTCCTCTGCGTTGCGTGAGTGAGGCCGGTTGCGATGGGTCATTAGTTTCGCGGAATGCGGTAACCGACTGGCAGCGACCGCGGTGGGTGCGCTGTCCATGCGGCATTAAGCGCGTCGAGTTGTCCCGGCACCAGCAGCGTTTCTCTTCAAGCGAAGTAGGTACCTGTCTTACACCGTTGATCGTCAGGAAATCCGTCGGGTCGACACGAGCATTTCTGCCGGCTATGCAGGTGTGCCGGAATGGCCCCACGGAGACTCGACAGCCGCGGCTGCATCGAGACCCGGATCAGATCCTGCCCCGAAAAATGGACGATCTGGACTTTGTCGGACAGATGCAGCTTCAGCCGTCGAGCTCGTTGTCCTTTGAGGCTCAATGGGGCACGTGCGTTGCAGGCGTGCGATCTGATTTGACGGAACGGGCCGGTCGCGTTTTTTGATTCTCTCTTCACCCAAATAGCTTGGCCGCTTCCCAGCCGATTGACCCTACGTGTTCGAACGCCCGCATCTGCGCCAACGCTGCAACGATTCACCTCTGCCGTAGAGGCGGGCATTGTCGAACGTAAAACGCCAGACGCGTTCACCGAAATCCACTGGGGACGTTCGAGCTCCGGACGAGGATAGGCCGTATGGACCGCGTGATCGGACGCTCGACGTCCTGCTCACGAGCATCGCCCGAAACGGAACTCCGGCTCACGCCGCTGTCACGAAGCGGGAACGCTCGCTGTCGCCACGATCGATAGAATGTTGCTGCAAATGCTCGCACCAGTATTCCCGCCATCTGAGCGAATCCTGGCACATCTGCGCAAGCGTCCGCTGCGCTTCCCAGTTGAGAAGTGCCTTGGCGCGAGCCGCGCTTGCCCATAATTCGGCCGCGTCTCCCGCCCGTCGCGGGCCCACTTGACAAGCGATCCTGCGGCCGGTGGCGCACTGAAACCCCTCGATGACTTCGCGCACCGAATGACCTCGCGCACTGCCGAGGTTGACGATCAGAGGGTCGCTCGCTTTAGCGCGCGCGCGCAAAGCCAGTATGTGAGCGTCCGCAAGGTCCTCCACGTGCACATAGTCGCGAATGGCCGTGCCGTCGCGCGTCGGGTAGTCCGCGCCATGGATGGTGAGGTCGGGAATGCGACCTACCGCGACCTGTTCGATCAGGGGCATGAGATTCTGCGGTGTGCCCTGGGGATCATCTCCTATGAATCCGGAGGAGTGCGCGCCGACAGGGTTGAAATAGCGCAGGATCGCGAGGGGTGAGCCCGCGGCAGCGCTTGCATCGATGAGGCAGCGTTCGCTCGCCAGCTTGCTGAACCCGTATGGATTGACCGGAGCTGTTTTAGCGTCTTCCGATAGAGGGCAATGCTCTGGCTCCCCGTAAACCGTGGCCGACGAGCTGAAAACGAAAGGACAGTCGCCGGCAACTTCACGCGCGTTCATCGTCCCAATGAAGTTGGCGCGGTAATAGCGCAGGGGGTCACGGACGGAGTCGGATACCGACTTGAGTCCCGCTAAATGAATGACCCCCGTCAGTCGCTCAGATTCGACCGCCTGGACGAATGCCGGATAATCGCAGACATCGACCTTGACGACGCGGGGGCGATGGCCGGCGATCTTTTCCACGCGGTCCAGGACGTCGGGGCGAGCATTTGAAAAATCGTCGACCACCAGAACGTCTGCCCCGGCTTCCAACAGCCGGACGCACACGTGCGAGCCGATGTACCCGGCCCCTCCAGTGACAAGGACGGTCATGGCGCAAATTGTACGAGACGAGAGAGCGTCATCGCGATCACTTCTTATTTCCCAGGGTAAGCCTTTTGGGGCTTCCGCCATCAATGCGTGAACAGCGCAATCAGAATGATGATGGGAATGGGTACGCCAAGAAAGAACAGCAGCAAGGATCTCATCGAAGCTCCTAAAAGGTGAGGTATTTAAGCCGACGCGACGGGGAGGTCGCGCCGACGTCCGCCGTAGGTCGCCGCAAGGCTCGCGACAAACGCGCCCGTCAACAAGGAGACGAAAACCCATAGCGCGGCGTACGCCGACGCCTTTCGCGCCTTGTCCGCGGCGTCGCGTGCCGTCGTCTCCGCTTCTTTTGCCCTCGCTTGGACGCGATTGAACGTATCGGTCACGCGCTTTTCGGCATCGGCTTGCTGCATGCCCGTGCGCTGGGCCACTAGCTGCCCAACGTACTTGGCATCATCCGCCGAAAGCGAGCCGGTCGCAGTTCCGTTGGCGAAAATCCGCCCGACTTCCGCCGCTGAAGTCGCGCCGTCAGCCGCGGTTGCGTTGGTCGGACCGGCGGCATTGGGCGCACTCATATCTTTCCGAAACAGCGTATCGACAAAGTAATCCGAGTCCTTGCCTACTGCGTCGCCCTTGCCCTTGGTGGCGGCGGGCTGCGTAACGGAGTTTGCCGGCATAGTGGAGACTGCCGTGCCTGCCGCTCCGCCCATGAGTGCGGCACCGGTTTCCGCAGTTCTGCCCACGATCGACGCAAGAACCGTCGTGAGTGCGGCAGCGGTGAACAGTGTCGCCAGACCCCACGCCAGAAATCCATGCACGGTGTCGCGAAAATAAACTTCGTCGGAGTGGGTGCCAGCCGAGCGCGCACGGAGGCGACCTGCCAGGTAGCCCCCCATGCCGGACGCCGCAAGCTGAGTAAACGTAAGCCACAATATCGCCGAGAGGCCGAAGGTTGTGGCCGCGATTCCCTCGCCCAACCATGGCGAAACCGAGGAAAGTCCTAATCCGGTGCCCAGGATTAGCAGTATCAGCGAGAGTGCGGCCGCGCCGGCCGCGCCTGCGATTATCGCGCCCCACGATACTGCGCTGGACATGCCCGGCAAGCCATTGTTGTGATTAAGCGCCAAACCATACTGTGTGGTGCTTGCGGCTTCGCCTTGCAAAACAGCTGCGTTCATGTCGTTGCCTCCGAGATAAGCAACGCATCGTCCGGTCTTGGCGTGAGAGACGCCATCGGCTGTTGCACCAAACTCGTGTAGGACCGCGCGCTCGAACCTTGCAGATCCTCTACCCGACTATTGCTTGACTGTCGTGGTTGACTTGGCTCACAGGTCCTGGGGGCGGGAGACCCGCTCATCATCAAGTGGCTGAGCGGAGCGCACTCAGCATTTGACGCCGCTCGCGGTCTGGCCATGGCGGAAAGCAGGCGTCAACGCCAGCTCGTGATGTCCGCAGCTGCGAAGCAGATGGCGCGCGAACGTTTCGTGGATCGGGGTGGTCCTCAGAAAGTCTCCAGAGTCGCGGTGAACGTTCCGGACGCCCTAAATCCACTTGCGAACGCGCTGACAATATATAAAGCCGGCGGCTGACGGGGAGGTCGGTCCAGGACGGGCAAGATCCGGGATCCTCTTCCCTGGAACTCTTTGTGTCTACAGCGATTGGCATTTCCCGTCCCAACCTCGGCATGCTCGGAATTGAACCCCTGCGTGCGCTTTTGGAATTCGCTCGAATGCATCTGATGGATCACAACGGCGCCACGACGGGCGATGGCCATGCCGTGGTCCTTTTCCCGGGTCTCGGCGCTGGCCATGGATACATGGCGCCACTGGCCAAGCATTGCGAGCGGCTGGGATACGTGTGTTACGACTGGGGCCGCGGCACCAATACGGGTCCAACCGGAGATCCTGAGGTGTGGCTTCGTGAGCTGGCGCTCGATGTGGCCGAGAAGGTGAGTTCGCACTCCCAAGGCGTGAGCCTGATCGGGTGGAGCCTGGGTGGCTTGTATGCCCGTGAAATCGCCAAAGCGCTGCCGCATCGCGTTCGTCAGGTGATCACGCTGGGATCGCCCTTTGCGAACCTCTCGGGTTCAACCAATGCCGGGTGGCTCTACGAAGTTCTGAATGGCGGTTCCACCACTATCAACCGGCGCCTTGCGAAGGCGCTTACACTCCCGCCTCCTGTTCCCACGACTTCGATCTATAGCCGTTCCGATGGCGTTGTCGCGTGGGAAGCCTGCGTGTCGGGACATGGACCGCTAACAGAAAATATCGAGGTCGATAGCAGCCACATGGGCCTGGTATGGCACCCCGACGTTTTGCGGATATTGGGTGATCGATTGGGTCAGCGTGAGGGGATGTGGAAGGCCTGGTCCGAGCAATAGCTGCCAACTTTCGCGGAGTCGATGTCGGCTACCCGCGCAATCGCCGGCCACTGCGCTTGCGCGCGCGTAGCGTCGGTATCCATGGTGGGCGCGAGAATTTGAACCGAGCGTGAAACACCATTAGGATGTGGCAAGGCTAGTTGCGCGCCCAGCCACCTTCAGCAATGGATCGCTCGATGATGATATGTCGCACTCTCGTCGCAGCTCTGTTGGCTGCGACCCTCGCCACCGGCGTCGTTGCGCAGAACTCGATCACGCCGGAGGACGGCGACGCGATCTATCAGCCATCGTCGGGACAACCGGGCAAGGATGTCGTCTGGATTCCCACGCCCGATGCGCTTGTCGTGCGGATGCTCGCTGCCACCAGGACGACAAAGGATGATCTGGTGTATGACCTCGGCTCCGGCGACGGCCGGATTCCAATCGTCGCGGCAAAGCAGTTCGGCGCCCGCGCCGTGGGAATTGAGTACAACCCGGAGATGGCTGAGCTCGCACGCCGCAATGTCAGTCGCGCCGGGGTCGAGAACCGCGCGAGCATCATCACGGGCGACATCTTTGTCGAGGACTTCTCGAAGGCGACGGTAGTCACGATGTACCTGCTGCCCGATCTGAACATGAAGCTGCGGCCGACGATTCTGAAAATGCGGCCCGGCACGCGCGTAACGTCGCACCAATTCAAAATGGGCGATTGGGAGCCCGACGAGCGCTTTACCGTCGAGACACGGGAGGCCTACCTTTGGTATGTGCCGGCGAACGTCGCCGGCATGTGGACACTACGCGACGACCACGGATTCGAAGGCACATTTTCGCTCGGGCAGCGTTACCAGAAGGTCGGCGGCACGGTCACGTTCGGCGGCAAGACGCAGCCGCTCCTCGGCGTCTCACTGCAGGGTGAAAAGCTGACCTTGAGCTTTCTCGATCTCGAGAACAACCTTGGATCGGCAACGCTCGTCGTAACGGGCAGCTCGATGGACGGCCAGCTCAGCTGGTCGGGCCGCACGACGAAGGCTACGGCGCGAAGGCGTTGATCGAAGCAACGAAGTCGCTTGCCAACCGGCAAGCGTCCACATACGAGCCGATCTTGGTGCCGGGTGTACTGGCTGCGCGGTGGTGAGCGTCAGAAATCCACGGTGACCGACGCCAGCATCGTGCGAGGCGCGCCGAGATGTGCGGTCATGTTGCCAATCCCGGTGCCGGTGATGTTGCTGGGCCCGATCGTCGACCAGTACCCTTGTCGGTGACGTTGTTGACCGCGAGACGCCACGTGGTGAGCTTGCCCTTGCGAGCAACGGTTCGCTGCGACGGCGGTGAATGCAGCCGTCAGGCTGCCGGCGTGATAGACGGGCGGGATGGAGGGCCTCGCGATTGCGCCGGACGGCGCCAAACTCTACGGCATCATGCAGAGCGCGCTGCTGCAGGACCGAGGCCTGAATGCGGGCCTGAGCCGCGTGGGAACGAACAATCGGATGGTCGAGGTTGACGTGTCGACCGGCGAAGTCCGAGAGTTTCTCTATCCCCCTGGAAGACAAGGGCAATGGGGTGAGCGAGATCGTCGCCGTCAACGACCATCAGTTCCTCGTGCTCGAGCGCGACGGCCGCGCCGGCGCGGCGGCGACGTTCAAGAAGCTGTTCCTCATCGATGTCGCAGGTGCGATGAGCCCGCCAGAGGCGTTCACGCGCGCACTACCGTAGCGGATTACACGACGCCGGTCGACTTGCTCTTATCCGAACGTGAACACGAACGCCTCGGCGCCGGCATCGAGAAACTCGATCTCGAACAGTCGATCTTCGATCGGTCTCTGCTGCCGGATGAGCTGGTAGAGGCGCTGCTCGCTGACAGTGCCATAGCCCTGCTCGTCGACGTCGGCACCGTGAGCGGGTCCGGGCGGGCGCCCGTCAACGAGCACGCGGAAGCGCACCGAGGAACCGCGCGCCGCGGGCCCCATGACGAGATGCAGATCGCGGGCGTGAAACCGGTAGGCGATGCGGCCGTTGCTTTTGTCCGAGACCACCGCGCCGGCGGACACGGTCCAGTCGCCGCCGAGCGCCCAATGATTGAGCCGGAGCGACTTCGGGACCTCGTAGCTGCGGCTCTTGCTGACGAGCGCACCCCGCGGCGAGGCGAAGCCCTCCGTCCGGTCGCGCCCGAGATAATTCTCCTGCGATCGCAGGTTGTCCCAGTCCGCCTCCACTTCGGAGCCCCGCGCCTCGACGCGGACTGCGTCGTTGCCCTTGCCGGAATAGCCTGCTTCCTGCAAAAGCTGCCGAATGACCGCTTCGGTCCGCTCGTACTGACCTTCGCCGAATTGGTGAAAGCGGATCCTGCCCTCGGCATCCGCGATGTACACGGCGGGCCAGTACTGATTGTTGAATGCCGTCCATATCCCGTAGCCGCTGTCGACGGCTACCGGATACTCGATGCGAAACATCTTGAGCGCGGGGCGGATATTGTCGACGTTCATCTCGAAGTCGAACTCGGGAGTGTGCACGCCGATCACGACCAGCCCCTGATCCTTGTACTTCTCCGCCCACGCGCGAACGTATGGTTGTGTCCGCTGCCAGTTGATGCAGGTGTAGGTCCAAAAGTCTACGAGCACGACCTTGCCGCGCAAGGCTTCTGGCGTCAGCGGCGGGGAGTTGAGCCATGTCGTGGCGCCGGCGAAGGACGGCAGCCTGCCTTCCACGGGAAGCGGCGCCGCCCGGAGGGTTGTCGTCTGCACCGCCCGCTCCTGCGCAATCGGGTCGATGGGTGCCGCGATCATGGCCGCGACCATCGCGGCCCCCAAAAGGAGTTGCGATTTCATGAAGGCTCCCGGCCGAGGACACGCCCTCTCATGCGGAATCAGAACGCATCGACGTCGATGACGGCTTGCGCAAAGGCCTGCGGCGCTTCCTGCGGCAGGTCATGTCCGATGCCGCCGCTGATGAGGCGATGCGCGTACTTGCCCGAGAATTTTCCGGCATAGGCGCTGGGGTCCGCATGGGGCGCGCCATTGGCATCGCCTTCGAGGGTAATCGTGGGTACGGCAATGATGGGCCCGTCGGCCAGCTTTTTCTCCAGGGCGTCGTACCTGGGCTCACCCTGCGCCAACGCGAGCCGCCACCGGTAGTTGTGGATCACGATGCTGACGTGATCCGGATTGTCGAAGGCCGCCGCGCTGCGATCGAAAGTCGCATCATCGAATTGCCATTTAGGCGAAGCGATTTGCCAGATGAGCCTGGCGAAGTCGCGCCGGTATTTGTCGTAGCCAATCTGGCCGCGCTCGGTGGCGAAGTAGTATTGGTACCACCATTGGTATTCGGCCTTCGGCGGCAGCGGCATTTTTCCCGCTTCCTGGTTTCCGATCAGATAGCCGCTTACGGATACCATCGCTTTGCATCGTTCCGGCCAAAGCGCCGCCATGATGTTGGCCGTTCGCGCGCCCCAGTCGAAACCGGCGATGATCGCCTTGTCGATCCGGAGCGCGTCCATGAATGCCGTCATGTCCACCGCGAGTGCGGAGGGTTGGCCGTTGCGGAACGTTTCGGTCGAAAGAAAGCGCGTCGTTCCATAGCCGCGCAGGTAGGGGACGATGACTCGATGTCCGGCAGACGCCAGGATGGGTGCGACATCGACAAAGCTGTAGATGTCGTATGGCCAACCATGGAGGAGGATGACCGGTCGACCACCCGAAGGCCCGAGGTCGGCATAGCCGACATTCAGCAGCCCGGCATCGACCTGCTTCAGCTGACCGAGCGAACCCTTCGTGTTGTTCGTGGGCGCGTCGGCTGCTGCGACGCTCCGTACCCGTGCGGCAGCGAGCGTCATGATCGTCGCCACGAGCATGCGGCGGCGGATGGGGTTCACGGTGTCAAGCACTGGCGTCTCCCGCATGATAGGAAATCAACGTTTCTGGTACGGATGGAAGATGTAGTCCTTGCTCTTTACCACCACATGGCATGAGTGCCCGCAATCGGCGGTAGCCGGGTCAGCCGTCATTTTGCCGCCGGCGACGTCGTGATTGAAGAGCGCGTATCCCCAGCCGCCCGTCTTCGGAAACCGCTTGCTGTCCTTCTCCATGAGGAAAGCCTGCGTGGGCGCCTCTGGCACATCCACGACGAAGGGTGCCTCCGTGCTCTTCTTGAAGCTCCACTGGAGCTTCGCGATCTTGGATCCTTCCGGAAAAGGCTGGCCATTGCCGGGAACGCCGGCCTTGTAGGCTTTGATCATCGTCGGGTTGCCGAGGATGACCTTGAGCACTTCATCGGTGCGAGCGGAGGAGACTACCGACCAGTCCTCGTACCCTCTGAAGTCGGAGAACGCGATGCCGCTCGGCGATTTCAGCGAATACTTGTCGAACTTGTCCTCCGCGAAGGCGACGCCCAGCATTGCGATCATCGCCATTGCCGCTGCGACTCTGAGGATGCTCTTGCACTTCATGGATGATCCCCTTGAGGGTTGGATGGACGTGCCGTTCGTGGTGGACTAATCAGCGGGTGCAGGACGCTGCGCCGCCCACGATGAAGGTCAACCGATGAGGCGACACCCATGTCACCAGACCTCTTGCGCGTCGTCGATTGGACCAGGGTATCGGCGATACCTTCCGTCAAGGCACCCGCGTCACGCGATGCGGTTGCGATAACGGCGGGGAACGTCTAGCGATCTCCCGGTGACAGGCGTTCGAGCCTGGCGGCCATGTTCACCAGATCGGGCAGCGAACGCGCCTTCATCTTGCGCATCACCTTGCCCCGGTGGGCCTTTACCGTGATCTCGCTGATGCCGAGGTCGCCGGCAGCCTGCTTGTTCAGACGACCGGCGACGACCAACGCCATGACTTCGCGCTCCCGGCCACTGAGCGACGCATGGCGTTCTCGCAGCGCGCGCATTTCCACTTCTTCGCGAAGCGTGCCGCGACTCCTGTCGAGGGCTTGCGCGATGGCCCCCAGGAGCACGTCGTCGCGGAATGGCTTCGTCAGGAACTCGATCGCGCCTCCCTTCATCGCGCGTACCGTCGTGGGCACATCGCCGTAGCCCGTGATGAAGATGACAGGGGTATCGACGTGATTGCGGCGAATACGCTCCTGCAGATCGAGTCCGCTGAGGTCGGGAAGCGCAACATCGAGCACGACGCAACTTGGAGAAAGCGGCCGCGGACCCGCGAGGAAATCGCGTGCCGAGGCGAAAGTCTCCGGCTGCCAACCGGCGGAAAGAATCAAGAGCTCGAGCGATCGGCGCACGGAGGCGTCGTCGTCGACTACGAACACGATCGGAGTGAGATACGGGTCCGCCGATACATGTCCAGTATCACGGACAGAACCCAGCGAATGTAGTGCAGCCTGCGACATGGTGATGACCTCGCGCTGTGGTCGTGCGTAACCAGTGCCAAGGCGGCATGCTCGCGCACCCGACTCCTGCGCGCCATAACGTTTTTCCATTAGATACGGAACCGCAATGGTTCGGCACAATGCCGCCGACCATGATTGCCTTCGGCAAAGAAGAGTATCGATCGGCAAGCGACAAGGACGCTGATGAGTGATCCGGCCTCTCGTTTCATGGTCGCGGTCGTGGATGACGATCGGCGAGTCCTGGGCTCGCTCGCGGCGCTGCTGGAGTCTGCGGACTACGTCGTGCGCCCGTTCGATTCCGCCGCGGCGATGCTCGAAAGCGGGTCCCTCGCCGAGATCGATTGCCTGATCTCCGACGTCGGCATGCCGGTGATGGATGGTTTCGAGCTATTGCAGCGGGTTCGCGCCGCACGTCCGGAACTGCCGGTGATCCTCATCAGCGGACGCTCCGACGCACTCGCTCGAGCGGCAGTCGGCGGCGGTGCTGGGTACCGACTGTTCAGGAAGCCCTTCGAGGGACGAGAGCTCCTTGCGGCGGTCCGCGGCGCGCTGCAGCAGCATCGGATTCCCGACTCCCCGTCATGACACTTTCGTCGCAAGCCCGCGCAACATCCTTGCCGGGAGCGCGCCGGCGCAGAGGTTCGTTTGCGATTCAATCACGACCGAGCAAGGAAGACGCTTCGGTCAGCCTTTCGCGTGCCGGGAGTGCGGCATCGGGATTTCGAGCGTTCCGGCCATCCGGACCAGCTCGGCCAGCGAATCGGCCTCCATCTTCTGCATGATCTTCCCGCGATGGATCTGGAGGGTGATCTCGCTGATGCCGAGCTCCGCCGCGGCCTGCTTGTTGAGAAGGCCGCTCGCGACCAGAGGTAACACCTCGCGCTCGCGCGGCGTCAGGGTGGAAAGACGCCGGCGTAACCCGGCCAGTTCGCTTCTTCGGCGCCTCGAGTCGCTATCCTGGGCGAGGGCGGCATGGATGGCGCGCATCAGATCACCTTCGCTGAACGGCTTCGTCAGGAAGTCGATCGCGCCTTGTTTCATCGCGCGCACGGAGCTCGGAATGTCGCCCCTCCCCGTGATGAATATGACGGGCGGCTGCTCCTCGCCGCTCTGTCGTTGCAGATCGAGGCCGCTCATGTCCGGAAGCTCCAGGTCCAGAATCAGGCAGGCGGGCACGTCGGGTTTCTGAAATGCGATGTACTCGGCGGCCGAACCGAACGTGATCGCGTGCAGATCGAAAGTCGAAAGAAGCAGGGCGAGCGCTTCGCGCACGCTCGGGTCGTCATCGACGACTAGAACCACGCGGTCGGCGGCGTCCACTCAGAGGCTCTCATGCTTCGTGCGGCTGAACGGATGCTCATGCCGGTTTCAACCGGTCCAGCCGGACCGCAGAGGATGCGCGGGTCTTGGGTCGGCGTCGACCGTGCAGAGGCGGGGCGCTGGGCGAGGGCGGTCACTCCTGTTCGGCCAGCACTTGCGCCTGCGTCCTTCCGTACGGAAAGAAGTCCGCCTTGTCGCCCTTCGCCCAGGCGGCTCGCAGCGCCGCGCCGCCGATGTCCCAATCAGGGCGGCAGCGCTGCAGGACGGCGCGCAGGTCGAGCCGCAGTTCCTCCACCGTCGGTCGGCCGAAGAACCAGTATCCGTTGTAAATCTTGTAGATGAGCAGACGGGGCTCCAGCACGAGGGTGTGGGGAATCATCGGATTGTGTTGCGAGTCGGTATATTCCGCGATATCGAGATCCCTTTGCACTTTGCGACCCGGGTCCGAAAGAAACGTCCAGCGGGCACCCACACCGGCCCGGAACTCGTTGGTTTCGAGCAGATTGTCGGTCGAGACGGTCACGAGACGGCAATAGCCCACTTGCATTTCGCGGTGGAGTTGCACCAGTCCCTCGTGCTGTCTTCTGTCTTTCGGGCAGTAACCCCCACG
>Ga0207683_10004497_pt1 | contig 12029 bp, 11 predicted proteins | sample KBSM73metaG_FD_184333 | JGI IMG/M metagenome (GOLD analysis project Ga0207683, IMG submission 184333) | Miscanthus rhizosphere microbial communities from Kellogg Biological Station, Michigan, USA - KBS M7-3 metaG (SPAdes) (version 2) | ecosystem: Host-associated > Plants > Roots > Rhizosphere >...
ATATCTCTTGAGCACCTCCAAGTATTGCAGCGGGCCATAACCGGCCTTTCCAAGGTTCACAACTTTTTGCTCGCCAAGCAGTTTTTCTAATTTACTCGGGTACGTGTCCTCATCATCATTACCCCACTCCACCATGGAACTGCCAATCACTGCGATTTCTGCGGAAGAGAGCGGTGCTGGGTTGCGAAATCCTTCATCGTCGGTTTGCCATGTACCACTTTGAGGGGGCACGTTGATACCAAATAATGGCGAATATGCTGCTCCGCGATAACCTGTGAATTTGGTTGTGAGAAAAGGCCTTGACCGATACCCTAATACAGAGTCGGGCAGGTAACTTACTCGGTACGTGTAGTAAGGAATGACATCAAAACGTAGTGGTTTCACCAGTTCGGGAAACCCATCGAGCAGCAAAAATATCGCTAGAGATCCTGCGAAAAAAGTTGAAACCGATAATGCCAGGCCGATCGGGTTGGCCGCCAAAAGCAACACTAGAGCGCTCACAACGAAAAATGTAGCAAACGAGAGTACTGCTTGATCTAAGTTAGCGATATAGCTCTGCAGAGACGTAGCATCCTTTCCGGGCATAAGTCGCTGAACAATCACAAGATTGCTGTTATAAATGGCATTGATCAAAAGATGGCCGAAAGCGACATAAGCTACCGAAAGCAGTACGCCGAGCGCTGCACACCCGATGCTTGCGTTGATGAGCACACGTTTGTAACTTGATATTTTCACTGCTCCGACCGAGACTCTGTCAACAAACCGCTCTTGGTGAGACGCTCCGCTGCTTCTTTCAAGTCAGCAAACTTAATACCGGACTTCTCAGCGATGTCGAGCAACGAAAAACCGTTGCCATCTGAGAAGTTAAGAAGCCACAGCATGGAGAGTTCACGGATTTTGCCTCCCGTTTGTCCGCCGACACTTACATACAGTCCCCTTTTCCCTAACTGCGGCTCGCATTTAGGGTATTGGTTTACGTAAGCTCGATTGTGTTCCAAGACTTCTAAAATGCTCAGAACCCTTGAAAAGGACTGCTGCAAATATTCCGGCTTTACCAATCCGAGGTTGTCCGCAGAGGTGTGGTACTCTGGGTATTGACCGTGCGGTGTTCTCATGAAGCAGCCAACAGACAGATTGAACCCTGGCGAGCAAAACTGACGCTCGTCATAGCCGTAAGGCGAAAAGTCCTGAATTTCATAGGGCTCGCCCGCCTCCTTCAGCACGTGCATAACAGCGCGGTCAATTTCCGCGGTTCCCCGCCTGCTTTTTTTATAAGTAATTTTTCCGGAATCTCCCACACACGCCAGAATCAAGCCGTGTTTGATTCGGGAGACAGAAGGCTCGTTCAGACAGAGCCAAGTGATCGAACCGATCGTACCCGGCGTAAAGAGAAACCGGTAAGTGTACCTGGGCAAAGAGTTTCTTAAATGGTTTGCAAGGAATACCGCCAGGGCGATTCCGGAAAGATTGTCATTGGCCAACGATGGATGGCAAACGTGACTGGAAATCAAAATTTCGTCGGCGGTTTGGCCCCTGATGGCCAGTTCGCCATAAGTGAGATGTCCGTCCGCTAGAGTTGACTCAATCACTACCTCGTACTCGCCCTCCGGAAGTGCTGCCAACTCATTTTGGCTCAGACAAAAGCCCCAATTTTCGTTGTAGTAAGAGGTTCGGTAAGGAATCCAGTCCGGGCGGTCGGGCAGAGTGAATGCATGCGCTTTCAACTCATCCAGAGAGACTTTTTTGTTGATGGGTACGCTGTAGTTAAGCACATGGAGATTGGACTTTTGAAAATCGACAACTTTCTCGCCTGCTGAATTTTTTATGTAGGCATCCTTGATGTTCCACTCTTTAGGCACTGTCCAGTCAAACACCTGCGTCCCGCTAGGGACTTCCTGTATAGTGAGCGGGATATGCTGCTGCAGTACCTTGAGGGTCTCCCGAACCCCATTTCCCGTGATGCTTCGGCAAATCGGATAAAGCCGAGAGATGAGCCGATACATTTCATCACCGGTTTGCGCTGGCAGTTGCGACCAATTCGGCTCCATGGATCCTTTCAACGTGAATAGATGTCGTTTGACACCGAGACGCTAGCAGATCTCTATATTGAGCAATCGACTTTAGTCGACACTGGAACTCACACGAACCCAAGTCAAATTCTGAGTAGCTTCGACAACAGCGGCAATTGCTTGCTGCACTGCAAGGCCATCGGCAAAGGACGCATCGACGCTTTGGTTCAGTTTTCCGCGCAGGCAAGCGTCGACAAAGCTGCGCATCATAAGATTCAGGCAGTGCGGCTTTTCGTCACGAGCCTCTTCCGGCAGCGGTAATTCTTCCCATGTCGGCCGAGTCGGAGAAGAAATTTTTAGTGTATCCACTTTGCCTCGGCTCAGTCCTGCTCTCAATGCTGCCTCTTCACCGATGACCTCCAAATAGCCATTTTCGGTAAATCGTGGTGTGGCGCGGCTGATAAACCACTGGCCGCGTGTACCGTTTTCATGCCGAAACCAACTTGCAGCAAGATCGTCGGTTTCAACGTCTGTCAATTCATTGGTGAAATGGTGGTATCGTTGCCGCGGAATATTTTGACAGAAGCCGGTTACAATCTGTAACGGACCAAGGACAAACCGAGCGATATCGAATAGATGTGATCCAAGATCGTACAATATTCCCCCGCCGGCTAAGTGTTGCTTTTCTCTCCAACCGGCTTTCCAATCAGGCGAAAGGGCTGTCCAGTTATCGTATTGAACTCTGAGATAGAATGGTCGACCGATATCTCCGCTCTGAACCCGCCGGCGCAACTCTCGAACACCGTAGTTATAGCGGAATGTGAAAGCAACCTGGTGAATCTTGCCGCTCAGATTTGCGGCCCGGAGCATTTCGTCTGCCTGTTCAACATTAAGCGCGAGCGGTTTCTCACAGAAAACATGCTTGCCATGGCGAAATGCCGCAATCGACTGCTCGGCATGAAATGCATTGGCGCTAGCCACTGTGATCGCATCCAAATCATCCCGCGCGCACATCTCTTCATAATCCAGATAAATATCACGAATGCCCAGCCGGTCGGCTACCGCCTGTGCGCGGCTATAATCAGAGCCACACAAGGCTACGACTTCGGCCTGCGGATGCGATTGCAGCCCGGGGACATGACACGACTGAACGAACTCACCTGTTCCGATCACGCCGACACGCAGTTTCGTGTGATTCATTATTGGTTAGATGCGAGCTCGCCAGCGGGTGGAGGTCCAAATATCAATTCTCCGTCGGCCACCGGTTCGGTGTCATACAGTTCTGCGATTTCGTTTGGAACGCGCGAGAAATCGGTCACGTGTAAGAAATCTCTCAGACTCGTTCCGGTTGCGGCAGAGTCGACATTCGGCGCGCCGATTTGACCTAGAACGTCGTCCAAATGGACGGTTCTGAAATCGATGCTAAACCGCCGATCAGAGCAATCGGACTTCGGGGACTGGCACCATAAATTTGCCGCCATTGCTCAGATATTGCGCCTGTTGCTTTATGACTTCTTCAGCGAAGTTCCACGCCAACAACAAAACGTACTCGGGTTGATCGGTCAGCAACCGCTCCGGCGTCACCACTGGAATGTGTGTGCCCGGAGTAAAGAGACCCTGCTTCAGCGGACTGCGGTCGACAATATACGGAAGCAGGTCCGGACCGATTTCTAGAAATCCCAGCAAAGTATTGCCTTTTGCGGGCGCGCCATAGCCGGCGATGCGCTCGCCGCGTTTGGCGATTGCCGTCAAGGCTTCGTGCAGGTCTTTTTTGATTTTTTGTGTCCTTTCGGCAAATGCGACATACGTTTCGAACCGATCGAGTCCGGCGGATTTTTCCGCTGCCAAAATCTCCTCTACACCAGGGCGAATATCCCCTTCGCCGTCGCGCTGAACGTGCACGCGCAGTTGGCCATGGTGCAGCGGCACCCGCTGCGCATCAACAACCCGCATACCATGATGCTCGAAGAGCCGCTTCATCGGCGCGAGCGCCCAATATGACACGTGCTCATGATAAACCGTGTCGAACGCGACCTGCTCGATGAGATCCAGCAGATAATGCATCTCGATGACAAAAGCACCTCCCGGTCGGAGCGCGTGCAAGATGCCTTCTATGAAATCGTCCAAATTTTGAATGTGTGGAAAAGTATTGGTTGCCGTAATCAACGCGGCTTTTCCCCGGGACGCAACAATCTCACGCGAGCTCGATGCTGTGAAAAGCCCAATGTACCGATCACCAGCGGGGAATTCCGCGAGGTTTTCCGCCGGATCAACCCCGAGGGTCCGAACGCCGTGTCGCGCGAAACCCTGCAGCAGAGTGCCATCATTGCAACCAATATCAATGACGAGATCGTCCTTGCCGAGCCGATAACGGCCGACCAAATCGTCGCTCAACTCCCAAAGATGATTTTTCAGAGTATCCGAAGCCGATGAAATATAGAGGTAGTTCGCGAACATCTCTAAAGGCGGCACCGAGTCGAGCAACTGAACATGGCCGCAGTCATGGCAAAATCCCACTCGCAGCGGATATTTCGGCTCTGGAGTTTCCAGCTCATCGGCGCGTAAGAACTGATTCGCTAAGGCGGTCTTTCCAAGATCCAGAAACTCCTCGACGTGCTGCTTTCGGCAAATCAAACACTCGGATGCTGATCGTTCCAGTGGACTCATCGTGCGATAAACCTCCTATTGAACAAAGGGCGAGCAAACCTGCGAGCCATGCACTTCGTGGGCAACGGGGACCTGCTTCAGGCCGGATAAAGCTTGGCGCACGGCGACCTGATTCTCGGGTTTAACGATGAAAAGGAGAAATCCCCCACCGCCCGCACCGCAGAGCTTGCCGCCTTCCGCGCCCGCTTGCATGGCACTGTCATACCACTCGTCGATCTTGCTATTGGTAATCTTGCTTGAGAGTTGCCGTTTCAATTGCCAGCTCTCATTGAGAATGCAACCAAAGCGCGCGACGTCAAAGCCGCCATTATTGCTCAGCTCCTGCAATTGGATCGCATGCTCACGAATCCGTGATAGAGAATCGAGTTGCGCCGGCGTATTGGCTTTTTGCTCGCTCAGAACCGAGCTGCTATCGCGCTGGTGCCCGGTCCAGAACATCATAATGCATTCAAATAAACCTTTGAGGCCGCCATTGTTCAGCCGCTGCGGTTCAACTGTCACTGCGCCACCTGGCTTAAAACAGAAAAAATTGAGCCCGCCGAATGCAGCGGCGTATTGATCCTGCTTGCCGATCGGTTGCTTGAGAACATCGATTTCAATATGGCAGGCCTCCTCCGCTAACTGTCCCGCAGATACCCGCTCGCCGCGAAAAGCGTGCAGCGCATTGAGCAAACCGACGGCGAAACTGCTCGACCCGCCAAGTCCGGTCGACGCCGGCAAATCGGCCACCGTACTGACATAAATCGGCGGGTCGATTTCCAACAAACGCAGGCATTCCCGCGCGATGTCGTTTTCAATCTCATCGAGAGATTGGACTTGTTCGCTTCTCGAGTAATTGAGGCGGATCAACTCGTTAAACACCGGGCCGTGCCGCTTCACCGTAACGTAAATATACTTGTTGATCGCTGTGCTGAAGACCGCGCCGAAATCTTTTTGATAAAAATCAGCTAAATCAGTTCCGCCGCCGGCAAAACTGACGCGCAACGGCGTGCGCGTCATAATGACTCCGGGATCTTGTGTCCGATTAGCCATTTTTCACCGCCCAATCATACGGAATTTCCGAAGTGAACGGATCTATGCGAATCATCTCTTCAGGATCGTGAGGCTCGGTGGCGCAATTGGCGAGAATCACCATTTTGTCGCCGTACGCTTTATATCCGTTGGCAATTCCCGGCGGCATCTGCACGAGGCAATAATTGTCTTCACCAAAAAATACTTCCTGCAGCTCTCCGCGCGTCGGCGAGTTTTCACGGAGATCGTACATCACCAATTTCGCGCGACCGGAGAGGACCACATTGTTGATGGTCATCGATTTGTGCACATGCCACGCCTTGATCGTGCCCGGCCAAGCGCACGAGAAGTAAATTTCGCCGAATTTGATGAAATGCGGATCCGTCGCCTTGAGCATATGCATAATCTTACCCCGCTCATCGACGATCTGACGGAGCGGAATAACTTTGACGCCATCGATCATGAAAGTCCTCCGGCGCTTGCCAATGCGGCTCGCGTGGCCGGCTCGCGCCAATAAAGCGCTTCATCCAGCTGCTCGGTTTCCATCAGGTGACGCAACCAGCGTAGCCGGGTAAATCGTTTGTCGGTCAGATCGGCGTACGTTAGACTGTTTGCCTTGAATCCTTCATAGAGGTACTTGGCGCCTCGCTCAGCGTTGTAGCGAAATTTGAAATCCGGAAAGGTGCGCGCGAACTTACTGAAATCCGCCTTGTAGGTGCGTTGATCCGCACCACTTTGCGACTCAAGCTCGAGCACACAATCGGGCACCGTCTCGGTCACGATCCTTGCAAGATCGCCGATCTGGTAATTGAGCTCGTTCGCTCCGGTATTGAATGCCTGATTGTGAACTTTTTCGATGGGCGCCTGTAGCGCGGCAATAAAAGCACTGGCTACATCTTCGACATGGATGACCGGGCGCCAGGGTTTTCCATCTCCGTGCACAACGACTTTTCCAGTGGTGAGGCCAGTGGCAACCAGATCGTTCAAGACGGTATCAAAGCGCATTCGCGGCGACAGCCCGTAAATAGTTCCATTGCGCAGAAAGGTCGGCGAAAAACCATCCGCAGCAAGCGCCGAAATACCGCGTTCAGCGAAAACTTTGGAGCGGGCGTATTCGGTGCGTGGATCGAGGGGTGATTCTTCGTTGACAACCTGCGCTTCGGACATGCCGTACATAATGCAGGAGGAAGAAAAGAGGAATCGTTTGACGCCGGCATTCTTGGCGTATTCAGCCAGCCGGACCGAGCCCTCATAGTTGATCTCGCGAGTCCAGCCTTCGTCGAGATTTCCGATCGGATCGTTGCTCAAAGCCGCAAGGTGAATTACCGCGTCGTAACCGCGCAGCTCGTCTGGCACAAGCTGACGAATATCTTTATTGATCGTAGGAATCACGACCGGATCGGGAACCAGTGTGCATGAAGCAAAATACCCGGTATCCATTCCAGTGACAGCATAGCCCGCCTGCGTAAGGAGGGGTGCCAATATCGATCCAATATAACCCTTGTGCCCGGTAAGTAATACCCGTGGTTGTCCCATCGTTTCTCCCTTCTAGCTAAGAACGTTCGATTAATTGTTGCACACAATCCAATAATGATTGGCTGTCGGAAACTTGCATAAAGGGGCAGCCAGCCGCTTCGGCTGCTTGGCCATCTCTCTCGTCATCGCCGATAAAAGCCGTGCGGGTCAAATCTAGATTCAGCTCCCGCTGAGCTTGAAACAACAGTCCCGGATTCGGCTTTCGACATTCACATCCGGTGTTCCAGTCGTGAGGACAGTAATAAATCTGATCGATCCGACCGCCCGCACCTGTTGTCTCGGTCCGCATCGCGGCATGAATTTTAACAAGATCCGCTTCGGTCATCACGCCGCGGCCGATGCCGGCCTGATTTGAGACAACAACCACCCGATACCCGGCTTCGTTTAAGAGCCGTAGAGCTTGTTTCGCACCGGGCAGCCACTCGAACTCGTCCCAGCATCGAACATATTGAGCGCGTGCCGGTTTTTTATTTAGAACTCCGTCACGATCCAAAATGACCGTCGGATGTCGACGAAAAAATGCTTCGGTAAGCGGTAGGCGATGCAACGCGCCGACGCTATAGTAGCGGTGATCGGTAACGTACGCAGCCAGCTGTCGCTCGGCAGCTAGTCGACTGTAGAGTGCGTCTTCGACAGACATGTTGGAGTCCGGTAGCATTTTGAGCACGGACTTATTGATGAATGAGTAGCTGATTTCAACCCCTTGAAGTCCCGGGCTGGCGCCGGTTTTGTCATAAATCGCCACGTATCCATCGGAATCGACGCGCACGCTGTTCCGGGTATATCCATCTCTGTTGGTGTAAACGGTGATCATGGCCGGCGCGCCCAAAGCGACAAAGCGTGGCCACATGCTTTTGATTTGCATAGGCCAATAGTTGTCGCAGTAAAGCAGAAGAAACCAGGGGTCAATAAGCGCATCTGCAATCTTAAGCCGACGCGCGGTTTCGTCTTCGACGGCGGAAATCGAATATTCGATCTTGACACCAAAGCGACTGCCATCGCCAAAGTAATCTTGAACTACTTCGGGGAGATATCCGAGCAGCAGCAAGATTTTATTAAAGCCCTGATCCCGCAGTTGTTCGATTTGGTACGCGAGAAAAGGCTTACCCAGGACTTCGACCATCGGCTTTGGCCGGGTATCCGTCAGCGGCCGCAAACGGCTACCGCGCCCGCCGGCGAGAATCACCGCCTGTTCGGGCCGCTGGTAACAGTCGATTTGATTGGGCAGAGAAAGAGCTGGAGACTTGCTCATTTGAGAAATACCAAGGATTGGATCGTGTTCGAAAGCTGTATCATCGAGTGTTCATTTGAGAAGATGCTCTGGACTGCATGCTCGGGCACGTTGATTCTGTCGATATGCAAGCACCGGCGCGAAATCAGTCTCTCGAGACGAAGCCATAGACATCCTGAAGATTGTCCCAGCCATGGTCGATAAACGCGGTCTCAGCCCACGGGCCCGCAGCGTGAGTTATCGCGATCATCTTTTCACGAGAAACTAACGAGATTCCCATATCGATGCGACCCGGGTAGCTCGCATATCCGTAGCCGCTCTGGCGAAATTGTGATAGCACCTGGTTTTGCTCGACCGCGCCCAATCCAAACACGGGCATCCGTTCTATCGCTTGGTTTCCGTGAGTTGTAAATATGCAAAAGCCACCGGGCGCTAGGTGGCGGTAAAACAGCTTGAGCAAACGAATTGTTGCACCTTCATCGATATGAGTGATCAGAGAGCCGCACCAAATGAGATCGAACCGCTTGCCCATCGATAAACCGGTGAACATCGAATTCGAAGCGATCGCCTTCGCGGAAAAAGCCCGTGTGCAGAAATCCACTGCTGCGTCGTCGATATCACAGACGGAAACATCGGCAGCGGGAAATCTCGCTCTTAAAAATCTAGCGACTCTGCCATAGCCGCAGGCAAAATCCAAAATCGTCCTGATCTGATTGTGGTTATCGGATTGCGCGAGGACCTGGTCAATGCATCGGACTGCTGAAAGTCCCGCCTTAAGGTATTCTTCCGGGGAAGCAATTGCGTACAGAAAATCATTTCGATGGGCGCGACATGACACGGTTGTGAATAGAGCCCTCTCCTCTTCTGAGAGCGAGTCGGAATACAACAACCGACTTTTCGCAGCACCCAACTGAGCGGCACTCGCGACTTCGAAGATAAGCTCATATCTGAAGAAAGCGTAGACTCTGCGCAGGACCTCGGCAGTCAGCATGCCAGGCGTCTTGTTGTTATAGGCACTTGCGTTGGCTGCAGGGCTGATCATACAGCTTCAGGTATCGAACCACCGCTGCGGCGTTGCCGGACAAATTCTTCTCCGTGTCTATATTCAAGTGAGCAAATGTTATCGGCACGTTTCGCGGTTGCTCCCTCAAGAATTCTCTCCAGTGCGCCAGTTTCCAGCGATCTCGGGGCTCCCCTCTGTGCACGAGACGTGACCGAAGTAGCGCCTCAGAGCAGGTGCATCGTATGACTACGATGCGCGACTTTGCGCGCTTTGCCAGACGCTTTATGAACCGACGCCATTTCGGGTCTTGTATCTCTTTGACATGGGGAACATCGAGGACAACATCGTTTCCCACCTTCAGATTTTCTTCGGCGATCGTATAAAGGGCACGATAAAAGCGCGGGCGCAATTTCATGTACGCGGCGCCATTTCGTGTATGCGGAAAGAAGGCATCAACGATGTAATTGTTATCCAAGTAGACCGCGCTACGGCGACGGAGGATTTCCTTTGCGAGAGTCGTTTTTCCAGAACCGGCCACTCCTATAACCAGGATGAATAGGGGTCGCGACGTTTTTCGTGGCACGTAGTAGAAGTTGCGGACGTACTAGGAATGGAGGAAAAGCGAACGCCAGCACCGAGAAATTGGCGTCCTCAGTCAGAATACGCAGGTTTCTGTCCGTCTGAATCGGAGACCGCAAGCGATTCTCTGACTAGGCAATCTGTCACGATATGACACAAGAGTGAGTGAGCGCTTTCCACCAAACCGTATGCACCCTTCTCTGTTGGCAGCCATAAAGCGTCATCGAGCAGCGTTTTCAAAACTCCGCCGTCAAACCCTAGCAAACCGACCGTGCGCACGCCGCGAGAGCGGGCGAGCTCGACGGCTCGAACAAGATTGGGCGAATTACCGCTGGCGGAAATTACAATCAACAGGTCCCCCGGGCAGGCAAAATTTTCCAGTTGTCCGGAAAATACCCGATCATACCCCTCGTCGTTGGCCAATGCCGTAAGCCACGAAACGTTATCGCTGAGGCTCATTACTTTGATAGGTGTTTGCCCGAAGCGCTTGGTTGCTTTTCCCAGATCATTGACCCAATGAGAAGCCGTCGATGCACTTCCACCGTTACCAGCGATGTAGATAGTCGCGCGGCGCTCTCGAACCTCTTCGAAGTATTTAACGATTCTTGCTATGGCGTCCGCATCCAATAGGCGCAAGAGCAGCTCGAAGGACTTAATATAACGATCGACCACTTGTCTTGATTCGGGATCGCGCGGTATCGCTTTCATTTTCAACTCCTATTCAAATTATTAGCTTTCGCGGGCGCCGACTTTTGTTGCGGAGTTAGCGGAGATTGCTGAACAAGCAAGACCTATTTGGCATTGCCCACGGTGCGGCCGGGCGCATACGGCAAAAAATCGCGTTTTCTACACGTTCACACAACCGAACTCATTATTCGACGCACTTTAGAGCAAATCTAACACGGCTTTAGCGTGAACCATGAAAAGTGGAATCGTTAAAAGAGCGTCCCGCGCAGTAACGATGATATTACGCACGTCACGCCGTGCGGTAGTGAGCAGATTGGCCAATGCAAATGGTCCGCTGAAGGGCCGAACATCGTAATACCGGGAGTATCCCAGAGCCTTCAACTGCCCAATAAGGTTTTCTTTGCTTTCACCTGCAGCCGTCATAGATAGCTGGTTGACTTCCAGCATGATTTCCGGCCTTCGGTTGCGGATCATTTCGCTGGCGCCGTTCAGGAACTTGCTTTCACTTCCTTCCACATCCACTTTTACAAACACCTGACCCGGAAAACTCTTCCACGCTGTCGCTTCGTCGAACCGCCGTACCGAAACGCGTATCTTTTGGTGCCGAACCACCGCCGCATATTCCGAGAACATGCTTGCGCCGCCGGAAGAACCGGTCGGGATAAAGAAATCGACCTCACTGGTCTCGTCCGCACAGGCAATATTGTGCACTTGAAATTCGCATTCGGCGTTCGCCGCGAGGGATTTTTTCACCAGATCCGCTTTGCGCGGTTGGGGTTCAATCGCGACGATCAGTCCCTCGGATCCGATCACCTTGCTGGCGGCTACCGAAAAACTACCGTGGTTTGCGCCCACGTCGACAAACGTGTCTTGAGAGCCGATGAAACTTCGCAAAATAGCGGTATCAGGATAGCTATCGGAGATTTCATTCGGAACCTGCAGCATGCGAGGATCGTGGAGATCGAGAAAGATCGTCTTGGAGTCGATATTCACGGGGGCGTTATCTTTCAGACGAAGAGCCTTTCGTAACGAGATTATGCTTCGATGTATTTCCCGCCCGCCTGTTATTCGTTCGCCACCCGACCGATGCCGATGCGCGCAATAGGCACCAAAGATGCGATAGAGCAGCGGCAGCTGCTTCCTGGCCGATCTGTTGTTGCAAAGCCATTCAATGACTTCACGTTGGTAAAGCCATTCACCATCCTGCAGGTGGTGACCGCCAAACTGGGGCAGGCACTTTCTTAATTGGCGGACAGTGTAAACGGAGCCCGGGATTTGCTTGACGAGTTCTCTGATTCGATCCACT
>Ga0207683_10004498_pt1 | contig 12029 bp, 11 predicted proteins | sample KBSM73metaG_FD_184333 | JGI IMG/M metagenome (GOLD analysis project Ga0207683, IMG submission 184333) | Miscanthus rhizosphere microbial communities from Kellogg Biological Station, Michigan, USA - KBS M7-3 metaG (SPAdes) (version 2) | ecosystem: Host-associated > Plants > Roots > Rhizosphere >...
GCAAAAGTTCGGGGATCCGGTGCCGCGCCTGCCACGGTCAGGAGGTGACCTTCACCCGCGCCAAATGCGAAGTGTTCGATGTTGAGACCGAGATAGACCGCCAGCCTCTTCCCGCTCGGCCAGCAATAGTCCGGACGGTCGATGATTGGCGAATAGGCGTAGCGATCATGATACGGAAGCTTCATATTCGCACTCCTGCTTTCTGCGAGGCTGACCCATGCCGGAGCCGCAAGGTGACTGCGGAAGATCCAATGAGGTTGGCGCCGCCACAGTATTCGTCGTCACGGACATAGCCAAGAGCACGGCGCACTACCCGCGCCGCGCTCGGCTTAACGGTGGCGATGTCGCCTATTGGCCCTTAGCGGACATGGCGGATCGGTTCGCCGTGGTCCGCTTTCCGGGGTGGAGCGGACCAAGCGCGGATGGGCTCCGAGTGTCGGCTTGTGACCCAAAGCGGACATGCGTCCGCTTGGACCTTGGGCTGGAAAATTGGCTACGCTCTCGCGTTGCGTGTCCGTTTTGAAATTTTCCATGTCGGCCCGGCAGGCCGATACATTATGGTACAAAATAGGATGGGCGCTTGAATCGCGTTCGCATCGGGACGTGATATCCTGAAGGCCGGGATGGAATTTCATCCCTTCATTCGGGAGGGCCCAGCAATGAAGCTTTCGTCACTCTTCGCTACGAGTCTGGCCGTCGCGACCGTGTCAATTGCACCGCCTCTGTGCGGTCTGGGCGGCACGGCAATGTCGCAAACCACGCCAACCGCCACGCTTCCCAGCATCACGGTCCAGGCGCCAACCAAGGTCGCGAGGCGCCCGCGGCCGACGCGAAGCGCGGTGGCCCACGCCGTGTCTCGGCGGACATCGCCAACCGCTCCAGCGGCATCGGAGGCGGCGGACTCGGATTCCGCGAAGCTTGCCAGGCTTGCGCGGGTCTACTCCAACTGCGTCGATGGCTGCGCGACGAGCTCCAAGACGGGCAACTCGCCCTGGAACGGGTGCAACTCGACCGGTTGGCCGGCACTGTCGTCAACGTGCAGAAACTTCTACAACTTCAAGTCCTACCAAGAGTGCAGGGAGGCCGGCATCCTGATGCGTTGGGGAGTCGGCGAAATCTCATGGTATTGCAGCAGCCTGGCGATCAAATACGCCTGGGCGAAGTGACCAGAAATCGCATCAAGAGCTAACGAGGTCGCCTCAGTTGGCGGCCTCTTTCATATCAGGCCGGTCTGCGTGATGTCTGCATGTTGGCACCTTTGAGACATGCCCGCCTATCCTGAGAATGTCCGTTCACCGGGGTAGATCGGAAGTCGCCGTGATCCGGTCAAACCGACGCCAATGACCCCATTGCAGACCAAAATCACGGTAGCGCTCTAATCAGATGGAGCGCGCCGACCAAAGCTGCCACCGACAGAACAACCGACAAGCCCATGTAGGCTATCGACGCCATGCTTTGTCCACGCTCTATCAGATACCAAGCGTCAAGTGAGAAAGTGGAGAATGTCGTGTAGCCACCGCAGATGCCGACAGTAAGAAAAATGCGAACGACTTGGGGCAAGTCCCATTTCGCTGCGAACAGGCCAATAAAGACACCGATCAGTGCTGAACCTGTCACGTTAATGATTAGCGTCCCGAAAGGGAAATTAGGGCCGAACAGCTTACCCGAGCCGATACCGACCAGGTATCTCGCGACTGATCCCAGCGCGCCACCGATAGCTACAGCCAAGATGAATTGAGGATTCATCGCCCATTCTCCTACCTGCGCTGTCGCGCAACGGTAGGAGTCATCAGCCACCATGGCGGTTATCGGGGGAACCCCATCCCCATTAGCAGCCAACCTACTGTGCATTGCCGAGAAGGACAAGCATTTGCCTCGACTGAAAACTGCGAACTTGCACGAGTCTGGAATTGGCCCTCAACGGACATGCCGAGCGAGCCGGATGATGTCCGCATTCGGTAGGAAAGCATAAGTGGCTGTAAGTTCGAGCGATGTCGCATTTTGACCCAAAGCGGACCTTATGTCGGTGTCATTCAGGCTGCTGGCAGCTGAAGCTTCTCACCTACAAGCCAGCTTACCTCACTGCAAAGCGCTCTCGCCAGCGGCGCGATGGCAGGTTTCGACGAGCTCGTTGAGGAAATGAGGGCAGTAGCTTCGAATTGTTTGGCGACGGCGACGTACTTCGGCGAAGGAGTTGTCCGGGCCCGATGCTGAGGTGCACGCCTGTCCTGTTCACGCGGCTGCCCGAATAGCCGTAGTCCGGCTCCGGATGCTGAACCCTGCTGAAGGGGAGGCCGGTGACGTTGGACGTGCCCTTTTCTGCCAGTCTGGCTCTGTACTCAAAGAAGATCTCTCCCGCCACACCTCCGGCCACCAACGCGACGCATATCATCGAGGCCAAGGTCTCTATGCCGTGAAACCAAATTGTGTAGCTCACAACCTCAAGAAAAAGACCAGCAAGCAGCACATATCCAGCTACGCGTGCGCGACGCAGATTATGGTCAGTGTCCCTGCCGAAGTCCCTATAATGGTCGTCGGAGTATGTTGTCATAGCTGATAGTCCCCTATTTGCCGCCGGGCGATCCCATCCGTCCTTGCTCGTGATCTACACCTAGCGTGCATGGCAGCACTGTGATGAGCGTCACTCGTCAAGCGCCAGTGCACGTGAGCCGCGGCAACCGATTGTCATTCTTGGGGCTGACGTGACATTCAACACGGTTGGCTTTCTCAGATAGCCCCTGACGGCGCGCACTAAGGAATTGTCCTCACCGAAGGACACACAGACATGCCGACAGTCCGCGATTATTTCGAGGTACGAAATTCCTCGAATCCGCGTGCCGCCTAATGAGACATTGTTGGATCGTTTAGAGCCAGTAGCTTTCGATGGTGACGAGGACTTCTGCGACGTCAGCATTCCGCGGCCGCCAACGAGAGGGAACGCCGCACCAATCGGCATGTCCCAAAGCCCGGCGAGGTCGGCGCCATCACCGATACTACACCGACAATCTGTTCGGCGCTGCCTTTTGCGGTTCACCGAAGTTAGGCTAGATTTAGCCCTGATGCGCATGTTCCGCGCAAGCGGTTTACCAACGCGGGGATCGGCGGATGAATGGATCGACCAATCGGCCGGCGATATGGGCGTGGTGCGTGGTGGTTACAGCACTGTCGCTGTCACCGTTCGCGGCCTCGGCGCAGCAGGCGCAACCCACGCATCCCCTCGACGCGCTGACTGGCGCCGAACTCCATCAGATTAAGGCCATTCTCCTGGAAGAAGGCAAGCTTGGACCTAAGGCGCGCTTTCACAACGTCGATCTTGACGAGCCCGACAAGGCCGCGGTCACGGCGTGGCGGCCGGGCGCGAGTTTACCGCGTCGCGCCATTGCCGTGGTGAGCGAAGCGGGGACGGTGCATCAGGCTGCCATCGATCTGTCGGCCGGCCGCATGACCGCGTGGCAGGCGGTCACGGGCGAACCGGCCTTACTGCTGGGCGAGATGATTGGCGCGGCCGACATCGCGCTTGCGGATTCGCGCATGGTGCAGGCCCTGGCCAAGCGTGGTTTCACGCCCGGTCAAGTGTTCTGCCTGCCGCTCACGTCAGGAAATTTCGGCCGCAAGGAAGAAGCGGTGCGGCTCCTGAAAGTCCCGTGCTACGCCAAGCCAAGAGACTCCAATGTATGGGCCCGCCCGATCGAAGGCCTATTTGCGACCGTCGATCTGAAAACCGGCAAGGCGATCGATGTGACCGATACCGGCATGGTGCCGGTCTCCGCTGAACCTTGGGGTTATGACGAGGCGGAGGTGGCTAAGCGCGGCGCGCTGCGGCCCGAAACCAAGGCGGCAAGCCTTTCCCAGCCCGGTGAGGACAACATCACAATAGAGGAAGGCCGCTTCGTCTGGGACATGTGGCGTTTTCACCTGCGGGCCGACAAGCGCCCGGGGTCCGTGCTTTCGATGGTCGAGGCGCGTGACGGCGTGCGATGGCGCTCGGTCGCCTACCAGATGCATTTGTCCGAAATCTTCGTTCCCTACATGGACCCGGACCAGAGCTGGTATTGGCGAGCCTACATGGACAGCGGCGAATACGGTTTTGGTAATTTTCTCAGCCCGCTGCGCAAGGGCGTCGACTGTCCGCCCTATGCTCGTTTCCTCACCGTGACCATGCCGCAGGACGACGGCGAGCCGATCCAGATTTCGAATGCCATCTGCATGTTCGAACGATCGATCGGAGATCCCGCCTGGCGGCATTACGAGACCATTGGGCGCTCGCCGCAAAACCAGATACCCACCGCCGGCCGGCCGGCGAGCCAACTCGTGGTGCGCTCGGCCGCGGCGCTCGGCAATTATGATTACCTGGTCGACTATGTCTTTCACCAGGACGGCAGCATTCGCATTGCCGTCGGCGCGACCGGGATCGACGTCACCAAGGGTGTTGCGAGCCAATCGATGAAGGCTGCAACGGCCGCGGCCGATACGCGCCATGGAACGCTGATTGCGCCGGGCCTGGTCGCGCCGTTTCACAGCCACTATTTCAACTTCCGTCTCGATCTCGACATCGACGGCACGGCGAACGATTTCATGCGCGAGCGCCTGGTGCAGCAGCCGCTGCCGGAGGGCTTACCCCGCCGTTCGCTCTATTCGGTCACATCAGAGATGCCGGCGAGCGAGCAGGCGGCGCGCACCCGCATCGAGCCAGGCTCGCCGGCGCTGTATCATTTCGGTAATCACAATGTCGAAGGTGCGCTCGGCCATCATCCCGCCTACATGCTGATGCCGGAAGGTAGCTATGTTCATCCTCTGCTCGCGGCCGACGATCCGCCGGTCCAGCGCAATTCCTATCTGCATTATCAGCTCTCGGTGACACCCTATGCGTCGGCGGAGCGCTATGCCGGCGGGCGTTTCGCCATGATGAGCGATGGATCGGATACGCTCGGCGCCTGGACAGCGCGGGACCGGCCGATCGCCAATCGCGACATCGTCGCCTGGTACACGGTCGGGTTCCACCACATCCCACGGATGGAGGATTGGCCCGTGATGCCGACCCACTGGTTCGGTTTCACGCTGATGCCGCACAATTTCTTCGCCAACAATCCAGCGATGACGATCCGGGATGTTAGGTAAGGGCCAGTCAGCTTGGGGGTAGTGTGGCGCTCTGAGAGAACCGGCCGGACCGGTCGGTACTCGGACCGATCAGGTGATCGAATGAGATCGGGTCACTTCCGAAATTGGCACCCCAGCGGATCGGTATTACTTCTTCTGCCAGGCTTTGATATCGTCTTCCAGCTTAAATGCTTCGCGCCAGGCTTCCGGCCCGACCCGGATCAATCCTCCTGGCACCTTGCCTCCATAGGTCTGCTGGAATGCGTAGGCGAAGAGGCCGGTTTGAAAATTTTTGAGATCCGCCGGTTTGAGATTGTCATCCGCAATTGTTGAGTCAATGCGGTTGTTTGAAATAACCGCCATTTCCGTTTTTGGCTTTCCATCCACCATGATGGTGCGACTTCCGCTCACCATGATGTGCTGAGCTGTGAGCGATTCATTTTGGGGAGTATTCGGATCATCCTTGCGAGCAACAACACCGAAGTTCACATTCTGGAAGCCGGCAGCCTGGAAAATCTGCTGTCCCATGTACGCATAGCCTTCGCAATCAATGATCCGCCGGCCATCGGAGTGAACTTCCCGGTTGTCCGTAACTTCTTTCCATGACACCGGAGCGTGAGAGTTGTAGACGGTGTTCCCTTCCTTGTACTTGTGTTCCGAATAGACAACGTCTCCGCGATCGACGCCTTTCTTTTCCGAATGAACATAGAACGCGTTTGCATAATTCTGGAAAGCATCTTTGATCTCGGAGATCGGCTTCCCTTTCATCGTCTTGAAGTAATCGGTCACGTTGGTTTCTGTTGGGGGAAACTGCAGCGATCCGACTTTCGCCGTTTTCATTTTCTGAGCAACTTCGAGCTGATCCGCCACCATGGTCAGCCGTTTTTGCTCTGCCGGATCGGTGGCCTTGTCCGCCAGCTTGCGATACTCGGCGGCAGCCACCTGGTAGCTTCCCTTCGTAATGAGCTCGTGCGCGGGGCCATTCTTGGAGTAGTACGTTTTCAAATCAGCTTCCGAGGGAGGATTGCCGACGTTCTTCATTCCGGAATTCGTGAGCACGGTCTGCAACGTTGTATCAGGTGGTTTTCCCGCGTTCTTTGCATCCTGCGCCTTTTTCGGGTCATCACTGATCTTCCCTTCCAGGCGGCGTTCCTTGATTTGCGCGCCCTGCTTACCTGTCGGGTTGCCAAGGTTGATCGGCGGCCGGGTCGCAAGAACGAAGGGGAGCGACTTTGACGTATCCTGCGAATGCTCTGAAGCAGGCTCGCCTTTTGAAGATTGCATCCCGGATGCATTGCTTGAGGTGGTCGAATGGTTGACCGCCTCTTCGAATTTCTCCACCTGTTCTGTCGAAACGCCACCGTAGTTTTGCGGTGGAACGTTCGTGTTGACCGTGCCAGCGGGCCCGACTGCCATTTGCCTTTGCCTTTCTATACTGCCCATGCCTTCGGGTTCACGAAGACCCACAAGGCGTAAAGAGCCTGCAGCTGGAAAATCCCGCGCCGGCTTCATGCCGACGCTCTGCGCCTGGAGTGGTTTTTGTGCCTAGACGGCGCCGTCCATAAAGGCACAAGCAAATCCGTCCTTCTGTGATATGCCGCATCGAGTTCGTCGCTCTAACGACGGCGCTGGAGCCGAGCCTGTCACGCGTCAACAACATCCGAAATCATGTTGCGATCCGGTCCCTTCATGACGGAACGCATATTGCTGGCTAACCCGCCTACAACAAGGTGGGGGAACCCGCTCAGCCAGGCTCATCCCCGGTCTCAGGCAGCCTTGGCGGCAGCCGCGTCGTCCGCGCTGTACACCAGGCGCAGATGATGCCGGAGAGTGCAGAGCACGCCGTGCTCGGCTTCCGCGGCCAGGCGATCAAGCAGGTTGGCCCTCGCCTGATCCGTCTCGGTCAGCGCCAGCGCGCGATAGCGGGCAGCGCGGATGTGATTTCTCGCAATCATTGTCCGTCTCCGACGCGTGTGATTTTCAATCCTCCGTCGGCGCTCCCAGCGCTGACGTTTGAGGCTTCGCATGCGGCGGGGAGTGGGTCCGTGAGGTCCGTCACGCATCTGTCACAGCGGGCTGATGCGACCCGGGTCGAGCGGGGTTGCGTGATCGTGCTCACGCTGCCGGGCCAATCTTAAGCCTGGCCCTATCGCGGCGGACGATCGAAGGACTGGATCGAGATCCAAAAACCGGGAGCACCCGGCTATGCAACGGGTAATGGAGACCTATAGGTGACCGTCTGGCGACCAAAGTTAGTGGGTCGGCGTGATGAGATGTAAACTGCGATTTAGCGGATGCGTCATTCACCGAGGAGCTTGAAAAAGCCCTTCGAGAAGGAATGAAGCGGTTCGGAACGGCGTTCGAGTTTGGCGCGAAGAACCGCGCCCTCCCAACCGATCCAGAAGAACTCGGCAAGCCAGTCGCAATCTTGGTTGGAAGAGATTGCACCAGTAGCCTGGGCAGCTCTCAAGCACTTGGCAGTGCGCTGCTGCCAGTCGATGAACACATCGAACAGCTGCTGGCGAAATGATTGTGGAAGTACGCTCATCTCCTGCCCAAGATTGCCCACCAAACAGCCTCGCGCATAACGGAAGCGCTTCATGGCGGACGTAGCATCGTCGGTAAAACCTCTGAGCCTTTCGAGCGGGGGATGCTGCTCGTTCAGGAAGAAGCGGTCGAGCTTCCGCGAAAAGTAGCCAGCGTAACTGTCGATCAGCTCCGCTCCAAATGCCTCTTTGCTCGGAAAGTAGTGGTAGAACGACCCCTTTGGCACGTCGACGCTCCGCAAGACGTCCTCGATCCCCGTCGCGGAATAGCCCTTCTCCGTCAGCATAACGACACCTGCACGGACCAGCGCGTCACGGGTCGCGCTGGTGCCGGCAAGTTCTTTAGGGGGTCGCCCGCGACGGCGGCGAGGCAGCGTCTTGCTCATGCAGATCGTAATAGACCGATCGTCTAGGAGAAGCAAACTGCCCGTGATGCGGCGTTCTGCAAGTGGCGGAGACCCTCTCACTCCATCCACTAGTTCGGTGGCAGGCCTAGGCTCCGGCTTGGCTCACTCAACGTGGCTCGGCATTCGTTGGTGCGGGCGCGAACAGGTTAGTCGACGCGGCTTCCTGAACGATCACTGCCGCGTCTTCCGGCAGCAGAAACCCACGCGCCAGCAGATCCTGGGCGGCGATCCGGATCCGGTTCACGTAATCGTCGCGGCCGTGATAGCGCTCTTCGATCGACGGACGGGCGTCACCGGTACGCTCTCGTTCCGCTTTCGTCGCTGCGAATGGCGAGAAGGACCCGATCAGCATGCAGGTGAATGTCTGCGGCTGGTTCTGGGCGCCATGGGTGCCGGTCGGCACCGCGACATCCGGCAGCCGCACGCCGCCAAGCGCATTGCCGTCCTGATCGCGCTTCGGCACTTGTATCACTGCGGCGGAAAGCCGAGTCGGGGCGCGCAGCGCAGGTGGCTCGCCGCCCGCGGCTTCAAGCGACATCAGTTCGCTGGCGGGCGGCTTGGTGCCGCGGCTTACCCAGGCATCAAGGTGCAGCAGGAGGGCCCGCGACAGCGGCGACCAATCGAGGCGGCCCGGCGTCAGTGTGCAGGCCGGTGCCTTGGGGGCGGGTATATGCGGGCCTCCCGCGATATCGTACATCCGCACATTGGCGGGCAGTGGCTGATCCGCGGTTCCGGACGCGCCCGTGCGGCCAAGCGAAGCGCGCAGCGAATAGTAGTCCGTGGTGGAGCTCACGAGTATCATCCTCGGAGGCACCTCGCCGCGCGCCTCGACCTTGGCCGTGATCTCCCCGATCGTGAGCGGTCCGTCATTCACGCCGGGAAAATCCGGGTTGTCGAATGTGGGAGCCCCCTCGGCGCTCGACATTGGTCCAAGGCCCGTCTGCAGGATCGGAAGAAGGCCAGCGGCCGAGACGAACACATGCATTCCGTCGAAGACGCGCCGGTTGCCCATCATGTTGAAGCCGTTCAGGAGAAAGGTCTTCAGGAATCGTCCATCCTGGGACCTGCCGCTCGCGAGCACGCGGTTGATCGCTCCCTTGAGCGGGTTGGGCGTTCCACCCTTGTCAGAAGCTGCATGCGCGAAGAAATCCGCGGCATCGCGGACGATCGCAAAGCCCACTCCCTCGACGAAGCGTGTCTTGCCATCGGCGTCAGCGAACGAAGGCAGTTCCGCACCCTGTCCAAGCTCCCAAAAAACCTCCGCGACTGCGAAACCATGGTCCTGAAGAAAGCCGGTGCCCTGCTCCAGCGTGCCCGGGAGAAACCGCACGTCGCGTGGCGAGTTGTAGATCGCCTCGGCCCAGACTTGCCCGCGGTTGGGTACGTCCACCAGCAACGCGCCGTTTTCCCCGCGCGGAGCCGCCGGCATCATGAGAATGATCTTCGCCGCGTAGTCGACGCGCCCGCGTTCATTGCGCGGCGCCTTGTCGATCCCAGGGATGGCCTCTTGCGGCGATAGGTCGCCGCGGATCTTGCCCTGCCAGATCACATAGTCGCCGGCGCGAAATGTGCCGTAAGGCTGCTTCGACGTGAACTCGATCCGGGTAACTTCTGCGCTCACTGGCCGCGCCGTCGAGATCAGGCTGAACAAGCAGAACAAGAACATCACAATTCGCCCGTTTCGACGGTGCGGCATGGGAATTCTCCATAGGGGATAGCGGCTATAGCGGCTGGTTTCGAGCATTTTTTGATCACGACACGCCGTATCAGAACGGACATGATGGACCGGCAACTTTTTCACCGGTCCATCGCCTATCGCGAAGGCCTTCTCACTCCATCCAATAGTCGATGTCCGTCTGATTGGCATTGATGCCGGCCTTCGGCTCGGACGGGCCATGACTGCTGATGATGCCACGCATTCTGGCGAGGCTACCCGTGCCACCGGTAATGACGCCCGATGTCATGTTCGTAAGCTTCCCATCTCCACTGCTTTGAGCGACCAGAGATGTCCTGACAAAAAACTTCTCCCCGTTCTCCAGTATCCAAACGTTGTAGATGAGAGCCGGACCGTTGTTGTCGATGTAGTCCGACATGCCGCGTGTCCACTGCTCCTTCAACCTCGATCCGTTGATGAGGGGGGCATCGCCGCCATAGGTCCGCCGAATTTCGAAGAGCCGAGCTTGATGTCCCGGAATGTCGCCAACGTCGATGACGTGTTGTTGGGTGTATACCGTCTGAGTTGCCGGCGTATCATAGCTGACGTGGTGCTTTTGCTGCGCAATGGCCACCGGCGCGGTTAGAGCCATCGCGAGAGTGATCGTCATTCCAAGCGCGATATTGCGAAACATGCGTGACCTCTCATGCTGGAATCCATCCAACCCGTGAAGGTGTGGGCGGACGTTGTTTGTTGAAGATTCCCTCATCAACCGGTCAGCGCTCGGTAGCGACCGAGCCCCAACCAAAGCTGATTTCACCGCGCTTTTCCGAGGTGCCATAAATTAGACCGATCGTCTAGTATTCGGCTTGGCTGCAAGCGATTTCGCCCATCAATCTTTTTTGACAGCGCTTTGTCGGACAAGGCTTCTGCCCGCTGAGCCGGTCATTGCGGTGCCCGACGCGGAGGTCAGCTACCGGCCAGGAAGGGACATAGTCGATTGGCGGGCGTACCCTTGCAGTTTAACGGCTCAACGGCAGCATTGGAGGAATGCTAACTCTTGGGACAGGGGCAAAAGTTGAACTCGGATATCTCACGTAGTCTGGGAACTGAACGCCTGTGTCTTCGTGGTGCCTTGACTGACGATGCATCGGCGATGAATGCAGCAGTCATCGAGAGCCGGGTCGAACTTTCACGTTGGGTGGAGTGGGCGCAAGGGGCAAAGCCCACCATCCAAGACACGATCGAGCAAATCAATAAACGAGAGTCCGACTTCGAAAATCGCTTCGAATTTCGGTTTTCAATTTTTGAGAAACGCGCTGGTATCTTCTCCTAGCGCCGTCGTGCGAACGAGAGTGCCGTAGCACTGCTTTTTTTCCGCAATTCAAGCTGTCCTCGCAATGAGACGTGGCAAGTATAGCCATGTTTCCGACACCACGCGCTGATTTTGGCGATTTCAGAATCGGACGTCTGATCAAACGTCATCATTTTGATCTTCTCGAGATCAGCGGCAATCGCGCGCAGCCGGCCGAGCCGTGTGCCGTCTGCACCTCCGAGGTTTCCCGATTTGGGATCAAGTTCACGGACAGCTAACTCGCGCACCACAAGGGTCTCGGTCATATCAATGCTCCCGGTGTCCAGTGAGGCACAGTGCCCCCTTGGATTTGGGTCATCAATAATCGAGGTACCGAACATCATCCGTGATCGCGATCACTCTTCTCTCTTTAGGGGGTGCCCTGCGCCTGCCTCGTGCCGACGCTTCCGGATCCTTCCTGCTTTTTGCCGCGCGGCGAAACGGGTTCCGTGAGGTCTCTTACTTGAGAGCCGTCATGCAGCGGCTCTGCGATCATTTGCCACGACAAGAATAAGAGGATGCGAATCTTACGTGAAGGCCACGTGATCGAGGAGATGGATAGCAGACCCAGCAGCGACGTGTGAGCCGCATGTTTGTCGCTGCCACGCTTGCTGCTGCTACCATACTGGCAGGCAGCTTCAATCAGAGCACATGGCACCATCGCCTTTGACAACCCAAGTCGGCTCTTGGCACTTTTCAGACCTGACCGACCCGGCTGACGATGTCCGTTCGGGAGGGCAAGCGGACTTTCCCAGTCGCGCACTCACACTTCTGAGTTTGACCCAAAACGACCTTCACCAGCCTTTTGGAATATTCAGTTCAGCACGAAAGAAAGCGTTTGCAGCAACCGAGCCGCTCACTCCCGACGCTTTACGCGATCCTCATCTCGATCCGAAGCGGGTCCGCGCCGGAGCACGGTGCGCAGGATGCCAATGAACAGCAACGCTGTGACTGGCCAATGAAACCAGATT
>Ga0207683_10004502_pt1 | contig 12024 bp, 13 predicted proteins | sample KBSM73metaG_FD_184333 | JGI IMG/M metagenome (GOLD analysis project Ga0207683, IMG submission 184333) | Miscanthus rhizosphere microbial communities from Kellogg Biological Station, Michigan, USA - KBS M7-3 metaG (SPAdes) (version 2) | ecosystem: Host-associated > Plants > Roots > Rhizosphere >...
GATATGCAACCGGCCGCCGCGTGAATAGGAAGTGCCAAAGTAGTGCTAGAGCATGATCCCGAAAAGTGGAAACCGGTTTTCGGAAAAGATCATGCTTGACCAAAACGTAGAGCGAGATGACGAAAGTCATCGCGCTCTAGGTGTGAGCTTTCAATAGGTTGTCCACCCGGTCCAGACCGAGGAAGCTGAAGTTGCTGAGGCTTCAGGATTTCTCGGAGGACCGGATGAACGTGCACAAGAATGCCCGTCTGACACCGATTGGTCGAGAGCGGATCATCCGCCAGATCGAGAGCGGGCAGACGCCGAAGGCCGTTGCGCAGACCGCAGGCGTCTGCCCGCGCACTGTTCGCAAGTGGGTTGATCGCTACCGTCGCGAAGGTCTGGCGGGTCTGCGCGATCGCAGTTCGCGGCCGCATCGCCTGCGCTGGCCGACGCCGGCTAGCCTTGTCGAACAAATCGAGGCGCTGCGCCGGCGGCGTCACACCGGTAAGCAAATCGCCGCCGAACTGCGGCTGTCGCCGGCCACCGTCAGCCGCATCCTGCGGCGGCTCGGGCTCAACAGGATCGCGGCGCTGGAGCCTTGCGAACCGGTGCGGCGCTACGAACGCGAGCATCCTGGTGAGATGATCCACATCGACATCAAGAAGCTCGGCAGGATCGATGGGATCGGACATCGCATCACTGGCGACCGCAGAGGGCAGAGCAATCGGCGCGCACGTGGCGAAGGGATCGGCTGGGAGTTCGTCCATGTCGCCATCGACGATAACTCTCGCATCGCCTTCGCCAAGGTCATGCCCAACGAGAGGAAGCGCAGTGCCACCGCCTTCCTCAAGGCCGCTCTGGCCTACTACGAAAGCCTTGGCGTCAAGGTCCAGCGGGTGATGACCGACAACGGCTCCTGCTACAAATCTTTTGCCTTCCGCACGCTCTGCACGCGGCTGGGCCTCAAACACATTCGGACCAAGCCCTATACGCCCAAGACCAACGGCAAGGCCGAGCGCTTCATCCAGACTTGCCTGCGCGAGTGGGCTTATGCGCAAGCCTATCATCACTCACGCGAGAGAACCGCAGAACTGCCCTACTGGCTGCACGGCTACAACTGGCACAGACCTCATGCCGGGATCGGTGCTAAAACTCCCATCAGCAGACTCGGTCTATCCGAGGACAACCTGTTGAGGCTCCACACCTAGCGCATGATCCCGAAAAGTGGGCACCGGTTTTCGGAAAAGATCATGCTCCACCAAACCTAGTCGCGCTGAAGGCCGAGCGCGCGGATCAACTCGCCCGCCTCTGCCGCCGTGTCGCGCATCTCCGCCGCCATCTTCTCCGGCGTCGACGACACGCCGATCACGCCGGTGCGCGTCATCAGCGCCTTGTAGTCCTCCGACTCGATCGCCTCGGCGACGCGGCGATTGACCAGCGCGATCACCGGCTGCGGGGTGCCGTTCGCCGCGCAGACGCCGAGCCAGGTTCCGGCAACGATCGGCACGCCCTGCTCCTTCAGGGTCGGCACCGCAGGCGCGGCAGCGAGCCGCTGCTCGCTGGTCATGCCGAGCACCTTGATCTTGTCGGCCTCGAACAGCGGCATCGCGGTGATCAATGGACCGATCGCGAATTGCAGCCGCCCGGCGACCATCTCCTGCAGCGCGTCGCCCATGCCCTTGTAGGGAATGCCGGTCATCTGCACGCCGGTGGCCTGCTCGAATCGCTTGGTGACAAGCTCGGGCGCCGATCCGGCGCCGACATGGCCGTAATTGAGTTCGCCCGGCCGCGCCTTCGCGTAGGCGATGAATTCGGCCATCGTGTTCGCCGGCACGTTCTTGGCGACCGCCACCGCATAGAACGCGTTGGTGATCAGCGAGACCGGCGCGATGTCGCCCAGCTGATACGAGCTCTTCCTGTAAAGCACCGTGTTGATCGCATCGATGTAGGTGCAGAGCAGCAGCGTGTAGCCGTCGCGCGGCTGCGCCAGGATGTAATCGACCGCGATCTTGCCGCCGGCGCCGGGCTTGTTCTCGACCACCACCGGCTGGCCGAGTGAGGCGCGCAGCTTTTCGGCCAGCACCCGCGCCGGCCCGTCGGTTGGGCCGCCGGCCGGAAACCCGACCACCAGCCGGATCGGCCGGTCCGGCCAGGTCTGAGACGCCGCGGGCGCGATCAGCGCCATGCACCAGCCGGCTATCGCGAGACTGCGAAGCACAATATATCCTCCCCGTTCGTTGCCACGTTCATACGCGCCGCAACGCGCATCTGCCAGCGCACAGCGGTCGCACATCGGACGCGATGAGCCTGTAGTTGCGTCTCGTGAGACACAGAAGATGACTCTTCGGAACACCCCCCGTCTCTGCTTCATCGGCTTCGGCGAGGCCGGACAGGCGATCGCGTCCGGCCTGCGCGACGCCGGCGTCACCAGCATCGCGGCGTGGGACATCCTGTTTCCGCGCGACGAAGGCGCGACGCTGAAACAGGCAGGAGAAAAGATCGGCGCACGGCTCGCAACCTCGGCGGCCGATGCGGTCGCGAACTCCGACATCATCGTGGCGGCGGTGACGGCCTCTTCCAGTCTTGAGGCGGCGCAGTCGGTCGCGCCCCACATCTCCGGCAATCCGTATTATCTCGACATCAATTCGGTCTCGCCCGGGCGCAAGCAGGAGACCGCGCGCTTGCTCGACGGCACCGCGCGCTATGTCGATGTCGCGATCCTCGCGCCGATCCATCCCAGGCGTCACCAGACGCCGCTGCTCCTCGCCGGCCCGCACGCGCAGGCGGTCCTGCCGTTGCTGGTCGATGAACTGGAAATGCAGGGCGTGATCGCGTCGGACGAAGTCGGTGCCGCCGCCGCTCTCAAAATGATCCGCAGCGTGATGATCAAGGGCATCGAGGCACTCACCGCCGAATGCTTCCTCGCCGCGCAACGCGCCGGAATTACCGACGAGGTTGCCGCCTCGCTGAACAACAATTACCCAACGCTCGATTGGCCGAAGGTCATCGCCTACAACCTCGAACGCATGGCGAGCCACGGCATCCGCCGCGCCGACGAGATGGAGCAGGTCGCCGTCACGCTCTCGGAACTCGGCATTGCGCCGCTGATGACGCAGGCCACGGTGGCGCGGCAGCGCGAGATGGGCGAGTTCGGCAAGCGGGACCGCGTGAAGGCGGCGAAGACGGAAGGCGCGGATGCGTTGCTCGACGTCGTTAACAAAGCGCTCAAGGACTGACCGCGATCACGACCCCGCCGGCGGGATCTGGAACAGCTCGGTCAGCTCGTCCTTCGTCATCGGCTTGTCGAGAAACTTGAGTGCGACCGCGTCTTCCATCACGAGGTCCAGGTCAGACAAGCGGTCCGGGAGCATCGCGTCCTTCGGATTGAACTGGTCGCGCTGCAGCACGATCAGATCCTCCGACATCTTCATCTTCTCGGCGTAGAACTTCACCGCCTGCGGATTGGCGTACATCCAGTCGAGTGTCTCGCGATAGGCGCGCATGAAGCGCAGCATCACGTCCTTGCGCTCCTTCAGCGCATTCAGGTTCACCACCTGCACCCGCATGGTCTGGTTGCGCATGCTCGGCACGTCGCTGCCGCGCGCGATGATGCGGAACTTGCCCTCCTGATATTCCTTCAGGCCGAACGGCATCACGCCCCAGCCGATATCGACCTGCCCGCTCATCGTCATCGTGTAGGTGGCGGGCGGACCGCCGGTCGCGATCGGCTTCGCCTTGACGCCGAGCTGCTTGCCGAACGCCAGCGCGATCGCGTGCGAGGTCGCGCCGTTGGTCGAATACGACATCGTGTGCTTGTCGGTCGCATCCGCGAGCGACTTCAGCGGGGAGTCCGGCTTCACATACCAGTACTGATCGCCCGTGCCCGCATAGGCCGCCGCGATCACGCGGATCGGCGCGCCGCGCACGAAGGCGCGCATCGCACCCGACGTGCCAATGCCGATCCCGATATCGGCCGAGCCGGAGATCACCGCCTGCAGGGTCTCGCCTGCGCCCTGCGTGCCGAAATTCTCCAGCTCGATGCCGTGCTTCTGGAAGATGCCGGCCTGCATCCCGAGCGTCGGGATCTGGTTCGCCCAGGCGTCGATCTGCCCGATCGCGACCTTTATCTTGTCCTGCGCGGACGCGGACGTCCCGGCGAGCGCGAGCGATATCGCGAACGCAAGTGCGCGCAGATGCATGATCGGCTCCGTTACTTCGGCGGGATTTGCAGGAACTCGGCCAGTTGCTCCTTGGTCAGCGGCGCGTCGAGAAACTTGAGCGCCACCGCGTCCTTCACGGCGCCGTCGAGATCGGCCATCTGTTCGGTCTGCATCGCCGATTTGGGATGAAACTCCTTCAGCGACTCCGCCAGGATGTCGACCGGTTGCTTCACCTTCCCGGAGTACATCTCGAGCGCCTTGGGATCGGCATACATCCAGTCCACCGCCTCGCGATAGCCTTTCGCAAAGCGCATGATCGCGTCGCGCTTTTCCTTGAGCGCATTCGCGTTGACGATGATCGCGCGCACGGTCTGGCCTTTCAGCGAAGGAATGTCGCTGCCGCGCGCGATGATGCGGATCTTGCCTTCCTTGATCTCCTTGAGGCCGAACGGCGGGGCGGACCAGCCGACGTCGATCTGGCCGGTCATCACCTGCGTGAAGGTCGCGGGCGGGCCGCCGGTCGCGGTCGCTTTCGCTTTGGCGCCGAGCTCCTGGCCGAATGCCACCACGATGTTGTGCGAGCTCGAGCCGCTGGTCGAGTAAGCGATCGTCTGGCTCGCGGTCGTATCCTTCAGGCTCTTGATCGGCGAATCCGCCTTCACGTACCAGTAGAGATCGCCGGTGCCGGTGAACGCCGGCAGCAGCACGCGCACCGGCGCTCCGCGCGAGAACGCACGCATCACGCCGGCAACGCCCACGCCCGCGCCGAGATCGGCCGAGCCCGACACCACGGCCTGGATGGTTTCACCCGCGCCTTGCGTGCCGAATGCCTCGACCTTCAGATTATGCTTCTTGAAGATTCCGGCGTCCTCGCCGAGCGTCGGCGCCTGGTTCTCCCAGTTGTTGATCTGCCCGATGGCGATCTTGAGCGAGTCCTGCGCCGACGCATGCGGGATACCGAGCGCGAACAGCGCGAGCGCGGCGATCCTGAAAGGTGTCATCGCTTCTTCCCCTTCGCTTTTGGTTTTGCTTTTGCCTTCGCCCCGCTTTTCTTCACCGGCACGGCCACGCCCGGATTCGGCTTGCGCGCCGCGGCCTCGGCCGCGCGCACCGATGTATCCGATTTGCCGCGCCCTTCCTTGTCGGCCAATCGCCGCACCCAGTATTCATAGGCGCGCGCCAGCGGCCCCGGCGCGAGATTGAGCTGCCCCGCCATCTCGGCTTCGCCCGGCGTGAGCGGCGAGACATGACCCAGCACATGCGCGGCGAGCTGATGCTCGGCGTTCTTCGCCGAATAGAGCGTGCGGAACACGAGCTCGCGCAGCTCGCCGCCGACCACGGTCGCGCCGTGGCGGCGCATCACCACCACCGAATGCTTGCCGAGCGCGCGGGCGAGCGAGGCGCCTTCCTCCGGCTTCACCACCAGCAGATTGGTGTCACCGAATTCGTCGCGGCTATCCCAGACCGGCGCGCTCTGCCCCATCGCGGCGCCGAGATGGAACACCGGCAAGAGCGGCACGCCGGAGATCGCGAACGGCATGATCGCGGGCGCGTGATGATGACACACGGCGTTCACGTCCGGCCGCGCCTTGAAGATCTCGCCGTGGATCACGCGCTCCGAATAGGGCCGCACGGTCGGCGGCACGAGCGGGTTGGAGTCGAGGTCGTATTCGAGGATGTCATCCGCCTGCACCAGGCTGGGCGCGCGCGAACGCGAAAGGAAATAGCGGTTCGGATTTCCCGGATGGCGCACGCTGATATGGCCGAAGGCATCCAGAATGCCCTCGTTCGCCACGATGCGGTAGGCTTCGGCAAGGTTGCGGCGCAGATCGGAGAGTGTATCGGGCACGGCGTTTCCTTGAAAATTGTGAGCGGCGTTGGCTGGCCGCAGGCCGCAGCAAACCCGAATGACCCGAGAACTTCAAGGCGAGCCGTGCTATCCTCCTCCTCCCTCCTCGATGTGAAAATTCCCGCATGCCCGCGCAGATTGCCATTCTCGACGACGATCACGTCATTCGCCTCACCCGCTACGCGATTTCCGGTCCCGGCGAGATCACCGAAGCCTGGGCGCGCGAGTTCTTCATGCCTGAGGACGTGGACCCGGCACGCGTGTTCGCGCTCGGCCAAGGCCTGCACGCTTCCGACGGCGTATCGCTCATTCCGATGGCGGCGAAGCTCGACCTGCGCAAGGGCAGCGACGCCGAGATGCTGATCTTCCGGCGCGGCAGCATCGACGCGGCGCTGATGGACGCCAATCCTAAACTGAAGCTGATCCAGCGCATCGGCGCGCGCGCCGACGCCATCGATCTTGCCGCCGCGAAGCAACGCGGCATTCAGGTCTCGTGCGTGCCGCGCGCGACCTTGCAGCTTACCGCCGAGCACGCGATCCTGATGGCGCTCGCGCTCGGCAAGCGGCTGATCGAGGCCGACGACGCGGTGCGCAAGGATCGCTGGGACCGCGACCGCGTCCGGCCGGATCACAACGTCGCCTACAACTGGGCGGGCATCGCCAATATCGGTGGCCTGTTCGGCAAGACCTTCGGGATCATCGGGCTCGGCGAGGTCGGCTCGCTCGCGGCCGGTATGGCGCGCGGGTTCGGCACGCGCGTGCTCTATTGCAATCGCAACCGGCTCCCCGCCGCGCAGGAGGCAAGGCTCGGCGTCGAATATGCGCCGATCGGCCGCCTGCTTGCGGAATCCGATTTCGTCTCGCTGCACGCGACCAACATCCCGGAGAACCGCGGGCTGATCGGCGCCGAAACGTTCACCGCCATGAGGCCGACCGCGTTCTTCATCAACACGGCGCGCGGGCCTATCGTGGACGACGACGCGCTGTACGACGCGCTGACCAACGGCACCATCGCGGGCGCAGGCCTCGACGTTCACACCATCGAGCCGCGCCCAACACCGGACCGCCTTGCCACATTGCCGAACGTGATCCTCACGCCGCACATCGCGGGTGGCTCGCGCAAGGGCGTGATGCTGGAGATCGAGGCGATCCTCAGCAATTGCCGCGCCGTGCTCGCCGGCCAGCCGGTCCGCTATCAGGTGACAGCATGATGAACCGCCGCACTTTGCTGGTTGGCGCAGCCCTTGCGCCCCTCGCCGCCGGTCGCACGCGCGCGCAGGCCAACTGGCCGGATCGCGCGATCCGCATCATCGTGCCGTTCGCGGCGGGTTCTTTCACTGACGTGGCGGCGCGGCTGCTCGCGACCGAACTGACCGAGCAGCTTGGTCAGCCGGTGGTGGTCGAGAACCGCGGCGGCGGTGGAAGCACGACCGGCACGCAGGCGGTCGCGCGCGCGGAAGCCGACGGCTACACGCTCCTTCTTTCCGATGTTGCACTCTCGATCTCGCCCGCGATCTATCCCAAGCTCCCCTACGATCCGTTGCGCGACCTCGCCTTCATCAGCCGCATCGCGGATTCGCCGGCGCTGCTGATGGTGCGCCCCGGCCTCGGCGTGCGCACGCTTGCCGAGCTGGTCGCGCTCGGGAAGCAGAAGCCGGGCGAATTGACGTTTGGCTCCGGCGGGCCTGGCTCGTCGGCGCACATGGCGATGGAGCTGTTCCTCGACACCGCCGGCATCAAGGCGCTGCACGTGCCGTTCCGCGGCATTGCGGCGGCGATCGGCGAGATGGTCGGCGGCCGCGTCGACATGGCGATCGGCAGTCTCTCTTCCGGCCTGTCGCAGGTGCAGGGCGGCACCCTGCTCGGCCTCGCCATCACCGGCGCGCGCAGTCCGCTGCTGCCGGACGTGCCGACCTTCGCCGAGGCCGGCCAGCCGCGCTTCAACGTGCCCTATTGGTTTGCGCTCGCGGCGCCCGCCGCCACGCCGGCGCCGATCATCGCGCGGCTCAACCGCGAAGTCGTGCGCGCCTGCGCCCAGCCGCGGCTGCGCGAGGCGTTCGAGAAACAGGCGGCGATCGCCGTCACCTCGACGCCGGTCGAAATGACTCAGCACGTTGCGCGTGAAATCGAGATTTGGCGCGGGGTCGTCACTCGCGCGAACATCACCATCCAATGAGCCACCTCGACGAGCCACCGCCCGCCTTCCGCGTGCCGCCGAATGCTTGCGACGCGCATTTCCATGTCTTCGGACCTGCGGATCGCTATCCGCATGGCGGCGTGAACGAGAGGCTGCGCTACGCGCCGCCGCTCGCGCCGCTGTCCGACTATCTGGCGCTCGCGCAGCATCTCGGCATCGAGCGGTTCGTGTTCGTGCAGCCGAGCGCCTATGGCCGCGACAATGCCTGCATGCTCGACGCGATGCGCGAGGTCGGCATCGCGCGCTGCCGCGGCATCGTGGACGTGAGCCAAGATGCGCCGGACACGTTGTTCGCCGACATGAACAAGCTCGGCGTGCGCGGCGTGCGCGTCAATGTCTCGCCGGTGAAGCCGCCCGAGCCGGGCTTCTCAGAAACCATGCGGCCGCGCATCGAGCGGCTCGACGCGCGCTGCGCCGAGCTCGGCTGGCATCTCGATTTCCTGGCGCCCGGCTGGCTGACCGAGGAGTTGCTTCCGGTCTTTGCGAAAATGCGTTGTTCGTTCAGCCTCGCCCACATGGGCATGTTCCGCGCCGAGGCCGGGCCGTCGCAGCCGGGCTTCCGCAAGCTCATCGACCTGCTGCGCCACGGCGACGGGCGCGCCTGGGTGAAGCTCACCGGCACCTATCGCATGGCGACGCCGCCGAATTTCGCCGACGCCGCGCCGATGGCGCGCGCGCTGATCGAGGCCGCGCCGGACCGGCTGATCTGGGGCAGCGATTACCCGCATCTCTCATTCGCCGACAAGGTCGGCTTGGTGCAGCTGTTCAACCTGCTCGCCGACTGGGCGGACGATGCGGCGCGGCGAAAAATCCTCGTGGACAATCCGGCCGAACTATTCGGGTTCTGAGCTAATTCGCCGGCGCGTCCGCGATGCGCTCCCAGTGCAGCTCACGGTGCTGCATCACGCCCTGCCACAGCCGCGGCTTCTGGGTCAGCACCATGTGCTCGCCGACGAAGTGTACGAAGCGCTTCTGCTCGCCGCCGACGCGGTCCTTGCTCGCCGATGCATCGACCCGCGTCACCAGATTGGTGCCGTCGTAGTCGTAATTGCCGCAATAGGAATTGTACTCGCGCACGGTCTCGCCCGGCGGCAGTTCGCTGCGCCCGTCGCACAGCACCGACATCATCCGCTTGTCCGGATAGAACACGACGAGCCCGCGCGGCTGTTCTCCGTAGGGCGGATGCATCGGCGCGCCGGCGTCGTTGTGGGCAAGCGTCTTCACCAGGCGCCAGGTTCCGACGATATCTTTCATGCGCAGTCCTTCAGTTGATGACCAGGCCGATCTTCTTGATGAGATCGCTCCACTTCGCCTCGTCGCGCGCGATCTGGGCGGCGTATTCGTCCGGCGTCGCGGGCGCCGGATCGCCGCCGTCGGCGACGATGCGTTTGCCGATCTCGTCCGACGTGATGATCGCGCGCATCTCCTTGTTGATGCGCTCGACGATCGGGCGCGGCGTGCCGGCCGGCGCCGCGATGCCGTAGTAGAGCACCGCCTCGAAGCCTGGCACGCCGGCCTCCTGCGCGGTCGGCACATCGGGCAGCGCGGCCGAGCGGCGCGGAGCCGCCACCGCGATGGCGCGCAGCTTTCCAGCCTGGATGTTGCCGAGCGCCGGCGCGATCGTATTGAAGCCGAGCGCGACGTGGCCGCCGACCAGATCGTTGGTGAGCGGTCCCGTCCCCTTGTAGGTGACGATCGTGAGATCGATGCCGGTCATCACCTTCATCAACTCGATGGCGAAATAGTTCAGCGTCGGCGGCGGCGGCGTCCCGGCGGTGAGCTTGCCGCCCTCCCTTTTGGCGAGCGCGATCACCTCGGCAAGCGAGGCGGCCGCCAACGAGGGATGCGACATGATCACGATCGGCGTCGACGAGATCGTGCCGATCGGCGCGAAGTCTTTCGCCTCGTAGCCGGTGTTCGCCGGCAGGGTGAACCCGGTCGCCAGCATGACCAGCGTATAGCCGTCCGGCGTTGCCCTCGCGGCCGCGCGCGTGCCGATCACGGCGCCGGCGCCCGGTCGATTCTCGATGATGACCTGCTGTCCCAGCGCGGGCCCGAGCTTCTGCGCCATCACGCGCGCGATCGTATCGACACCGCCGCCGGGCGGATACGGAACGACCAGCGTGATCGGGCGCGATGGGTAGTCGTCTGCGAAGGCAGGAAGACTGACGCAAACAGCGACCAGGGCCGCCGCAATGAATCGAAGGCGCGCGCGCATCCGCTCCTCCTGCATGTGTTTCGCCTGAGTGTATGGCGATAGCAAAGGTCACGCTATGCCTGTTCGCGCGGGCCCTTGCGCACCTCGATGCGTCCGCCGGGGCCTGGCTCCAGCCTGATCGCGTCGTCCGGGCCGACCATGCCGATGTCGATCTCGCGGTCGGGCAGGATCACGATGCCGCGCGTCCCGATTCGCACCGAGACGATGCGCGCCGGGTTCGCGCGCGCGCCTTCGAGCGACCAGCGCTTCAAGGTCTCGAAGTACGGCGGACTGCGCCACGCGCCGGGAAAGCCCGGATCGACGAACGCCGTCATGTGCCCGCCTTCGCTGGTCACCAGCGCGAACTTCGCCTTTTCGGGCTTCCAGTCCGCGGTCAAACCTTTCTCCAGCATCCAGTGACAATAGAAGGTGCGGCACTCGGCCGGCCGCGTCTCGTAGATGCCGCAGCCTTCTCCGCGCACGCAATGCGGGCACCACGTGCCCGGCGGCTTCTCCAGCGCCGTGACCGCGATCAGCTTGCAGCATAGCGTGCAGGTGCCGCATTCGCGGCCCGGAGCGGGCTGGCGTGTTCCGGTGTCAGATGCGACAGCGTCCGCCAAGGATCAAACTCTGCTCTCGTCGCGCGCGGGACGGCGCATCTTGGTGACCTCGATGGTCTCGCCGGTCGCCGTCGCCTTGCGTTGGAGTTGTATCATCTCGTCGGCGCCAAGCATTCCCAAATCGACGTCGCGGTCGGGCAGGATCACGACACAACGCTGGCCGATCATCACATCCACCAGCCGCACCGCGCCCGTCGCCGGGAAGCCAAGCTTCGCCCATTGCTTCAACGCTTCGTAATACGGCGAACGGCGCCATGCGCCGGGATTGCCCGGATCGACGAAGGCGGTCAGATGCCGCCCGTTATCCGATTTGAGCAGCGCGAACTTGGCGCGATCCGGCTTCCACTCGGGCCCAAGTCCTTCGGCGAGCAGCCACTGACACATGAAGGTGCGGCAGCTCGCGGGACGCGCCTGATAGATCGCGCAGCCGCTCGCCCGCTTGCAGTGCGGACACCATTCGCCGATCGGCTTGTTGAGTTCCTCAACGCCGACCACCTTGCAGCAGAGGCTGCACGAGCCGCAGGCGCGCCCCGGCACCACGCGCGGCTGGTCGGAGGGATGTGCAGCTTCGCCCGCCATGCCGAATCAATGACACGCCCCACGCGCGCTGACTATCCGGCGAATCCAAACAGCCCCCCGCGGGAGCAGGAGGCTGTCAGACGGCGGAACCAAACGAAATTCAGAACAGCGCGACGCCGCCCATCGAACGGAGCGCACTGCGACCGCTCTCGCGCTGCTTCTCATCGAGGCTGGCGATCAGCGGCCCGGCTGCCGACAATGCCCGCTGCAGTGCTACGGCGCTGCCCGCATACTCGCCGACCCGGTCGCGCACCTTGCGCACCCAGCCCTCGCCTTCGCGCTGCTCGCGGATCGCCGCGCGCAGCGCGGCTTCGACCGGACGCCAATGCTGCAGCTGCTCGCCGGTGAGACGGAGCGCGGCGCGCAGCCGCGCGATCTTGCCCTCCGTCACGACAACGTCCTGCGCAGAAGCCGAGGCAGGGCCAAATCCATGTTCCGAA
>Ga0207683_10004505_pt1 | contig 12018 bp, 10 predicted proteins | sample KBSM73metaG_FD_184333 | JGI IMG/M metagenome (GOLD analysis project Ga0207683, IMG submission 184333) | Miscanthus rhizosphere microbial communities from Kellogg Biological Station, Michigan, USA - KBS M7-3 metaG (SPAdes) (version 2) | ecosystem: Host-associated > Plants > Roots > Rhizosphere >...
TGCTGGACCGCGAGTATGCGCAGCCGCTGGACGTCCCGACGATGGCGCGTGCCGCGCTGATGTCGCCGTCACTGTTCTCTCGCCGGTTCCGCGAAGCATACGGCGATACACCGTACGGCTACTTGCAGGCCAGGCGTGTGGAACGGGCGATGGCGCTGTTGCGCTTCGGCCACATGTCTGTGACTGACGTGTGCATGGCCGTGGGATTCACGTCGCTCGGCTCGTTCAGCTCTACGTTCACGCGTCTCGTCGGCGAGCCACCGTCCGTCTACAAGGCGCGCGACCACTCGCGGCTCACGCGGGTCCCGCCGTGCATGACGCGCGCCTGGGCACGCCCGAGGTGGATCGCGCAGCCGTGCAGGATTGGAGAAGCGTTCCTGGCCGACCACACGTAGGGTCGCTGGCATGGCACTTTCCATCACGCACACGCCCGTGTTCTGCACTGACCTGGATGAGGCGCTGGCCTTCTACACCCAGCGGCTCGGCTTCGAGGTCCATGATGACGTCCCGATGGGGCCGGAGATGCGCTGGCTCACCGTCCATGCCCCCGGCGACACTCACGACCTGCTGCTGGCAGCTGTGGATCATCACATCCCGCCAGCCGACCGGCAGACGATGCGCGAGATTGTCGCCAAAGGCGATCTGGCGGTCTTCATTCAGGTCGACGACCTGGACAAGACCTTCGAGTCGCTGCGCGCCGCCGGGACGGAGATTCTTCAGGAGCCCATTGACCAGCCCTACGGCGTCCGCGACGCTGCCGTTCGCGACCCCAGCGGCAACCACCTGCGACTGAGCCAGCCGCTGCCGGCACAGGGCTGAGGATCCGGTCTCCCCGGCGCTTTGTTCGAAGCCGCTCGCCTGCACGGTACCGAGTCACTGCTGCGGCCGAGCCGATAGGAATCCGGGGGCGCAGCGGCTGCCCGCCATTGCCAGTCAAGGCGCACCGCTGCTCCCCCGGACCCGCCACAGTCCCCCAGGTAGCAGGAGAAACCGGCCCGGAACCGCCGCACGTACACCGGCTGGGGACGAGAGCGGCGGAAGGCACGGCTCGCCCCGCCGGACCGTGACGCGCCTACTGGTCAGCACCGGCCGCTTCGGCTGCGGGCGGCGAGGTGTTGCCCGCCGGACCGCCGGGTGCGGCCGGTTGCTCCGCTGCTGGCGTGAGCCGGACCCGTAGCAGGGGCACGACCGCCAGCAACGCCGGAGACGCTAGCACCGGTAGGCAGGCGCTCAGCGGAATCCGGCCGACCAGCTGCCCGGACAGCGCCGCCCCAGCCGAGGAGCCCGCGTTGAATCCGCTGTTGACCCAGTTCCCGGCACGGTTCCGTGCCTTCGGCGATGCCAGGCTGTCGGTGAGGACGTAGGCGGTGGCCAGGGCCGGGGATACCAGCACACCGGCCAGGCCGATGAGAAACGCCAGGACGAGCAGGTTCGGGCTCAGCGCGGCTGGGATCAGGACGACTACCAGACCTGCGGCCAACAGGGCGAGCCGGTGCTGCGGGCAGATCCGCCAGCGCACCGCGCCGTAACCAAGGCCGCCCAGCGCGCTGCCGGCTGACAGCGCCGCCTCGATCCACGCCACCGCGGCGGGGTCATGCCGGGCCTGGCTGAACGCCACGATGACCAGCCCGAGCCCGCCCAGGCACAGCCCGACCGCGCCGGTGACGAACGCCACCGCCAGGATCGCGCGGCCCGCACCCGCCTCCCGGGGTGCCGCGCCCGGGGCACTTGATGCCGCCCCGGCCATCGGGGTCTGCCAGCGGCGCAACGCGGGCGACCGGACGAACAGCCCAGTCCCCGCCACCACGAGCCCGGCCGTGACCAGGAGCCCGGCGGCGGGCGTCGCCGCGACTACGATCACCCCGGCGATCACGGGTCCGGCCACATTCAGCAGTTCCTCGGCGACGCCGTCGAGGCTGTATGCGGTCTGCAGGACATCGCGGTCGTCGACCAGCGCGCTCCACAGCGTCCGCATCACCACGCCAAGCGGAGGCGCGCAGGCACCGGCCGCAGCCGCCAGGACAGCGATCGCGGCATCGTTCACGCCGGAGCGAGCCGAGATCACTGCGATGGCGATCAGAATGGCAGCGAAGCCCGCCGCCATCGGCGGCAGCGCCCGGCGCGGCCCGTGCCGGTCGACCATCCAGGCGCGGAACGGGGACACGAGCACGATGGTCAGACCGAACAGCGCCATCACGAGCCCGGCGAACCCGTAGTGGCGGCCGCCGGCCGTCAGCGTGAGGAGCAGCGAAAGACCGACGATTCCGTAACACAGGCGTCCGACCAGTGAAGATACGAACGCACCGCACGCATGAGGCGTGCGCAGGACAGCCCGGTAGGGCGAAAGAAGCAACATGACTGTTCCTCAAGAAACGGCACCATCCGGCGCCGGCACGGACACGGCATCGACGCGGCCATCGGCCGCGGATGCCGGTCTAAGCACAGACGAGGAACACGCATGTAACCTAACTGAACTTGCCGGATCACCGCTACCGGTCTTGCCGCCCGGCTTTTCGGGCTTGCTCAGCGGCTGGCGGGGCAGATTTCGCATGTGCCACCCTCATGCCGTATCCGCGGCACGATCACCGGAAAACCGCGGGGCTGGGACGGGCTCACCATGATCTGCGTGGAACCGGGGCCGGTGGGCAGGTATTGCCTATGCCGATGCTGATCGGGACGTCTGGCTGGCAGTACCGGGACTGGCGGGGCGGGCTGTACCCCGAGGGCGTGCCCCAGCGGCTGTGGCTCGAGCACTACGCCACCCAGTACCTGACCGTGGAGAACAACAACAGCTTCTACCGGCTGCCATCGCGGGAGACGTTCGCCGCCTGGCGGGAGCGGACCCCGGGCGACTTCGTCATGGCGGTCAAGGCCAGCCGGTATCTGACCCACGTACGCCGACTGCGCGACCCGGCCGAGCCAGTGGCCCGGCTGCTCGGCGCGGCCGCGGGGCTGGGAACCAAGCTCGGGCCGGTCCTGCTCCAGCTGCCGCCGACGCTGAAGGCCGACCCGGACACGCTGGACGCGTGCCTGAAGGAGTTCCGGACGGCGGCCGCTGCCCTGGGCGAGCACGGGCCCCGGCTCGCGGTGGAGCCGCGGCACGAGACCTGGTGGACCGACGAGATACGCCAGATCCTGGCCGCGCACAATGCGACGCTGTGCTGGGCCGACCGGCGCGGCCGCCCGATCACGCCTCTGTGGTGTACCGCGACGTGGGGTTACCTTCGGTTCCACGAGGGCACGGCCCAGCCGTGGCCCAGCTACGGGCCGCAGGCGCTGAGGTCCTGGGTGGCGCGGTTGACCGAGACCTGGCCGGATGAGGCCGACGTGTACGTCTACTTCAACAACGACCCGGGCGGGGCGGCGGTGATCAACTCGGCCCAGTTCGCCGACCTGGCCCGCCAGGCCGGACGTAGCACGACCCGCACGCCCAACGTCGGCCAGGTGGCCGCGACGGCGGCCATCCCGACCTGGTGAGACGCCGTGCTACCGGCCGTTGAACTTGTCGGGGTCAGGGCCAGTGCGCTCGTTCTTGTTCAGCACCGTGATGTCCTCGACGTCGGTGGCGGATAGCTCGAAGTCGAAGATGTCGATGTTCTCCCGGATCCGGTCCGGGGTAACCGACTTGGGGAACACGATGTCGCCCCGCTGGATGTGCCAGCGCAGTACGACTTGAGCCGGGGTCTTGCCAGTCCGTTCGGCGATGGACCGGATGACCGGGTCGTCGAGGACGCTCCCCTGCCCCAGCGGCGACCAAGCCTCGACCGCGATCTGGTGCTCGACGCAGAAGGCGCGCACGTCGTCCTGAGTCAGGTACGGGTGCACCTCGATCTGGTTGATGGCCGGGATGATCTGGGTCTCACCGTGCAGGCGCCGCAGGTGGTTGGGCTGGAAGTTGGAGACGCCGATGGACCGGGCCCGGCCCTCGCGGTAAAACTCCTCCAGCGTCCGCCAGGTCTGCACGAAGTCACCGCCATACCGGGTCGGCAGCGGCCAGTGGATCAGGAACAAGTCGACGTAGTCGGTGCCGAGCGCCTTGAGCGTCTCTTCGAAGGCCTGCCGGGCCTCGTCGGGCTCGTGCGCGTCGTTGCTCAGCTTGCTGGTGACGAAGACCTCGCCGCGGTCCAGGCCCGAACGGGCGATAGCCTCGCCCACCTCGGCCTCGTTGCCGTACATTTCGGCGGTGTCGATGTGCCGGTATCCGGCCTCGAGCGCCGTGCTCACCGCGGCCACCGTGTCCTTCGGCTCGATCTGGAAGACGCCGAAGCCGAACTGCGGGATGGTCTGACCGTTGTTCAGCGTGATGTCCGGAATGGAAGTCACGAAAAGAACTCTCCTCAGCACGAATCGCGTATGCGGACCTGTTGCACCTGCCCCGATCGGGCCGGGCTACACACAGCACGCCGGTGACACCGCACTCCGGCCAGCCAGATCGGCAGGGACTGCTCCAAGGGCACGCCCAGGTCGCGCTTTCGATGGCCATCCGGCTGCCAGGATCAGCGCACCTGCTCTCCCCCAGCCGACGCGGCGGCTATCCGACCGCAAGCTTCTTGCTGTTATCAAGCCGGATACCTAACCCAGGCCGTCACGCTTCTTGCTGTTATCGCGACTGGCGCTCCCCCTTGTCGCGGTGCTTATCCGGTGCCCGACGGCGAGAGGGACGGTGCAAAGCGTAGGGGCATCCAGCGCGTGAGGGCGTCATCCCCGTCCGCACCGGGCAGGCTTCTCCCCTGGCCGCTCCTCCCCCGCCTAGGCCCGTTACTCGGGGTGCCGGTAAGGATGCCGCAAACGAGCAGGTCGGGGTGAGTCAGCCTTCTCGGGTGGCTTGCCGTTGGAGAGTCGCCCGGTCAGTCCGCCGTATGCGCGAGCAACTCGTCCGCGATGGCCGGGACGGCGTGGGCCGGGAGCCGGTGCCCGACGCTGCCGAGTCGGACGAGACGAGCGTCCGGGATCTCGGCGGCGAGCGCCTCACCGTTGCCGATCGGGAAGAACGGGTCGTCCTCGCCGTGCAGCACCAGCGTCGGCGCGGTGATCTCGCCGAGCCGCTCGCGCCAGCGCGGGCCGTGGTCGGCGAACGCGAGGTTGGTCGTCGCGCACTTGACGTCGGTGGTCCTGGCGACCTCGGCCTCGGCGTGAGCACGAGCGGAGGTCTCGTCGAACGCGGCCGCCCCGGCGAGCGCCCTGGCCTGCAGCACGAGACGGTCGACCACGGCTCGCTCGTCTGACCAGTCCGGCTGCGGGGTGTTCATGATCACCTCCATGAGCGCCGCGTCGTGCCCGGGCAGGTCCTCGTCGACCGGGCCGGGCGTGTTCGGCCGGCTGGCGACGAGCGTGAGCGTCGCAACCCGCTCGGGGTGGTCGAGGGCGAGCAGCTGCGCGATCCAGCCGCCGGTCGACATCCCGGCGACGTGGGCGCGTTCGGTCGCGGTCGCGTCGAGCACGCCGACCGCGTCGTCGACGAGGTCGGCGAGAGAATAGCCGGGCTTGCCCGGCGGGTACGACTCCGAACGGCCAGTGTCACGAACGTCGTATCGGATCACCCGCCGCCCGCCAGCCACGAGCCGCTCGCACAGCTCGTTGGGCCAGCTCAACATCGACGACCCGACGAGCAACACGGTCGGGTCGTCCGCGCCGCCTTGCACCTCCACGCAGCTCGCCGCTCCGTTGATGGTGAACATGCGCTCACTCGCTTGCACAAGCCTCTCCCTAACCGGTACGCCATGCACGGACGTCGTGAAAGCTAGACCTAGCGGACCGCCCGAACTCATCGGCGGACGAGCAATCCTGCGGGGCCCACCTCGGCGAGCTCGGCGTCATCGGCGTGGGGAGGCTGCGCGTGCACCTTCAGGCGACCCTGGACCTAGTCGTGAGGATGACGAGTTGCTGGGTCGCCCGGGTCATCGCCACGTAGCGGTCGACCGCTCCTTCGATGCCCGTGCCGAACGTCTCTGGGTCGACGAGGACGACGAGGTCGAACTCGAGTCCCTTCGACAGCTCCGGGGTCAGCGACCGCACGCGGGACGTCGCCCGGACTCTGCCTGCCTGGGATGGAGCGATGACGCAGGCGATGCCCTCGGCATGCGCGGCGAGCCATGCGCCGAGAATCGCGTCCAGATCCGAAGCAGGTCCGTGCACGACGGGTATGCCGCTGCTGCGGATGGAGGTCGGCACGTTGGCGTCCGGGAGTACGGCCCGGATGACCGGCTCGGCCTCCGCCATGACCTCCTCCGGCGTCCGGTAGTTGATGCTCAGGGAGGCCAGGGTGATCCGGTCGAGCCCGATCCGCTCGAGCCGTTCCTGCCACGACTCCGTGAACCCGTGCCTGGCCTGGGCACGGTCCCCGACGATGGTGAAGCTCCGGGACGGGCAGCGGAGCAGCAGCATCTGCCACTCTGCGTCGGTTAGTTCCTGAGCCTCGTCCACGACGATGTGCGCGAACGGCCCAGCGAGCGAGTCCGGCTCCGCGACGGTCAGCGCGGCCTCGTCGACCAGGGCGTCGTGAAAGTCCTCGCCGCGCAGCATCGTCACCAGGCCGACGCCGTACTCATCGTCGGCGGCCTCGATCAGGTTGTCCACGACCTGGGCCCTCTGCTCGCGTTCGGCGGCGACAGCCGCGTCATGCCGGCGCTGGCGCAGTGACGCCTCCGGGTCACCGAGCCGGTGTCGTGCCGCATCCAGGAGCGGCAGGTCGGACACCGTCCAGGCCTGGGCGTCCGGGCGCTGCAGCGCCCGGACGTCTTCGGGGCTGAGCCAGGGAGCGCACAAGCGCAGGTAGGCAGGTACCGACCAGAGGTCTCCGACGAGGTCAGCCGCTTCGAGCAGCGGCCAGGCCCGGTTGAAGGTCGTGCGCAGCTCTTCGTTTTGCGTCAGCGACCTCCGGAGCTGGTGCTCCGGGACGTCGCCGTCGTGCTTGTCCATCAGGATCGCGAGCAGTTCCTCCCAGATCTGACCGCGCGCCTCGTTGTGCGGAGTACCGGGTTCTGCTGCGTCGAACGCCTCGGCCCAGTCGGCGGCGGTCAGCGAGATGTCGGACCAGTGGGTCTCGACCGTCATCGGTTTGACGGGCGGCTTCTCGTAGAACCTGACGGCGGCCTCGATCGCCTTCACCAGGTCCGCGGACGACTTCAGGCGGGCCACGGCCGGGTCGGTCTCCATCGCCGCTGTGGCTCCCTCGGCGACGAGGTCCCGCAGGGTGCAGATCTGGACGCCTTCCTCTCCGAGGCTGGGCAGCACATCGGAGACGTAGGCCAGGTAAGGCTGGTGCGGACCGACGAACAGCACGCCGCCCAGGCGGTGACCCAGGCGAGGATCGGAGTACAGGAGGTAGGCGGATCGGTGCAGGGCGACGACGGTCTTACCCGTACCCGGACCGCCGTCGACGACGAGAGCGCCGCGCGATCCCGCGCGGATGATGGCGTCCTGGTCGGCCGCGATGGTGCCGAGCACGTCTCGCATCCGGGCCGACCGGCTGCCGCCCAGGCTGGCGATGAAGGCGGACTGGTCGTCGAGCGCGGCGTGCCCTTCCAGCCCGTCCGGGGTGAACACCTCGTCCCAGTAGTCGCTGACCCGGCCGCGGGTCCAGCGGTACCTGCGCCGGCTGGCCAGGCCCATCGGGTTGGCGTGGGTGGCTCCGAAGAACGGCTCGGCCGCGGGGGAACGCCAGTCGAGCAGCAGCCGGCGACCCGCCTTGTCCGTGAGGCCGAGCCTTCCGACGTACACGGGCTCGGGGCCGTCCGCGCTGACCATGCGTCCGAGGCACAGGTCCAGGCCGAAGCGGCGCAGGACGCGCAGGCGAGCGGCCAGCCGGTGGACCTCCATGTCCCGGTCCATCGCCGCCTGGCCGATGCCGCCGGGCGCCCTGCGCTCGGCCTCGAGGCGGTCGGACAGATCGGCGATCGACTGCTCCAGGCTCTCCGCGATGGCCGCGAAGTGCTGCTCGTCGTCGGCGATCAACGCCGGGTCGGCCTTGGCCGCGAGACGGTCAGGAAGATCAAACGCGCTGGTAGTCAGGAAATTCACGTCATCAGCTCCGATCCCCCGCGCGACCCGCACGCCGACAGCAACACACGCATTCGCGACCCCGTTTCTGTAAATTTGTCCCCGGCCAGCGATTATGCGGCATGACCCGGGTCTTGCCGCAAGCCCCCCGGTGCGCTATATATTGAAAGTGGAGAGGAGTGTTTCCTCTCTTTTCTTATGTTCGGCCGCTGAGGGCGGGCAACCTCCTCGTGAAGCGGCCGCGCCGCGTACGGTGACCTCATGACCATCGCCGACTGGGCGCCGCGGCACGTCCGGCCATACGTCGAGGCCGCGATCGCGGCCATCCAGGCTGATCCGCGAGTCGTCGGCCTCACGGCCGGCGGGTCAGCCGCCACCGGGACCATGGACGAATTCTCGGACCTGGACCTCGTCGTGGTCTGCCGCGACGAGCACCAGCCCGAACTGCTCCGCGACGCCCCCGCCTTCGCGGCCGGCCTGGGGCCGCTGCTTGCCTGCTTCACCGGCGAGCACGTCGGCGAGCCGCGCCTCCTCATCGCTCTCTACGGGCCGCCGCCCGTGCACGTCGATCTGAAATTCGTGGCAGACAGCCAGCTTGACCAGCGGGTCGAGGACGGCTTGATCCTGTGGCAGCGTGACGGCGCGCTCGATGCGGCACTGCGAAGGGCCGTGCCGACGTGGCCGCAGCCGGATCCGCAATGGATCGAGGACCGGTTCTGGGTCTGGATCCATTACGGGGCCGCCAAGCTCGGGCGCGGCGAGCTATTCGAATGCCTCGACGTGCTCGCCGCTCTCCGGGCGATGGTGCTCGGACCCCTCATCGCGCGGGACGGCGGACATCGCGCCGCCGGGGTACGGCGCCTCGAGCAGATGGCGCCCGGTCTGGTGCCGGCGCTGGAGGCCACGGTCGGCGACCACACCGCGCCCGGCTGTGCCGCCGCGCTGCGCGCGTCGGCCGCCCTCTACCGCCAGTTGCGCGGCGACGCCCCCGCGCTGGTCCGGCGCACCAGCGCCGAGGCCGCGAGCCTCGATTACCTCGCTCAGATCGAGGCGGCTGCCCGTCCATAGCCATGGGCGCGGTTCAGGGGATATCGGTTGCGGGCAGGGCCGTGAACGCGCGGATGCCGGATGCGAAGATCAGGCCGCCGGCGACGACGAAGATCAGGCTGACCGAGTTGAGCGTGATGCCGGCGAAGGAGGCGCGGAAGCTGCGCAGGACGGTACTGGTCAGCCAGCCGGAGATGACGACGGAGAGCATGCACGCGAGCTGGTTGACCGGCATGAACACCGCCATCACCCGGCCCATGTATTCACGCGGCGCCGCATCCAGGAGCAGTGGCGCCACGGCGGTGTTCAGCATGGCGATCGGAATGGCGTAGATCGCCAGCATGACCAGGCCCGCGGGGAAGCTGCGCTGCAGCGCGTAGCCGGCCGCCAGGACGCCGGTTGCCAGCAGGCCCGACCAGGTGAGCGCGCGGGCACCGATCCACCGCACCATGCGGCCAGCGGCCAGGGCGCCGATGATGAAACCGATCCCCATCGCGGTCTCCGCGATGCCGAACAGCCCGGACGAGGCGTGCAGGTCGCGGGTCACGAAGAACACGTTCAGCGCGCTGATCGCACCGGTGCCGCACTGGCAGATCACCGTGACCGTCAGCAGCGTCACCAGGAACCGGTTACGTGCGAAGAGCCGCAATCCCGCCGAGAACTCCGCGTACAAGCCGGTACTCACCGCTTGTTCCGGGGCCGGCGAGCGAGGTCCTGGCGCCAGCCGCAGCAAGCGGATGGCCAGGTAGGACACGACATAGGAGGCGGCGTTGACGGCCAGCGCCCACTGGAAGCCGACGGTGAACAGCAACAGCGCCGCGATTGGCGGCCCGATGATTCCGGCCGCCGACACGGTGGCCTCGGCGAGTCCGGCCGCTCGTATCCGGTCCTGTTCGCCGTGCACGACATCCCCGGTCGTAGCGAACCTGGCGGGGTTGAAGAACTGGCCGACCCCGTTCAGCACGAATACGACGAGGTAGACGGCGGCGAGCCAGAGCCCGATGGGGAGGTCGCGGACCGGGACGAACGACAGCCCCGTCAGGCCCGTGACCATCGCCGCGCGGATCGCCTCGGTCCGCATCATCGTCAGCTTCCGGTTCCACCGGTCCACGAAGACCCCGGCGACCGGCCCGATCAGGCCAACCGCGGCGCCCGCGGCGACCAGGATCCCGCTGACCGCGGCGGGAGCCCAGGCCGAGCCGCGCACGAGAACCTGCGATACCCACAGCACGAGCGTCGTGCCGAAGACCGTATCCCCCACCGCGGACACGGCCTGGCCGTACCACAGCTTTGCGTAATTACGGTTAACCAGCGCACGCCGCAGTGACGGCACGTTTACCATGTGGTTATTGTTGTCGTGGTGCTCAGTGTGTTTTATACATGCAGGTGCCATTGTTATTACACGCGCTGCCCTGGCTGCTCATCCTTTGGTCGCCGCCGACCCGGCCGAGATGCCTCGGGACATCCCCCGCTCATGGACACCACGGCTGTACGCCACACACCAGTTCGCCGGTAAGCCGGAGCTCACCAGCCCGACGTCGTGCCATCTTCTTGCTCTTCCCGGAACTAGAACACTTGCTATAACGAACAGGCCGTAGCGATAAGGGAGCATCAGATTCTGCAACTCGAGGGAACGAACACCCGTCGAGTCACATCGGTATCATCCGTTAGTTCGGGGTCGTCATGAGGCGCGCCGTTACTCCCACGTTATTTGCGGACTAGTCGGCAAATCTCGCGTTTCGTGAAATTGCGGGGGCCTAAAAAGAGGCAGCGCCGGCAGGCCTCATGGCCGGCCGCGGGGCCGGGCCGGCGCCGGCGGACGGTCGAGGCGGACGTCAGCGGAGACCGACCCGGGCCTCGCCACGCCGGCAGCCGGGTACCGGCATCCGGCCAGCCGGAACGCTTTACTCTCTAGTTTTCGATCTGATATGATCTAGGTCTAGATTAATCGAATTCATTTGCGATCGTCGAAGCCTGGACGGGCATCGGCACCGCGACCGGGCCAAGGCAGCATCCGGCGATGAGGAGTGAGCAGATGAACGCGCGCTGGGTCAAGAGTTCCTTCAGCTTCGCCAACGGCAACTGCGTCGAGGTCGCCGGACTACCCGGCGACTCCGTCGGCATCCGCGACAGCCGGGATCCGGGCGGGCCTGTCCTGAGCTTCACCCGGGCCGAATGGGCCGCGTTCCTCGCCAGCCAGGTTGCTACCTGCCGAAGCTGTCGAACTCCCCGTTCCTGACGCCGCCGAGAAAGGCGTGCCATTCATCCGACGTGAACCTCAGGACGGGTCCCGCGGAGTTTCTGCTGTTCCGAACGCCGATCTCGCCCCCCGGCAGGCTCGCTACCTCAACGCAGTTGCCGTTGGCGTAGCTCAACGAGCTCTTGATCCAGTACGAGCCTGAACCAGGCCGTTCGCGTCGGCTGCTGAGCGTAGTGCTTCTCACGTTTCCCCTTCGTTTGACGGTTTCTTGTCCTCGATGCGTAACCAGTCGGCCTGGAACGCGAGCGCGAAATACATGGCCTTACCGGTGAAGGTCAGGAAGGAACCCCACTCGGTCGCCAGGTTGGCGACGAGCGCCAGCCCGGGCCTGGTCTCGGTCATGGCTTGCTCGTCTACCGCCATCGGCAGCGGAAGCGACGTGTCGTAGACGTCGACGCGCAGCTGATCGTGGGAACACCTGACGGCAAGCGTGATGGTCGCGCTGTCCCATCCGATGACGGCATGGGTCACCAGGTCGCTGGTGAGCAGGACCGCGATGTCGGGATCGACCGGGATTTCCCAGGCGCGGATGACCGCGCGGACCTGACCGCGGGCCTCGCCCGCCGCCGCCGGTTTCCTCGTCATCAAGATGCGACGCTGGTGTAGCTCGGTGGGGCGGGTCTGTGTCATCATCGCGTCTATCCGGTTTCTCAGCGACCTGCTCGATGCCTCTTGCATCGAAAATGCTGCTGCAACTTGCAGCGCAATACATC
>Ga0207683_10004508_pt1 | contig 12017 bp, 10 predicted proteins | sample KBSM73metaG_FD_184333 | JGI IMG/M metagenome (GOLD analysis project Ga0207683, IMG submission 184333) | Miscanthus rhizosphere microbial communities from Kellogg Biological Station, Michigan, USA - KBS M7-3 metaG (SPAdes) (version 2) | ecosystem: Host-associated > Plants > Roots > Rhizosphere >...
CATGTCCCAGGAAACCGGGCTCAGGACACGCCGACACCATCAGCATCACGGTTGACATGCGCCGGACCAGGTGGAACGCCATGAAACCGGGAATCCAGTGCGTTCAAACGCCGTGGATCCCCGGTTCCATGGCGTCGGCAGTAGGCCGATCCTCATGATCAACGTAAACTGACCAGGCATACGGTGCTGGTGGTGCTGATGTGACTAACTTGCGCTCCACGCCACGCGCGACGCCTCGCTGGGCGGCCTTGTCTGATGGGGCGCCCCGTACCAGGGCCGGGTCGCCGGCCCCTTCGCCGCGGTTACCCGGCCGCCATGGCCAGTTCGCGCAGGCGGCGGCGGGAGACCTTGCCCGTCGCGCCCAGGGGTAGCTCCGGCACCAGGCGGAACTCGGTCGGCCGCTTGGGCCGCGGCAACGCCGCCGAGCATGCCGCTCGCAGCGCGTCCGCCAGATCCGACGCGGCCAGATCCGGCCCGCCCCCGTCCGTAGCCGGGTCACCCGAGACAGCCACGCCACCCGGGACAGCCAGGCCACCCGGGACAGCCGGGTCACCCGGGACAGCCGGGTCAGCCGGGACCACGTAGGCGACCGGCCGCTGCCCGAGCACCTCGTCGCTGGCCGCCACGACCACGGCGGACCGGACGCCGGGCTGGGTGAGCAGGAACTCCTCGATCTCCCGCGGGTAGATCTTCTCCCCGCCCCGGTTGATCACGTCGTCGGACCGGCCGGCCAGGAACAGGTAGCCGTCCTGGTCGAGGTGGCCGAGGTCGCCGGTCTCGAGCCAGCCGTCCGCGTCGATGGCGCCGGCCGGGCCGCCCGCGGCGTACTCGGTGATGACGCCCGGGCCCCTGATCTGGACCCGGCCGATCGTGCCGGGCGGGCACGACCGGAGCAGGTCCCCGTCCCGGCTGACCACCCGGACCTCGGTCCCGGCCGGCCGGCCGGCCGAGCCGGCCTTGCGCGGCCCGTCCAGCGGGTTGGCGGTGATCATGCTGGCCGCCTCGGTCATCCCGTACGTCTCCACCACCGGGATGCCGAACGAGTCCTCGAACCGCTCGAGCGCCGACGGGGCCAGCGGGGCGGAGGCCGAACGGATGAACCGGACTCGCCCCGGCACCGCCACGGGCGGATCCATGGCCAGGATCGTGATGATCGCGGGCACCGCGTTGATCCAGGTGATCTGCCGGGTCCCGATCAGCTCCCAGAAGCCGCGCCGGCTGAACTTGCGGTCGACCACGAGGCAGGCTCCGGCGGCCAGGGTGCCGAGCAGCCCGACCACCTCGGCGTTGATGTGGAACAGCGGCAGGCAGCAGTAACCACGGTCGGCCGGGGTCAGCCGGTGGTGCGCGGCCACGGACCGGGCCACGTGCATCAGCTGGTCCTCGCGCAGCAGGATGCCCTTCGGCGTCCCGGTGGTCCCGCTGGTGCACAGGAAGATCCCGCCACGCCCGGTCCCGGAGGGCGCCGGATCGCGGACCGCCTGGCCACGATCCCCGGGCTCAGGCAGGCCGAGCAGGGGGAGCCCGGACTCGAGGTCATCGCCCACCAGGGCCCACGGCTGCGCCACCTTCAGCATCCGCGCCACATCACCGGCCGGGGCGCCCGGGTCGAGCGGCACGGCCACCCGGCCCGCCGCGAGGATGCCGACCAGCGCCGCGGCGTAGCCGAACACATCCGGCAGCCGGACCGCCACCCGGGCGCCGGGAGGTATCCCGGCCTCGTCCAGGTGACGGGCCCAGGCTCGCGCCGAGTGCTGCAGCCCGGCGTAGGTCAGCGTGGCGACGCCGGCCGCATCCTCGAGGTAGGGGGCATCACCCCGGCTGGCCGCCGCCTCGTCGATCTGCTCTGTCAGCACAGTCAAGTTCCGTTCTGATCGGTCGTGGTGCCCGCCAGCGCGGCCGGCACCGGCTCGGGCGATGGCGCCGGCGCCGGCACCGGCTCGGGCGCCGGCGCTCGCCGCGGCAGCAGGGTCCGCCAGGGTTCCTGCTTGCGCCCGGTCAGCGGCACGGCCAGCGGCGTGCGGGCCAGCAGGGCGGTGAGCAGGATGCCGCCGAAGTAAGCGATCGCCACGGTCAGCGGGAGCCACACCCAGAAGGGCGCCCGGACCACGAAGGTCGTCCAGCCCAATGCACCCAGTGAGGTGATGAAGATCATCTGGGCCAGGTAGATGCCGTACGCGTTGTCCGAGCCGATGCGCACCGCGGCCTTGATCCGCCGCGACCGCCAGGGCCGCACCAGGTAGATCCCGGCCAGGTACCCGAGGGCGATCACGCACACGTTGAACGGGATCACGCTGGGCTGGAACGGGTCGCTGCCGTAGCCGAGCATGTGGGTGAACCCTTCCCGGGACAGGAAGTACACGGCTTCGGCGAAGACGGCGGAGGCCACGGTCAGGAACACGACCAGGGGCGCGTTCCTGACCACCCAGTCGTGCACGTCGCTCAGGTGGAAGGCGACGATGGCGCCGCCGAGCAGGTAGAGGACGTAGCACGCGGCGTTCTCCTGGCCGTACGCGACCACCACGTCGGGGAGCAGCTTCCAGTGCATCCCGATCGCCATCGCGAACTGCGCCGCCACCGCGGCCGCGAGGACCAGGCCGTGGTGCCCCTTCGTCCGCCGCAGCAGCCAGAGGACCAGCGGGAACAGCAGGTAGAACTCCATGATCACGATCAGGAAGTACAGCTGGTTGTAGCCGACCTCGAGCAGGTGGCCGAAGTGCGCCAGCGCCATGGACGGGGTCGCGGTGTAGGTGGCGTTATGCAGCACATAGGGGAACCAGAGGAAGTAGATGAGGTTCCAGCACAGGTAGGGGACCCCGACTGAGACGAACCGGCGCCAGTAGAACGTGCCCCATCCGGCCCGCTGCAGCCCGGCGTAGGCGTACGTCAGCATGCACGCGGAGATGAAGAAGAACACCTCGCGCGACACGTGCAGCAGAAGCAGCGTGGCGTTGGACAGCACGGCCGCCCCGACCGGCGCGAACGTGATGATCGTGTGCGTGCTGACGACGCCGACCTGCTTGAGCGGCCGCATGGCGTCGACTTGGTCGAGCCGCCGCCGGCCGGCCATCAGTACATCATCCGCGGATCACGGTAATGCTTGAACTCCAGCAGGTTCCCCGACGGGTCGAGCAGCACGAACGTGTGGTGCTCCTCCACCAGGCCCTCGAACCGGGTGGAGACCTCCTGGTAGAACGCGATCTTGCGGAGAACCGCGCACGCGTGCAGGGCCTCGAAGTCGGCCTCGTCGCGGAACGTGACGCCGAAGTGCCGCGGGTACAGGCTGGGCGGCCTCTCCGCGCTCATCCCCTCGGTGAGATGGCAGACCAGCTGGTCGCCGAAGAAGTCCACGGTGATCCGGTCCGGGTAGCGCCGGGCCAGCTTGCAGCCGAGCATGCTCACGTAGAACTGCTGGGCCGCGTCCAGGTCGTGGACGGGGATGGCCAAATGGAACACGTCATGGGTGGTTCGCATCGATGTCCCCTACTCGAAAGCTGCCAGCGTATCGGCGCGGAGCCCCAATCGGAGGGTTTCTAGTCCGATGACGCCGGGCGCCGGGACGTTCCCGAGGTTCACGTCCGGCCCGAGCCTGGTGACGAAGTACGCCTGCAGCGTGGTGGACGGGGCCTCGAACAGCAGGCTGTCCTGGCTCAGTCCGGAGGCGAGCACGTCCTCGACCAGCCCGAACCGCAGCGCGCCGTCCGGCCGGCAGATCCCGGACCGGCCGCTTTCCCTGGCCTCCAGCGTGACCAGCGACGCCCCGGCGGCGAGGTCCTCGGCGATGTACTCGGCCCAGATCCTCGGCGGCAGCTGCTCGGACCGGCCCGGGTCCTTGTAGCCCACCTCGGAGATCACGGTGAAGTCGCCGGTCAGCTTGCGGATGTAGCTCGCCTTCTCCGAGTTGGACAGCGTGATCGTCCCGTTGGAGACCTCGACGTGCCGGCAGGACCAAGCGTCGCAGAACTTCCGGTAGTCGTCGAACCGGCCCTGCAGCACGTACTTCTCAAACAGCGTCCCGCCGAAGTAGAACCCGATCTCGTGCGCGGCCAGCACGTCGATCTTCGCCTGCAGCCCGGCGGTCACCACCGCTGTTCCCCAGCCGAACTTGACGAAGTCGATGTACTCAGCGGCCGACGAGACGAGGTCGGCGAAGTGCGCCACACCGATCCCGCCGTCAATGACCATCGTCAGGCCGTTCCGGCGCGGCTTGGCGGCCCGCGACGGCAAACGCAAAGCGGTCGGATTCATCGTTACTCCTTCTCATCTGGATCGGGGACATCTGGATCTGGCTCATCTGGATCTGAGCTAGCAACGCGGTGCGGCCAGTCCGCAGGCGACCGCAGGATGCACCCGTTGCTGAGCGGCTCCCACCGCATCCGCTCGACCGGGATACCGCGCAGGTAGGCGTTCATCACCCGGAGCGTGCCGCCATGGGCCACGACGGCGATCTCCCCGGCCCGTTCGGCCCCCATGGCACGGCACCGGGTCGCGAGCTCGTCGGCGAACCCGGCCACCCGCCGGTAGAACTCGCGCAGGGACTCCCCGCCGGCGGGCCGCGCGTCGGGCTCGACCACCGCCTCACCGCACAGCCCGTTGGCCGCCGGGCCGATGGCCGCGGTGGCGGCGCCCTCCAGCACGCCCAGGCACCGCTCGCGCAGCCTGGTGTCACGGTGCACGGACAGCCCGGTCACCTCGGCGAGCGGTGCGGCGGTCTCCAGGGCACGGCGCAGGTCGCTGGCGTACAGCGCGGCCACCGGCCGGTCCCGCAGCTGGGCCGCGACGGCCCAGGCCTGGCGCTGGCCCAGCCGGGTCAGCCGGGCCTGATCGCAGTGCCCCTGGGCGAGGCCGAGGGTGTTCCACGTGCTTTCGCCATGCCGGACGAGCCAGAGGACCTGTGTGCTCTGGATCATGACCGGCAAGAGTGCCGGCTCTTTGTGAAAGACCAGTTAAATTACGGGCGTGTGTGGCAAGCTTCCAGCATCTTCTCAGCATGATTTGATTCGGTAACAGGAATGAAGGCCGAACGTGCCGGGCAAGACATTGCCCCCGCGCTGCGCGGCGAGCGGCTCCTGGTCGTGGACGATGACCCGGATGTCCGGGCTTCGCTGGAGCGTGCGCTGCGCTGCGCCGGATACGCCGTGACCACCGCGGTCCATGGCGCGGACGCGCTCGACGCGCTGGCCCGCGCGCCGGCGGACCTGATCGTCATGGACGTGCTGATGCCCATGGTCGACGGGTTCGACGCGTGCCGCAGGCTCCGTGCCCGCGGAGACGCCACCCCCATCCTGGTGCTCACCGCCCGGGACGCCGTGGACGACCGGGTGGCCGGGCTCGCCGCCGGGGCCGACGACTACCTGGTCAAGCCCTTTGCCCTGGCTGAGCTGCTGGCCCGGGTCCAGGCCCTGCTCCGGCGCAGCCGGATCGGCCGGGACGTGCTCGGGTACGCCGACCTGACCCTCGACGTCACCGCCCGCAGGCTGACCCGCGGCGACCGGGTGATCGAGCTGACCAGGACCGAGTTCGGCCTGCTTGAGCTGCTGCTGCGCAACGCCGAGCAGGTGATCAGCTACGACGTGATCCGGGAGAGGGTGTGGGGGTACGGCGAGGCGCCCGCGTCCAACGCGCTGCAGGTGTTCGTCGGCTTCCTGCGGCGCAAGCTCGAGGACGGGGGCGGTCCCCGGCTGCTGCACAACGTGCGCGGCGTGGGCTACGTGATCAGGACCGCCCCGTGACCCGCCGGCTGAGCCGGCTGCGGCCGCGCCGCCCGCTCCGGCCGCTGATGCTGCGCACCCGGTTCACCCTGGCCGCGGCGGGCGCGGTCGCCGCGGTCACGCTGGCGGTGACCGCGGTGGCCTTCCTGGTGCTCCGCTCCGACCTGCAGGACCAGGTGCAGCAGCAGCTGCGGCAGCAGAGCGACGTGGTGTTCCGGGTGGCCCGGCATTACCACGGGCACATACCGGCCGGATGGGTCCCGCCGCACTCCGACCGGTTCGGGGCATCCAGCCCGTACGCACAGGTCGTGACCGCCCGGGGTGCCGTCTGGGCGCCGCCGGACGAGGGCCGGCTGCTGGCCGCGGATACCGCCGCGAAACAGGTCGCGGCCGGCCGGCACGGGTCCTACTACGCCGTGAGCAAGCTGGACGGGGTCCGTGCCATGGTGTACACCACGCCGCTGGCGCCGGGTCTGGCCGTGCAGCTGGCCGTGCCGCTCGCCACCGTGGACCAGGAGGTGACCAGCGTCGGCACCACGCTGGCTCTGCTCAGCGTGATCGGGGTCGGGCTGGCCGCGCTGGCCGGCTGGGCGGTGGCGCGGGCCGGGCTGGCGCCCGTCGGGCGGCTGGCGGCGGTCGCCGAGGACGTGTCGGCGACCGGGGATCCCGATCGCCGGGTGGAGGTGCACCGGGACGACGAGCTCGGCCGGCTGGCCGCGTCGTTCAACACCATGCTCGGCGCGCTGCAGCGGTCGCTGTCCGCGCAGCGGCAGCTGGTCAGCGACGCCAGCCACGAGCTGCGCACCCCGCTGACCAGCCTGCGCCTCAACGCCGAGCTGCTCGCCGCCGAACCCGGCCTGGCCGAACCGGAGCGCCGGGAGGTGCTCGACCGGGTGGTCGCCCAGGTCGCCGAATTGGGCCAGCTGGTCGCCAGCGTCACCGAGCTGGCCCGGGACGAGTCGCAGCCCGGCCCGCTCGGCCAGCTGGAGCTGCACAGGGTCGTCGAGGCCAGCCTGGCGGGCGCCCGGCGGGACTGGGCCCAGACCGTCTTCACGGCGGAGCTCGAGCCGTGGCTGGTGACCGGCAGCACCGACAGCCTGCAGGTCGCGGTCAGGAACCTGCTGGACAACGCGGCCAAGTTCGGCCCGCCCGGCGCGCGGGTCGAGGTGTGCCTGCGGTCCGGCGAGCTCACCGTGCGCGACCACGGCCCGGGCATCGCCCAGGCCGACCTGCCCCATGTCTTCGACCGTTTCTACCGGGCGCCGTCGGCCCGCGGCGTCCCCGGCTCCGGCCTCGGGCTGTCCATCGTCCGTCAGGTGGCCGGGCGCCACGGCGGGACGGTCCAGGCCGAAGCCGCCCCCGGAGGGGGAACGCTCATCCGACTCTGGCTACCGGGACAGGCAGGAGGCTGGGCGAATCCAGTGCCGGACGCCACCCTGGCCGGTTCAGCTCCCTGACCGGCGGGCTCTGCGGCCGTACCGCGATGGTGCACAGGGCAGGGTCGAGCCCGGCCGGGGCGGGACGCAGCCCGTACTGCTGCAAGACCCCCGCCACCTTGTTGGCGATCCACATGTCGCCCTGGGGTGAGGGGTGGAAGCCGTCCCGCGCGCGCGGGAACTGCCATCCCTCCGCGAGCGGGTCCATGATGATCACCCCGGGGTCCGCGGCGTAGGCCCCGGCTACGATCGCCTGGTCGATGCGGTACAGGGCGGGCCTGTGCTTGCGCCCGGCGAACACCGTCACCAGGGCGATCTGCGCCGCTGGCGCCTGGGCCCTGATCATGGCCACCGTCTGCTCGACCCGGATCAGCTCCTGGTCCGGCGGTACTGACATGTCGTCGTGGCCGGCCTGCACGATGATCAGCGAGGGCTGGAGCGCGCTCAGGTGGACCCGGGTGACCTCGGCGGAGACCGGGCCCTTCCGGCCGAGGCCGGGGTGTACGTAGCCGGCTCCGGGCACCCCGTACACGAAGGCGTTCCAGTTCAGCTGGCGGGCCAGCAGCACGGCCCACGCCCCGGCCGGATCCTCCGCCCCGACCCCGGCGGTGAACGACGCGCCGACGATCGCGACGGTCGGCACGCCGGGCCGCCGGCCGGGCAGAAGCTGCTGTTCACACCCGGTGAGCAACGCGGCCTCGCGCCCCTGACCCTGGGCCGGGCCTTTCGGGCCGGCCGCGTGGGGCGGCAGCGAGCCCCGGATCGGCGTTTCGGGCGACGGGCCGCCGATGGCCTGGGCCGAGGTGACCACCAGCAGAACGAGAAAGCTGACTGCGGCGGCGGCTGCCAGCCGCCGGAAACCTCGCCAGGCCACGGCCAAGTGTCGGCGCTGCCGCTAGCCGTGTCAAACAGCCGGGTGACAGGCTTTCCGCGGACCCGTCGTGTATCAGACCGAGACGTAGCGGTGCCGCGCCGGCACGCCCGATCGCGGTACGGACCGCTACCCTGTGTCCATTCACACCGGGGAAAGGATTACCGTGGCCGACTCTCTTCAGTTGCGTGAGCGCACGCTTGTCGTGCTGAAGCCGGATGCCGTGGTCCGCGGCCTGGCCGGACGCATCATCGCGCGGTTCGAGGATGCGGCGCTCAAGGTCATCGGCATGAAGATGCGCGAGATCGACGCCGACTTCGCCCGTAAGCACTATTTCGACCTGGAAGAACGGCACGGGGCGGCGGTCTACAACACGACCGCGGCGTTCATGCAGCGCGGCCCGGTCATCGCCTTCGTGCTCGAGGGCGACGACGCGGTAGCCACCGTCCGCAAGATCGTCGGCACCACCTACCCGAACGAGGCCCAGCCCGGCTCGATCCGCGGCGACTTCGCGCACCAGTCCAAGGCCGTCGCCGGCGCTACCGGCAAGGCCGTCGCCAACCTCGTGCACGCCTCCGGCAACAAGGAGGAAGCGGCGTACGAGGTGAACCTGTGGTTCGACAAGACCGAGCTGTTCGAGTACAAGACCATCGCCGAAGCCTTCGACTGGTAGCCCGGCCCCGGCCTACTGCTGGGAGAGGTTCGGCGCGCCCTTGCGCAGCACGTACTTCTGGATCTTGCCGGTCGCGGTCTTCGGCAGCTCGGCGACGAAGGTGACCCCGCGCGGGGCCTTGAAGTGGGCCAGCCGCTCGCGCGCGAACGCGATGACGTCCTCCTCGGTGGCGCTGCCGCCGTCGCGGAGCACCACGAAGGCCTGCGGCGTCTCGCCCCACTTCTCGTGCGGCAGGCCGACGATCGCCACCTCTTGCACCTCGGGGTGCCGGAGCAGGACTCCTTCCACCTCGACCGAGGAGATGTTCTCGCCGCCGCTGATGATCACGTCCTTGAGCCGGTCGCGGATCTCCGCGTAGCCGTCGGGGTGCACCACGGCGGCGTCCCCGGTGTGGAACCAGCCGTCACCCATGGCGCGCATCGTGGCCTCGGGGTCGTCGTAGTACCCCTCCATGACCACGTTGCCCCGCACCACGATCTCGCCGACCGTCTGCCCGTCGGCGGGCACCTCCCGGCCGTCGCTGTCGACCACCCGCAGCTCACCCGAGGTCAGCAGCTCGACCCCCTGCCGCGCCTTGAGGACGGCGCGGTCGGCCGGGGACAGCTCCTCGTGCTCGGGCAGCGGGGCGCAGACGGTGATGAACGGAGCCGTCTCGGTCAGCCCGTAGACCTGCGTCACCTCCCAGCCGAACTCCCCTTCCATCCGCTCGATGGTGGCCGCGGCCGGCGGCGCCCCGGCCGTCACCACCTGAACCCCCGCCGGCACCTCGCCGCGCACCGAGGCGGGCGCGCTGGCCAGCGCGATCAGCACCGTCGGCGCCGCGCACAGCGAGCCGACCTGCTCGTCCCTGATCAGCCCGAAGATGACGGCCGGGTCGACCTTGCGCAGGCAGACGTGCGTGCCCGCGGCCGCCGTCACCGTCCAGGTGTAGGTCCAGCCGTTGGCGTGGAACATCGGCAGCGTCCACAGGTAGCGAGACCCCACCGCCATCGGCAGGTGCAGGAGCGTGCCGATGGTGTTGATAGCGGCGTTCCGGTGCGTGATCATGACGCCCTTCGGCCGTGCCGTGGTGCCGCTGGTGTAGTTGATCGAGATCAGGTCCCGTTCGGCGATCTCCGGCCGGTCGAAGCCGGGATCGGCGGCCGCCACCGCCGCCTCGTAGTCGAGCCAGCCTTCGCCATTCCCGTCGAAGGCCACGTAGTGCTCGACCCCAGGCATCCGGTCGCGGATGCCGTCCACCGCCGCCAGGTACTCCTCGGCCACGCAGAGCACGGTGGCGCCGGAGTGGTTCACGATGTAGACGAAGTCCTCCGCGGTCAGCCGGTAGTTGATCGGCACCAGGACGGCGCCGAGCTGCGGCACCGAGTAGAAGGACTCCAGCTGCGCGTGCGTGTTCGGCGAGATCGTGGCCACCCGGTCGCCTCGCGCCACGCCGAGCCCCTGCAGCGCCGAGGACCAGCGGTCGCAGCGATCGAAGAACTGCCGGTACGTCAGCCGGAGATCGCCGTCCACGACCGCCTCCCGGTCTGCGTGCAGCCTGCGGGTCCGGCGGGCGAAGTCCAGCGGCGACAGTGGCGTTTCCATGCTTGCGATTCTGACACGGGGTTCCGCCCGGCGGGAGCGGGCCCGCCGGGCGGAAGCCGGTCACTCGCTCAGCCCACTATGCAGGGCGAACTGTCTGGCGCGTGCCGCTCGCACACGCCGGCCGGGTTCTGGAAGATGCCGATCGAGGGGAGCGCCGCGCCCTCGAAGTTGAACAGGGTGAGGTTGACGTTGGGCGAGCCGATGTTCGCCCCCGGTTCCCACGGCACGCCCGGGATCCAGTCCGGCGCCCAGTAGAACAGCCCGGCGCCGAGCCCGCCGGGCACCTGGGCCAGGATGGACAGCTCGTCGGTGACGAAGGACAGCTGGCCGCCCGGGCTCGCCGGGTAGCCCGGCGAGAGCTGGCTGGTCTGCCAGACGAAGTCGCCGGTGCTGTCGCCGAGCGGGGAGTTGCCGTTGGCCAGCGTCCACGGATACTGGGTCTCGGCGATCACGATCGGCTTGCGGAACTGGGTGGCGAGCGCGTCGACGTTGGCCCGCATCGCCGAGATCGCCCCGTGGAAGAAGGGGTAATAGGACAGCCCGATGACGTCGAACGGCACGCCGTGCGCGGTGAGCTGCGAGTAGAAGGCCGAGCTCAGCGCCTGGTCCCCGCCCTGGTCATAGTGCATCATGATCAGCAGCTTGTGCCCGGCCGGGTTGCCCGCCTCCGCGCCCGCGACGCCCGCCTTGAGCAGCTGGGCCAGGTTGTCCCAGCCGCCGCAGTCCGTGCAGTTGACCTCGCCGACCGGCCACAGGATGCCGTTCCTGATCTCGTTCCCGATCGAGGTGAGGTCCACCGGCGTGCCCTGCTTCGCGAACGCCGCGACGACCTGCTGGGTGTACGACCTGACCGTGGCGGTGAGCTGGCCGAGGTCCTGGCCCGCCCATGCGGCCGGGATGTCCTGGTGCTGCGGGTCGGCCCAGAAGTCGGAGTACATGATGTCCAGGTAGATCTTCATCCCGGCCGCGTGCACCTGGCGGGCCAGCGCCAGGTCGCTGGCCAGGTCGCTGTAGCCGGCTGGCGGGTTCACCCAGACCCGCATCCGGACGTAGTTGGCGCCCGCCTCGCGGGTGATCGTCACCGGGGTGCCGCGCTTTCCGTTGTAGCTGAACGCGGCGCCCGCCGCGAGTTCCTGCGGGGTGAAGGACAGGTCGGTGCCGAAGTCCATGCCCGCCGCCGCGGCGTCCGGCCCGAACGCCCGGAACTCGCCCACGCACACGTCCGCCCCGGTGTCGCTGTACACGGTCAGCTCGGCGTACCTGGCCCGGCTGCCGGATGGCAGCGGGAAGTACAGCGGGTTGCCCGGGTCCAGCGCGATGTCACCCAGCGCGGGCACCCGCTGCCAGGCCCCGGCCGTGCTGGCCAGCTCGATCGTGGCCGAAGCCGACGGGCTGGCCGCGTCCAGCGTCAGCCCCAGGTCGGCCAGCGACCTGACCTGGCCCAGGTCAACGGTCAGCGTCCCGGTGTAGCCCGAGGTGCACCAGTCGGTGCCCGCGTCGCCGTCGACCGCGTCCGCCGCGGGCTTGCCGGACTCCGCGTTGCTCGCGCTAGCCGTCCCGGCCAGCGCCCAGTTCACCGCGGGCGCCGCCCCGCCGCCTCCATCCGCCCGCGTACCCCCGTCCGCCGCCGCGCTCCCGGCGCTGCGCGCCGCGCTCCCGTCCGGGCGGGCCTGCGCCACCGTGCCCGTCGCGGCGACCACCGCGAGCGGCGCCGCCAGCACCAACGCGCAGGCCGCCGCCAC
>Ga0207683_10004509_pt1 | contig 12016 bp, 11 predicted proteins | sample KBSM73metaG_FD_184333 | JGI IMG/M metagenome (GOLD analysis project Ga0207683, IMG submission 184333) | Miscanthus rhizosphere microbial communities from Kellogg Biological Station, Michigan, USA - KBS M7-3 metaG (SPAdes) (version 2) | ecosystem: Host-associated > Plants > Roots > Rhizosphere >...
CCTACGACGTGGTCAAGGACTTCAGCCACATCAGCCTGATCGGCCACACACCCAATGTCCTGATCGTGCCGGCCGCCTCGCCCTACAAGACGCTGGCCGACTACATCGCCGCCGCCAAGGCCAGGCCGGACGACATCGCCTTCGGCAGCTCCGGCATCGGCTCCAACACCCATCTGATGGGCGAGCAGCTCTCGGGCCTGGCCGGCATCAAGCTGAAGCACGTGCCCTACAAGGGCTCGGCGCCGTCGCTGCAGGACATGCTGGCCGGCGCCATCCCCTCGATGTTCGACCCGATCACCACCAACGTGCCGCACATCAACGCCGGCAAGGTGCGGGTGCTGGCGATCAGCTCGGAGAAGCGCATCGCGCTCTATCCCGACATGCCGACCTTCGCCGAGCAGGGCTTCCCGCAGATGACGACCTCGACCTGGGTCGGCGTCTCGGGACCGAAGGGGCTGGCGCCGGAGGTGGTGGCCACGCTCTATGACGAGCTGCAGAAGGCCTACAAGGCGCCGGACGTGCAGGAGCGCTTCAAGGAGGTCGTGCTGCTGCCCGAGGACAAGCCGATGAGCCCGGCGGAGTACGCCAAGTTCGTCGGCGACTTCGCGGCGCTCTGGAGCAAGGTCAGCAAGGACGCCGGCATCTCGCTCGAGCTCGGTTAGTCGAAGACGTGTCATCCCGAGCGCAGCGAGGGATCTAGAAGGCCACGAACATAGATCCCTCGGCCTTCGGCCTCGGGATGACACCGAGCGCTATCCACACCTCGAGTAGCCGCAATTCAGGCAGATGTCGCAGCCTTCCTGATGGGTCAGCGCCGCGGCGCCGCAGTTGGGGCACTGGCCCATCTTCGCCGACGCCCCGCCTGAGCCTTCGCTGGGCTCGCGCGCACCGACGGCGAGCGCGAGCCGCGCCTCGGCGGCTTCGGTGAGGCGCGGCGCATCGGCGGGGCTGAGGAAGCCGATCTCGATCAGGTGGCGCTCGATCACGCCGCCGATCGCGGCCAGCAGGGAGGGCACGTAGCGGCCCTCCATCCATTGCCCGCCGCGCGGGTCGAACACCGCCTTCAGTTCCTCGACCACGAAGGAGACGTCGCCGCCGCGCCGGAACACCGCCGAGATCATGCGGGTCAGCGCCACCGTCCAGGGATAGTGCTCCATGTTCTTGGAGTTGATGAAGATCTCGAACGGCCGGCGGCGACCGTCCTGGATGACGTCGTTGATGGTGATGTAGATCGCGTGGTCGCTGCCCGGCCATTTGATCTTGTAGGTCTTGCCCGGCAGATCCTCCGGCCGGGCGAGCGGCTGGGCGATGTAGACCACCGAATCGCGCGTCGCCGGCACCGGCAGCATGCGCGGAACCTCGACCGGCACGGCCGCAGGCTTCACCTCGAGCACCGCGCCCGTCACCTCGTTGGGCCGGTAGGTCGTGCAGCCCTTGCAGTCCTGGGCGTAGGCCTCCTCGTAGACATGCTTGAACGCCTCGAAGGAGATGTCCTTGGGCAGGTTGATGGTCTTGGAAATCGAGCTGTCGACGAACTCCTGGGCCGCAGCCTGCATGGCGAGGTGATCGCCGGGGCTGAGCGTCTGGGCATCGACGAAGATGTCGGCCGGCGGCTCGGCCGTGCCCTTGAGCTTGCGCCACAGGCGATAGGCATGGTCATCGACGCTTTCCTCGCGCCGCGTGCCGTCCGGCTGCAGCACGTAGCGAACATGGCTGAAGGCGAACACCGGCTCGATGCCGGACGAGACGTTGTCGGCGAGCAGTGAGATCGTGCCGGTCGGCGCGATCGAGTTCAGAAGCGAATTGCGGATGCCGTAGCGCGCGATCGCCGCGCGCACCTCCTCGGGGAGCGCCTTGACCGTCTCGCCGGCGAGATAGCGCGCCCGGTCGTAGAGCGGGAAGCTGCCCTTCTCCGCCGCGATGTCGGCCGAGGCGAGATAGGAGAGCCGCTGCACCGCCGCCAGCCACTGGCGGGTGAGCCGAACCGCCTCGGTCGAGCCGTAGCGCACGCCGCAGAAGATCAGCGCGTTGGCGAGCCCGGTAACGCCGAGCCCGACGCGCCGCTTGGCCTTGGCCTCGCGCTCCTGCGCCGCAAGCGGGAAGCGCGACACGTCGATCACGTTGTCCAGCATGCGCACGGCGAGCGGCACCAGCCTCTCCAGTGCCTCCATGTCGAGCTTGGCCTGTGGCGTGAACGGATCCTTGACCAGCGCGCCGAGATTGATCGAACCCAGCAGGCACGCGCCATACGGGGGAAGTGGCTGTTCGCCACAAGGGTTCGTCGCCTGGATCGATTCGCAATAATGCAGGTTGTTCCGCCGGTTGACGCGGTCGATGAAGATCACGCCCGGCTCGGCGCAGTCGTAGGTCGCGCGCATGATGCGCTCCCACAGCGCGCGCGCCTTCAGCGTCTTGTAGACCTTGCCGCCGAACACGAGGTCCCAGTCGGCGTCGTCCCTGACCGCCTGCATGAAGGCGTCGGTGACCAGCACCGAGACGTTGAACATGCGCAGCCGCGCCGGGTCGCGCTTGGCGTCGACGAAGGCCTCGATGTCGGGATGGTCGCAGCGCAAGGTCGCCATCATCGCGCCGCGGCGGCTGCCCGCGCTCATGATGGTGCGGCACATCGAATCCCAGACGTCCATGAAGGAGAGCGGGCCCGAGGCATCGGCGCCGACGCCGCGCACCGGCGCGCCCTGCGGCCGCAAGGTCGAGAAGTCGTGCCCGATGCCGCCGCCCTGCTGCATGGTCAGCGCGGCCTCCTTCACGTTCTCGAAGATGCCCGCCATGTCGTCGGGGATGCTTCCCATGACGAAGCAGTTGAACAGGGTGACGCTGCGGCCGGTGCCAGCGCCGGCGATCACCCGACCCGCCGGCAGGAACTTGAAGCCCTGCAGCGCCTCGTGGAAACGGCTGGCCCAGGTCTCGGGCTCGCGCTCCGGCGCGGCCAGCGCGCGCGCCACCCGCCACCACGTGCCTTCGAGATCGGCGTCGCCGCCTCCAGAGCTGTCGCGAAACCGGTATTTCATGTCCCAGATGCGCTGGGAGATCGGCGCCCAATCCATCCACAGAAGATAGTGTTCTTTGTTCGTTCCCGCTAGGGGATATTGATGAGCCGATTAGTGGCGCTTTCGATCCGATCGCGCAGGATTTCCATGAATGCCTCGCGCGACAGCCCCGGTTCGATCGGCGGCAGGATCTCGAGGGTGATCACGCCGGGCCGCTTGACCCATTGGCGGCGACCCCAGAACAGGCCCGAGTTCAGCGCCATCGGCACCACCGGCACGCCGAGCTGGCGATAGAGCGCGGCGGTGCCGACCTGGTAGGGCCGCTGGTCGCCCAGCGCCACGCGGGTGCCCTCGGGAAAGATCACGATCGAGCGGCCCTCGGCGATCGCCGCCTTGGCCTGCCGGATCAGGCCGCGCAGCGCCGACGCGCCGTCGCCGCGCGCGACCGCGATGTTGCCGGCGCGCGCCATCGCCCAGCCGATCACCGGGATGAACAGCAGCTCGCGCTTGAGCACGATGGCGATATCGTCGAACAGCAAGGTGAAGGCCAGCGTCTCCCAGCTCGACTGGTGCTTGCAGGCGATGATCGCCGGCCCGGCCGGCAGGTTCTCAGCTCCGACCACGCGGTGCGTGAGCCCGCACGTCACGCGCAGCCACCACAGCACGAAAGAAATCCACAGCCGCGCCCAGGCGACGACCCAGCGGCGCGGCGCGAGCAGCAGCGGCGCGCCCGCGATGGCGATGACCGTGGACCCCAGGTACCAGCCCACGTTGAAGGCGAGGGAACGCAGCCAGAGAGCGGGGCTTGCCATTGCTTGTCGGTCCAGTATTGGTGGCCTGATGTCGAACAGCAAGCTCATGTGGCGGGGAGGCCGCGTCCGTTAGCCATGGTCGTCACCTGTCCAAATTGCCGGGCGCGCTATGCCGTCGATCCCCTGAAGATCGGTCCCCTGGGCCGCACCGTGCAATGCGCGCGCTGCGACCATCGCTGGTTCGAGATGGTCGAGGGCCCGCCGCCCGCCCCCGAACTGGTGATCCGCCCGACCACCGCCGGCGCCTCGCTGCCCGCCGTCATCCCGCCCAAGCCGCCGTTCCCGTGGGGCCGCGTGATCGCCATCGCGGTGCTGCTGCTCGTCCTGATCGGCACCGTCCTGTTCGCCTTTCGCCATGAGATCGCAGCGCTGATCCCCTACGAGGCGCGCGCCTCCGCGCCAGTGGCGATCGCCGCCGCCCCGTCCACCGCCGCGGCACGCCCGCCGGCGCCGCCGCCGCCGCGGCCGCAGATCGACATCGATCTGGCCTCGAGCAGGATCGACGTCGTCGCCGGCCGCTACGTCGTCAGCGGCCAACTGGTGAACAACGGCACCGCGGCCGGCTCGACCTCGTTGCTGCGGGTCACCTTCAAGCGCAACGAGGAGGTGCTGGGCGAGCGCTCGTTCCCGCTGGTCGAGGGGCCGCTGCAGCCGGGCGGCCGGACGGACTTCAGCCAGACGCTGGACGACCCGCCGCTCGGCACCACCGATATCGTGCCGGTCGTCGAGTAGTGACGACCGACCCACCGCCCGATCGGCCGCAGGTCTCGATCCGCTTCTCCGCCGCCGAGATCGCCACCCGGGTCGACGAGATGGCGACCGAGCTCGCCGGCCAGCTGCCGGCCGACACGCTGGTCGTGTCGGTGCTGAAGGGCAGCTTCGTGTTCGCCGCCGACCTGATCCGGGCGCTCAGCCGGGCCGGCGCCAACTGGTCGATGGACTTCTTGACGCTGTCCAGTTACGGCACCGGCACCAAGAGCAGCGGCCATGTGCGCATCGTGCGCGACATCGTCGACGACGTGCGCGGCCGCGACGTGCTGCTGGTCGACGACATCCTGGAATCGGGACTGACGCTCTCGTTCGCCAAGAACCTGCTGAACGAGCGCGGCGCGCACCGCGTCTGGATCTGCACCCTGCTCGACAAGCCGCACAAGCGGCGGGCGCCGCTCAAGGCCGACTTCATCGGCTTCGTCGCCGGCGACGAGTTCCTGGTCGGCTACGGGCTCGACTGGGCGCACCGCTTCCGCGGCCTGCCCTATATCGGGGTGGTGGAGCAGCAGGCAGCGTAAATCTTGTGGCAAGTCCCTGACGGGGCCGCCAAATATGCAACCGCCTCCCTTGGGGGGACGTTGCTCGGCCATGATCTTCCCCAGCCTGACCGACGCCGAGCGCGCGGTGCTCGAGGAGATGGTGGCGCACGGCCCGACGCGGGACGTGTCGACGCCGACTCGCGGCCGGCTCGCCCTCTACAAGCTGATCGACGAGACGCCGCAAGGTTGGAAGATCACCCCGTTTGGCCGGCAGGCCCTGCAGGCAGCGCCACTGGCGGCCGCGCCCGGTCAGCCGCCGAAGAAGGACGGCCGCTCGACCGAGCACGAGCGCCATTACGGCAAGAAGACCCGCGACACGTCCTGGTTCGGCTGAGGTCCCCAAAAGAAAGCCCGCCCCGCGGGGGGAGATGGCGGGGCGGGCTCGTGCTCTGTCAGGACACGGGTGCTCACTCCCGTGCCTCATCTGAACGTCCAGCCAACGGCGGTTGTTCCCGGCCTTCTTGCGGGTCCCGGCCCGCCGGCCCATCTCTTGGTCATGTCGCTCGGCACCCCGCATCTGACCTTCGGCGAGCTCGCCCGCGAGCAGCTCGAGATCGAGGTGATCTGCCCCAATTGCAACCACCGCCGGTCGATCGACGGCAGCGTGCCCGCGCTGCGTGACCGCCCGGTCGCGGGCGCCCGCTTCCGCTGCGAAAAGTGCGGCTCGGTCGGTTTGCCGGAACTCGGCAAGCAACGCCTGTGGACGAAGCGCCTGGCAAAGCACGCGAGGAAGCTGCCGTAGGTCCTGTCATCCTGAGCGAAACGAAGGATGACAGGAGGAACGCGCTCGCAGCCGGCTAATACGTCTTGAGCAGCCGGTCGATGTAGTCGAGCTCTTCCTTCGGGCGGCCCATGTCGCCGGCTCGACGGCGCAGCTCGTCGAGGATCTCGCGGCTCTTCTGGCGCTCGAGTTCGAGCGGGATCTTGTCGACGCCGGTGTCGACCGAATCGCCGAAGTTGCCGTCGGAGCGGCCGAGCGGGTCGCGGTCTTCGCCACGCCGCTCGCGCTCCTCGATCTCGGCGATGTCCTGGCCGTTGCCCGGGCCGCGCTGGCGCATCTGCTCGGCCATGTCGCCCATGCCCTGCTGCAGGTTGTCGAGCGCGCGCCGCTGGGCGCGGCCGGCCTCGCGCGAGTCGCCGCGGCGCAGCGCGTCCTCGGCCTCGCGCATCGAGCGCTCGGCGCGGCCCAGCGACTCCGGCATCGGCATGCCGTTCTCGTCGAGCTTGCGCATGAAGTCGCCGAGCTGGCCGCGCAGGTTGCCCTGCTGGTTGCCCTGGTTCTCGCCCCATTGCGGATCGCCCTGGCCCGGCTGGCCCTGGCCGGGCTGCTGCTGGCCTTGTTGGCCACGCTGGCCCTGCTGGCCGCGCTGACCCTGCTGCTGGCGGCCCTCCCGCTCGCTCTCGCCCAGGAGCTGGTTCTGGCGCCGCGACAGCCGGTCGAGCTGATTCATCATCTCGCGGCCCTGCTGGTTGCCCTGGCCGTTCTGGCCCTGCTGGCGCTGCTGCCCACGCTGGCCGGGCTGGGCCATCATCGGCGTGGCGTTCTCCATCATCTTGCGCAGCTCTTCGAGCAGACGCTTGGCCTCCTCGCGCTGGCCGTTCTTCGCCATCTCGCGAATCTTGTCGAGCATCTTCTGCAGGTCGTCGCCGGTGATGGTGGTGTTGGGATCCATCTTGTCCGCCTGCTCCTGCATGCGGCGGCGCTCCTCGGGATCCTTCATCCGCTCGGCGAGCTCCTTCTGCCAGCGGTCCATGGCGCTGTAGAGCTGCTGGATCAGCCGCTCGATCTCCTCGTCGCCGGCCTGGCGCTGCATGGCGTCGCGCAGCTCCTGGCGCGCCTGCTCGACGGCGCGCTCGGCGTCGGAGGTGGCGCCCTGCTCCAGCCGCATCGCCAGGTCCCACAATAGCTTCTGGGTGTCGGTGATCACCGGCTTGTCGCCGTTGGCCGCCAGCCGCGCCGCGCCGATGCGCAGGCCGAGCTGCACCACCGGATCGTCGCGGTAGGACGCCGGATGGAGCTGGATCAGCTTCATGCCGTCGGCCACGTCGAGCCGCAGGCCCTTGGGATTGCGCGTGAGCTGCTTGCGCAGCACGATCATCGCCCGCGCCGTCGGATCGTTGAACACCCGCTCGGGCAGCAGGAAGGTCTCGGGCGCACTGGCGCCCTTCTGGCCGAGCGCATCGGTCGCGAACAGCATGACTCGGACCTTGAGGCCGGCCCACGGATGGCTGGTCAGATCGCGCGTGAACGAATCGCTCACCTTCTTGCTGCCGCCCGGCACCGGAAGGTCGACGCGCAGCACCTCCGGCTCCTCGCCGTCGTCCAGCATCTCGGCGCCCAGGACCGAGCCGTGCAGGCGGATCTGCAGCTGCACACCGGTGATGCCGAAGTCGTCGCCGGCGATGTACTCGATCTTGGTCGACCACTTGTCGACGCCGACCGGCTTGGAGAATTCGATGGTCGGCGCGAGGTCGGGGATGACGTGCAGCTTCCAGCGCGCCTGCTCGTCGCCGCGCGCCTGCAGCGAGATCTTGCTGCCTTCGGTGATCGTGGTCTCGACCTGGTACTTGCCCTGGCTGACGGTGCCGAACTCGGTCTCCTTGCCGTCGATCACCAGCTTGGGCGCGTGGCGGCCGCGCACGTCGTCGAGGAAACCCGCAAGCTTGCTGCCGACCGGCACACGCAAAAGCTTGTCCTTGTCGGCCATGTCGAGATAGATCGGCGGCTTGCCGGTATAGGCCGGCGGCGCGATCCAGAGATTGGCGACCACTGGCGGCGGCGGCGGGAAAGCGGGCGTGAACGCCGCCAACATGCGATCGGTGCGCCAGCCGCCCGCCGAGGCGATCGCCACGATCAGCGCCAACAGCGGCACCAGGCGCAGTGCCCAGGTGTCGAACCTGGCGAGGCCTGGACGTGCCGGCCCGTTGCTCAGCCCGGCGAGGCGTTCGGCCTCACGGCGGCGATGGGCTTCCCAGAGGGCGGCGACCATGTGGTCGTGGCCGCCGGCGGCGAGCGTGTCCTGCACCGCGATCAGCGGCCGGTGCGGCACGCCCGAATCGAGCTCCAGGCGACGCATCGCCTCGGCGCGGACCGGCCAGGCGAAGCGGCGGAAGCGCCACCACGCCAGCCCGACGAAGGCCAGTGCGACGCCGCCGAGGATGACCGTGTGAACCCAGGGATCGAGGCCGAACAGGTCGAGATGCGCCGCCGCGATGAACAGGGCGATCATGGCGAGCAGCGGCATCAGCCGCGGCCAGATCCCCTCCCAAGCCAAGGCGAGCCACGCCAGGCCGATCTTGCGCTCGACGCCCGGCGCGGGGATCGGAATGGCTTCAGTGGCGTCCATCGAGTCCTTTCTTACGCGGGCTCCATCCAGGGCGGGATCCGCTCCGAAGAGAGCATCTCGTCAATCGAGGGCCTGGGACGGACGACCGCAAACCGCGTGCCATCCACCATGACCTCAGGCACGAGCGGTCGCGTGTTGTAGCTCGAGGCCATCACCGCACCGTACGCGCCCGCCGAGCGTACCATGACGAGGTCTCCGGCAGAAAGTGGAGGTAAATCACGGTTCTGTGCCAGATAGTCGCCCGATTCGCAGACCGGCCCAACAATGTCACAACGGATCGTGGCACCATCGGGGCGCGGCCGGCGCGCCGGCACGATGTCGTGCCACGCCTCGTACAATGTCGGCCGGATCAGATCGTTCATCGCCGCGTCGACGATGACGAAAGTCTTGGAAACGCCGGGTTTCACCAGGATCACCTCGGCGACCAGCACGCCCGCTTCGCCGACCAGCCGGCGGCCGGGCTCGAAGGTGAGCTCGCAGCCCAGGCCGTCAGTCTCCTTGGCGACAAGCTGCATGAAGGCTGCGATCGAAGGCGGCTTCTCGTCGGCATAAACAATCCCCAGGCCGCCGCCGATGTCGAAGCGCTCGATGCGATGGCCGTCGGCGCGAAGCTGGGTGATCAGCCCGCGTACCTTGGCGATCGCGTCGCGATAGGGATCGAGCGCGGTGAGCTGCGAGCCGATATGCATCGCCACGCCGACCACCTCGAGATTGGGCAGTCGGGCGGCCAGCGCATACGCGTCGCGCGCGAGATCTATGTCGACGCCGAACTTGTTCTCCTTGCGGCCGGTCGTGATCTTCGCGTGGGTGCCGGCATCGACATCCGGATTGACGCGGATGGTGATCGCCGCCTTGACGCCGAGCTGGCCGGCCACGGCGTTGAGCATCTCGAGCTCGGTCGAGCTCTCGACATTGATCTGGCCGATCCCCGCCTCGAGCGCCGCCATCAGCTCCGACGGCTTCTTGCCGACGCCGGAGAAGATGATGCGCCTGGGCGCAATGCCGGCCGCCAGGGCGCGGCGCATCTCGCCGACCGAGACGATGTCGGCGCCGGCGCCGAGGTCGCCGAACAGCTTGACCACCGCGAGGTTGGAGTTGGCCTTGAGCGCGTAGCAGACCGACGCGTTGAGGCCCTTCATGCCGTCGGCGAATTCCTGCCAGCCCGCGCGCAGCGCACCGGCCGAGTAGCAGTAGAACGGCGTGCCGACCTGCTGGGCGATCGTCTCGAGCGCCACCCCCTCGGCCTGCATCTCGCCATTGGCGTTGTAGGCAAACACGCTCACAGGAACCTCTTGCGGGCATCCTTGACCGCGCGCGCCACGTTGGCGGGTGCGGTGCCACCGTAGCTCTTGCGCGCCGCGACCGAGGCCTCGACCGTCAGCACCTTGTAGACGTCCTTGGTGATGCGCGGCTCAACAGCCTGCATCTCGGCGAGCGAGAGCTTGTCGAGATCGACGCCCTTGGTTGCCGCCTTGCCGACCAGCGCGCCGGTCGCGTGATGGGCCTGGCGGAACGGCAGGCCGACCGCGCGCACCAGCCAGTCGGCAAGGTCGGTCGCGACCGAGTAGTCGGCCGAGGCGACGGCGCGCATGCGCGCTGGGTTCGCCTTGAGGTCGCGGATCATGCCGGTCATCGCCGCGATGCAGAGTTCGAGGGAGTCGACGGCGTCGAACAAGGGCTCCTTGTCCTCCTGCATGTCCTTGCCGTAGGTCAGGGGCAGGCCCTTCAGCATGGTGCAGAGTGCCACGAACGCTCCCATGATGCGGCCGACCTTGCCGCGGACCAGTTCGGCCGCATCGGGGTTGCGCTTCTGCGGCATGATCGAGCTGCCGGTGGTGAAGGCATCAGACAAGGCGATGAAGCGGAAGGGCGCCGAGCACCAGATCACGATCTCCTCGGCCAGCCGCGACAGATGCACGGCGCAGAGCGAGGCGGCGGCGAGCAACTCGACGACATAGTCGCGGTCCGACACGGCATCGAGGGAGTTGGCCATGGGCCGATCGAAGCCCAGCGCCTTGGCGGTGCGGTGGCGGTCGATCGGATGCGGCGTGCCGGCGAGCGCCGCGGCACCGAGCGGCGATTCGTTCATCCGCGCGCGGCAGTCGCCGAGCCGGCTGTAGTCGCGGCCGAACATCTCGACATAGGCCAGCAGATGATGGCCGAAGGTGATGGGCTGCGCCGTCTGCAGGTGGGTGAAGCCCGGCATGATGGTCGCGGCGTATTCCTCCGCCCGGTCGAGGAGTGCGACCTGCAGGTCGCGCAGCAAGTATTGGATACGGTCGACGGCGTCGCGCGTCCACAGCCGCACGTCGAGCGCCACCTGGTCGTTGCGCGAGCGTGCGGTGTGCAGACGGCCGCCGGCCGGGCCGATCAGGTCGGTGAGCCGCGCCTCGATGTTGAAATGGATGTCCTCGAGCTTGGTCGAGAACTTGAACTTGCCGCTCTCGATCTCGGCCTTGATCCGGGCGAGACCCTGCCTGATGGCGCGGCCGTCCTTGGCCGAGAGGATGCCCTGCGCTCCCAGCATGTCGGCATGCGCCAGCGAACCAGCGATGTCCTGGGCGTAGAGCTTCCTGTCGAAGCCGATCGAGGCGTTGATCCGCTCCATGATCTCGGCGGGACCGAGCGCATAGCGGCCTCCCCACATCGTGTTCGGGCTTGCCTTTTTGTTGGTCGTCTTCCGTGCCATGAATCGGGCTTATGGCACATTCGCGTACCGATTTCCTCATTGGCCGCAGGCTCTTACTGGCCGCGGCACCGGCTTTTTTCGCCGCCCCTGCATTAGCCAAGCTAAGCCCCGACCTGCTGACCGGAAACCTCGCCAGGTTCACGCTGGCGAAGGAGCCCAGGAAGCTGCTCGAACTCGCCTTCACCGACGCCGACGACAAGCCCCTGCAACTCGCCGACTACAAGGGCAAGACCGTGCTGTTGAACTTCTGGGCGACCTGGTGTGCGCCCTGCGTCAAGGAGATGCCGAGCCTCGACAAGCTGCAGGCCGAGCTGGGCAAGGACAAGTTTGTCGTTCTGCCGCTCTCGCTCGACGGCCCGTCGAAGCCCAAGGTGGCGCCGTTCTATGCCGACAGGAAGCTCACCAACCTCGGCATCTACTTCGACAAGGCCAAGAAGGTGATGGAGGCGCTCGACATCTCCGTGCTGCCGACCTCGGTGCTGGTCGACCCGGACGGCCGCGAACTCGGCCGGCTGGAGGGCGAGGCCGAGTGGGACAAGCCCGAGGCGCTCGCCCTCATGAAGGCGGCTATTCCATCCGGATGAGCAGCGGCGGCTTGCGCGGCGCGCGGATCGGCGGCAGCACCGGCGCGGTGCCGAGCCAGATGATGGCGCAGAGGCTCGCGAGCAGGCCGACAAACGGATCGCCGGAGCCGAGGAAGATGCCTGCCGCCAACCAAAACGCGGCGCCGATCAACTGGTACATTGTACACCTGACAAGCTATTGGGGTGGCGCCTTGTAGGGCAGCGCAGGTTTCCGGCAGATGACGTCAAAGCCGAATTGCGTTTCGTGCGTTTCAGATGCGCCAAGA
>Ga0207683_10004510_pt1 | contig 12016 bp, 11 predicted proteins | sample KBSM73metaG_FD_184333 | JGI IMG/M metagenome (GOLD analysis project Ga0207683, IMG submission 184333) | Miscanthus rhizosphere microbial communities from Kellogg Biological Station, Michigan, USA - KBS M7-3 metaG (SPAdes) (version 2) | ecosystem: Host-associated > Plants > Roots > Rhizosphere >...
GCCCGCAGCGCTGTTGCCTCACCGGTCGCCAGCAGGACGCGGCCGGCTGTTTGGGCAAAAAGCGGCAGGCTCACTTGAAGGAGTGCAATTAACCCGACACAAGGTATCAACGTTCGTTTCATGGACAGCTCCAAACGTAACTCTAATTAAATTCGTATCGAATTTTGAATGCCAGTGTGTTGCGATCGTACTCGAACAGGGTATCGTTCGATAAGTTACGAGACACGAGCGCCTCGCCGCGCACGCTCAGGTTGCGTGTTATCGCATAGGCCACAGTCAGGTCAAAGGCTCCATACCGGTCTTTCCGCGTGAAATCGAGCATGCGTGTTGCATCCGGCGCGCTATAGTCGCTCAACTGGTACGTCGCACCCATCAAAACACTCCAGCGTGGCGCCGGGGTCAGGCTGCCCGTAAGCCGCGCACCATACACCTTGCGCGTTCGATCGCTGCGCTCGCTGACGTTCTCACGTCCGCCATATCCGGTAACGCTGACCAATGGCTGCATGGCGGAAACGAAGGCCCGTCGGTAGCTTAGCCCGAATATCGGGAAATCAGAGTCCAGCGGTGAATTTGAACCCGTGTACGTGAGACGGGAATATTGTGCAAACCCGTTCACCGACTGCCGCTCGTCAACCTGATGAAACCATTCACCGCCCAGACTCCAGACGTCGCGATACTGATCGTTCTGTAGCCACAAGTTACTATAAGCGATGCTGCCGCGAAACAGTTCGCTGCCCTTGATCACACTCATGCCGGCAACTCCGCCGAGCGATTTCTGGCTGAAGTCCGTTTGTGTTGTGTAGTCTCTGAAATCGGCATTGATCCCGGCGAACGCAAGCACGCCGGGCGACAGGGGAATGCTGCCATTGGCGCCGAGGGCCAAGGTTCCGAAGTAGTCACGCTGCTGTACCAGCCCAGATGGAACCGGCAGATCGGCGCCGAAAATGCGGAAGTTGGAACCTGAGCTAACACCCCCGTTCGCGTTGGTGTCGTAGCCGAAACCGGCTTCTACGTAGAAGCCTTTGACAGGGTTATACATCGCTTCGCGGGAACGCAGCGCATCGAGAAAACGCTCGACACTGGCCCGGACATCCGGCGGCGGGGCGGCGTCCAGCACCAGCATGAACTCTTCCTTGGCCCGCGCATCTTGCCCGAGCACAAAATAGCCGCGCGCCAATTCGAGGCGACCATACGCATTGTCGGGAAAGTTAAGTACGTACCGTTCGAGCGCTAATACGCCTTCACCGGACCGCCCGCTGCTAACGGCGGCGACGCCAAAATAGAAATCGTAAGTCGGATCGCCCAACTCTTCCGGATGGCTTTTCCCCAATTCATATGCTTCTGACGTCTTGCCTTGTTCTACCAGAGCCTTCATGTCGTCGACGACGCCCGCCCACGCATTGACGCACAGCACTAGGCCTGCCCACCCCGGCCAAAATAAATTTCTCATCGCTTGAGTCTTCCCCTTTCTGCTGAACCTTGCGAGCACCTCCCGGGCATCTCGCACGTCTTATGATACCTGTTTGCTTTCGCACTGACTGTAAGACATCGAATGCGTGTGCAGCCGGTCCGAGGTGTCGCGACGGAGATGCGATATGGGCTTACTCGATCACCTTGTCGACACGAACTCGAATCGCGTCGGGAACCTTGATATCGAGCGCGCGCGCTGTCTTCATATTCATGATCAGCTCGAACTTTGTCGGCTGCTCGATCGGCAGATCGCCGGCTTTCGCACCGCGCAAAATCTTATCGACATAATCAGCGGCGCGCCGATAGTTTTCAGGTGAGCTCGCGGAGTACGCGACGAGGCCGCCCGCGCTCACGTGCTCGGAAAATGCATATATCGATGGCATGCGCTGCTTCAATGCGATCTCCGCTATCCTGGCTCGTTGAACATAGAACATGCCATCGGCCATTACGACAAGAGCCCCGGCGCCCTGCTTGCTCAAGGTCCTTGCTGCGCCATCGAGTTCTTCCGGCGAGCGTGCTTCGACGACAACAAGTTCTATCCCGCGCGATTGCGCGGCGCGCTTTGCATTTGGCAACGCGAAGGGAGTAACGGGATTGTTCGGATTGACGAGCATCGCCATTCGCTTGATTCGCGGCACGACTTCGGCGAGCAGCAGTACGTGTTTGCCGATCAGCTCGGAACTGAGTCGTACCACGCCGGTGACGTTACCACCCGGGCGTGCGAGGCTGACCGCGAGCCCGTTCTCGACAGGATCATCGCCGTTCATGATGACGATTGGAATCTTGTCCGTGGCCTTCTGCGCAAAGATAGCGACGAAAGTAAGCGAGGCCGCGATGACATCAACTTTGCTTGCGACGAGGTCGGCAGCCTCCTGGGCAAATCCCTTCTCCGGTCGATCGGTATAGCGATACTCGATGACGAGGTTGCGGCCCTCGATGTACCCTCTTTGGCGAAGGCCGTCACGGAATGCATCGAGCAAACCCGGCGCGACCGCTGATGGCGGCCCAAAATATCCGATGCGCCACACTCTGCCCTGTTGTTGGGCCGACGCCGCAATCGGCGCGAACGCAACTGCGCCAAGCATCAATGCGGCGCGACGCCGGGTAATCATGTGAGTCTCCCGAACCGCAATATGCGATGGTAATGGTTTATTCTACCTGCTCGCGCCGCCGACACTTGTATGCCCCCCAAACCCGCGCCGGCTCGCCGTCCAAATCAGAAAACGAGAGAGCATCATGATCGAAATCGCCGCACGCATGAGCCGCTTCGAGGAATCTGCGAGTGCTCGTGCATCACAGATTGCCCGCGCCCTGAAAGCGCAGGGACGAGACATCCTTGCACTGACAACCGGGGAGCCGGATTTTCCAACACCAGAACACGTCAAGCAGGCAGCGATTGAAGCGATGCGGCGGGAGCAGACTAAGTACACGAATATCGACGGCATGCCGGACCTGAAACGCGCGATCGCGGCGAAGTTCAAGCGCGAAAACGCGCTCGAGTACGCGCCTGACCAGATCATTGTCGGCGCCGGCGCGAAGCAGGCCATTTTCAACGCGATGACGGCCACACTTGAGGCGGGTGACGAAGTCATCATTCCGTCGCCCTACTACGTTTCTTACTTTGATATCGTGCGGCTTGCCGGCGGGGAGCCTGTGGCGGGTCGATCGAGTGCTGCTGAAGGCTACAAGCTGCAGCCTGATACGCTCGAGGCGACGATCACTCCACGCACGCGTTGGCTCGTGCTCAATTCCCCCAGCAATCCTACCGGCGCCGTGTACTCATACACTGAATTGCGTGCACTGATGAATGTGCTCGAACGTCATCCACGCGTCGCCGTGCTCTCCGACGATATCTACGAGCACATCTTGTTCGATGGCCGCAAGCTACAAACGCCGGCGCAAGTCGCGCCCGGGATGTATGAGCGCATCCTCACCGTCAACGGTGTCTCTAAAGCGTATGCCATGACCGGCTGGCGCATCGGCTATGCAGGCGGCCCAAAACACCTGATCAAGGCGATGGCGAAAGTACAGTCGCAATGTACGCATGGCCCCTGCTCGATCAGCCAGGCTGCCGCGATCGCTGCGCTCGACGGGCCGCAGGAAATTGTCCGCGAGCGCTCGCACATGTTTCAGCAGCGCCGTGACTTCGTGGTCGAGGCTTTGAATCGCGCACCTGGTATGCACGTTCCTGTCCCCCAAGGTGCGTTTTATGTGTTTCCCTCGTGCGAGGGTGTGATCGGAAAGCGCACACCGGACGGCAAGACAATCGCGAACGATCGGGATTTCGCCCATTATCTGCTTGAAACGGAGGGCGTCGCTGTCATGGACGGCACTGCCTATGGAGCGCCAGGCCACCTTCGGATTTCCATCGCATCATCGATCGAAGTATTAGGCGAAGCGTGCACGCGTATGCAGCGCGCGTGCGAAATGCTAGCCTGATCACCTCGCCGAGGGAGGACATGCAATGAAGATATGCGTCCGCACTACTTTTGTCGTGGCCGCTCTGTTGTCACTTACGGTCGCTGCCGCTGAGTATCCCACCAAGCCTATACGCGTGATCGTCCCGTGGCCGGCGGGCGGCAGCACGGATACGCTTGCGCGCATCGTCGGGCAGCGGTTGACGACGCTTGTCGGGCAGCCAATCGTCATCGACAATCGCGCGGGCGCATCGGGGACGATCGGCGTCGACATGGCATCCAAGGCGATTCCGGATGGCTACACGATTACGATCGTCGAGGCGGCGCACGCCGTAATGCCGGCAACGACGCTCAAGCTGCCGTACGATCTCGCGCGCGATCTGGCGCCGTTAACGCTGATCGGCGTCTCGCCGAACCTTGTATATATAAATGCTGCCCTGCCGGTGAAATCGCTCAACGATTTCATCGCACTCGCCAAAACAAAGCCCGGCGCCCTTCCTGCGGCACACACGGGTGTCGGCTCCTTTTCTCACCTGGCGCTCGAACTGCTGCAGTCGCGCACCGGCACCAAATTCAATCAGATCGGCTATAAAGGTGCAGCGCCGGCTTTGATCGAGCTCGCCGGTGGGCAGGTTCAGATCTATATGGCGACACTCGCGAGCGGCGCTGGCACGCTTAGAACGGGAAGAATCGCCGCCGTTGCGGTGGCCAGCGACAAGCGCGTGGAAGCACTCCCTGATGTGCCGACACTGCTCGAGCTCGGCATGAAGGACATGATCATCAACCAATGGTGGGGTTATGTCGCACCGCTCAACATGCCGGCGGCGATCGCCGCGCGTCTACAAAAAGATCTAATCGCTGCCATCGACCACCCGACAGTACGTGAACGCGTTGCCGAGCTCGCGGTCGACGTCCGCACAACGACTCCGGCGGAATCGAAGGCTTATATCGCGAACGAGCTACAACGTTGGGCCACAATCGCACGTGACGCCGGGATGAAACCCGAATAGGCGTTCTGTTTGTCGAAGCAGAGCGAAAGCAAAACGCAGGAACCAAATGTGTGGCGGCTGTCCGCGCGCGGCCGTGCGTACAGCGATTCGGCGATCCGTGCGCTCGCCAAGCGCTTGTCCGTACATCCGAACCTGGTATCGTTTGCGGGCGGCATGCCTGCGCCCGAGACGTTTCCACGCGAGGAATTTGCGCGTGCGTTCGACGAGGTCCTCCGGTGCGACGGCACCGCAGCTTTGCAATACGGTCCGACTGATGGTTTCGCACCTCTGCGCGAGTGGATCGCTGCTCGCATCTCCACGCCCAACGCGCGCATTAGCGCGGGCCAGGTGCTGATCACCAATGGCTCCCAGCAAGGCCTCGATCTGTTGGGTAAGGTGCTCCTCGATGCCGGTGACACCGTTGCCGTCGAGACACCCACTTATCTGGGAGCGCTCCAAGCGCTCTCGCAGTACTCGCCGCGTTATCTGCAACTGCCGTGTGACGATAATGGAATCGATCCTGCAGCGCTCGCTGACGCGCTAGCCGGCGCTCATGGCGCGTGCAAATTTCTTTACACCATTCCCACTTTTCAAAACCCTACGGGACGCACGCTGTCGTTGCAGCGGCGCCAATCTCTCGTCGAGATCTGCCAACGCATGGACCTTCCGATCGTCGAAGATGATCCATACGGCGCGCTGGATCATAACGGAGTCGAACATGCGACCCTGCTCTCTATGAATGCGAGTGGCGTCGCGTACCTCGGTTCATTCTCAAAAGTATTGTCTCCAGGCATTCGGCTTGGCTACGTGATAGCGCCACCGGCATTGTCGCGGCGGCTCGAGCAGGCGAAACAAGCGAGCGACTTGCATAGTTCGGCTCTGATGCAACGTGTCGTATTCGAGATCGTCAAAGACGGTTTCCTCGATCAGCATCTGCAGGCAAGCCGTGCCCTATACCGTCGACACGCTGAGGCGTTACAGGCATCGTTAAGCGCATACCTGAGCGACCATGCGCAGTGGAAGTCGCCCGGTGGCGGCATGTTCCTGTGGCTGCGCTTGAAGAACGGGCTCGATGCAGAAACGCTGCTTGAGACCGCACTCTCTGCGGGCGTAGCCTTTGTGCCGGGTGCTCCATTTTTTGCGAGCTCAGCCGACGCCGCCACCTTGCGCCTGTGCTTCAGCACGGTGGGCCCTGCAGACATTGAACGCGGCATAAAGGCGTTAGCTCAAGTGGTGCGGGATGCGCAGCACGACTCGAGGACGCAGCAATGAAGACATCGCACTTAAAACCGCGGCTGATGATGGGCATGCTCGTGATCGGCTGCACGCCCGTTGCGGGCATCGCACAACAATCCGCGACAGATTATCCTTCGCGGCCCATTCGTTTCATCGTGCCGTATCCGCCCGGCGGCATCACAGACATTCTCGCGCGTGCGCTCGGGCAAAAACTAACAGCGCGCTGGGGACAGCAAGTCGTAATCGACAACCGTGCCGGAGCCAGCGGCAACATCGGGACAGGCATCGCGGCGCGCGCACCAGCCGACGGCTACACGCTGCTATTCGGCAACAGCAGCACGCATGGCGTCAACCCGGCATTGTTCTCGAGTGTTCCATACGATGCGGTGCGTGACTTCGCACCTATCACATTGGTCGCACATGTTTCCAATGTGCTGTTGGTATCTGCGTCGATGACCGTGCAATCAGTGAAGGAATTGATCGCGATGGCAAAGGCGAAGCCCGGGGCGCTTACATTTGCGTCAAACAGCGTCGGCAGCTCGAATCATCTGGCCGGTGAGCTGCTCAAGACGATGGCCGGCATCGACATCGTGCACGTGCCTTACAAGGGCGCCGTGGCGGCAAGCATCGATCTTATCGCTGGACGGGTATCGATGATGTTCGACAACATCACGACCGCTGTGCCGAATATCAAAGCAGGCAAGTTGCGCGGCTTGGCGACCACGGGCGCAAAGCGATCGGATGTACTGCCGGAGCTGCCCACAATGAGCGAATCCGGCCTGCCCGGGTTCGAAGTCACCGGCTGGTGGGGCGTTTTTGTTCCGGCTGGCACGCCGAAGCCCATCATAAGCAAACTCAACGCGGGTATTGCCGACAGTTTGAAGCTCCCTGATATGCGCGAATATTTGAAGGCACAGGGCGCCGACCCGGAAGGGGACACGCCCGAACATTTTGCGATCTACGTGCAATCGGAACTGCGCAAATGGGCGAAGGTCGTCAAGGATTCCGGCGCAAAAGTCGATTGATATTTGCAAATGGCGTAACGCTGCAGTAGCAGGCGCACAAATGATTCGGCTGGCGTGACTGCTCGCGAGCGTCAGCAAACTTCGCCGGCAAGCGCTCCGACGTTCTCCTTGTCGACTGCATGCTCATATTCGAGTGTCAATGGTCCGTTGTGACTACGCCACGGCACAACAGCGTCAACATCGCTGGTATCTGTTGTGTAAGTGTCGTCAGCGCTAGACTATCGTTGCTACGTAGCAGATTGAAAGCACTCGTGTGGCCGTGGGGGGCGCGCGAACATCCGCAACTTTGATGAAAGGAATAGCCATGCGCCATCTCACATCTCTTGCCGCTGTTGCTCTCGGAACGATTCTCGCGATTCCTGCGTTCGGTGCAACGGTCTACAACAATCTGACGCCCAACAACCTGATGGCGATGGCCACGCGGCCTGATAGTGGCGGGGCCTTCGAAATCGAAGCGGCCGATGATTTCATCCTGGCTTCGCCCACAACCATTAACTCGGCATCCTTTACCGGCCTGATCACCGGCGGTGGCGCGGCGAATATTGCAGAGGTGATTGTCGAGATCTACCGGGTATTTCCGAACGATTCTGATGTTGGACGCACATCCGGTCCTGCGGCGTTCTCAACACCAAAGGTGCCGACGGGGTTAATTCGCCTTCGGACGTGGCATTCGCCTCACGCGACAGTGCGGCGGGCCAGTTGAGCTTCAGCACAAGTGTTTTGTCGCCGACATTCACAGCGATGAATAGCGTGCAAGCGGGCGGGATTCATCCGGCGCCTGGCCAGACAACCGGCGGCAACGGTCCGGTCACCGGTCAGGAAGTGCAGTTGAATGTCACGTTCTCGAGTCCCTTGACCGTGCCTGCCGATCACTACTTCTTTGTGCCCCAAGTCGCGGTAAACAGCAACGGGCAGTTCTACTGGCTCTCGGCTTCGCGTCCTATCAGCGGCGCAGGGACAACGCCTTTAACCATTGATCTGCAAGCATGGACCCGCGATGCGAATCTGGATCCGGACTGGCTGCGTGTGGGGACTGACATCGTCGGAGGCGCAACGCCGCCGACCTTTAACGCGGCTTTTTCACTCGAAGGCGTGGCTGCAGTACCGGAACCTTCGACCTGGATCGTGCTGAGCGTGGGTCTGTTGGGACTCGCATTTACCAAGCGCAAGCACGCTTAAGCCAAATATTCCAAGACCATTCCCCGCTTCGGCGGGTTTTTTTTGACATCTCGTCTGCTGATGCCGCACGCGTAACGTCTGCGATAAGGCGGGTGGCCGGCCGCGAAATGACCAATCAATGATGACTTTATGTGCGGCGCGTAAACAGAGCCAAATTCGCCACGTCATTTTCTCTGTACGGTGCCCGCCTCATCTACTCATTACGACAGCATTGTCGCAGCAGCTGCACGACCGTTCACTTTGACTATGCGGTCGTTGCGCACCAAGTAGCCACGTACGGAGCGCAAGTGCCAATCACTCGATAACCTTATCAGCGCGCAGTACCATTTCCGGCGGGATCGTCAGTCCGATTGCTTTCGCCGTCTTTAGGTTAATGACGAGCTCCAACTTCGTAGCCTGCTGCACCGGCAAATCGCCCGCTTTGGCGCCTTTGAGAATCTTGTCGATGTAACTCGCGACCCGGCGGAAATTTTCCGCGTCATACTGTCCATAGCTCATGAGGCCGCCGGCCGCGGGAAACTCCCGCGACCAGAACATCGTCGGCAGATGGTTTCTCATGGCGAGCTCCGCGATCTGGCGTACTTGCGCGCGGAAGTACGGGTCCGGCAGCACGATCAACGCACCGGCGCGCGCCTGGGTCATCGGTCCAACTGCGGCGTCGATCTGCTTCGCGGTGCCTGCTCGCACCGGCGACACGCTGATGCCGATGGTTTTCGCCGTGTTCTCGATTTTTTTCAGTCTGGCCGGGTGGGCCGGATGACCCGGATTTACGAGCACAGCGACACGCGACAGTTTCGGAACGGCAACGCGCAAAAGCTCGAGGTACTTATCGCTTACGTCTATGCCGATATTTGACAGTCCCGTAATGTTTCCGCCTGGGTGCGAAAGACTTGCGACGAATCCGCCACCGACCGGATCGCCGACGCCTGCAAAGACGATGGGGATCGCCGTTGTCACTTTCTGCAGAGCCTGAACGGCCGGTGATGTGGCGGCCACAATGACATCTGCTTTCGACTGTGCCAATTGCACTGCAAGCTCGGATAGTCGCTCATAGTTGCCATCTGCCCAGCGGTAATCGACGACGACGTTTTTACCCGCTACATAATCTAGATCACGCAAGCCCGCCTGGAATTGCTCTAAGAAGAGAGCTGATCCGGAAGCTGAAGTCGGACTGAGAAAGCCGATACGTGGGATTTTCGCCGGCTGCTGTTGCGCGAATGAAACAAACGGCGCTACGAGTGCGCTTGCAGCGAACGCGAGAACAATCCGGCGGCGCTCGTTCATTGCCCTCCCGAAATAAGCGGCATGCGGTTCATTTTACGCGGTTAGCGATAGTCGCCTGTGTTCTAGCACATCGGAGCTTGCCGCCGCGCATATGAGAAACCAGCGGCGCCGATCCAGGACAAGCGAGTTGACTTGTCCGGCGATCGCGTTGGAGATAGATGATTCCGCTCCCTTAACTGGGACGTGAGCGAGTACCCAGCGGTGCGGCGACACGGTCCATATGAAAATAGCTATTCCGATAGAGGCGCTATCGGGTGCATCACGGCGCGGCCGCGTGCGTTTGCATACCTGTTGCAGCCTCTACCGCGAAAGCGCACACTAATCGAATGCCGTTGGCATGGCCGATGAACGAAGGGAGTGCAACATGACCTTCTTGCGAGGGCGCCTTGGGCGGTATCTGCTGCCGGCGAGCACGCCGCGTGGAATCGTAATGCGGCTCAATGCCGAACTAAACTCGGTATTGGCCGCGCCGGCTATCGTGGAGCGATTCACGTCTGTTGGCAGTGTAATTGTTGCAGGAACGCCGGAATATTTCCGCGACTACATGCATCCAGCCTCAAAATGCTGCCAGCGGCGTGAACAAAAGTCGATCTATAGTATTGTGACGTTGCAGGTTCCACTGATAAAAAGGAGGTGTCCAATGTTGCCGTTTCCAAGAAAATGTCAAAGTTTCGCGTTGGGTTTAATGGTTATCGGAGGTGCTGCCTCGACTTGCGTTCTCTCTCAGGGGATGGTCAATCGGCCGCAATTGTCGGCTGCTCTCGCGAATGAACTCGTGGGCGACACGGTCGCCATCTGCGCGAAGCAGGGTTACAAGGTGTGGGCCGTGGTCGTGAATCTCGACGGCGTGCGCCAGGCCCTGCTGCGCGGCGACGGCGCGCCGATCCACTCGCAGGACAATGCGTATTACAAGGCCTACTCGGCGGCCTCAATTACGCTGGGGCGCAATGAGGGCAGCACGAAGGAAGTCGCTGATCGCATGGCCAAGGCTGCGCCCTCATCGGTTCCATTTACGCAGTTGCCGAACGTCACCTACGGCGTCGGCGGCGTGACGATCAAGGCCGGTGGGCAGGCGATCGGCGCGATCGGAGTAAGCGGCGCTCCCGGCGGCCAGTTCGACGAAGCGTGCGCCCGCGAAGCTGTCGCTAAAATCCAGGACCGGATCAAGTAACTGGCGTCAAATCACGCGCGCCGCGACCGCTCGTGTGCCTGCATGTTCCCCTGCGCGGCGTCCGAAAACGGCACCGCGCAGCACAGACGTAGCTCCGGGGTATTTTCCGTAGTACAGACCGACCGTCTCACCTGCGGCATACAGTCCCTTAATCAGGTCACCGTCTTTATTTACGACCTGCGCATTGGTGTTCACCTTGACACCGCCGAAGGTGAAGGTGTTCGAAGAGATAATCGGGTACGCATGATAAGGCGGCGTATCGAGTGCAACCGCGTAGTTCGATTTCTTCGGCGATAAACGGTGCGTCTTCAGACCGTCCAGCGTATAGGGATTGAAGTCGCCGTCGCGGCACGCCTGATTGTATTCATCGATCGTGCGCTGCGCTGCATCGCCATCGAATCCCAGCTCATTGCCGAGCGCCTTCACGTCCCGCATCGTCACGGGCGGTTGGTCCGAGCGCACGCAACGCTTCCAGTTTTCAATCGCATTAATCTTGTCGTCGAGAATGCAGAACGCGATACCCTTCTTCTGCTCCGCAACTGCGCGCGCGGTATCCTCGTAGCTCGCATCGATCGGGCCCGGAGCTTCGTCGAGGAAACGCTGGCCGGCCTGGTTAATCAAAACTCCGTACGGGTAAATCATAACAATCGGCTCAGTGGCGCCCGAGCGAGGATCGATCGGTTGAGCATGATATTCAGCGAAATCTCCGGCCGGCGCCGCACCAATGCGCAGCGCCATCTCGATGCCTTCGCCTTTGTTGTAATAGCCGCCATGAGCGACAGGACGCAGATAGCGCCCTTTGGGTCCGATGTATCGCACCACCATTTCAGCATTGCCCTCGAAGCCGCCGCAAGCGAGGATGACCGAGTCGCAGTTGAATGAGACCGAGCCGCGCGCTTTTGCATATGCGGTGAGACCGCATACGTCTCCACGCGCAGACTGAATGAGTCCCTGAGCCGTCGTCTCGAAGAAGAATTGCACCCCGAGCTTGTCCGCGTGCGCCGTGAGCACCTCGATGAGATGCAAGCCGCCGCCGCTGATCGCGATGCGTGGCGATGCGCGCGCCGTCAGCCATCAGAATCTGGGCGCGAGATTGATCGCCCGTGACGACGACGTCACCGAGATCCAGGGGATCACCGACCTTCAGAGCAGTCGTACCCTTGCGTTCGAGCGTGACCGAGCCCGTGACGAAAAGCACCTTGCCGGCAGCCGCAATAGCGCTCTGTGCGAGGAGCGAGAAGCACA
>Ga0207683_10004511_pt1 | contig 12015 bp, 9 predicted proteins | sample KBSM73metaG_FD_184333 | JGI IMG/M metagenome (GOLD analysis project Ga0207683, IMG submission 184333) | Miscanthus rhizosphere microbial communities from Kellogg Biological Station, Michigan, USA - KBS M7-3 metaG (SPAdes) (version 2) | ecosystem: Host-associated > Plants > Roots > Rhizosphere >...
CCGGCCGGGTTGCTCTTCGCGCTGCTGATCAAGCGCCGCTTTCGCAATTGGCGAGTTCACGTCTTCGAGCAAAATCCGCCTGACGCGACCTATGGCTTCGGAGTAGTTTTTTCTTTGAACGCACTGGCATTTCTCGAACGAGATGTGCCGGACTTCCATGCACAATTGCTGGCGCGTCTGGAATCCTGGCCTATACAACGGATCGTGCATCGCAATGAGCGCGTGGATATTGACGGCAACGGCTTTTCCGCCATTGGCCGATTGGAGCTCAATCGGTTTTTACAAGAACTTTGCGCAGCGGCGGGCGTCGAGTTCGAATATCGGCGACCGATCACATCGGTAACTGAGCTAAACGACTGCGATCTGCTGGTTGGCGCGGACGGTGCAAACTCAGTTATTCGCCGAAGCTCAGAGCACCATTTCGAGCCAGAACTTACCTGGCTCACGAATCGCTTCGCTTGGTATGGGACACGACAACTGTTCGAGTGTCTTAGTCTGACCTTTCGCGCCAATGCCGACGGATTTTTTGTCGCTCATCATTATCGTCACAGCTCATCGATGAGCACATTTGTGGTCGAGTGCGATGAAGCGACGTGGTGCCGCTCGGGCCTGGATCAGATGTCGGACGAAAACAGCCGCACATATTGCGAAGCCGTCTTTGCGCCCGATCTCGCGGAAAATTCTCTGATCACGAACAAGTCGGTTTGGCGGCAATTCCCCTTGGTGGCATGCCGCCGCTGGTCGGTGGATCATCTAATCCTGATCGGCGATGCGCTCCGCACGGTGCATTTCTCCATCGGCTCGGGCACACGCATGGCTTTTGAAGACGCCATCGCCCTCGATCGCGCTTTCGCCGATGCGGGCGAAGATGTTCCTTTGGCACTGGTGATTTTCGAGCGCGAACGGCGTCCGGTGGTCGAAAAAATTCTTGCTGCGGCGACCGCCAGCTCTTATTGGTACGAGCGCCTGGCGGAAAAGATGCAGCTTGGTCCCGTGGAGCTGGCTTACGATTATATGAGCCGCAGCGGGCGCATGACCGACGAGCGCCTGCGCGAGCTATCGCCGAAATTTATGGAGCGCGTGACAATTGAGAGATCACGACAGTAAAGATCGCTTTCCGCTGCCGAAGTGATTGAGAAAGATTTTCGCTCCGCCGGGGACGACAATTGCGGTGTTTGGTAATCGGCCATCGCAAAAACGAGCGGAGCCGCGCATTCATCCCGAACCTGAATTGTCCAAATTGCTCATATTGCATCGGAATTTGCCCTCGGTTACGCTTATAAAGCTTTCATAGTAAGGTCCGTTTCAGGAGGACGTATGGCTAAACCGGAGATTCGATCCGAAGGCGATGCATTTCGTGAAGCGTTTCATCAGCGCATGCACGCCAACAATATGTACGGTCTCTGGGAGCTGGCGAGCCAAATGACGCCTCAGCCGCAGCCCAAGATGGTGCCGCACATGTGGCCATGGTCAACCACTGAATCGATCATCGAAGAATCGGCTCGTGCCGTTCCCGTTGGCGATGAACGACGCGCCTTGCAGTTATTCAATCCGGGACTGGCGGGGCGCTGGGCGACGACCAACAATTTGATCGCTGCCGTGCAGATTCTGTTGTCGGGCGAAGTGGCGCGCGCGCATCGCCATACCCCGACGGCGATTCGCTTCATCATCGAAGGCACCGGAGCGTACACAGCCGTTGACGGCGAGCGCGTCTATATGGCTCCGGGCGATCTGATTCTGACACCGAGCTGGGCATGGCACGACCATGGCAACGAAACGAACGAACGGGTCGTCTGGATGGACGGTTTGGATATTCCCTTAATTGCATCGCTGGAAGCGATGTTTTTTCAGTTTTACTCCGCCCCTCAAGTACCGGTGAGCCGCACACCGAACGCTTCGAAACAAATGTATGGCCACGCGCACATCACGCCGACGTGGGTCAAAGAAAAACCGCAATCATCGCCGCTGCTATTATATTCTTGGACACAAACCTCCGAAGCACTGAACGCTTTGCGAGAGCATGAGGGGTCTGCTCAGGACGGTGTTTTGCTGGAGTATCGCCATCCGCAGACCGGCGGGCCAGTGTTGCCGACGATGTCTTGCATGATTCAGTTGCTGCGGCCCGGTGAACACACCAAGGCGCATCGCCATACCGGCAGCGCGGTTTACCATGTGGTCAGTGGTGCCGGTTTCAGTGTCATCGACGGACAGCGTTTTAATTGGAGCAAGGGCGATATCTTTGCGCTGCCGCCATGGGCATTGCATGAGCATGCAAATTCTTCGGCGAGCGCAGATGCCGTGCTGTTTTCGATTCAAGATTTGCCGGTGCTCAAAGCGCTCGGCGTTTATTATGAGGAAGAGCTCAAAGAAAACGGCGGTCATCAGGAAGTTACGTCGACGTTCAGGCCAGCGTGAGAGCGACCAATCGTTTTCTCGCCTTCTCGCTTAACTTGCGGTAGCCAAAGCATTCTGTCTAACACGTATTGTCGTGTCATCCTGAGCGACGCCGAAGGCGTCGTTTTAGATTCTTGCTGACGCTCAGAATGACAGTTGGTTTACGATAGCAAAAGGGTATAGAAGAGGCCCGGATGAAATTACGTTTGACGCGGTATTCAGTGCGACAATCCGAACGAGCTGATATCCCCGCCTGAAAAAAACGTTCCGACAATATTGCCACGCGTAATCGGCAAGTCGAGATGCGACGGATGTGACTCGTCGTGGTGCACCGTAATGCGGGCCGCACGCGGCCGCCGGACGTGATTGCGCGCCAGGGCTTGCAATGAATTCAACGGCGGTTCATCGTCGGCGCCTTTGATCCGGATAGCAATCCGCTCACCGGTCTGAAATAAACGCGCCGTGGGCACAATCGGAATTTTTAGCTCATAGATTTTTCCCGGCTCGAGCGGCTCGCGCTTCTCATGGGATTGGACAGGTTCCCAGGGCTGACTATCGTCGCGCAGGCTTCGCTGCGAAGCCCGGAGCCAGCCACGCGTGACCTCATGCTCCTTCCCGTCACGATCGACGAGCAGCAGCGTAATAAACAAAAGCGCGTCGGTATCGGTGGTCGAAAGATAAAGCGTCAGCACGCTCGGGCCGAGCACTTCCGTATTTTCGACGAGCAAGGGCGTCGAATAAGTGAGCGAGCCATGCTCGAAATTCGATTCGTCGAAGGACTCCGAGCCCTCGGCGGGCCAGAGCTCATGCTCGCTCAGCATGCGATCCTTGTGCAGATAAAATGTTGTCCAGCGCGCCTCCGGCGGCGGCCAATCATTCAAGCTCTTCCACTCGCCAGTCGGCGGCAGAAAATAGCGAATCGGCGGCTCGTCCATCACGCGGGTCTCCATGCCTTTGAGCCAGAAGTCGAACCAGCGCAGCGCCTCGTCTTGATACTGATAAACCGGGCGGTCGAGATAAACCCCGGGACCGATCACCATCTTTTTGGGACCGCGCCAGTTTTTCCAGGCGGAAAACGCACCGGGAAGGTGCAAACCGTAGTTGCCCCAGCATGCGCCGAGATACGCGGGAATCGTCGCTTTTTCATCCTGCGCGCTGTGCTCGCGCCAGAACGGCCCGTCGAACGGGTGCAGCACGAAATCGATGATCAGCGCGTTGGTTCCAATATCGGGATTCTGCAAGGCTTCACGCAATATCGGCTGCGCGACAACTTCCTCATCGCGCAACGTAAGCGCGATAGCTTCCTTATAAGCTGCCTCGCCATGCTTCTCTTTGTAGAGACTGCGATAATTTGGACGATGAAGACTATTGCGCCAGTGACTGATGAAGCCGTGCGCTAAAATTCCGCCGTGATAACAGCGGTGGCGATAATCGTCAGTGCCGGCGAACGGCGCGAAAATCGCTTTGAGCGCGCTCGGTCCAAGCGCGGCTACCGCTTTGGCCAACCGTGCAAAATAGGACACACCGAACATGCCGACAGTGCCGGTGCTCCAGGGCTGCACAGCAAGCCAGTCGATGAGATCACTGACATCACGCACTTCCTGCGGGCCCATCAACTGGTAAAAGCCTTCGGAGCTTCCAGTGCCGCGCACGTTAAAAACTGCATGGACATAGCCGCGACGCGCGAAGAACGTCGAGTCGCCGCTTTCCATGTAACCGCGCATCGGCGTGAAGCCGATCGGGAGCATGGGCGGTGACTGCAAGTGCTTGTTGTAGGCGTGTGCGCCGAGGATCACGGGGAACTTTTCTGGCGAGTCGGGTCGGAAAATGTCACCGTCCAATTGCGTACCGTCCGGCATGCGCACTTTGACGTCGCGATGCACGATAACGTTGTATCTTCGTTCCGATGTTGTCCAAGTCTGTGTGAACATATTTCTTGACCTCCGTGACCGGATTTCGCTTACTCCAGGCAGCGCTGAATGTCTAGATGGGTGTTGAATGGTTGCGCTCCCGTATCGCTCGAGTAAGGATGAGTATCGCTTCGCTCACCCCATGCTACAAGAATTCGCTACCGTCTCGGGAATGGGAAGATTTCTCGCCGCGCTGGAAATGACGATATCGTTGTGCCTTGACACCTCGCAGTGGCGCACGTAATGCTCGAACGCGAGAGGAGACTTGGCGCGTGCGCATCATCGATCTGCACTGTTATCCGAACACGGAGCCCTGGATCAAATCACAGGGACCCTACGTCGAAGCATTGGCAAAATATTGGAATCGCACCTGGACGTGGAAGAGCGAAGCGGAGGTGGTGGAGGAATTCAAACGAGCCGGTGTAGAGGCGATGCTCGTTGCCTTCGATATCGAATCGGTTACCGGCGCGCCGCCGTGCACGAATGAATACGTCGCCGCGATGCGTGATCGCAATCCCGGCGTGATCCGTCAAGCATGGGCGGCCGTCGATCCGCTCAAGGGCGGACAGGCGATCGAGGAAGCGCAGAGAGCGATCGAAAAGTTCAAGCTTTTCGGATTTCACTTTCATCCGATCATGGGTCATTTTTCGGTCGACGACCGCAAGCTGTACCCGCTTTGGGAAACCATCGACCGACTCAAGGTTCCGGTGATGATCGATGTCGGCACGACGGGAATGGGCGCGGGGATGCCCGGCGGTTTGGGCGCCGTGATTCGCCATGCGCATCCCGCGGCAATCGATCAGCTTGCGGCCGATTTTCCTGATTTAAACATCGTTGCCGCCCATCCGGGCTGGCCGTGGACCGACGAGATGCTTGCGGTTGCCTTGCACAAGGGAAACGTGTCGTGGGAATTGTCGGGATGGGCGCCGAAATATTTTCCCGATGCGCTGAAACGGGACATCAAGGGTCGGCTGAAAGACAAAATCATGTTCGGCAGTGATTATCCGAGTATTCCTTACGAGCGGATCTTCACGGAATGGAAAGAGTTGGCCTATTCGGACGAAGTGATGGAAAAAATTTTTCATCAGAACGCCGAGCGAATTTTGGGCCTTTAGGTGCGATTAGCGACTGCGCTCGCCCACGACGCCGACCAACGAGCCGTAGACCACTAGGGGAACGGACGAAACCAAGATCATCGTTAATAGAATGTCTCCGGTGCCGCTGATGAGCTTCGCGGCGATCAAAGGCGCCAAAACTCCCGACGTGTAATGCAAAGACATGATCACGCCCGCGGCGGTCCCTGCGCTGCCAGCGGGAGCGGTTTCTTGTGCGAGAGCAATGATCAGAGCGGGGACGGAAGCCTTGAGAACACCGAACAAAAAAATTCCCGCGGCGATGGCAGCAACGGAATTGAGCCAGTAAAACACCGCAAACGACGCAAGTGCCGCGGGAAAAGCGCTCGTCATAATTACAAAGCGCCTGCCGAGCTTGTCGGATAAGCTGCCAAGACAGAATGATCCGACCATATTGGCGATGCTCAGAACGCTCATGATCCAACCGGTTTGTTGGATGGTGAGTGATTTCGCCGAGCGCATTGCTGTCGGCGTCCATGCGGCGCAACTCCAAAAGACCGAGCCCCCGATGAATTCGACCACGGCGAGGAGCAAAAGCGAAACAGAGAGGGCAGCCTTGAACGAACCCGATCGTTTGGCACCATGCGGCCTGTGGCGCTCGCGGATGAAGACGAGCTGTACGAGCATATCGGTAGCCGCGATAATCCCGACCGCCAAAAAGGCAGAGCGCCAGCCGAAAAGAGCCGCTAATCGGCTCGACAGAAGCGCGCCGATCGCTCCTCCAATGCCATAAGCGACGGAGATCAGACTCGCGCCCAGGCCGCGTCTCTGCGGTAGCAATTCGGACATGATCAGGTATAAGGACGGCGGTGTGAAGCCGTAGCCGACGCCGGTCAGGGCAAGAAAAAAAGCGAAGACGATCCGATGCTCGCTCATGCCTGCGCCGGCAAAGCCAACTCCAAGAAGGGTCAATCCAGCGATCAGCACTTTTTTGGGCCCGATGCGATCGGCAAGCCGACCGGCGCCGGCGCTGGTTAGCGCGGCAACGATCATCATGATCGAAAAAAGACCGCCGGCGGCGACTTCCGAAAGCGAAAACGATTGTCTAATTTCCGGCAGCGCAATGCCGAGAGTCGCCACCATCATCGATGGCATGAAGTTCGAGCAGGGAATAAGACAAACGGCGACACCGTCGCGTTGCGGCGACGCTAGTGATTTTGTTTGGTTGATAGCTGTTCCTATTTGAGCGGGATAAAAACGTAATGACGCGGCTGGCCACCGACGACTCGAGTGATATGGCCGCGGCCGGTCGTATCCTCCGCAAGCATCACATCGCCGGCTCCAAAGCGGCGGATCGTACCATCGCCGGTTTCGATTTCGACCTGACCGGAAAGCGTGATGACGTATTGTCGCTTGGGAACCGGGTGATAATTACTTGAGTGATCCGGCGGCGCCGAACGAAAAATGATTCCTTGCGTCGGTTGCAGTTCCGAGGCTTGCATATGTCCGGTGGGGTTGAGCTCGATCTCGATATCTTCGAAGTGAGATTCATTGTCCGGACCAGTGTAGAGTCTGACGATCTTCATCAGCCGGTTTGTAGGAGAATCGAGTCGGAAAAGCAAGGCGGCGATTCGGTTCAAAACGTTCAAGCTGTTCGAAGCGTTCAAGCATTCAAATCGTAGCAGGATGCGAGTTGCCTGGATGGAATTGCCATCTTTCACTCTAGCGGCGATTAGCCTATATAGTGGCAAGCCATAGGCATGCTAAATTCTGTTTAGAATAGGAGCGATTCGATGGCTGAAGAAGTTTTGGAAAATTTGGCGGCCGACATCATCAAGCTGCTCAGTGAGCCGATCGGCAGCCGCAGAGTTGAAATAACCGATCTCACGCCGCGTGACGGGCAGCAGTGCAAGCTCGCGACGCGAGTGACAACCGACGACTTGCTGCCGCTTTGCGCTGCGCTTGACGGCTGCGGGTTTCACGCGGTGGAAGTTTGGGGCGGGGCGACTTTCGACGTTTGCATGCGCTATTTGAAAGAAGATCCGTGGGAGCGACTCCGTCGCATTAAAGCGGTAATGCCGAAAACCAAGCTGCAGATGCTTTTGCGCGGCCAGCATATCCTCGCCTACAGGCCTTACACCGATAAAATCGTCTACAAATTCGTCGAGCGCGCCATCGCGAACGGCATGAATGTTTTTCGTATCTTCGAAGCGACCAACGACTTTAGGAACATCGAAGTCGCCACCCGAGCGGTGAAGGAGATGGGCGGCGAAGCGCATGTCGAAGTGAATTATACCGTTAGTCCCGTGCACACGCTGGAGAAGTGGATGGAGTACGCCGAGCAACTGATCGAGGTCGGCGCCGATTGGCTATCATTCAAGGATGCGACGGGAATTCTTACGCCGTTCGACAGCTATCGCATCATTAAGGGAATCAAAGATCGCGCAAAAGGCAAATTACCGGTGTTGCTGCACTGCCATGATATGGGCGGGACTTCGAGCATGTCTCATTTAATGGCGATCCTCGCAGGAGTGGACATGATCGATACCGTGTTATCGCCGCTGTCCTTCGGTTCGGCGCATCCGGCGACTGAAACGATGGTAGCGTCGTTGAAAGGCACGCCCTTCGATACCGGCATCGATGTGAAAGCGCTGGAGGAGCCGGCACGCATTACGCGGCAGATCAAGGAAAAATACGAAAAGTACGAAACCGGCTACACTGGCGTGAGTGCCGATGTTTTCATACACAAAGTACCCGGCGGCATGATTTCCAACATGGTCGCTCAGCTGAAAGAGGCAGGGCGAATGGATTTGATGGAGGCAGCGCTGAAAGAAACGCCGAACGTAGAGAAGGATCTCGGGCACCCGCCGCTGCTGACGCCCACCAGTCAAATCGTCGGTGTGCAGGCGGTGTTGAACGCGCTTGCGGGAGAACGCTACAAAATCGTTAGCCGTGAGACCAGCGATTACGTCAAGGGAAAGTACGGACGGCCGCCGGGCTCGGTCAACAAAGATCTGGTCCGGAAAATCATGAAAGACAAAGAGCCGGATTACTCGATGCGCTCGGGAGAAATGGCCGATCCCGCCGATTGGGAGAAGTCGATCAAGGATTTGGGACCCTTGGCGAAAAACGACGAAGATATTCTGCTGGGTGTGCTCTTCCCAATGCAGGCGAAGGAATTTTTGACCTTACGAGAAAAGGGCGAAATCCCGAATACGCATTAACCGCGGAGGACACAAAGAACGCGAAGCAGGCGTCGGGCGCGACCGGCGGTTGCCCTGCAATCCTCGACCCTCCATTCTCATCTTCAAATCTCCGCTATGCCTGAATTGCCCGACGTTACGGTCTATATCGAAGCGCTCGGCGAGCGTGTGCTGAACCAACCGATCCAAAGAATTCGTATCGGCAGCCCTTTTGTCGTGCGAACTGTCGATCCGCCGATCAAGGAAATCGCAGGAAAAAAAGTCCTCGGTTTTCGTCGTATGGGGAAGCGCATTGTCTTCGAGCTGGAAGACGATCTTTTTCTAATTGTTCATCTGATGATCGCCGGCCGATTTCATTGGAAGCCCAAGGGAGCAAAGATCGCGCGGAAATATGGGCAGGCGGCGATTGATTTTTCGAACGGAACATTACTCCTGACGGAGGCGGGGACGAAAAAGCGCGCGTCCATTCATTTGGTCCGCGGCGAAGCTGATCTCCAGGAATACGACCCCGGCGGGCTCGAGCTTTTCGACATGAGCCTCGAGCAGTTCACCGAGGTGCTCACCCGTGAGAATCATACCCTGAAGCGCTCGCTGACCGATCCGCATTTGTTCAGCGGCATCGGCAATGCCTATTCCGACGAGATTCTGCATCGCGCGAAGCTGTCGCCGATCCGCTTGACGAAACAAATGACGGCGAACGAAATCGAGCGGCTCTATCATGCCGTCGGCGAATCAATGACCGAGTGGATCGAGCGATTGCGGAAAGAGCGCGGCGCCGGCTTTCCGGAAAAAGTCACTGCGTTTCGTCCGGACATGGCGGTGCACGGTAAATACGGCAAGCCATGCCCCGTGTGTGGATCTCCCGTGCAGCGCATCGTGCACGCGGAGAACGAAACGAATTATTGCGCGACCTGCCAAACGGGCGGTAAGCTGCTGGCGGACCGGAGTTTGTCGAGATTGCTCAAAGCAGATTGGCCGCGCAGCGTAGAGGAATTGGAAGAGATGAAGAGAATTCGGAGTTGAAAAGAATTGTGCGCAAGAGCTCCCTACGGGAGTGAAAACTGGTAGGTGCGCTTGCGCACTGTCTTTTGATCATTTTATCTCATTGGCACAAATCCAGGCTGTGTCTTCACCCGCTCAATCCATTCTCGAAGGTTCGGAAATTCGTCCAGCAGAAATCCACCTTCATGCGCGACATGCGTGTACGCGAACAGGGCAATGTCAGCGATGGTATAGTCGCCGACAAAGAAATCATTTTTGGCCAAGTGTGTCTCCATGATTTTCAGCGCCGCCCAACCGCCGTCGCGCTTCGATGCGAGCAGCGCGGTTTTCTCTGGAGAGTCGGGCTTGTGCTGAATCCAAAATCGCGATGTGGCAATGAAAGGCTCGTGGCTATATTGCTCGAAGAACATCCATTGCCAAACCAGCCCGAAGTTTTTCCGCTCGTCGGGTAAAAATTTCGTCCCTTTAGCAAGATACGCGAGGATTGCATTGGACTCGGCGAGAATAAAGCCGTCGTCGTCGAGTGCCGGAGTGCGGCCGTTGGGATTGATCTTTAAGAATTCCGCGGTGCGGCTTTCGCCTTTGAGAATATCGATCTCGATAATTTCATGCGAGATGCCGAGCTGCGCGAGCAACAGACGGACTTTGTACGAATTTCCGGAGTAGGCGACATTGTATAGCTTCATAAAGTCCGTTCAAAGTTCAAGGTCATGTGAAGAATGAGCGGAGAATAACTCCGGATTGAATCCAACATTGAACGTTGAACTTGAAACGTTGAACAGACGCTTCAGATCTGCGGCTCGAGAATTTCCAATCCGTCGTAGCGGTCCATCAAATAGAGTCTGCCGTCTTTATCGTGGAAGACATCGTTGCTCATCACGACTTTCTGGCCCTTGCCGGGATTGGGAATGTAGTAGCCGACTTCTTTGGGCATGTACGGGTTGGAGAAATCGACGGCGCGCAGACCGCCGCCGAACCAGGTGACGTAGAGCGTATTCCCGTAGACTTGTTCCGCCGGTTGATGCGCGCCGAAGCGGAACTCGTTGGTCGATTGGCCGTCGAAGGGAACGATGAACGTGGCCACCGGGAGCGGCAAGTCTTCCTTGGTAATGTCGACGACCCAGAGAAAAGCGTTGTGAGTTTCGTTCAGCTTCTCGCCGACTTCTTCATCGGTGACGATCAACCAGTCGCGTTCCATGATCTTGTTCAGCATTGGCAAAGTCGTGTGAGTCGGGCAGGGATAGGGTGGGCTCCAGTCGAGGGTGCTGATCGTTTTCGGCTTACTCAAGTTAGAGATGTCGACGATCGCGAAACCACCGTGCCAGTAGCTGATGTAGAGGCGATCACCGCGGCGAATCGGATGATGGCAGCGCGTCGCGGTTCCATGCCACGTTGCCGTTTCGCCTCCGGCGGTCCACTGACCCGGCATCCACCAGCGCATGACCTCTTCCGGTTTTTCGGGATTTTTCATATCCAACATCATGGCGATGTTGCCGTTGTACCCTTCTACAGTTGGCGAGATGTACGCATAGCGGCCATCGAAGGTGAAGCGATGAACGCCCTTGCCGGCTGTCTTGTAAAAATAAATCTCGCGGGGTTTCGCGCGATTCGAGATGTCAAAGACCTTCAGTCCCGCCTGTAACTGTTGCTTCCCCTTGTAGCGCTCGTAATTGATCAGCATGATGTCGCCATTGACGCGAACTTTGTGGGAATGCAGACCTTCCGGAATTTCCAAATGCGCGACGGCTTTGGGATTCTTTGGATCTTTGACGTCGATAATCGACGTGCCATGCGGTGGATCCATATGGCCGACGTAGGCGTAACCGTTTTCAACGACAATCGAGCCGCCGCCGGGGAGATCCATGCGACCGAGCCGTTTTATGTTTTTGCTGACTCCAATCGGAGCGCTGCCATTGGATGACATAGTTCCTCCTGAATTTATCCGCGGTTGTGTTGTTTTCCGGAATCCGAAACTTCCCGAGCTTTGTCTCCCAACTGGTTTCTCGGAAAGATTTCTCCTTGGGTCGAAATGACACCTAAGGACGGATTCGTGAGCGGCGTTATGCTCGCGCCTTCGCAATCATGTCAATTACTTCGTCGGTTGTGCGGACGCGCGACATGCGCGGAAACACGAGCTCCATCAGCATGTCATGGGCGCGCTGATCGTGCGATGTGCCGCAAGCGTCGCTCACGACGATCATGTTATAATCCAAGTCTCTGCCGGAATACAAAGTCGAGGTCACCCCGACGTCGGTCGAACCACCCGAGATAATAATCGTGTCGATGCCGCGCGTCCGTAGTGCCAGATCCAGGTAGGTCTGGAAAAAGGCGCTCCAGCGATATTTGACGATATAGTAATCGTCCGGGCTCGGTTCCAAATCCGCTAGGACGTCGGAGCTTTTATCGCCCGCGATCACGTGCATCTTCGTCTTT